>Ga0307508_10003152_pt1 | contig 16885 bp, 9 predicted proteins | sample 9_EM_MG_FD_203089 | JGI IMG/M metagenome (GOLD analysis project Ga0307508, IMG submission 203089) | Populus trichocarpa ectomycorrhiza microbial communities from riparian zone in the Pacific Northwest, United States - 9_EM | ecosystem: Host-associated > Plants > Roots > Unclassified | place...
CGCGATCAAGCACGCGCTCGGCAAGGCCGGCCTGCGCGTCGAGGATCTCGACCTGATCGAGATGAACGAAGCGTTCGCCCAGGTCGTCATCCACTCGATGCGCGTGCTGAAGGTCGACGAGGACAAGGTCAACGTCAACGGCGGGGCGATCGCGCTCGGCCACCCGATCGGCATGTCCGGGGCCCGGCTGACCCTGACCCTGGCCCTGGAGCTGCGCCGGCGCGGCGGCGGCACCGGCGCGGCCGGCCTCTGTGGCGGCGGCGGCCAGGGTGACGCCCTGATCCTCAGGGTCCCCAGCGCCGACGCGTGAGGCAGGATGCCGGGGTGGCTTCGGTTCCTCGGCGTTCCCGTGACGTGCCCGCGCTGGTCGCCAAGGCCCGCGCGGGCGACCCGCGCTCGGTCGCGCGCCTGATCAGCCTCGTCGAGAACGGCGACCCGGCGCTGCCGGCCGTTGCCGCGGCCCTCGCCCCGTACGCGGGCAACGCGCAGGTCGTCGGGCTGACCGGCGCCCCCGGCGTGGGCAAGTCGACAACCACGAACGAGTTGGTCCGCGCGCTGAGGGCGGCCGGCCGCCGGGTCGGCGTGCTCGCGGTCGATCCGTCCAGCCCGTTCACCGGCGGGGCGATCCTCGGCGACCGGATCCGGATGCAGGAGCACACCACCGACCCGGGCGTCTACATCCGCTCGATGTCCAGCCGGGGCCAGCTCGGCGGGCTCGCCGCCGCGACGCCGCAGGCCGTCCGGGTGCTCGAGGGCGCCGGTTGCGACGTCGTGCTGGTCGAGACCGTCGGCGTCGGCCAGGCCGAGGTGCAGGTCGCCTCCCTGGCCGACACCACCTTGGTGCTGCTCGCGCCCGGGATGGGCGACGCGATCCAGGCGGTCAAGGCGGGCGTGCTGGAGATCGCCGACGTCTTCGTGATCAACAAGGCGGACCGGCCCGGCGCCGACGCGACGTACCGCGACATCCAGGGCATGCTCTCGCTCGGCGAGCGTGCTCCGGGCGACTGGCGGCCGCCCGTGGTGCGCGCGACCGCGGTCAAGGGCGAGGGCATCGAGGAGATCGTGGCCGCGATCGAGAAGCATCGCGGCTGGCTGGAGAAGACCGGCCAGTTGCGGGAAAGCCGGGAAAGGCGGGCCGCCGTCGAGGTCGAGGCGATCGCGCTCGGCACGCTCCGGGCCCGGCTGGGCAACCTGCGCGCGGGTACGGCATTGAGCACGCTCGCCGCGCAGGTGGCCGACGGCACCCTGGATCCGTACGCGGCGGCTGACGAACTGATCGCGGGTCTCGAAACCGATCGCTAGCCGAACTGCTGAAGGGTCGTCTCGATCAGCGCGGCATCCCAGGTCAGTCGCCCCTCGGCCAGGTCGCTGACCAGCGCGCGCACCCACTCGATCTCGGAGCGCAGCAGCGCGGCCCGGTACTCGTCCTCGATCAGGAACAGCCGGGGCAGCCCCGGCGGCGCCTGTCCGACAACGGCCGCCAGCTTCTCCTCGAGCGCGGTCAGCCGCTGCTCCAGCAGCGAGCGCACCTCGTCCGGGGCCAGCACCGCCAGGAACGCGAGCGCCGCCGGGAACTCCGGGAACTCGCGGGCCGGCGCCGGCAGCATCTCGACCAGCCAGCGGCGCAGCGTGGCCGCACCCTCGGCGGTGATCTCGTACGTCGTGCGCTCCGGCCGCCCCGGATCCCGCGCCGTGCCGCCCGGCCGGGCCAGGCCGTCCCGGACCAGCCGGTCCAGGGCCTGGTAGACGCTGTTGCGCTGGGCCACGTTGACGAGTTGGTCCTGCCCGCGTTCCTTGATCATCTGCTGCATCCGATACGGGTGCATCGGGGCTTCCACCAGCAGCGCCAGCAGCACCATCGCCAGCGTCGAGCGGCGCGGCGAGGAGGTCATGGCCGCCAGCCTAGGGGTTCTTTCGGGGTTGACGGCGCATGGTCATAGAAGCAATAGTCAGGTTATGACTAAGACTGCCATCGTCGCCGGCGGCGGAATCGCCGGCACCGTCGCCGCCCTCGCCCTGCACCGCGCGGGCTTCACCCCGCTGATCCAGGAGGCCCATCCGCGCAACGCCGACGAGCGCGGCGCGTTCCTGACCGTCGCCGTCAACGGGCTCGAAGCCCTGCGCGCGCTCGACCTCGACCCGGCCGAGCTGGTCGGCGCCGGCTTCCCGACGCCGGCCGTGGTGTTGCGCAACTCCGCCGGCAAGCGGCTCGCGGAGCTGCCGCTGGACGGCTCGCCGGGCGCCGGGGCCAGCACCACGACCATCCGGCGCGCGGACCTCTATGCCGCGCTGCGGGCCGCGGCCGAGCGCCGCGGGATCGCGATCGCGTACGGCAAGCGGCTGAGCACCGCGACGACCAGTGCCGACGGCGTGACGGCCGAGTTCGACGACGGCACGTCGGCGCTGGGCGACCTGCTGGTCGGCGCGGACGGGCTGCACTCGCGGACCCGCACGGTGCTGGACCCCGCCGCGCCCGCACCGCGCTATCTCGGCCTGCTCAACGCGGGCGGCTTCACCGCCGGCCCGGTCGCCGGGGCGGGCGAGCCGGGCGTCATGCAGATGGCGTTCGGCCGGCACGCCTTCTTTGGCTGGGTGACGGCGCCGGACGGCTCGGTGTGGTGGTTCGCGAACCCGCCGGCGCCGCGCCCGGTGCAGCCCGGCGAGTGGACGCCCGAGAGCTGGCGGGCCCATCTGCTCGAGCTGTTCGCCGCCGACGGCATCCCCGCGGTGTCGCTGATCGAGGCCAGCGCCGAGATCGTGGGGCCGTGGAGCACCTGGGACTTCCCGCGCGTCCCGGTCTGGCGCAACGACCGGGCGGTGCTCGTCGGGGACGCCGCACATGCCGTCTCGCCGTCGTCCGGGCAGGGCGCGTCGATGGCGATCGAGGACGCGGTCACCCTGGGCCGGTGCCTCGCGGCGAGTCCCGGCATCCCGGCGGCGCTCGAGGCGTACGAGCGGCTGCGCCGGGACCGGGTCGAGAAGGTCGTCGAGTACGGGCGGCGCAGCGGCAGCACGAAGACCGTCGGGCGGGTCGGCGCGGCGCTCCGGGACGCCGCACTACCGCTGGTCATGCGGATGCTCTATCGCAAGGGCAACCCGCAGGCGTGGATCCTCGACCACCGGGTCGACGCGGTCGGGCCGATCCGCGCGTGACACCCACCGATCGGCCGATACGGAATGTGCATGATCGGGCGAGTTCCGTGATCCTCTCGGATCGGACCGGCGGTGCCGCTGGGCCGGAGGGGCCCGATGATCAGGAGAAGCAGCCGCGAATCCCGATCTTTTGGAGCAAGGGGCCGGAAACCCCGCAGACGGGTGGAATGACGCAGGGTTTGGCACTGTTCGTAATCGGCCGGATGCGAGCGGTCAGGAAAGTTACTTCGCGGTTCGAGACCGGGGTTTCCACCGCCGGATGCGCTGGTAACCTTTGCGCCCTCTGGCCGGGAGGAACGCACGATGCGTACGAAGATGTTCGCCCTTGCTGTGGTCGGTCTGCTGGCCACGGGCTCGATGGTCGCCTGCTCCGACGACGGGGGCAGCGACTCTGCCGGCTCGAACGCCGCCGGCAACAAGAGTGGCGGAGGCGGTGGCACGGGCAAGGTCGGTGTCATCCTGCCCGACACGAAGTCGTCGGTTCGCTGGGCCACCGCGGACGCGAAATACCTCAAGGAGGCCTTCGACGCGGCGGATGTCCCGGTCGACATCCAGAACGCACAAGGCGACAAGGCCCAGTTCCAGAACATCGCGGACGGGATGATCGCGAGCGGCGCCAAGGTCCTGATGATCGCCAACCTGGACTCCGGCACCGGCAAGGCCGTGATCGACCGGGCCAAGGCCGCGGGCGTCGCGACGATCGACTACGACCGGTTGACCCTCAACGGCGGCGCGCAGTATTACGTCAGCTTCGACAACGTCGAGGTCGGCCGGATGCAGGGCCAGGGACTGAAGAACTGCCTCACCGCCATGAACGCGAGGCTTCCGGTGATCGCCGACCTCAACGGCTCGCCGACCGACAACAACGCGACCCAGTTCAAAGAGGGCTACGAGTCGGTTCTGCAGCCCATGTACGACAACGCGTCCTATCTCAAGGGTCCCGACCAGAGCGTGGACGACTGGAGCTCCGCCGAGGCCGGGGTCATCTTCGAGCAGATGATGACCCAGACCGGCAACAAGATCAACGGCGTGCTGGCCGCGAACGACGGGCTGGCCAACGCCGCGATCGCGATCCTCAAGAAGAACCGGATGAACGGCACGGTCCCGGTCACCGGACAGGACGCGACCGTGCAGGGACTGCAGAACATCCTGGCCGGCGACCAGTGCATGACGGTCTACAAGCCGATCGAGAACGAGGCGAAGGCGGCCGCCGAACTGGCGATCAAGCTGTTCAAGGGGCAGAAGACGGACGGTCTCGAGCTCACCAAGGTCAAGGATCCGGAGTCGGGCGCGTACATCCCGGCCCGGCTGCTGACCCCGAAGGTGATCACCAAGACCAACGTCAACGAGGTCATCGAGGACAAGTTCGTCACCCGCAAGTCCGTCTGCTCGGGCGACTACGCGAAGTACTGCGTGGACGCCGGCATTTAGCTCCGCTCTGGCCCGCTGCCGACTCCTGAGCGGCCGTTCAGTGATGCGCCTAGGATGTGGCCCATGGACGCAGCCGAGATCGCTGCCGGCCGAGACCGCTGGCAGCGGCGCTACGACGAGAGCCGCAAGCGGGAGGCCGACTTCAGCACGGTCTCCGGGCTGAGTGTCGATCCGGTCTACGGGCCGGCCGGCGCGTTCGAGGGGTTCGAGCGGATCGGCTGGCCGGGCGAGTTTCCGTACACTCGCGGGTTGTATCCGACCGGCTATCGCGGACGGACCTGGACCATCCGGCAGTTCTCCGGCTTCGGCAACGCCCAGCAGACCAACGAGCGCTACAAGATGATCCTCGCCGCCGGCGGTGGCGGGTTGAGCGTCGCGTTCGACATGCCGACGCTGATGGGCCGCGACTCCGACGATCCGCAGTCGCTCGGCGAGGTGGGCCACTGTGGCGTCGCGATCGACTCGGCCGCGGACATGGACGTGCTCTTCGGCGGCATCGACCTCGCGGCCGTGACGACCAGCATGACCATCTCGGGCCCGGCGGTGCCGGTCTTCGTGATGTATCTGGTGGCCGCCGAGCGGCAGGGCGCCGACCTCAGCAAGCTCGACGGCACGCTGCAGACGGACATCTTCAAGGAGTACATCGCGCAGAAGGAGTGGCTCTTCGCGCCCGAGCCGCACCTGCGGCTGATCGGTGACCTGATGGCGTACTGCGCGGCCGGGATCCCCAAGTACAAGCCGCTCAGCGTCTCGGGATACCACATCCGCGAGGCCGGCTCGACCGCCGCGCAGGAGCTGGCGTACACGCTGGCCGACGGCTTCGGCTACGTCGAGCTGGGGCTGTCGCGCGGCCTGGACGTCAACACATTCGCGCCTGGGCTGAGCTTCTTCTTCGACGCGCACATCGACTTCTTCGAGGAGATAGCCAAGTTCCGCGCCGCCCGGCGGATCTGGGCCCGGCACCTGCGTGACGACTACGGCGCGACAAGTGAGAAGGCGCTCTGGCTGAAGTTCCACACCCAGACCGCCGGCGTCTCGCTCACCGCCCAGCAGCCGGTCAACAACGTCGTCCGGACCGCGGTCGAGGCGCTCGCCGCGGTGCTCGGCGGCACCAACTCGCTGCACACCAACGCCCTCGACGAGACGCTCGCGCTGCCCACCGACGAGTCGGCCGAGATCGCGTTGCGGACCCAGCAGGTGCTGATGGCGGAGACCGGCGTGGTAAACGTGGCCGACCCGCTCGGCGGCTCCTGGTATCTGGAGGCGCTGACCGACCGGCTCGAGGCCGAGGCGGAGGAGATCTTCACCCGGATCCGGGAGCTGGGCCACGACGGCACGATGACCTCGGGCATCCTGCGCGGCATCGAGGACGGCTGGTTCACGGCGCACATAGCCGAGGCGGCGTTCGTCTATCAGCAGGCCCTGGAGAAGGGCGAAAAGAAGATCATCGGGGTCAACGCGCACACCGGCACGGTGGCCAAGGAGCTCGAGATCCTGCGCGTGTCGCACGAGGTCGAGGTGGTGCAGCGGCGCGAGCTAGCCGCGCGCAAGAGCAACCGCGATGGCGTACGGGTAAAGGCGGCCCTCGACCGGATGGTCGCGGCGGCCCGCACCGACGAGAACATGATCCCGGCGATGCTGGAGGCGGCCCGCGCCGAGGCGACCTTGGGCGAGATCTGCAACGCCCTGCGCGACGAGTGGGGCGTCTATCGTGAGCCGGCCCGCTTCTGAGACCGGCGACCCCGCCTCCCGCTCGCGGGCGGTCCGGCGGGTCCGCTGTGACGTCCAATATCGCCTGCCCGGCGGCGGCGCGAAGCCGCTTGCGACCGTGCAAGACTAGGTAACCATGAGCGACCCACGGACCACTCCGTCGATCTTCACCCGCGGCGCGGTCGACCTCAGCGCGCTGCGTGCCCCGAGCCCCGCCCCGTCCCGTCCCGCCGAGCCCGCCGGCAACCCGGCCGCGCCCGTTTCGCCCGGTGCCGCGCCGCCGGTCGTGATCGATGTGACCGAGGCCAACTTCCAGACGACCGTCCTGGAACGGTCGATGGCGACGCCGGTCATCCTCGATTTCTGGGCCGAGTGGTGTGAGCCCTGCAAGCAGCTCTCGCCGGTGCTGGAAAAGCTCGCGGTCGAGGGCGGCGGCAGCTGGGTGCTCGGCAAGGTGGACGTCGACGCCAACCCGCGGCTGGCGCAGGCCCTGCGGGTGCAAGGCATCCCGATGGTGATCGCGGTCGTCGGCGGCCAACTCGTCGAGGGCTTCACCGGGGTGCTCCCCGAGGCGCAGGTAAGGCAGTACATCGACGCCGTGCTCAAGGCCGGCGGCGTGGCCGTCGCCCCGCCCGAGGACCCGCGGCTGGACGCCGCCGACGACGCGCTGATGACCGGCGATCTGGACGCGGCCGAGGCGGCGTACAAGAAGATCCTGGCCGAATCGCCCGCCGACGCCGCGGCGGAGTCCGGCCTCGCCCAGGTCGAGCTCTACCGCCGGGTCGCCGGCGCGGACGCGGGTGCGGCGCTGGCCAAGGCCGCGGCCGACCCGGACGACTTCGCGGCGCAGCAGTTGGCCGCCGACATCGAGGTCCTCAGCGGACAAGCCCCGCAGGCGTACGAGCGACTGGTGGCCGCGGTCCGGCGCGCGAGCGGCGACGACCGCGACGCCGTCCGCAAGCATCTGCTGTCGTTGTTCAGCGTGGCCGGCCCGGACGATCCCGCGGTGGCGAGCGCGCGGCGCGCCCTCGCGAAAGCCCTCTTCTAGGAACCGGCCGCTTACGGGGGGAGCTCCATGCGCCGCATCGCCATCCTGGACGCACCGTCCAATCTCGGTCTGCGCCCGCCGACCGAGACCTCGGTGCCGGGGTGTGCCAAGGCGCCCGGAGCCCTGCGCGACCACGGCCTGCTCACCCGGCTCGGGGCCCGCGACGCCGGCTGCCTGACCCCGCCCCGGTACGACCCGGGCGACTGGCGGCCCGGCGACGGGGTCTGCCACGCGGCCGAGATCGCGGCATACTCGCGCCGGCTGGCCGACCGGATCGGCGCGATCATCGACGTCGGCGAGTTCCCGGTCATCCTGGGCGGGGACTGCTCGATCGTGCTCGGCTCCGGGCTGGCGATGCACCGGCTCGGCGACGCGGTCGGCGGCCGGATCGGGCTGGTCTTCGTGGACGGTCACTCCGATTTCCGGCACCCCGGCAACGCCTCCTATGTCGGGGCGGCCGCGGGCGAAGACCTGGCCCTGGTGACCGGCCGCGGGCAGGCGGATCTGGCGGCGATCGAGGGCCGGCGCCCCTACTTCCGCGACATCGACGTGGTGGTGCTGGGCATCCGGGCCCAGGACGAATACCGGCTCGACCTGCAGGCGGCCGGGATCGTCACCCGGCCCGTGCCGATGCTGCGGGTCGAGGGGGCGGCGCGGAGCGCGCAGTGGGCCCGCGACCAGCTCGTCGACTGCGCGGGCTTCTGGGTGCACGTCGACATGGACGTGCTCGACCCGGCCGTGATGCCGGCCGTGGACGCGCCGGAGCCGGGCGGGATAGCGTTCCCGGAGCTGGAGTTGCTGCTGGCCGGGCTGGTGGACACGCCGCACTGCCTGGGCGTCGAGATCACGGTCTTCGACCCGGACTACGACCCCGACGGGGCGTACGCGGAGGAGATCACGTCGGCGCTGGTGGCCGGATTGACGCCGGTTCGGCACGTCGAAGCCCGGCCGGATCTGGTGGCGGCGCGGGCGGATCTCTTGTCGTCGGGGAGCTCGGACATCCGGCGTCGGTCGACGGCGCCGGGCCGGCTGCGGCCCCCGGCGGCTGCGGTCGAGGTGCCGCCCGCGGCCGAGGCGCCGGAGGCTGGCGGTGTCGCCGGGGTTGACAGTGATGTCGCGGGCGCGGGGGAGTCATCGACCATCCGCGATCCCGGGTTGGAGATGGACCGCCACTTCGGGCCGGAAGGTGCCCTCGGCGCCGGGGCTGGCGTCGAGCCGGTCGCCGATGCGGAGGCCGCTGGCTATTCGGATCTCGGCGCCCTGGCCCTTGCCGAGGTTGCCGACTTCGACGAGACCGGGGTCGTCGCGACTGGTTTCGTCGGGGCTGATTTCGACAGGGCTGGTTTCGACAAGGCTGGTTTTGCCGGGACTGGTTTTGCCGGGGCCGATTTCGACGGCGAGGCTGGTTTCGACAGGGCGGGGTTCGACGGCGAGGCCGGTTTCGGCGCCGCCGGCGTCGACGGCCCGACTGACAACGGCGCTACCGGCATCGACGTGCTCGACGCTCCTGTGCTCGACGACTCGGTGCTCGAAGACTCCGTGCTAGGCGTTGCTGTGCTCGACGCTCCCGTGCTCGAGGCTCCCGCGCTCGAAGACGACGCGATCGGCGACGACGCGATCGGCGACGACGCGATCGGCGACGAAGCCGCGGACGGCGAGTCGGTGGACGTCGAGGCGGCCGGACAGTCCGAAGCCGAGCTCCGGGACGACCTCGCCGGGATCGACGATTCCGGGCCGGCGTATGACGACGGCCCCGAGTCCCACCGTGATCTGCGGCCGGCCACCCGTCCGCTCGGCTCGGCGCCGCTGCTGGATTCCGAGCCGCTGCCGGCCACTCGGCCCGGCATGCTGCGCCCGCGCCAGGCCGACGGCTTCAGCCTCCCGGCCCAGCGCCCCGCCTTCGATATCGGCCCCGAGGAGCCGGCCGACATCGTCTGAGCCGCCCGGCCTCCGCTTTGCCGTGCAGCCTTGCGCTCTCTCGCTTTGCTGCCTGGCCTCGCGCTTTGCCACGCCGCCTGGTGCTTTGCTTAGCGCCCGACTTGCTCAGCGCGCCCTACTTGCTCAGCGCCGTCAGGAAACGGTCCACGATCGGCACGGCTGCCTCGGCGCCCGCGCCGCCCTTCTGCACCATCACCGCGAACGCGATGTCGCCCTGCCAGCCCACGAACCACGCGTGCGTCGCGTCGGACCCGTTGTCGAACTCGGCGGTGCCGGTCTTGCCGAACACCGGCTGTCCCGGCACGCCGCGCAGCCCCGTGCCCGTGCCGCCGGTGACCACCTCGCGCATCATGTCCTGCACCGACTTGGCCGCCGTGGCGTCCAGCGCGGCACCGTCCGCGGCCGGATGCGCCGGCGCCGGGTCGGTCACCAGCTTTGGCTGCTGGAACTTGCCGCGCTGCACGGCCGCGGTCGCGGCGGCCATGGCGATCGGGCTGACCACCGTCGTGCCCTGGCCGAACGTCGCCGCGGCCAGCTCGGTCGGGGTGTTGCCCGTGGAGACCTTGCCGGTGAACGCCCCGATGCCGAGGTCCCATTCGCCGCCGAGGCCGACGCTGGCGGACGCCGCGCCGAGGCCGTCCGCGCCGAGCTTGGGCGCCAGGTTGACGAACGCGGTGTTGCACGACTTCGCGAAGTCGGTGTGGAACGGCACCCGGCCGAGGACCTCGCCGGCCGCGTTCTTGAACTCGCGGCCATCTACCGTCTTCGTCTTCGGGCAGTCGACGATCGTGTCCGGCGTGACCTGCTTCTTGGTCAGCAGGCCCAGCGCGGAGATCATCTTGAACGTGGAGCCGGGCGGCACCTGACCGCTCAGTGCCGTGTCGACGCCGGCGCCGTCGGGGCCGTTCGCCACCGCGAGCACCGACGAGTCGCTGATCTTGATCGCGACCAGGGCGCTCGGCTGCTTCTCGCCCGCCACCGCGGCATCGGCCGCGTTCTGGGTCGCGATGTCCAGCGTGGTTTTGACCGGCGTACCCGCGATCGGCTTGGTGCTGAACAACTGGGCGTCGTCGATGGTGCCGTTGTCGGGCGCCTTGCGGGCGATCACTACCGACATTCCGGGTGTGCCGCGCAGCCTCGTGTCGTACTGCTGCTGGAGGCCGCCGTGGCCGACCACGTCGCTCGCCGTGATCGTGTCCGGGTTAGCGTCGATGTCCTCCCGGGTCGCCGAGCCGACCGCGCCGAGCAGCGCCCGGGCGAACTGCCGGCTGACGGCCAGCATCCGCTCGCCCTCCCGGAAGACGGTGCCGTCCAGCGGACGTACCTCATCGCGGATCTTGGCGTAGTCGGCCTGTCGGAGGGTGACCAGATCGAGGAAGGCCCCGGGCTCGGCCCGGGCGATCCGGGCCTTCAGGCCCTTGAGGTCGACGCCGGCGTCGATCTTCTTGAACGCGGCCGTCAGCGCCGTGGTCAGCGCCGGGAGATCGGTGATCTCCTGCGGGGTGACGCCGACCGTGACCACCGGGGTCACCTTGAAAATCGGAGCGCCGGACGCGTCGAGAATGGTGGCTCGCTCGGCCGCCACATGCCGCACCGCCAGCCGGTCGCCGGGCGTCAACTCGCTGTTGACGATGGGCGGCTCCCAGACCACCTTCCAGCCGTCGGAGTCGCGCTTCGACAGCCGGACCGTGCTTTCGTACGACCAAGGAGTGCCGCCCGGCAGCGTCCAGTCCAGCTTTACCGTCGCGGTGGCACTGTCGCCGGTGACCTTGGGGTCGCTCTTCGCGGTCAGCACCAGTGGCGACTTGGCGAGGTCGCCGGAGAGTGACTGCAACTGGTCGACGACGTCGCTGGACGAGATCTTGCCGCCGGCGGCTGTGACGAATCCGACCTTGTCCAGGTTGCCCGAGCGCCAGCCGACGAGGAAGTCACTCAACGTGTTCTTCGGTCCGTTCGACCCCGAGCAGGCCGCTACACCGCCGCTGAGGAGCAGAAAGACCGCCAACGCCGCACCGGTCCGCCGACTGCGGGCGAGGTGCGCTGAGCGGCGCATGAGATCTCCTTCGGGGGTACGGGCTTGCGAAACTGAAGGAACGGTAATCGGAAGACGTCTGTGATGTGGACCCGGGCGGGGTGACAAGTATCAAATTCCGTGCCGGAACGGTCGTTCCAAGCCGCCATGTGCCGGCGGTGTCGGACCCACGCTCTAGGCTGTCCTAGACACGTCGAGCCCACAGTGTTGTGGGTGAGGGGAGCGTCTGGACATGGCTGTCGCCGACGAGGCAGCAACCGAATCCGATCCCGAGCTGGACTTCGAAGCGGGCCCCGGGCTAGCGCTGACGGGCCGGCTGGGTTCGTCCGGCGACGACGGGGAGCTGGACGAGCCGCTGCCCAACTCGGAGCGCCTGGTCGCCCAGGCGGTCGCCTTCGCGGGCGAGGATCACACCACCGCTCACCTGGTCGATCGCTTCTGGCGGTTCGCCCCGGACGAGGAGTTGGTGGGCTTCACCCCCGACGAGATGTTCGCGGCCGCGCTGGCCCATCGTGAGCTCGCCGCCTCCCGGCTGCCGGGGCAGTTGCAGCTCGCGATCAGCGCGCCCGACAAGGCCGAGCCGCACACGGTCCTGCAGATCGTCACCGACGACATGCCGTTCCTGGTCGACTCGGTGACGGCGTTGCTGACGGCGCATCAGCTCCAGGTGCATCTGCTGGTGCACCCGTTGATAGTGGTGCGCCGCGAGCCGCTGGGAAAGTTGGCACAAGTCGAGGCCGAGGTGGAGCCCGACGACGCCATCGACGGCGACATCGTGGAGAGCTGGATCCGGATCGAGATCGACCCGGTCCGCGACGCCGAGGCCCGCGAGCAGCTGCACAACGAGGTGCGGCGGGTGCTCACCGACGTGCGGGACGCGGTCGAGGATTGGGCGCGGATGCGTCAGCGGGCCGTGGTGATCGCCGACGAGCTGGCCACCGCGCGCGGCTCCGACGCCAAGCTGCCGGTTCCCGACAAGGACGTCACCGACTCGATCGAGCTGCTCAAATGGCTCGCGCACGACCACTTCACATTCCTGGGCTACCGGGAATACGAGCTCGCCGACGGCATCCTGAGCGCCGTGCCGGGCAGCGGGCTCGGCATCCTGCGCGGCGACCAGAGCACCCCGCGCGCGCTGTCCTCGATGGCGCCGGAGGCATACCAGCGCGCGATGGAAAAGCGGCTGCTGGTGATCACCAAGGCCAATTCGCGGGCAACGGTGCACCGCTCGGCCTATCTGGACTACATCGGCGTCAAGGTCTTCGACACCGACGGCAACGTGGTCGGTGAGCGCCGCTTCCTCGGGCTGTTCTCCAGCTCGGCATATCGGACCAGCGTGCGCGAGCTGCCGGTGGTGCGCCGCAAGGTGATGGAGGTGCTGGATCGCTCCGGCCTCTCGCCCCGCGGCCACTCCGGCAAAGACCTGCTGCAGATCCTCGAGACCTACCCGCGCGACGAGCTTTTCCAGATCAAGACCGATGATCTGTACGAGGCCGTGATCGGCGTGCTCCGGATGGCCGGCCGCCGGCAACTGCGCCTGTTCCTGCGCCGGGACGGCTACGGCCGGTTCATCTCGTGCCTGATCTACCTGCCCCGGGACAGGTTCACCACCGGCAACCGGCTGTGCATGCAGGAGATCCTGCTGCGCGAGCTGAACGGCATCGGCGTCGACTACACGACCCGGGTGACCGAGCGGATGCTGGCCCGGGTGCACTTCATCGTGCGGACCGACCCGGCCGACCCGCCGGGCTCCGTCGACCCGAACGAGTTGGCCGAGATGCTGGCCGACGCGACCCGGATGTGGGACGACGACTTCTCCCTGGTGCTCGACCGCAAGCTGGGCGAGGAGTCGGCCAAGGTGCTGTTCGCCCGCTATTCGGCGGCGTTCCCGGACAGCTACAAGGACGGCCACACGCCGTACGAAGCGGTGCACGACCTGGCCAAGCTCGAGTTGCTCGAGGAGCCCGGCCAGCTCGAGATGCACCTCTACCGCAAGCGGCGGCTGACCAAGGGCGGCACGGCCGAGCCCGACGACGCCGACGTGCGGTTCAACGTCTACCGGCACGGCGAGCCGATGATGCTCTCGGCCGTGCTGCCGGTGCTGCACTCGCTCGGCGTCAAGGTCGTCGACGAGCGGCCGTACGAGATCAACCGCACCGACAGCACCATCTACTTGTACGATTTCGGGCTGCGCCCGCCGGCCGCCCACCGCGAGCTCTCCGAGGTGCGGCCGCAGGTGGAGAACGCGTTCGCCGCGGCGTGGCGGGGCGAGGCCGAGGTCGACGGCTTCAACGAGCTGGTGCTCCGGGCCGGCCTGACCTGGCGCCAGGTGGTGGTGCTCCGGGCGTACGCGAAATATCAGCGGCAGACCGGCAACGTCTTCTCCCAGCGGTATGTCGAGTCGACCTTCATCGCGTATCCCGAGATCGCCCGGCTGCTGGTCCGGCTCTTCGAGACGCGCTTCTCGCCGCGGCTGGTGATCGGCGAGCAGGAACGGTCGCGGCTCTCCGGCGAGTTGGTCGCCCAGATCACCGGCCTGCTCGACGACGTGGAAAGCCTCGACCAAGACCGGATTCTGCGGTCCTATCTGACGCTGATCCAGGCCACCTTGCGCACCAGCTTCTTCCAGCGCGGCCCCGACCAGCGTCCGAAGTCCTACGTGGCGTTCAAGATCGACCCCCAGGTGATCCCGGATCTGCCGCAGCCCCGCCCGAAGTACGAGATATTTGTCTACTCGCCGCGCTTCGAGGGTGTGCACCTGCGGTTCGGCGCCGTGGCCCGCGGCGGTCTGCGCTGGTCCGACCGCCGCGAGGACTTCCGCACCGAGGTGCTCGGCCTGGTCAAGGCCCAGATGGTCAAGAACGCGGTGATCGTGCCCGTGGGTGCGAAGGGCGGCTTCGTGCTGAAGCAGAAGCCGGGCGACCGCGACGAGGCGGTGGCCTGCTATCGCCTCTTCATCACCGCCCTGCTCGACGTGACCGACAACATCCACGCCGGCAAGATCGTCCCGCCGCGCGACGTGATCCGGCACGACAGCGACGACCCGTATCTGGTGGTGGCCGCCGACAAGGGCACGGCGACGTTCTCCGACATCGCCAACGAGATCTCGGTGAGCAAGGACTTCTGGCTCGGCGACGCCTTCGCCTCCGGCGGCAGCGCCGGCTACGACCACAAGAAGATGGGCATCACCGCCCGCGGCGCCTGGGAGTCGGTCAAACGGCACTTCCGCGACATGGGCATCGACACCCAGTCGCAAGACTTCACCGTGGTCGGCGTCGGCGACATGTCCGGTGACGTCTTCGGCAACGGGATGCTACTCAGCCCGCACATCCAGCTGGTGGCGGCGTTCGACCACCGGCACATCTTCCTCGACCCCAACCCCGAGGCGGCCTCGTCCTACCCGGAGCGCCGGCGGGTGTTCGACCTGCCCCGCTCGTCCTGGGCCGACTACGACACGTCGCTGATCAGCGAGGGCGGCGGCGTCTATCCGCGTACGGCGAAGTCCATCCCGGTCACGCCGCAGGTCCGCGCGGCGCTCGATCTCGACGACGTCGACTCGGTCAGCCCGGCCGAGCTGATGCGGGCCATCCTGGCCGCCCCGGTGGATCTGCTCTGGAACGGCGGCATCGGCACCTATGTCAAGGCGTCCGGGGAAACGCACGCCGAGGTGGGCGACAAGGCCAACGACGCGATCCGGGTGAACGGCCGCGACCTGCGCGTCAAGGTCGTCGGCGAGGGCGGCAACCTGGGCCTGACCCAGCACGGCCGGATCGAGTTCGCCCGCGCTGGCGGCCGGATCTGCACCGACTTCATCGACAACTCGGCGGGCGTGGACTGCTCCGACCACGAGGTCAACATCAAGATCCTGCTCGGCGGCGCGGTCACGGACGGCGAGCTGACCCTGCCCGAGCGCGACGAGCTGCTGGCCACGATGACCGACGAGGTCGGCGAGCTGGTGCTGCGCGACAACTACGAGCAGGCCACGGCGCTGGGCAACGCGGTGATGCAGGCGCACTCGCTGCTGCCGGTGCACCGTCGGATGCTGTCCACGCTGGAGCAGTCCGGCCAGCTCAACCGCGAGCTCGAGGCGCTGCCGACAGACAAGGAGCTGGCGGTCCGCTACGAGCACGGCGAGGGCCTGACCGCGCCCGAGTTCGCGGTCCTGCTGGCGTACGTGAAGATCAGCTTGGAGCGCGAGCTGCTCGCGGACGTCGTGGTGGACGAGACCTGGACCACCGACGTGCTGGCCCGGTATTTCCCGACGCCGTTGCGGGACAGGTTCGCCGGCCGGATGACCGGTCACCGGCTGCGCCGCGAGATCATCGCGACGTCCCTGGTCAACGAGGTGGTCAACCGCGGCGGCACGTCGTTCGTCTTCCGCGCGATGGAGGAGAGCGGCGCGTCCGCAGCCGACGTGATCCGCGCGTACGTGGTGATCCGCGACGTCTACGGTCTGCCGGACGTGTGGGCCGAGGCCGAAAAGCTGGACAACAAGGTGCCGACGGCGGCGCAGACCCGGGTCTACCTCGAGACCCGGCGGCTGCTCGACCGGGCGGTGCGCTGGCTGGTCAGCAACCGGCGATCCCCGATCGACGTGGCCGGCGAGATCGCCCGACTGCGCGCGGGCGCCGACGACCTGCTGCCGCAGCTGGCCTCGGTCGTGGTGGGCGCGGAACGCCGCTCGATGATCGAGCACGCCGTCAAGCTGGGCGAGGAGGGCGTCCCGCCCGACCTGGCCGAGGTGACCAGCCGGGTGGTGTACGGCTTCGGCCTGCTGGACATCCTCGAAACGGCAAAGGCAACGGACCGCCCAGCGGCCGAAGTGGCGGCGGTCTACTTCGAGCTGTCCGAGCGCTTCCAGATCGACGTCCTGCTGTCGCACATCTCCCGCCTGCCCCGCGGCGACCGCTGGCAGACCTTGGCCCGGATGGCCCTGCGCTACGACCTGTACGCAGCCCTGGCCGCCCTGACCGCCGAGGTCCTGCAGTCAACCCCGGCCGAAGAGTCCCCCGAGGACCGCATCTCGGAGTGGGAACAAGTAAACGCGGCATCAATAGCCCGAGCAGGCAACGCAATGGGCAACGTCGACGACTCCCCGGCCGACCTGGCAGCCCTGTCGGTCCTACTCCGCCAGATCCGAACCCTGGTCAAAACCTCAGCAGCCGGCTGACCCCAAACGATCCGCCCCGCCCGCCCAACGGTTCCCCGCGCCGGGCGGGTCGCTTCAGCGGGCCGAGGCGCCCGCGATCTGCCCTGGCCGGCCGACGGTTGCCGGGCTGGGCGCGTCGGTCGGTTCAATGGGGTGGGCTTACCCACGGTCTGTCGTGGCCGCCTGCGCGACGGTTCTCCGCGCTGGGCGGGTCGGGGGTCGATAGGTTCAGGGCGGGGGCGCTCGACGATCTGTCGTGGCCGCCTGTGCGACGGTTCTCCGTCCCCGTCCCCGTCCTCGTCCCCGTGCCCCGTGCCCCGTGCCCGTGCCCCGTGCCCCGTGCCCGTGCCCCGTGCCCCGTGCCCGTGCCCCGTGCCGTGCCCCGTGCCCCGGGCCCCGGGCCCCGGGGGCCGGTCGGTTCACT
>Ga0307508_10003153_pt1 | contig 16882 bp, 10 predicted proteins | sample 9_EM_MG_FD_203089 | JGI IMG/M metagenome (GOLD analysis project Ga0307508, IMG submission 203089) | Populus trichocarpa ectomycorrhiza microbial communities from riparian zone in the Pacific Northwest, United States - 9_EM | ecosystem: Host-associated > Plants > Roots > Unclassified | place...
TGCGACAAAACATGTCCCAAACGCTTTCACCCCGCCCGTCCTGCTTCACGGCCCCTTCAATCTGATAAGAAGCTGCCGCCGCACCCCAGACGAAGTTTTTCGGAAACTGAAGCATTGGGTCCCGCTACCTTAGCATGCTGAAACGAAACTGGGAGCGGTTCCAGTCGGGGCTGTCAGTTGCCAGTCGTCAGTTTTGGCTTCGTCCCGATCCACTGGGGCCCTTCAGGTTTGAAGGCGCCCCGATTTTGAATCACGTCCTCAGCCGTGAGAACGCCGCTGACGGCTGAGAACTGAAACCTACCTAAAGTACTTGCCGTTGCCGAACTGCAGCTTCGTGCGATTGAAGCTGTCGGAGTTCTTGTGCATCAGGATTTGGTACGTGAACGCCGAGCCTTGCTCGCCGATCAGCGCCGACCAGTGCAAGAAGAAGTACCAGAGGCGGAACCAGCGCTCGCCGTAGGCCTTGATCACGTTTTCGCGATTGCCGACCCAGATGTCGCGCCACGCCCGCAGCGTGAGCACGTAGTGCGGGCTCATGTTCTCGACGTCGCTGACCTCGAAACCGCCGTCTTCAGCCGCGCGGATCATGCCCGAAAGCGTGAGGCTGGCGTCGGCACCCGGGAAAATGTAGCGGCTCATGAACAAGCCCCAGATCAGGTCTTCCGGGCGCAGCGTGAGCGCCGAGAGCGGGTTCTGCGGGTTGTACAGGTTGCGGATGCCGGTCCACTGCAAGACGAACAAGCCGTCGTCGGCCAAGAGCTCGTGCACCTTCTGGTAGTAAGCGACCAGGTTCTTGATGCCGACGTGCTCGACCATCTCCAGGCTGACGATCTTGTCGAACTTGCCCTGCACGTTGCGGTAGTCGCAGACCTCGACCTTGGCGCGGTCGCTGACGCCGTACTTGGCGATGCGATCGGTGCCGAAATTGACCTGCTCTTGCGCGAGCGTGACGCCGTAGCTCTTGGAACCGAACTCTTTGGCCGAGCGGGCGACGAAGGTGCCCCAACCGCAGCCGATGTCGAGCAGGGTCTCGCCCTGCTTGAGCTGGAGCTTCTCGCAGGCGCGGTCGATCTTACGGTACTGCGCTTGCTCGAGCGGCATGTTCGGCGTCTCGAAGGAGGCTGCCGTGTAGACCATGGCCTCGCCCAGGCACCATTCGAAGAAGTCGTTGCCGCGGTTGTAGTGCTCGCTGACGATGCGGCTATCCTGAGCCTTGGAGTGGATCGCCACCTCGGGCAGGAAGTTCGTGAATGCCCACTTGATGTGCGAATCCGTCAATCGAAACGACATCGTTTCGTGACGGGTCTGGAAGAAGTCGTTCCACTTGTTGTGTGGGATATCGAGCTTGCCGTCGATGTACGCCTCGTACACGTCGGACATCGGTACCTTCTTCCCCGACCACTTCCGACCGAGGGCGGCGTCGTCGAAGACCACAAAATCACTGACAGTATTTCTGCTCATGGGCGGCCGGGCGGCTTATTAGAGGAATTTGCCCCTCGCAACAAGCGCGGGGACGCCTTTCTGGGGGCGGCTGGTGTCCGTTCCCGCCCACCCGGCGAGCGTTCAAGCTCGAAAGAGCCCCCTGGCAGCGTGGCCGGCCCGGCTAGACGCCGGATATCGTGGCACAAACCTGCCACTGTCCCCGAAACCAGCTAGGCTGGCGGCATGGAAGTACGCGGAGGCTCATCCTCGGCAGCCCTGTTCGAAATGTGCGGGCGCTTCAAGAAGGCATGGATCAAGGGGGGCTTTAGCTGGGACAGCCGGTTCTCGTGCGTCGCCTCGTCGTTCAGTAGTGAGCTCGACGCTGAAGCGCGCGCCGTCGTGTCTCAGTACTTTCCGAGCGAGTGGACGATGAAGACCGTCGTGAACGCCCCGCCTCAGGTGCGCGAGGTCGCCGAGAATACCGGCGGCGTGCGCACCGACCAGCGGCTGTTCACCGGCGACACGAGCGGCCGGCTCGTCGTCTACGGCCTGTGGTGGCCATGGGGCGATGAAACGACCATCTCGTTTCGCGTCGGCATCGGTGGCTACGTGCTGGAGCCCGATTTGATGCGCTTGCGCGAAGCCTTCGGCGCGCTCGACTAGCGCTGCCGGCCGGCGCTGGAAACCGGCGCCTTACGCGCCTGCTTTACAGCAGGGAGAGCAGCGCTTCGAGCGACCTGCGGTCGAGCGCCAGGAAGCGCAGGCCGAGCTGCGTCTTGGAGGAGCGCACGACCTCGCAGCGGATCACGACCGAGCCGCGGTCCGTGCCGAGCGAGAGCTCGAAGGCCACCCGGGAGCCCGTCGGAATGCGCGCCTGAGCCAGAACGGCGGCGCCGCCCAGCGAGACGTTGACGCATTCGGCGGCGAAGCGCTGCTCCTCTATTAATAGCCAAGCGGAAGCGCCGACCAGCGCGCGATGGTGAATGCGCCGCTCGGGAGCGCGACCGGTAACGTCGGCGGAGGCGTTGATACTGCCCACGGCAAGCATTCCTTGAGCAGAAAACATGCCAGCTGGAGGACGCAGCGCGAGCTGGGGAAACACTCTGAAACTTGGACTTATCGAGGAGCCCCGGGGCGAAGAGCTGCGCAAACTTTGCCAACCGGACCAAAAAACGGCCCTGCTGCGGAGTATCGGGCAGATCCTGCTACACCGCTCGACGTGACACTGGTTCAGCTGCGTATTCCCGGTAAGGCGGCGCCCCCCACGCCGCGGCGCGGTTTTCTGCCGACGACGCGCGCCGAGATGACAGAGCGTGGCTACCGCGAGCTCGACATCTTGATCGTGACCGGCGACGCGTACGTCGACCACGCCGCGTTCGGCCCGATCCTGATCGCTCGCTTCCTCGAAGCGCGCGGCTACAAGGTCGGCGTCGTCGCGCAGCCCGATTGGCGCACGCCCGACGACATCGCGCGCATGGGCACGCCGCGGCTGTTCGTCGGAGTGAGCGCCGGCAACCTCGACTCGATGCTCAATAAGCTCACGGCGCAGAAGAAGGTGCGCTCCGAGGATCAATATTCGCCGGGCGGGCGCACGGAGATGCGGCCGAATCGCGCGACCATCGTGTATTCGAATTTGTGCCGCCAAGCGTTTCCGGGCACGCCGATCGTGCTCGGGGGCATCGAGGCTTCGCTCAGGCGTATCGCGCACTACGACTATTGGTCCGATTCCATTCGGCGTTCCATCTTGCTCGACGCCAAGGCCGATCTGCTCGTGTTCGGCATGGGCGAGCGTGCGGCGTGGGAGATCGCGCGACGGCTGGACGGCGGTGAGCGCGCGAGTGACTTGAAGGACGTGCGCGGTACGGCGTACGTGATTGACGACGCCGAAGAGTGGGGCCGCATCGCGGCTACGCCGAGCAAGTTCGTGCCCGACGGGTTACCCGTGATCTTGCCGTCGTATGAGGAGGTGCTGGCCGACAAGCGGGCGTTCTCGGCCATGTCGCAGCGCTTTCAGGTCGAGACCAATGCCCAAAATGCCCGGCCGATTTTGCAGGTCCACGGCCGCCAGGCCGTGTACTTCAACCGTCCAGCGTTGCCGCTCGCCGAAGCCGAGATGGACGCACTCTACGACCTGCCGTTCGAGCGGGCCGCTCATCCGAGCTACCGCGGGCAGAGCGTGCCGGCGTTCGAGACCGTGAAAGAGTCGATCGTCACCATGCGTGGCTGCTTTGGTGGCTGCACGTTTTGCAGCATCACCGAGCACGAGGGTCGGGTGATTCAGAGCCGCTCGTCGGACAGCGTGCTGCGCGAGGTACGGGCTTTGACGCGGATGGCGGGGTTTTCGGGCATGATCAGCGACGTCGGCGGTCCGACCGCGAACATGTACAAGATGACTTGCAAGGACGAACGCACGGAAAGCGCGTGCCGGCGCTTGTCCTGCGTGCACCCGGGAATTTGTAAGAACCTCGTCACCGACCATCAGCCGGTGATCGACCTGCTGCGCAAGGTGCGCGAAGTGCCGGGGGTCAATCGCGTCTTCGTGGCTTCGGGTGTGCGCTACGATTTGGCTGAGCGCAGTCCCGAGTTCGTGCGCGAGCTGGCTCAGCACCACACCGGTGGGCAGCTGTCGGTGGCGCCCGAGCACAATAACCCGCGCGTGCTCGAGAAGATGAAGAAGCCGGGCATCGAGAGCTACGAGCGATTCGCGGAGTCTTTCTGCCGCGCCAGCGAACAGGCCGGAAAAGAACAGTATTTGATTCCGTACTTCATCACCGGGCACCCCGGCTCGACGCTCGCCGACACGGTGGAGCTAGCGCTCTACTTGAAGCGTAAAGGCATGCGCCCGCGTCAGGTGCAAGACTTCATTCCGACGCCGATGTCGATGGCCACGTCGATGTACTACACCGGGCTCGATCCATTCACCCAGGAGCCAGTGCACACGGCCCACGAGCTGCGCGAAAAACGCCTGATGAAGGCGTTGCTCTTCTACTGGGATCCCAAGCAGCAAGCGCTGGCTCGCGAGGCGCTGCGCAAGGCGGGGCGCAGCGATCTGATCGGGCGGGCAGCGCACTGCCTGGTGCCGCCAGAAGGCGGCTCTTCGTTTCCGTCCTTCGCGGGTCGCCCTGCAGCCGCGCGTCCTCAGAGCTCGGCTCGCGTCGACAAGATGCGGCGCCTGCGCGCGAGCAAGGGAAACAAGCGGCCCTCGTAGAAGCGCCGTAAGTTTTTGCGGCTCATCGCGGGCAGCACCTGATCGCCGAGCAGCTTCTGGCAGTCGGACGCTAGGCAAAACAGTGTGAACACCTCGGCCGCCGAAAAGACGCGCGCCAGGAGCGAGCCGACGACTCCGAAGGGCCGCTTCGGATCGCCACGTCGGAGGACGAGTGCGCGCAGCTCGCGGTAGGTCAGGCGATCGCGTGGCTGGCGTGCGTTGGGCGCGGTGAACAGCTCCTCGAAGGCCGCTTCGTCGAGCTCGCCGTTTGGGCCGAAGACCCCGGATTCGAACGGATGCTTACCCCGCGCAATGTCCGGAACCGAAATGCTGAGCGACGCGTTTTGACGCGTGCGCAAGCCGAGGAAGCCGTTGACCAGGATGGTGAGCGGCGCCGCTATCAGCCACGGCAAGCCGAGGGTGGTCATGCCATTCAGCGTTTGGGTCGGCGAGATGGCTTCGTCGTGATCCGGATCGAAATAGCGGGCATGGCGCTCTAGCGCACTCCGTGCCCTGCGTTTTTGCTCTGCCACACTGTGGGAGACTAGGAGATTTTTCATTCATCGGGGGGGTGCTGTTGAAAGCGCTGGGAGCGGCGACTACCTTGGGAGCGATTTTGGCTACGAAACTTGCGCTCAGCGAGTTCAAAGGCAACGACCGCTTCATCATCGAGGGCATCCTCGGCGAAGGCGGGATGGGTGTCGTCTATCGCGCGCGCGATTTGCGGCGCTCGTCCACGGTCGCGCTGAAGACCATGACGCGGCTCGACCCAGCGGCGCTGCTGCGTTTCAAGAAGGAGTTCCGCTCGCTGGCCGACATCGCGCACCCGTCGGTCGTGCAGCTGTACGAGCTGTTCGCGGAGGGGGACCAGTGGTTTTTCACGATGGAGCTGCTGGAGGGCACCGACTTCGTCAGCTGGGTGCGCGGCGTCAGGCGCGTCTCTAGCTCGCAGCTCACCCGCACTGATGCGGGATCCATTTTGCGGCCTATGGTGTCCAGCGCACCGACCATCGAGGCCGAGCTGCTCGAAGGCGACGTGGATCCGAACCAGCTGCTGGCGATCATCAACAGCGGCGAGCAGGTGGGTGACGAAACCAAACTGCGCGCGGCACTCGTGGGATTGCTCGACGGCGTGCTCGCCATTCACGCCTCGGGTCGCTTGCATCGCGACATCAAACCGTCCAACGTGATGATCACCGGCGAGGGGCGGGTCGTGCTGCTCGATTTTGGCGTGGTCGGCGAGCTGGGCAAGGGCGCGGAGCGGGTCGAAGACTTGGTCTTGGGCACGCCCGCCTACATGGCTCCCGAGCAGGCGCGCGCCTCGCATGTCGGGCCGCCGGCGGACTTCTATGCCATGGGGGTGATGCTGTACGAGGCGCTGACGGGTCAGCTGCCGTTCGACGGCGCACCCGAGGAGGTGCTGTTTGCGAAGCAGCAAGGGCGGCCGCGCGCGCCGAGCGAGATCGTCGACGGCGTGGCCGCGGACCTGGGCGCCTTGTGCCTCGACCTGTTGGCGCCTAGGCCGCAAGACCGCCCCGACGGAGCGGAGATCTTCGATCGGCTCCGCAGCGAGCGGCCGGGCGTGCGCACGACGGGCCGCTCACTCAACCCTTCGACCAGCACCGGATCGCTGCGCGCGTTCGTGGGTCGAGAGGCGGAGCTTTCGGTCTTACGCCAAGGCCTGCGGCGCGCCGCGCGCGGGGAGGCCGTGCTCACACTGGTGTCGGGCGCCTCCGGCATCGGCAAGACGACGCTGATTCAACGCTTTCTGAAGGAGGTGGCGCAGACGCCGCGCACGCTGGTGCTGTCAGGCCGCTGCTACGAGCGCGAGGCGGTGCCGTTCAAGGGGTTCGACAGCGTCGTCGACGAGCTCTCGCGCTGGCTTTCCCTGATGCCGCAGCAGGAGCTCGGGAGCCTGTTGCCGCTGCACGCGGCCGAGCTCTTGCGGGTGTTTCCGGTGCTGCGCGGCGTGCCGGCGCTCGAGCGACGCGCCGAGGGGCGCCCCGAAGCCGGCGAGCCACAAGAGCTGCGGCGGCGGGCTTTCATGGCCCTGCGTGGGCTACTCGGCTCGATCGCCGACGATCGGCCGCTGATCGTGCACATCGACGACCTGCAGTGGACGGACGTCGACAGTGTGGCGCTGCTCGAGCAAGTGCTGCACGCGCCCGGCGCCCCCGCCATGTTGCTGGTCGGTAGTTTTCGCTCGGAGGCGCTGGGTAAGAGCCCCGCCTTGGCCGAGCTGCTCGGCTTGACCGAGCGACTGGCGGTGAGCGCGCGCGTCGAGCGGCTCGAGCTCGCGCGTTTGCCTTACGAAGACTGCGCGCGTCTGGCGGCGCTCTCGCTCGGTGACCGCGCGGAGTCGTCGCCAGAGGTGGTGCGGCGCATCGCCGAGGAATCGCAAGGCTCGCCGCTGTTCGTCTCGGAGCTGTCGGCGTGGCAGCGCACGTCGGCGGCCGACGAAACCAGCGGACTTATCTCGCTCGACGCGGTGATTCGAGGCCGCGTCGACGAAATGCCGGCGGAAGGGCGCGCGCTGCTCGAGGTGCTTTGCATCGCTGGTGGTCCTTTGGAGCGCAGCGTGGCCGAGTCCGTCGTTGGCCTGAGCGAGGCAGATTCGCTGCGTGCGCGGCTGCGCGTGGCGAAACTGACTCGTACGGTCGAGAGCGGCGAACGCGAGCTGGTCGATATCTATCACGGTCGCATTCGCGACAGTTTGCTGGGTGACATCGACGCTGACCGGCAACGCTTACTGCACGCGCGTTTGGCGGTCGCTCTCGAAGGCGCGGGCGAAGTCGAGGCCGGGGTGTTGGTCGAGCATTTCATGGCGGCGGGCGACGCAGCGGGCGCACGCCGCCACGTGCTTGCCGCGGCACAGGCGGCCGAGCGCGCGCTGGCGTTCTTGCGCGCCGCCGGGCTGTATCGACGCGCCATAGAGCTCGGCGCGCCGCACCCACGCTGGGAGCTCGAGCGCAGCGTCGGCGACATGCTGCTGTCGGCGGGGCACGCGGCAAAAGCTGCAGCAGCTTTCGCCGGCGCGGTTCATCACGCGCCGGCCGGGGAACGCACGGCGCTTCGCCGCCTGGCCGCCGAGCATTTTTTGAAGAGCGGCGGCGAGAGCGAGGGCCTGCGTCTGCTGCGCGAAGCGTTGGCCGACGTGAAGCTCGGCTACCCGGAGACCACGGCTTCGGCCGTGGTGTCATTGGTCGGCAATCGGGCGCGTTTGATGGTTCGCGGCTTGCGCTTCGAACCACGCGACCACGTCGCACCGAGCGATCTGGAGCGCATCGATGTAGCGTTTGCGGCAAGCTCGGGTCTGGCTCTGTTCGACGTGGTGCGGGCCGCAGACTTCGGTGCCAGGCACCTGCTCTTGGCGCTCGACGCTGGTGAGCCGATCCGAATTTGTCGCGCGCTGGCGATCGAAGCCTCCGGCCGGGCGGCGGTCGACGTGCGAGGTCGCGATCGTATCGAAGCCCTGGTTAGAACCGCCGAAAGCCTGGCCACGCGTAGCAACGACCCGCACGCCATCGCGCTGGCGAGGCTGGCGGCGGGTCTGGTGCGCGTCTTCTCGGGCGAGTGGCGCGCCGCCCAGGCAACGCTCGACGCGGCTGAGCTGATCATCCGCGAGCGTTGCCGGGGCGTGCATTGGGAGCTGGCCAACGCCGTCGCTTGGTCGATGAACGCGCTGATCCTGTGCGGCGAGCTGAAGGAAGCGGCGGTGCGAGTGCCGGAGGTACTGCGCGAAGCCCAAGAACGCGCCGACCGGTTCGCGCTGATGCACATGATCTATCCGGCGGCGATCACGGCCATCGTGGCCGACGATCCGGACACGGCCGATCGCATCGCGCGCGAGTTCCCCCATTTCGGTGGCGAATTCTCCGAGCGCTTCACCGGCGGGCACTGGGGCAGCCTAGTGTCGCGCGTCTCGGCCAACCGCTACCGTGGGCGCGGGCGTTTGGCGCATCACGAGATGGAAGTGGATTTTGCGCGCATCAAGGCCGCGCACTTTCTGCGCGTGCACATGATGCGCGTCTGCACGACCTTCGAACGTGGCCTGTGCGCTCTGGCCGCCGCCGAAGATGGCGGTGACCAGCCAACGCTGTTCCGGCTGGCGGAGCGCTGCGCCAAGGAGCTGCTTTCCGACCGCCCGGACTATGCGGCTCCGATGGGCCACCACGTGCTGGGCTGCTTGCTGGCGAGCCGTGGCCAAACCGCGCGCGCGCTGAGCCAGCTCGACCTCGCGATTTCGGGACTTTCGCGGGTAGATATGGGCTATCTAGCCAGCTGTGCCAAGGCCCGGCGCGGCGCTCTGGCCGGCGGCGAGACAGGACGAGAGCTCTTGGAAGCGAGCACCGAGCAACTGGTCAAGCAGGGCATCGTCAACGTGGAGCGCTGCCTGGACATGAGCGCGCCAGGTTTTCGAGGGGTGCTGCGTTGAGCGTCGTTCGGCAGCAGGCCCTCACCATCGTCGCGCCCGTCAGCTCCGGTAGCGAGGCTCTGTCCGATCAGTGGCTGCGCGAGAACAAGCGCGCTCTGCAGCTGGCGCTCGAGCGTTCGACGACCACGCACTTCGCGCGCTGGGTGCTGCTGCCACCGTCGCTCGACGAGGCGGGTCGCAGCATCGGTCAAGGACACTTGCTGGCGTTCGAAACGAACTTCGACGGCGAGCTAGACGAACACGTCGCCGACTTGCGGGCCGCGCTCGGCCCCATGCTGGACGGCGCTTTCGCTCACGTCGAAGGCTACCCCGGTTCGACGAATCTGGCCGATCTGTCGCGCTTTTTCCGGACCGCTTCGCTGCGGGCCGCCGCCTTCTACATCGCCCACGCTGGCTTGTCCGTACCCGTCGTGCACGGCGATGCGGCGCTCAAGCGCGCCGTCGAGGACCGACTGCAAGAGCTCGCCCAGGGTGCCGTCGTCGAGGCAGAAGAGCCGCTGGCGTTGGCGCGAGAGCTGCAGCGCACGGCTCGCGCGTTGGCGACGAACGCAGGTCTCACGCTCGGCCGTGTGGATCGCGGTCTTCGCGAAGATGCGCCAGGTGTGCTGACGCGGGCCTTGACGCGACCGTTCAGCGTGCTGCTCGCGTTTTTACTCGCGCCGTTCTTCGAGCTAAGAGACGAGCTCGTGCGCAAGCACCAACCCAGCTTCGTGACCGCCGAGCTCCGGGCCAAGCGTGACGGCATCGGGCTCGAGGAGGATCGCGTCGATCAAAACGGCCTCACGCACTTGGTCGCGCTGAAGCCGGGTTGGTACCGACTCTTCGCCCTGAAAATGATGGTGTACCTGGTCACGGCCTTGGCCGATACCGGGGCACTGGTTGGAAGCCTGGGCGGAATTCAGACGATTCACTTTGCGCGTTGGGTGGCCTTGCCCGACCGCCGGCTGCTCTTTTTTAGCAACTACGACGGCAGTTGGGAAGCGTACCTCGGCGATTTCATTGACAAGGCCGCGATGGGTCTCACGATGATTTGGACCAACACGGTTTGGTATCCAAAGACGCGCCTGCTGTTGTTCAAGGGCGCCACGGACGAAGAAGCCTTCAAGAGCTGGACGCGCGCCTGCCAAGTGCCGACCCAGGTCTGGTACAGCGCGTACCCCACGCTTTCGGTCAACGACGTGCTGAAGAATGCCAAGCTGCGCGAGCTGCTCGGGAGCGAGCTCGATGCCCGCAGCGCTGCCCAGCTTTTGGCGCTGCTATGAGGAGAAGCCGTGGAACGAGCTGACGTACAAGGCCTGCTGCTGTTTGCGTACAAGCAGCACCCGCGCTCGCGCTTCTACCTGCTAAGTTTCGAAGGCGGCGCGCCGCGCGCTTGGCTGCGCCGCATGCTGAACGACGTCAGCTCAGGCGACGAGGAAAAAACCGGGCAATATCGCTTCAATCTGGCGTTTTCGGCGCGGGGCCTGGGCGCGCTCGGCCTGGACGAAGAAGACCTGGCCACCTTTCAGCGCGAGTTCGTGCAGGGCATGGCGCATCCGGAGCGCTCCCACGTGCTGGGCGATCGCTACGCCGACGATCCGCAGCGCTGGCACTGGGGCGGCCCCAGCGCGCCCGTCGACGCCGTGGCCATGCTCTACGCTCGAAACGACGTCGAGCTGCTCGAGCGTGCGGCGGAGCTCGAGCAGCTGCTCGACAAGTTCGGCATCGGCTACCAGAGCGAAGACGTCGGCCTGCCCGAAGACGGCCGCGAGCATTTCGGTTTTGCCGACGGCCTGGCGCAGCCGTTCATTCGCGGCAGCGGCCGCAAGCGCCAGCCGGGCGACGTGAAGATCGCCACCGGTGAGCTCGTGCTCGGCTACCCCAACGCCTACGGCTTGGTTACCGGCGTGCCGAGCGCCAAGGCTCGGCGTGGCATGCGCGAGCATCCGTTTCGGGTCGCCGCGGGCGGCGATCGCGTGAGCTTCGGTTACAACGGCACTTACTTGGTGCTACGCAAGCTGCGCCAAGACGTCGCTGCCTTTTGGCAATACTGCTGGGACGCGGCAGTGGCCGAGCGAGCGCCGGACATCGCCGAGCGGGCCAAGCTGATCGCCGCGCGCTTCGTGGGGCGCTGGCCCAACGGCGTAGCGTTGGTGGAGGCACCGGACGCCGAGGGTCCGCCGCGCGCCGGCTTGAATGACTTCCGGTTTCGCGAGCGCGACCCGGACGGGCTCAGGTGCCCGCTCGGCGCGCACATTCGCCGCGCCAACCCGCGCGACATGTTCGGCGACGACGCGAAGCAAGGGCTGCACGACGCGAACTTGCACCGCATCGTGCGTCGAGGCCGCGCCTACGGACCCAAGCTCTCAGGCAGCATGCCGCGCCAAGACGACGGTCAGGAGCGTGGTTTGTGCTTCGTGGCTCTCAACGCCAACTTGCGCCGCCAGTTCGAGTTCATTCAACAAACCTGGCTCAATAGCTGCAAATTCGCCGGTCTGTCGGCGGAGCGCGATCCGCTCGTCGGCAAGCAGGCGTTCGACTTCGACGATCAGCCGGTGCCGCGGATCTTCTCCGTCCAGGCGCGCCCGGTGCGCTCGCGCTACGAGGGTCTGCCCAAGGTCGTGCAGGTGCGGGGCGGCGAATATTTCTTCATGCCCGGCATGCGCGCTCTGAACTACTTGTGCGATGGGAGCGAGTGAGCTCGAGTCGTAGCTTCCTGCGCGGCCGAGTGGCGGTGGTCACGGGGGCGGCGAAGGGCATCGGCCGGGCGACAGCGCTCGAATTCGCTGCCGCCGGTGCTAGCGTTGCGGGTTGTGACACCGACCTGGTCGCGCTGGAGGCGACGCTCGCTGACTGCCGCGCGCAGGGTGCTCCGACGCTTGCAGCCAAGGTCGACGTGGGCGACGCCGCTCAAATGCAGGCTTTCGCCGAGCAAGTCGAGCGCGACTTGGGCTCGACCTTTTGCCTGGTCAACAACGCAGGCGTCGGACTGGCTGGCCATTTTTTCGAGACCACGCTCGACGACTGGGACTGGCTTTTGCGGGTGAATCTGCTCGGTACCATCCACGGCACGCGCTCGTTCGCTCCGTTCATGCGCGAACGCCGCGAAGGTCGCATCGTCAACGTGGCTTCGGCGTCGGGCTACTGCAACTTGCCAAAGCTCGCGGCCTACGGGACTACCAAGTACGCAGTGGTGGGTCTATCGGAGGCGCTACGCGCCGAGCTCTTACCCCACGGGGTGAAGGTGAGCGTGGTCTGTCCGGGCTTCGTTGCCAGCTCGATTCTGGAAACGGCGCGGATTCGCGGGGTACCGGACATCGAGGCCGAGCGGCAGTCGCTCCAGGCACTGTACCAGCGCCGCGGCCATGCCCCCGAAACAGTCGCGAAGGCCATCGTCCGCGCCGCCGAAAGTGGTAAAGCCTTGGTTCCCGTGACCTCCGAGGCCTGGCTGCTCTACGTGGTGAAACGCTTGGCGCCCTGGGCGTTGCCTTGGGTTTTTCGCGTGGCGGAGCGGCTGAACCAGAAATGATCGACTCGCAGATGGTGAGCACGCCGGGCGGAATGCTCCACGTGCGGGTCATCGGTAGCGGCAAGCCCGTGCTGCTACTGCACGGCTTTCCCGACTCTTCGCTGGGTTTTCGCGAGCTGTGCGAGGCGCTCTCGGCGCGGGGGTTTCGCGCCATCGCCCCGGACTTGCGCGGCTACGGACTCTCGGACAAGCCACAGGGCCTCGAGCCGTACCGCTCCACGGCGATCGTAAGCGACCTGGTCGCGCTGGTGCGCTCGACCAGTGACGAAAAAGTGGCGCTGCTGGGGCACGATTGGGGCGCCACGCTCGCGTATTGCTTGGCAAGCGAGCACCCCGAGCTGGTAAGCCAGCTGGTGGTGCTCAACGGCGCGCACCCGGAGAGCTACGCCCGAGCGCTCACGCGTAGCATGCAGCTCTTTCGCAGCTGGTACGTCTTGTTCTTTCAGCTGCGTGGCATCGCCGAGTGGCTGGTGACGCGGCGCTGGGTATTTCGCTTCATCATGCGCAGGCTGGTCGTCCAGCAGGAGCGGCTGACCGATGCGCAAATCGAGGCGTCACGGCGCGAGCTGCTGCGGCCAGGCGCGGTGCGCTCGGCCTTGAACTACTACCGGGCGGCCTTGCGTTGGCCGGTCCGCTGCCCACGGCGGATCGAAGTGCCGACCCTGGTGCTGTGGGGTGATCGCGATCCGGCGCTCGATCCACGACTGCTCGACGACCTGCCGCAGCGCATTGCGCAGGTGGAGGTGCAGCACGTCGAAGACGCCGGGCACTTCGTCCATTGGGACGCCCCAGAGCGCGTGCTAGGCGAGCTCGTGCGCTTCCTGAAGTGACGAAAAGGGGCTGGAGTCCAAGTCTAGACAGACATTGTCTGACGTATCCCACCTGCTCGGATGAGCAAGCCAGCTAAAGAAGCGGCGCGCGGACGAATTTTTCAACGTTCCCGAGGCTTCCCAAGCGGGTGGTTAGGTCTGTTACGCTTCCAGGCCGGCCTTCGCATGACCAACGTACCTCCGAAGTCCGAAGCTTCCGCGCCCAAGACCGAGGGCAAGCGACGCGCAAGCGTCCTAGCCCTGAAGCTCTCTGACGTCGTCGAAGCGCTCGATGAGCGCCTCGATGACGCGAGCGCGGTGCTGGAGCTTCTAGTAAGCGCCCTCGCCAAGGGCGAGATTCCGACAGAAGCCTGGGAGCATCTGCATCGCGCAGCCGCCCATCACGACAAGGTCTCCGACCTGGCGATGGCCTACGAGCAGATCGCGACCGACAAGCGCATCAAGCTCCTGACCGGCGAGCAGCAGGTGTTCATCTACTTGCGTGCGGCCGAGTTTTTTCAGGCCGAGCTCAGCGACACCGACGGCGCGATCGCGTACGCGGAGCGCGCTGCCGCCGCCGTGCCCGGGCACGTTCAGGCTTTCGGCCTACTCGAACGGCTGTACGGCATGGCGGACAGGCCGGCGCGACTCGCCGAGCTCTACGTCGATGCCAGCTCGCGCGCCCAAGAAGCCGACGTCAAGCTGCAGCTGCTGCGGCGTGCCGCCGAGCTGCTGCGCGAGCTGCCGCAGGGCGACGAGCTGGCCATCGACGTGGCGCAGCGCATTCTCAAGCTGGCGCCCGGCGACGAAGCTGCGCGTGAAGGCCTTGTGCGGCGGCTGCTGGCGCGCGGTCGCCACAAAGAAGTGGCCGACGTCTTCGAGCACGCGCTGAGACGCGAGCCGCCACCGGCCGCTGCCGAGGCGCTGCTCTTGCGAGAGCAGCTGGTCGACTTGTGCCTCGGCTCGTTGAAAGACGTCACGCGCGCGCTCGGTCACATCGAAGGCGTGCTGCTGCTGGCGCCCACTCACCCCACGGCGCTCGCAGCGGCCGAAGCCCTCTTGGAAAATCGCGCGCACGCGCCGCGCGCGGCAGCGGCGCTCTCGGATGCGTATGAGCGCTCCAATCGCACCGACCGCGCGATCGCGATGCTGTCGTTCGAGCTGAAAACGGTGCGCGGTCCGCGCCGAGTAGAAGTGCAGCGCCGCCTGGGGATTTTGCGCCAGGATGTGCTCTCGGATCCGGCGGGAGCGCTCGAGCTGCTGGCGCCGGTGGTGGCCGGAAATCCGGGCGACGACGAGCTGCGTTCGCGCTTCGTGACGCTGAGCCTGGCGCTCAATCAGCCCGAGCAGGCAGCCCGGCTGTTGTCGCGGGCGCTGGCGGCCAGCAAAGACAACGGCGTGCGGGCCCGGGTCGGGGCGGACGTCGGCCTCGTGTATTTGAAGAGCGGCGACGTCAAGCGCGCCAAGGCCGCATTTCAGCAGGTGCTCGACCTGGCCGAGCGCGGGCCAGCCACGTTGGTGGCGGCGCGCGAGCTGTGTGAGCTGTGCACCGAGTCGGCCGACTTGAAGCAGCTGGTCTCCGCGCTCACGCTGGTGGTCGAGCTCGAGCCGGAGCGTGAGCCGCGCCAGGCCGCCGCGCGCAGGCTGGCACGGCTGTGCGACGGCGAAGCCAAGGATCCGGAGCGTTCGATCGTGGCGTTTCGGGCGCTGATTGGCTCGCCGTGGACGGACGAAGCGCTGCGGCGCCTGGAGACGCTGTACCGCGACGCCAAGGACGAAGACGGCCTAGCGGAGGTGCTCTTTCATCGCGCGGAACGCACCAAGGATCCGGACGAAGCGCGCGCGCTGGCGCAGTCGGCGGCGGAGCTTGCCACGGAAAAGGGCCGCAATCCCGAGGGCGCCATCGAGCTCTGGGAAAAGTTGATCGAACGCTACGGAGCGACCCCCGAGGTGCATCGCCGCTTGCTGCCGCTGCTCATTCAAGCCAAGCGCTTCTTCGAAGTTTGCGAGCTGGTCGAGCAGCAAATCCAGTGGGCGTCGGCAGCCGAACGTCCGCAGCTGTGGGTGGACCTGGCCGAGCTTCGCATGACGCGTCTCGGCGACCCAGACGGAGCCCTGCGCGCCTATCAGGAGGCGCTTACGCTCGAGCCGTCACACAGAGCTGCGCGCAGCGCGGTCGAAAAACTGCTGAATTTGCCCGAGACCCGCGAGCTTTCTGCGGAAATTCTGGAGCCTGTGCTGCGGCGCGAAGAGCCGTCGCTCGGACTGCTGAGGGTGCTCGAGGTGCGGGCCGAGCTGGCAACGGGTGCGGCGCACAAGCTTGCGCTGCTGCGCGAAGCCAGCGCGCTCTCGGCGTCCGCGCTGAAGGACCCGGAGCGCGCGCTCGAGATTGCCGGGACGGGGCTCGGCATCGCGCTGCGCGAGCGCCGCGAAGAGCTGGCGGAGTGGCTTGCACTGACGCTGGGCGTCGCCGATCAGGGTAGCGCGGCGCATCGCGCTGCCGTGCTCAACGCCGCGCTTGGGGCTGCGGTGGTGGACTCGGTCGAAGTCTTCGAGTTGGCCAAAGCCGCCGGCGAGGCCTACGCGGCGGCGGGTGATCTGGAGCGAGCGGTCGAGCTCTTGCATCGCGCGCTGGTGTTCGATCCGGGCTCGCGCGAGCTGATGGGTCGCGTGGATCGGCTGCTCGCAGAGCAAGGCGCGCCCGAAGAACGCCTGGCGCTGTACCAAAGCGCGCTGGAGCAGGAAGAAGATCCGACGCGGCGCCGTGAGATGTACCACGCGCTGGCCTCACTACAGGGGCGCGAGCTCGGCGCGCCGCTGGCGGCCGTGAAGACCCTGCATCGCGCGCTGGCCGAAGATCCGCGCGATCGCACCGCGCACGAGTCGCTGGTCGAGCTGCTCGGCCGCATGGGCGAGCTCGACGCGCTCGCGGCGGAGCTGACTCGTGCCGTCGAGCTGTCCGACGGTGATCGCAAGACGCTCACGCTGCTGCGACTGGCGGAGCTGTGCGAGCAGCGCGGCGACGCGGCAGAGGCGCTGCGCCGCTACCGCGAGCTGTGCGAAGCGACGGACCTCGCCGACGATGTCCTGGACGCGATCGAACGACTGGCGCGCGACCAAAACGACGGCGTCACCGTCAAGCTAACGCTCGAACGGCGCTTGAGCCGCACCGCTGACCCCGCGCTCCGCGCGGCGCTGCTCGAGCGGCTGGGCAACGCCTACGCTTGGCAGCTGGCCGATCCGGCCGCCGCCGGCCGCGCCTGGTTGGAGGGCGCCGAGATTTCCGAGCGGATCCCAGCCGAAATCGAGCGTGCGAGGCGCCTGTACGAGCGCGTGCTCAGCGTCGACGCGGGCTCGGCCCGCGCTGCGGGGCGCCTGGTGGAGTTGTCGGCGCAAGCCAGCGACTGGGAACAGGTGCGCGAGGCCTTCGAGGTCGTGTTGCCGACGCTCGAGGAGCGACACCTGGTGACCCTGCTACTCGGGCTCGAGGATCGCGCCGA
>Ga0307508_10003154_pt1 | contig 16877 bp, 16 predicted proteins | sample 9_EM_MG_FD_203089 | JGI IMG/M metagenome (GOLD analysis project Ga0307508, IMG submission 203089) | Populus trichocarpa ectomycorrhiza microbial communities from riparian zone in the Pacific Northwest, United States - 9_EM | ecosystem: Host-associated > Plants > Roots > Unclassified | place...
GGGCACCTCGCCGGAGGCGATGCCCTGGGCGATCTTGCCGACCATCTCGGTGTGCGGAATGTACGTGAGGTTGATCTTGCAGGTGGGGTTCTTGGTGTTCCACGCCGCGACGAGCATGTCCACCATCTGCTTGTTGCCGCCCGAGCGCTCCCACATGGTCAAGTCGCCGGTGCTGGCGCAGGACGTCGTGGCGGGTGCGACGGGCTCATCCGCCGCCTGGTCGTCGTCGCCGCCGGAGCTGCAAGCCCCGACGAACACCAGAGCGGTCGTGGCGGCTAGGACGGCCCGCCAGGAACGGGTTCTCATCTCACGCCTCCTCATTTCCGGGGAACCCGGATGACCTGACGATGCGGACGACAACTTCGGCCTCCGGGTAAAGCGGCACGCTACACGGTTGCGCATACGATTGCACTCAATCGTTTTCATACTGAGCACCGGCCGCCTGTTGACGCGGAGCGACGATGTGCCTACGTTGAGGCGACCAGCGGCGGAAGACCGCGCACTCGCCATCACCACGACCTGCCGACGGCCTCCGCCACCGAAGGAGGCTCCCGATGAACCACCTCCATCCCGCGGTCGAACAGGCACTCGACACCCTCCCGCTGAACCGCTTGACCCGGCGCCGGTTACTACGCGGCACCGGACTGGCGAGCGCGTCGCTCGCCGCATCCGCCCTGATCGCCGGCTGCACCGACAAGCCGACCGCCTCGGCCGCCGGCGCGATCGGCAACTTCCCGAAGACGCCCTCCTGGAAGTACGTCTTCGTCTGTCACGTGACGACCAACCCGTTCTTCACCCCCACCCAGTACGGCGCCGAGGACGCTTGCAAGCTGCTCGGTGTCCAATATCAATGGACCGGCTCGGTCAACTCGGTGGTCGCCGAGATGGTCGACGCCACGAACACCGCCGTCAGCGCCAAGGCCGACGGCATCGCCCTCGCGGTCGTGGACAAGGCGGCGTTCCGGGCGCCGGTCGACAAAGCGCTGGACGCCGGCATCCCGGTCGTGTCGTTCAACGCCGACGGCGCCCGCGACGACCCGGGCACCAACCGGCTCGCGTACATCGGCCAGGGCCTCTACGAGTCCGGCTACGAGCTGGGCCGGCGGGCGCTCGCCCAGGTCGCCTCCGGCGATGTGGCCGCCTTCATCGCGACCCCGGGCCAGCTCAACATCCAGCCCCGCATCGACGGCGCCCAGCAGGCCTTCAAGGACTCCGGAAAGCCGGTGACCTGCACGGCGGTGGCCACCAACGCCGACATCACGCAGGGACTCTCCATCATCGACGCCTACGTGCAGGGCCATCAGAATCTGGCCGGCCTGCTGGCGGTGGACGCCGGGTCCACGCAGAGCGTCGGCCAGACGGTCGCCAAGTACAAGCTGCGGGACAAGGGGCTCAAGGTGGCCGGCGGCTTCGACCTCGTGCCCGAGACGCTCGCCGCGATCAAGAGCGGCGACCTCGACTACACCATCGACCAGCAGCCCTACCTGCAAGGATTCCTGCCGGTGTTCGCGCTGTATCTGTACAAGCTCAGCGGCGGGCTGCTCTTCCCGACCCAGACCAACACCGGGCTGCTGTTCGTCACCAAGGACAACGTGGACCCGTACCAGGGATCCAAGACGCGGTACGAGGGCTCGGACACCGCGCCGAAGCTGGTCGACCGTTCCGGGCCCATCCCGCACGCATGAGGCCGTTGATGAGCGACGTCACCGTCCGGACCGGTGCACGCCAGCCACCGGGCGCGCTGCTGCGGCGCGCCCGGGACGCCTTCCTGCGCCGCCGGGAGGCGAGCGTGCTGGTGGTGGCGATCGGCCTGGTGGTGTACTTCCAAGTCGCCACGCCGATCTTCCTGACCACCGACAACCTGCGCAACATCGCCCAGGCCACCGCGCCCACGGCCATCGTCGCGGTGGGCATCGTCTTCCTGCTGGTCAGCGGGGAGATCGACATCTCCGTGGGGATGGTGGCGGCGCTGGCGCCGTATCTGATGCATTACGCGATCGACCTCTACGGCGTCGCGGCGGTCCCGGCCGTCGTGCTGGCGCTCGCGATCTCCGCGCTGATCGGGCTGGCGAACGGGCTGATCACCACCCGGCTGCGGGTGCCGTCGTTCGTCACCACGCTCGGCATGTTCTATCTGCTCTACGGCATCCTGCTGACCACCTCGCACGCCTATCCGGTGGCCGTGCCCGAGGCGGCCAAGGGCAGATTGCAGGCCTGGCTGGGCGGCGCGGACTGGGCCACGCTGATCTGGTGCCTGGCGATCGTGGCCACGTTCCACATCGTCCTGACCCGGACCCGGTGGGGCCTGCACACCATCTCGGTCGGCGGCAACCTGCACGGCGCCACCGAGGCGGGCATCCGGGTCAACCGGATCAAGGTCGGCAACTTCATGCTCGTCAGCGTGCTCGGTGCCCTCGCGGGCCTGATGGAAGCGTTCCGGATCAACTCGATCGACCCGAACATCGGCGGCGGCACCCGGATCACGTTCACCGCGATCGCCGCCGCCGTGATCGGCGGCACCGCGCTGGCCGGCGGCTCGGGCACGGTGGCGGGCGCGCTGATCGGCATGTTCGTGCTCGCCGTGCTGCAGAACGGTTTCAACCTGATCGGCGTCAGCGCGAACCCGTTCTTCCTCATCCAGGGCGCCGCCATCCTGTTCTCGATGATCGCCAACCAGTACCTGTCCCGGCTCCGCCGCAGGGGAGGGAACTAGTGGCTGCCGAAGCGCTCCGGGTCGAGGGCGTGGAGAAACGGTTCGGTGCACTGACCGTGCTGCGGGACGTGAACCTGCGGGTCGATCGCGGCGAGGTGCTCGGCCTGCTCGGCGACAACGGCGCCGGGAAGTCCACACTCATCAACGTCATCTGCGGGTTTCACCGGCCGGACGCGGGCCGGCTGCTCGTCGACGGCACCGAGGTCGCGCTGCGCAGCGTCGACCACGCGCGCTCGCTGGGCATCGACACTGTCTACCAGGACCTGGCCCTGATCAACGAGCTGAGCGTCTATCACAACATGTTCCTCAACCGGGAACGCCGGATCGGGCCGCTGCTGAACAACCGGCTGATGCGCCGGCTGGCCACCGAGCACCTGCGCGACATGGGCGTGGACATCCCGGACGTGACCGTCGACGCGGCGAAGCTGTCCGGCGGGCAGCGCCAGGCGGTCGCGGTGGCCCGGTCCGTCTACTCCGACGCGCGCATCCTGCTGCTGGACGAGCCGCTCGCGGCGATGGGCGCCAAGGAGGCGACGATCATCCTCGATCTGGTCAGCGACCTGAAGGCCCGCGGGGACATGGCCATCGTCATCATCGCCCACAACTACGCCCAGGCGCTGCAGGTCTGCGACCGGGTCAACGTCCTGCAACAGGGCCGGATCACCTTCGACCGGCCGACCGCCGACACCTCGGTGACCGAGTTGACCGAGCTGATGGTCCCCGGCTACCGCAACCGCCGCGGCGCCCGGCACGACCCCCGAGCGGAGGGCGCCTGAGACAAATCGACCGCGGCGCTCCGGCTAGGGTGGCGAAAGATCGTTTTTCGTGCGTACGAGCAGAGGGATGCGCCATGGCGAGACGGCCGAGACCGCGACACGGCACCGCCGTCCGGTGCGCCCCGTGACGGCGCGGGTCGACGCGGCGTTCGTCGCCCAGGTGCGCGCCGCCCTGGCCGGGCAGGTCCGTTCGATCGTCGCCGAGGCCGGCGGCGACGACTGGCAGCACCTGCAGCATCGCCAGCTCGCCGAGCGGATCAAGGCGCTGGTGGCGGCGTGGCGCGATCCGGACGGCCCCGCCGGCCTGCTCGAGCACGCCGTCCGCCTCGCCGGCCGGCTGCGGGAGCTGCAGGGTCCGAGCGGGCTGTTCGCGGGCGGGGACAACGTCGACTCCCCGCCCGACTCCGCGTTCAGCATCAACGATCTCGCCGACGCGCTCCAGCTGCTGCGGGGCGCCGCAGCGCCGGAGGCACGGCTCACCGAGCTGCTCGAGCAGCTGCTCGAGGCCGCCACCCCGGCCTTGACCAGCGGCGGCGTCCACACGCCCAACCACCGCTGGGAGCTCTCGGCGGCCCTCGCCCGGCTGCACCAGCTCCGGCCCCAGCCGGCGCTGGCGGCCCGGGTCGGCCAATGGCTGGCCGAGGGGATCGACATCGACGACGATGGCCTCTATTCCGAGCGCAGCGCCAACTACGCCGCGCACGTGTCCAACCCGTCGCTGCTCACCATCGCCGATGTCTTCGAGCGCCCGGAGCTCGTCGACGCCGTGGAACGAAACCTCGACGCCACGCTCGACCTGCTGCTGCCGGACGGATCCGTGGAGACGGTGCTGTCCCGCCGGCAGGACCAGCACCGGCCGCTGCCGTTGATCGCGTACCTGCTGCCGTTGCGGCGGCTGGCGCTGTCCCGCGAGCGCGGCGATCTGGCGTGGGCCGCCGGGCTCGCGCTGGCCCAGGGAATCAGCTCGCCCGCGGAGGCGGCCACCCGGATCCTGCTGGACCCCGGCATCGCGCTGCCGCTGCCGGCGCCGGTCGAGCCGAAGCGACCGCGCGAGCGGATCTTCGGCGCAGCCGGGCTGCTCGTGGCGCACCACCCGGCCGCCACGACGGTCGTCTTCGGCGGCTCGGACTATCCTCGGCACGGCCGGATCCGCTCCGGGCTGGCCAACTCCCCCACGTTCCTGCGCCTGTTCGCCGGCGCGGCCGTACTGGAAAGCGCCCGTCTCTCGCGCACCTTCTTCGGCCTGGGGCCGTTCCGCGGCGACGGCCTGAGCGCGGCGCCGGGGCCGGCCGGGGAAACCACGGTGACCCTGACCGAAACCGTGCGCGCGGCGTACTACCAGCCGCTGGCGCCGGCCGACCTCGACCCGGACGGGCGGTACCGGGTCGGCGACGAGGGCCGGTTCAGCGCCGCGATGGACTTCGGCCGGCGTACGAGCGACGACGTCACGCTGAGCACCACGATCGAGGTCGGCCTCACGTCGGCGGGCGCCGAGCTGACCGTCGACGTTTCCGGAGCCGGCGTGGACTGGGCGCTCGAACTGGCGTTCCGGCCCGGCGGACGGATGACCGGCGCCCGACCGCTCGGCGCGCAGCGGTGGCAGCTCGACGCGACCGCCCCGGCCGCCGCCCGCTATCAGGTCGGCGGCGATGCACTGACCGTGACCGTGGTCGAGGCGTCGGACGGCCGGGGCGGACCGCTGCCGGCCGCCGACGCGGATCCGGCCTACGAGCCCGGCGAGGAGTACCGGTTCCTGGGCGGCACGGACGCCGTCGCCGGGGAGCTTCTGTACCTCGCCGGCAAGGCGCCGGCCCGGATCCGGATGCGGATCAGCACCGACACGCCGGGTGACGGCACGGTGCTGCACGCGTAACCGGCGCGGCCCGTCGAACTCGCGTCAAATCGGGCACACCGGCGGCCGACATTGCGCTGTGGTCACCTTCGTTGACGTGGTAAGCGCTTTCCAACTATCGTGCGTCGCCACGAGGTGACGATCTACAAGGAGACAGGTATGGCGACTTCCGCGACAGTCCGCAGGGGATTAGCGCGTTGGCGGTGGCTGTCGGCGGGAGTCATAGCGACCCTCGCCCTCACCGCCTGCGGTTCGGGCTCCGACGACGGGGGCTCGGACGTCAAGAGCATCACGTTCTGGTACTCCACGTCGGCCCAGGACCAGGGCTACACCGACCTGGCCAAGGAGTTCCAGGCCAAGGAGGGCATCTCCGTCGAGATCGTGAACGTGCCCTACGACGGATACCAGGACAAGCTGCGCCAGGCGGCGCAGGCGAACTCGCTGCCGGACACCGCCAGTGTGCCGTCGCTGGACACGATCTGGGTCAACCAGCTCCAGGACCTGGCCAGCACCGCGAACAACACCACCAACAACATCAACAAAGACCTGATCACCGTCCAGGACGGCAAGGTGCTCACCATCCCGTCGGACGTGACGGCGGCGGGCCTATTCATCAACAAGAGTCTATTTGACAAGGCCAAGGTAGCCTACCCGACCGACCCGAGCAAGACCTGGACCTGGGACCAGTTCCTCGCCGCGGCCGACCAGGTCCGCACCGCGACCAAGGCCAAGTACGACCTGGTCTACGACAACTCGCCGGCTCGCATCCGGGCCTGGGTCTACACCCACGGCGGCAAGGGCTTCCAGCTCGGGGCGGACAACAAGTACGCGGCGCCGGACGCCACCACCGTGCAGGCGCTGAGCGACTTCGCGAAGCTGAACAACGACGTGACCATGCCCAAGTCGGTGTGGACCTCGGGCGCCGACCCGAACGCGCTGTTCAAGAGCGGTCAGGTGGTCGCCTACTACTCGGGCGTCTGGCAGGTCGCCGACTTCGCCGACGGCATCACGAACTTCGACTGGGCCAGTGTGCCGACCCCGGCCCAGCCGGTGCACGCCACCGACATCAACCTCGGCGGCAAGGTGGTCGCCTTCAACAACGGTGACAAGGCCGCGGCCGCCAAGAAGTGGGTCGACTTCATCTTCCAGCGGGACAACTACACCAAGCTCGCCCAGACGAACGGCTACCTGCCGATCGAAAAGGGCCTGACGCTGACGTACCCGTTCAAGAAGCAGGCCGCGCTGGACGCGTTCGCGCTCTACGGCAAGGAGATGGAGCTGGCCGACCCCATCTCCGCCTCGGGGCAGGCAGCCGGGACGAAGCTCCTCCTGGATGGCAAGTCGATCTCGGAGGACCCGACCAAGGCCGAGATGGCCAAGTTCATCAACGGCCAGCAGGACGTCCAGAAGACGGTCGACAACATCGTTTCGGGACTCAACCAGCAGATCAGCTAGCACCATGACGCGTGGGCCCGCCGGCGCCGGCGGGCCCACCTCGCTGGGGAACAAGAGGAGAGCACCATGGTCGACAGCGTCCGGCAGTCCGCCGAGTCGCCGAGCGTCCCCGACGACGCGGCACCGGCACGGGCGAAACCGCGGTGGTGGCCGCGCAAGCGCTACAACCGCTACACCGCTGCGCCGCTGCTGCTGATCTCGGTGAACCTCGCGCTCTTCCTGCTCTTCTTCGTCTGGCCCGTCGTCATCGGCCTGAACTACTCCTTCACCAGCTACACCGGCGTGGGCACAGCGCCGTACGTGGGGTTGGACAACTACCAGAAGCTTTTCGGCGACTCGGCGTTCTACGCGGCGCTGTGGCGCACGGTGATCTACACGGGTGCCGTCGTCCCGCTGACCTTCATCACCTCGCTGGGCGTCGCCTACCTGCTGGTCAGCCCGTACGCCAAAGGCAAGACGGTGGCCCGGGTGGTCTTCTTCCTGCCGTGGCTGATCTCCCCGATCATCGCCGGAGTCATCTGGCGCTGGCTGTTCGGGGAGAACGTCGGGCTGGTCAACTTCGTCATCACCGAACTGGGCGGCAAGGCGGTGCCGTGGCAGTCGAACGCCAACCTGTCCCTGATGGTCGTGGTCCTCGCGGCAACCTGGGCCAACACCGCGTTCAACATGCTGCTGTTCGTCGCCGCCCTGAAGAACGTGCCGGTCTCCTACTACGAGGCCGCCGACCTGGACGGCGCCAGCGCGTGGCAGAAGTTTCGCCGCATCACCCTGCCGGCCATCGCGCCGACCTCCTTCATCGTGGTGCTGCTGAGCACCCTGCACACCATGAAGGAGTACGGGCTGATCAAGGCGCTCAACGACGGCGGACCCGGCTCCGAGAACAACCTGATCGTCCAGTACATCTACCTGACCGGCTTCCGGCGCGGCCACATCGGGTACGCGAGCGCGGCGTCCTTCATCCTGCTGCTGATTCTCATGATCATCGCCGTGGTGCAGCTGCTGGCCAACCGCCGCAAGGAGTCCTGACATGACCGCCACCCGCCGACCCCCCGAGCTCCGTCGCCCCCGCGGCAGGACCGGTGACGTACCGAAGGCGATCGGCGCGAGCTCGATCATGTGGCTGCTGGTCGTCGTGTACGCCGTTCCGGCCCTCTGGTTTGTGCTGAGCTCGTTCAAGCCCGCCGGCGACCTGTTCACCTACCCGCTGACGCTCTTCCCGAAGCACTGGACCGTCTCCGGCTACACCCAGGCCTGGACGCAGTTCGACTTCGCCCGCTATTTCGTGAACACGCTGATCGTCGCGATCGCGGCGACCCTTCTCACCATCGTGGTGAGCGCCGCCACCGGCTACGCCCTGGCGAAGTACAACAACTGGTGGCTTAAGGCCTTCGCGGTCTGCATCCTGGCCACCACGATGCTGCCGTCCGAGACCATCCTCGCGCCGCTGTTCCTCGTGGTGCGCAACCTTGGTCTCTACAACAGCCTCAGCGGCGTGGTGGCGCCCGCGGTCATCACCGCGACGGGCACGTTCATGTTCCGGCAGTTCTTCGTGACTGTGCCGAACGACCTGCTGGAAGCGGCCCGCATCGACGGCTCCGGCGAGTTGTCGACCTTCGTCCGGATCATGATCCCGCTGTCCCGGCCGATCATCATGACCCTGGCGATCTTCTCCTTCCAGTGGCGCTGGAACGAGTTCCTCTGGCCGCTGATCATCCTGAACGACCCGAAGCAGTTCACCCTGCAGATCGGGGTCGCGAGCATCGTCGGCGCGCAGAACGTCAACTGGTCGGTCCTGCTCGGCGCGTCGGTGATGTCCATGGTGCCGCTGTTGGCCATCTACCTGATCTTCCAGAAGTACGTGATGAGCGCCGACCTGAACGCGGGCCTCAAGGACTGAGCCGCGTGATGATGGGGTCGCCGGCGGACAGCCAGTGGATCAACGCCTCGGTTTGGCGGCGGACCCCGAGCTTGCGATAGATGTTGCTCAGGTTGTTGCGGACGGTCTTGCCGCCGATCGCGAGCGCCTCGGCGATCTCCCGGATGCTGCGGCCGGCGGCGAGCAGCGTCATGATGTCGCACTCGCGCGGGGTCAACGGCTCCGCGTACGCACGTGGTCCGGGTTTCGCCTCTTCGGGGCGGCCCACCACGAGCACCGGCGGGGTCAGCCGGCCGAGCGCCTCCGTCAGGCCCCGCAGGAACGTGCCGGCGCCGGCGACCACGACGACCAGGTCGTCCGAGGCGCGCACCTCCTGGGGCCGGTGCACCATGCGCACCCGCACCGAGGTCCCGAGCGAACGGATCAGCGACGGGACCGGGCGGGGGCAGTAGACGGCCACCCGCATGGCCGGCGCCGCCTCGCCCGGCCGAGTGCCCCGGCCGGTCACCATGCTCGTGGTGTTCATCGGCAGACCCCAATCTCCGCGTCGCGACCGGCCGCCCCGGTCACGCCGTCGACTATCCCGGCCGGATGTCGAGGGCCCGGCCAGCCGACGGGCAGCGCACCGCCAGGACTTCGCCAGGGTTTTCAACGACCCGGGGCGCCTCATCCGTACTGGTAGGCGTGCCTCGTTGAGGCGGCCGGCAGGTTTCCGGGCCCAGGTCCGGAAGATCGACATGGATGGGGTGTTTACGCCGTTATGCGTATCCTGCTGGTGGAGGACGACGATTCGATCGCCGGGCCGCTGATCGACGGGCTGGACCGCTACGGGTTCACCGTCGAGCGGGCCCGCACCGGGCGCGAGGCCCTGAGCTGGACCGACGTCGAGATGGTGCTGCTCGATCTGGGCCTGCCGGACGCCGACGGGATCGACATCTGCCAGCGGATCCGGGCCCGGTCCGCGGTGCCGATCATCATGCTGACGGCGCGCGGCACCGAGGTGGACCGGATCGTCGGCCTCGAGGTGGGCGCGGACGACTACCTGGCCAAGCCTTTCAGCCTGCGCGAGCTGGTGGCCCGCATCCGGGCGGTGACGCGGCGGACCCGGTTCCCGGCCGACCCGCTGCCGGTGCCCGTGCCCGCGGAACCGCCGGCCGTGGACGGCTCGACGATCCGGATCGACGACCTGGTGATCGATCGGCGTACCCGCCGGGTCCACCTGGGCGGCCGGGAGATCGTGCTGGCGCTCAAGGAGTTCGACCTGCTGGTCGCCCTGGCGGATGATCCCGGCGCGGTGCGTACGCGGGAACGGTTGATGGAAACGGTGTGGGACGAGCACTACTACGGCTCGACGAAGACCCTCGACTTCCACGTCGCCGCGTTGCGCCGCAAGCTCGGTGACCCCGGCTGGGTGCAGACGGTACGCGGCGTCGGCTTCCGACTGGTGATTCCCGCCGTCAGCAGCGGCGTCGGCGGTCAGTCCCGATGACCCGCCGGCTGCTTCTGTCGTACCTGTCGCTGACCCTGCTGGTCGTGCTCGGCTTCGGCATCTCGCTCGGCGTCACCTACGCGTCCGACCAGCGCCAGCGGGCCCAGCGCCTGTTCGAACGGGAGACCGCCGTGCTGGCCGACCTGGTCGAACAGGACATCCGGCTGAAGGACTACGCCGATCTGCCCCGGCTGGCCGGCGAGTACGCCCGGCTCAGCGACGGACGGGTGCTGATCCTCGATCGCCAGGCCAAGGTGCTGGCCTCGGCACCCGAGTCGACCACCGCGGCCCTCTCGGACGGCGAGCAGCGGGACCTGATGACGGCGCTGGCCGGCGGGCGGGCCACGCACATGCGTGAATCGCTCACCCTCGGCGTGCAGGTGTTCAGCGTCGCGGTGCCCGCTGCCTCCGGGGGCACCACGCAGGGCGCGGTCCACCTGGCGGCGCCCGCGGACGAGGTCACCGAGGCGGTGCACCGGATGGTGGTGGCGCTCGCCGTCCTCGCGTTCGCGATCCTCGGTTGTGTCGCCGGCATCGGCATCATGCTGGCCCGCTGGACGATCGGGCCGATCCGGGCCCTGGAGAACGCCACCGACCGGCTCGCCCGCGGCACGCTGGACACCCCGGCGGCCACCGACATCGGCCCGCCCGAGCTGCGCCAGCTGGCCGCCACCTTCAATCACACCGCCAAACGCCTGCAGCTGCTGGTCGACCAGCAGCGTGGCTTCGCCGCGGACGCCTCACACCAGCTGCGGACCCCGCTGACCGCGTTGCGGCTGCGCCTGGAAAACCTGGAACCCGATCTGGCCCAGGGCGGACAGGCCAACCTCGACGCGGCGCTCGCCGAGATCGACCGGCTGGCCGACATGGTCGAGCAGTTGCTCTCCCTGGCCCGCCTCGAAGAGGAGGGAGTGACCCCGGCCGTGGTCGACCTCGACAACATCGTCGCCGGCCGGATCGCGCACTGGCGCGCGCTCGCCGCCGAGCAGGGTGTGCAGATCGCCGTCGCCGGGACGCCGCCGGGCGAGGTGATGGCGGTGCCGGGCACACTCGAGCAGATCCTCGACAACCTGCTGTCGAACGCGCTGCGAGTCGCACCGCCGGCCAGCACGGTCACCATCGACCGGCGCCGGCTCGGCCGCGCGGGCCAGCAGGCGGTCGTCGGCGACGTCCTGCTGCACGTCACCGACCAGGGCCCGGGAATGACCGCCGAGCAACGCCGCCTGGCCTTCAACCGCTTCTGGCGCGAGCCCGGCGCCCCGGCGGGCGGCTCAGGACTGGGGCTGGCAATCGTCGCGCGACTGGTGCAGGCCAGCGGGGCGCACATCGCCCTGAACGAGGCCCCCGGCGGCGGTCTGGCCGCGGTGGTCGCGCTGCGCCCCGCCCCCACCGCAACGGTCCTGTCCCGCCTGGGCCAGTACCGGGCCCGGCACGCCCGGCACGCCCTCCGCGAACGAACACCCGCGACCACGGCGAGCCGATAAGTCCGGTGGCGCCACCGGGTCAGCCCTGGGCCGACGTGATCGCGCGTAGCTCGGTGGCCACCTCGGCGATCAGCTCGGTGAGCGAGGCGTCGCCGCCGGGCGCGACCCAGCGGGCGAACGCAACCAGCCCATCTTGCGCAGCTCACGCTCCTGCAGCTCGGTGCTGCTCGCAATGATGGAGTGACGCACCCGGACCAGCTCGAGGCGGTCGGCGAAGAACTCGTCCGCCACCTGGCGGAAGGCGGCCACGACCGCCTCGAAGGGTGCGGCGTCCGTGTCGGTCACCGCCTTGACCAGGAATTCCTCCAGCTGCCCGCTGCCACTGAAGAGCGCCTCGCGCTTGTCGCCGAAAAGCCGGTGGAAGGTGCGCTTGTCGACGCCGGCCCGCTCGGCGATGGCGGGGACCGTGGTCTGCTCGAAGCCGCGCTAGTCGAGATTCAGGTCGGCGTAGATGGCGGCGTGGTCGGATCCGGCGTGTACCGCCTTCGTCATGGTGTCGTAGATCGGCCAGAGCGTGCCGCGGCGGCCGCCCCAGACGCCGCGGCGCGCGATGCCGCCGCCGGTCGCCGTCGCGAAGAGCGCCGGTGAGAGCAGGACGTAGTCCAGCTTGTTGCGGGCCGTGCAGTATCCGTAGGTGCCCGGCCGGCCGTCGTCGTCGAAGCCCAGATGCTCGGATATGTCGCGCAGGTCGGTGTGGGTCAGGAGCGGGGCCAGGGGTTCGCTCTCCGGGGTGTCGTTGAGGTCGCCGAGGACCACGACGTTTTCGGTCCGGTTGGCCACCAGGTCGCGATAGATGTCCGCGACCCGCACCGCCTGCCGGCGGCGGATCGTGTCGGACTGGACCTTTCCGCCGTAGCCCTTGCTCTTGAAGTGGTTGACCAGGACCGCGATCCGCTGGCCGCCGGGCGACCGGAAGTGGTATTCGGCGCAGTCGCGGCTGAAGACGCGCCCCACCGAGTCGACGTCGTCCACATGCGTACGCTGGCTGATCAGGGGAAAATCGCGGGTCGACATGACGCCGACGTCAATGCCGCGTTCGTCGTTGCCGTCCACCACCATCACGTGCGGATATCGGGGACGGCCGTGCTCCACCACGCCCGCGTCGGCGAAACGCTTGAGCGCCAGCCGGCTCTCCGCCTCCACCACGCCCACGATGTCCGCGCCGACGTCCAGCAGCACCCGCGCGGTGTTGAACAAGGCCAGCTCGTCGACCCGGTCGGTGGTCAGCTCCACCCAGCCGATCCAGTCCGCGCGGCCGTCGGCGACCACCAGGACCCGGCCGTCGCGCGAACGCCGCACCAGCCGCCCGCGGTTCTGCCGGAGCCGCGCGAACTTGGCCGTGTCGCCGTTGCGCAAGCCGAGCCGGTGCAACTCGCGCAGGATGTCATGTTTGACCCCGTCGGTGTAGACGGGCTCCTCGAGCAGGGCACAGACCCTCTGGTACGCCTCCAGCACCGGCCGGCCGATCGACCAGGTCCGTTGATCGAGGGCCTTGGCCCGGTTGAAGAGATTCTCCACGTTGAACCCAGCGATCCGCAGGCGCCGCGCAGTCACGCCGACGAAGGTACCCGGCCGGTGCCGCCCGTCGGGCTCACCCCGCCGAGAGCGCCGCCGCCTTGGCCTCCGCCAGACTCGGCAAGCCCTCCAGGCGGTAGGTCACCGCGCCGTCGGTCCAGATCAGGGTCGGCCCGGCCAGCCTGGCGGTCTGGGTGCGTTCGACGCCGTCGCGATCGATGTACGTAACCGCGTGTGGCCCCGGCAGCCAGATGCCCGGGCCCGAGCCGATCTCGACCCACTGCGCGTCGCTCGCGGACTTGAAGAACGCCGGCGACACGGTGCCGTCGAATTCATCCAGCCGCACCGCTCCCCCGCGGTAGGTCAACGTGACCACCCGCGGCGCACCGGCGTCGTCGGGGTCGGCGAGCACCACCTGCTCGGGCGTTCCGAGGGCGGCCGGCGCCCGCACCGGGAACAGCGCGACGCGGCGGGCCTCGTCCAGCGCCGCGGTCCGCACCGACGGCAACGGGCTGGGCCGCTCCGGCAGGCCGCCGGGGACGGGCTCCTGGCGTACCTCGATCCCGGCCACCCGCAGGATCGAGCCCACCACCTCGACCACCGCCGCCCGGGCCGGCGCGACCACCGCGACCGTGCCCACGACCGCCGCGACGCCGGCGAGGATCCACCGGCGCACCCGGTGCCGTGCGGGGCTCGGCCGAACGAGGCGGGCCCGCACCGCGGCGCGCTGATCGGCCGGTTCGGCCACCTCGAGCCAGCCGGCCAGCTCGCGCAGCTCCGCGCCGAGATCCTGGTGCTCAGGCACTGGGCACCTCCCCGGCGACGAGCCGGCCGCGCAGCTTCGCCAGCGCCCGGGCGGTACGCGACTTGACGGTGCCCTTCGGCACGCCCAGCGCCGTCGCGGTCTCCGCTTCCGACAGATCCAGCAGGAACCGGCAGACCAGCACCTCGCGGTCGCGGGGATCGAGCTGCCGCATCTGGTCGACGAGCTGTTGCCGGCGCTCGAGCGCCACCGCCGACTCGGCGGGATCGGGGCTGGTCGCCTCGGCGTCCTCGCGGGCGGCGGCGCGCAGCACCAGGCCGTCCCGGCGGTGCCGGGAGCGGTGCAGGTTGCGGGTCTCGTTCGCGACGATCGCCAGCAGCCAGGGCCGGAATCCGGACTCGCCCCGATATCGCGAGATCTGCCGGTACGCCTTCACCAGCGCCTCCTGGACCACGTCGTCGGCGTCGGCACCGGCGCCGAGCAGGACGGCGGCCCGGTGCGCGGGCGCGGTGTAGCGCGCGACCAGGACCTCGTAGGCGTCCAGGTCGCCACTTCGCGCCCGCGCCACGGCTGCCGCATCGTCCAGTTCGGTGGCCCTGTCCAGCCTCGACACCTCCGCCCGCGAATCGGCACCAGCACCTCAATGACACCGCCCAACCCGGATAGGTTCCCGGCCGCACCGCCCGCGAATCGGCACACCGGCAGGAAGCGCCCGGGAACCCGCGGACCCCGAGCGGTGTCGACTGGGCATGACAACCCGGCGGGACCTTCTCATCATCGCGGGCGGCACCGCTTTTCTGGCCGGCTGCCGCGAGCAGTCCGGCGCTGTCCCGGCCGTACCGGATGTGCTGGTGGCCGAAAGCCGCCACGGCCTGGTCGTGCTCGGCGGCGCCCGCCCGCACGGACTCGGCGCCGCGGCGGCCGTCAGCCTCGACGGGGGCGTCGCCTGTGCGGTGCAACGCGGCGAGTCCGGCGGGCCGGTCCTGGTGCGGCTCGACCCCGCGACGGGGGCACCCACCCGAAGCAGCACGATCGGGGACGGGTGGTTGCCGCGCGTGGTCGCCGCGGACGGCCGGGGGTGCGTGCTGAGCCGGACCGGGGCCTCGGTCCGGCCGGCCGCGCGCGCCCGCAGCCCGCTGCTCGTGATCATCGACGGGCAACCCCAGCGGGAGTACGACCTCGACGGCGTCGTCGAACCGGACGCGTTCACCCTGGACAACTCGGGACTGTTCATCCTGGAGTGGCTGCCCAAGGAGGCGCCGGAGCAGTACCGGGTGCGGCTGCTCGACCTGGCGTCCGGGGTGGTGCAGCCGCTGCTCACCCGGAACAAAACGCCGGTGCCGGCGGGCGCCGAGGAGCAGATGCGGGGCGAGGGACGCCAAGCGGTGCTCTCGGCCGACCGGAAGCTGCTCTACACCCTGTACACCCACCAGCCGGGCCACCAGCACACCCGCGACCTGATCGCGGGCCGGCCGGGCAACGTGCACGCGTTCGTGCACGTCCTGAACCTGGTCGAGCGGTGGGCGTACTGCCTGGATCTGCCGCACCCGTTCGGCGAAGGCCCGGCCGAGGGGCACGCCGTCGCCCTCGGCTCCGGCGGGCGGCGACTCGCCGTGGTCGACATGACGTCTGGGTCGCTCGCGTACGCCGACACGACCACGCTCACCATCGAGCGCGTCGCCACCATCCCGGCGGCGGCCGGCGCGACCAGCCTGGCGTTCGCTCCGGACGGGCGGGCCTTCGTCGGCGCCGGTCCGACAGTGACCGTGCTGAGCAGCGGGGCCGACGCGGTGACAGCCCGCTGGTCCGTGCCCGGCCCGGTCCGCGGGCTGGGCCTGAGCGGCGACGCCACCCGGGTGTACGCCGGAGTCTCCGACGAGATCGTCTGGCTCGACGCCGCCTCGGGCGCGCTGCGGGGCCGGGCGGCGGTCGACGGGCTGACCGCGCTGCGGAACGTCAGATAACCGCCGCCGGACCGCTACGGCTTGCGGGCCACGGCACCGAACTCGTCGACCTCGCGCAGGTCGGCCGGCTCGGTGCCGGGCCGGGGCCGCCACCGGTTGCACGGGACGAGGCCGGGCTCGACGACCTCCAGCCCGGTCAGGAACGTGCTCAGCTGCTCGGGGCTGCGCAGGTGGTACGACAGCGGCGCGTTCGCGTTCCAGACCCCGATCGCTTCCTCGAAGGCCGGGCCGTCGAGGACGTTGGTGCCGTCCGCGGTGACCAGATAGCTGCCCGAGGGCAACGCGGCCATCAGCTGCCGCACGATGCCGCCCGCCTCGGCCAGGTCGCCGACGTGGCCGAGGATGTTCATCAGGATCAGCCCGACCGGCTGGGACAGATCCAACGTGGTGCGGGTGGCCATCTTGAGGATGGTGCCCGGGTCGTGCAGGTCGGCGTCCATGTACTCGGTCGCGCCCTGCGGGTTGCTCGTCAGCAGCGCCCGGGCGTGCGCGAGCACCAGCGGATCGTTGTCGACATAGACGATCCGGGACTCCGGCGCCGCGGCCTGCGCGACCTCGTGCGTGTTGTCGACCGTGGGCAGACCCGTGCCGATGTCGAGGAACTGCCGGACGCCGACCTCGGCGGCCAGATAGGTCACCGCCCGGGTCAGGAACGCCCGGGAGCTGCGCGCGACCACGGTGATGTCGGGGTAGAGACCGGCGAACTGGTCGCCCACCTCGCGGTCGGACTGGAAGTTGTCCTTTCCGCCGAGCCAGTAGTTCCAGACCCGGGCCGAATGCGGGACGGTGTTATCGATCTTCGGCGCGGGGCCGCGCTCGACATCCTCGGAGTTGGTCATCGGCCTGCTCCTCGCTGTCGGCTGTCGCCATCGGCCTGACGGCTGCAAACATACGGCATTCGCAGCCGCCCCGAACAGCGACCGGAGGCGCGGCCCCCGCTCCACTGTCACCTAATCAGGAGCGGGGAGATCCAATATGTCGCCCAGTTCC
>Ga0307508_10003155_pt1 | contig 16875 bp, 12 predicted proteins | sample 9_EM_MG_FD_203089 | JGI IMG/M metagenome (GOLD analysis project Ga0307508, IMG submission 203089) | Populus trichocarpa ectomycorrhiza microbial communities from riparian zone in the Pacific Northwest, United States - 9_EM | ecosystem: Host-associated > Plants > Roots > Unclassified | place...
GGGATTTGCCCTTGAAAGCCTCTCCTCCAAAACACGTGTATATTTTTTTTGGATGAAAAATATTAAATTTACACTTTTAAAATATTTTTTAATATTTTTATCATGATAATATCAAAAATTAAAATAATATATAAAAAATATCTTAATATATTTTAAGTTAAAAAACATTCTTATAAAAATAGACATTACAAAATATATATATTATTTTGAGTATGTTTGGTGATTACTTTTTAAAATATTTTTTATTTAAAAATATATTTAAATAATTTTATTATTTATATTAACATATTAAAATAAATTAAAAATATTTTTAAAAAATTCAATATTTTAAAAAACTCACGGCCTGCGCTTTCCCGGACAATAGCCATGAAGTAGCCATTTCACGGGCAAAGATGGATGTAGGGCACGGCAGAAGCAAAAGCGTCATGATGCCTATGATCCATTTTTCAAATAAAAAACAAAAAGACATAATAAAAACTCCTATTTTTATTAATTGATGTTTGATTAATAAAAAAAATGTTTGATTTTTTCTTTAATTCAAACTCCTATTTTTTATTCATTGATGTTAAGGACTTGACCTAAAACATAAAAAGAATTTAAGATTCAAAGGCTACATTTTTATGCTTAATATTTAAATTTTATTAATTATTAAACATATAATCTTCTCTAAAACTCTCGATTTAATATAGCATAACAGGTTTTAAACTATGATTATTTTTTTTATTAATAAAAAATCCAAGCTAATACTATGAGATTAAATAGTGAGAAAATTAACATCTCCAATTTTTACTTAGCAACTAACGGCTTTAAACCGCATTTACTTTTATATATATATTCTTATATTTTCAAAAGTAAAAGAATGAAAGTGTACTTTATCTTAATTTATAAGGACTAACATATACTTTACCATCCTAGTGGGACCCTAACTCTCACACAAATCCACAAGCCAAGTGTCATCATCAACTATATAATGTATAAACCCAACAAAAAACTATCTCCTCCCAAAACTCCTCTCTCTCGCAAGTTCTACTCCAAACCTCAACCCCTCCTCTCTCATGGCGACCCGAACCGAATCCGACTCTGGACCCGATAACCACACCACAACCACCACCACCATAACCAACAACCCAACCCAAGTAGCAACCCCTCCAACCTATCACCTGTCCTTTAACCAAAACCACACCTGCTTCTCAGTTGGACTCCAAAACGGGTTCCGGGTCTTTGACACGGACCCATTCAAACCCTCGTTCCGCCGCGAATTAGACACACACGGCGGCATCGGATTGGTCGCCATGCTTTACCGCTGCAACCTCTTCTGCCTAGTTGGTGGCGGACCCGACCCGATTTACCCCAGCAACAAAGTGATGATTTGGGACGACCATGTTTCCCGGTGTATAGGAGAATTATCATTCAGGTCAGAGGTCAGGAACGTAAAACTTCGCCGCGATATGATCGTAGTTGTATTGAACCAAAAGATATTTGTTTACAATTTCTTGGACTTGAAGTTATTGCTTCAAATAGAGACGGTTTTGAACCCTAATGGGTTGTGTGAGATTTCGCAGAATTCTTCGCCAATGGTTTTGGTTAGTCTAGGGTTGCAAAAGGGTCAAATTAGGGTGGAGAATTTTGGGTCGAAGAAGAGTAAGTTTGTTATGGCTCATGATTCAAGAGTTGTTTGCATGAGTTTAACTCAAGATGGGGGGAGGTTAGCGACCGCGAGCTCTAAAGGGACTTTGATTAGAGTATTTAATACTTTGGATGGGACTTTGTTACAAGAGGTATGGTAATCAGTAAGCTGATTAGTGTGATCCTAGTTTTTTATTCTGTAAATCTTAATGTGTGGTGATTCTGGTGTTTTTGGAGCCTGTTATGATCCTAATTGGTGTCAAAATTTTGTTGAGTTAATTTAATGTGACTGGAAGTAGGAAAGGATTTTACTTTTTGTGTGCGGGCATGTGTCTGTTTAGCAAGGTGATTTTCTCAGTGTTTTTGTTAATGGATATGTTATAGCCAAATTGATCGTGTTGGACAAGTGAGTGTCTGTTCATGCAAGCACTCCTGTCGATTGAAAGATTTAGCTTTTCTCTTTTATAAGGAAAGGCGCCGTCTTGTGTAAATTGAAGGATTGTGAAGAGATTGATAACAGGGTTTTTAAGCAAAGAGCATAATAACATCTTGAGGTTTAAAGAAAAAAGACAAAAGGATCTTTAAGTTTAACTGCTTTATGACATCGAATTTCAAATTTGTTTCTTGATGCATAATGAACATTTTGTGTGCAATTTTCAATTTTCTTTGGTTAAGCTTGTTTTTGTGTAGCTAGAAAAACTTAATTTCCTGTCTGTGGTTTGTTGATGCTATTTGCTGATGTTGAATGATTTCTTGTGTCCCATGCTAGGTTAGGAGAGGTGCAGATAGAGCAGATATCTACAGCCTAGTATTTTCATCCAATGCTCAGTTCCTAGCTGTCTCAAGCGATAAGGGAACTGTACATATCTTTAGTCTCAAGGTTGATTCAGGGTCCTTGGCCTCACTGACAAATGACAGATCTCACATTGCATCTGAACCAATTCATTCTAGACTTTCATCTCTTTGCCTATTCAAAGGTAATTTCCCTACTCATTGTCACTTAGTCTTTGAACTATAAATACTACTATGCTAGTTTGTTGCCTCAATGAAATCTTGAGGAGTTAGTGTTAGCAGTTATTGGAAGGCTATAGGATCCGGTAAATTTTAATATTTAGTAGCTGAGCATGTTGAAAATAAGTTTATAACCTTGCATAGGTTAAGATATGACTTCTAAGTTCTAACTCTAGTTCATTAGCTTGCATAGGTCAGAGAACTGATTGTCATTGGTTAGTGTACAAGCCTGCTAGATAATGCCCCTTTAGGAGTTCACTGTTTTAAAGCGAAGCTTGTCTTGGGTTTCTCTCATTATTGCAGGTGTGTTGCCAAAGTATTTCAGCTCAGAGTGGTCAGTAGCCCAGTTTCGATTACCTGAAGGTTTGCAGTACTTTGTTGGGTTTGGCCAGCAGAAGAACACTATTGTCATCATCGGCATGGATGGAAGGTAATGAAAAGTCAGATCATGCTGGTTGTTTTTTACTTGTCATTTTGTTACGTTATGGGTTGAGGCAATTGAATCAAATCCCTAATGCATGATGAGTTAGCCTCTGGCATGTTTTCTTCCCAGCACTTGCATGATTCCCTGGGCCACCAAGGTCTGCTAGTAGGCCATTCCTAAGGCCGATAGGGAAACTGTCTTTGGAAAAATAACAAAAATCATAAGACTGCAGTTATGTTCAATCTCATTATGCTTAGTTCTTATGCCTCGTTTAGTGGCTCCTTGGCTTCCATGGGAATATGCTTTAGATTTGTCTGATCCCTGCTTCTAGTAAAAGCCATTATTGGTTTTTGCTACGCTGAGCAGTAGATGAACAATCTCTTAGAAGCAGAAGTGTTGCTGATATCATTGTCATTCCATATGCATAACAAGTTGAGCTGTTTTTTCTCGGTGTTGGGTTTGGATTCCCATCAAACTTGGACTCTGCAAATTAGTTGATGGATTCAGGAGTTAATGATAAATTATCCTTGGCAATCATATAAACCACTTACCATATGCCCATTATTGCTTGTATGTACATGTTTTGATCATGATTATATTATTGAAGTTCATGGATGGATCATTTTTGAATACATGGTGCACAGTTTTTTTTTCTAATGATCATGGAGAATCTTAATGGATTTGTTTATTGGATGGTTTTGCAGCTTCTATAGATGTGAGTTTGATCCAGTGGCTGGTGGGGAGATGATCCAGCTTGAATATCACAATTTCCTAAACGCGGAGAATTTCTGATACTTGTCTGAATCCAATGTAAATAGATTATTTTCAGTTTTGTGTGGTAAATATTGTTAATATTATTACTTGCTCAGGAGACTGGAATTAGTTCTACTTCTACATATTAACACGAGTACTTAATTTCAGCCAGTTGTTTATCCCATTGCATTCGGCTGTTTGTAAAAAGAGTTTTGTCTGTTGCAAGCTGTTTGTTAAAATTGGTACCCTGTACATTCATGTTAATAATAACCTTGACGGTGAACATGAACATGATGAAAAAGGACAGGAGCATTTCTTGAGTGTTCAATTGGCAAATCAATGAAGGTTAGAATGGTTTTGTACGTTGATGTTGGGTTTCTTGGCGACTGGAAAGTTCGGTAATGACACGAGTAGCAATTGTTGCTTCTGGTGATTGTAAATGGTTGCACTCTTCTCGAACCACTCGCTGGGCTTGGGGATCTCTGCGTGATCTTCCCATGGAATGTTCCCATCTTGGTTATTAAGAAAACAATACATGATAGAAACAACTACACTGTAACCTTAGAGACGAGTCCTTAATCAGTCCTCCAATGTTGTCATAACCTGAACCTATTTGACGGTAGACACATCGAAGAACAACATCCACGGTCAAAGTCCGAAGAATACATCTCTGATCTTTTCAAATGTAGGGGAGTTTTCGATGGCTGAAAATGGATTTAGAGGCTCTATTCCTTCTTTGTTTGGAAATATGAGCTCTATAGGCTATTTGGATTTAGCCTACAATTGTTTGGAGCAATACCAGAACAGTCAGTTGACCTCATCGTTACTGTTTCTTAAGCTGTCAAATAGAGACTGCCATCTTGTTTTGCCAATTTAACTTTCAAGGCAACTGATGAGAAAACTTTTCTTCCCTAATTGTTCTTTCGTTTAAATACATCAATAAAGCAAAATTCTTATCAACGGGTTTGGCAGAAGTAGATGATCAGTAATACGATGCCAAACATGAGCACTGGGAAATCATTGTAGACTATGAAGTTGTGCACTGTACAGTCAGACAAAATAGAAACTCCTACACTTTCAAAGGTGATATTCTTAATTTTTCATGTCTGGTATGGTCCTATCTTGCAACAGATTCATAGGTGCAATCCCCCCAGAAACTGGAAACTTAATTTAATTGGATTAAATACCGTGACATCCAAAACAAGGTTTTCTATTCTATATTTCTATTTCACAAACTGCAAGTTCATATTTAGAAGATTTTTGTACAGAAAAAGATGAATTTAAACACTTGGTTAATTTGAGAAGGGGTTTCTATTACATCAAGATGTTGCGAAGCACGGATTGATTCTCAGGTATGCTTATTTCCTATTTGAGATTCAATATGAAGAGAAGATATCTTCACCAAAAAAAATTAATGTCTTTCACATATCTGGATTTGCCTCCTCTGGAATAACAGTCAAATTCACCACCACATCATTTGGTCTTTTCAGAACTACCTCCAAGGGTTTGCCAACTCTGTCTCCCATAATTTCAATGATCTGCCATGCATTCATGAATTATATGGAACATCAGCACATAGAAGAACAACGACACATCAAAAATTGTAATGAAACTTTGATTTTCCAAGATTTATTTCTACAAGTAAATACAGGAACCAGTCACTAACGACCATCATCATTTTTACAAATCATTGGGTACTCAAAGTGGCAGCCCTTAAGTATTTTGCTGTGTAATGTTTCACGGCTGCAAATATGCACCTGACAAACCTCCTTCATAGAACCCACCCCAAAAGAAAGAGAGAGTCAAACATACCTCCTTGATGCTTCGAACAGGCTTCCCATCAAATTTGATGACAACATCACCAGGGTGGAATCCAGCACGATCAGCTGGAGAGCCTGGAGTTACCTGGAGAAAAAATTAAGAAAACCATCAAACATGGAAAAGAAAAGGGAAACTAACGGAAAAGGCTAACACCTTATATTTACACCAAGATTATTACTTGTGTATCACATGTGCCTATTACCAAGGGGCATTTTTTTTATGATAGCTTATTTCTAAATTCATCTATGACAGTATATTCTTCGAAGGTTAGAATGGTTTCTAAAAAAAAAGTGTTAGATACAAAATTTCCAAATAACAAAACCTCTAAGAGATCTTCTTTCTGACAATAGCCACATTTCCTAACTCGATATCTTCTTTTCCATTCAAGAGGGAAATAAAAGCATTTCATTATAAAGTTAATATCCAGGATTAAATCATTTTTGTAGACAATATGCATCAACTACAATTGCAAATACACAATTTTACATGCAAGCATCTCAGAAGACATGGAAGAAAAGTGTCAATAACATGCAAATTATATGATATTACGAATGCAAAAGGAAAGCGGAATGAGCATTTAGGTTACTTACCATAGGTACAAGAACACCTTCTTTAACATTAGGGAATTTGGGATCTCTCTCTTTAAGTTGAGTAATGATCATCTCATTAAGATCAATCATTTTCAAGCCAAGCCAAGGCCGAATGACTCTCCTGCAAAATATCACCTCCTATTTAAATTGCATGCACATGGATAATTAGCAAGGGTCATTGTGATCTTTATTGTTCTTCTTTGACCTCAAATAGGCATTGTTAATTAATTTATTTTTCACTGTCATGGTACACGAAATATTTGTCTTGCCTAAATTGAGTTTTATGTATCCCTTCTGTTACCCTCCAAAAATTGTAAATTAAACTTCCTTTTAACAATAAAGCATATCAATCTTAACAAACAGAAACTAAACCTTCATAAGCTTACTCTCTCGGTTCATTCTAGAATGGAATGGAAGAAAAATGGTAGAGTAGGCTACAATCACATCTACTTCTATGTACTGATTGCCAAAAAAAAAATTGCTTACCCACTCCTTTTGAAATGCTCCATAATTTTGGCAATTGAATCAATTGGTACAGCAAAACTTAATCCATCTGCAGCCAGTACTTTCATGATATTAACACCAACAACTTCTCCATCAACATTAATGAGCGGCCCACCAGAATTTCCCTATGCCATTAAAGTAGAAAACATATACTTAAATATAGCCACGGGTAAAACACACATGCAAAAGCAGATAAATGAACAAAACATGTTTGTGCTACTTGAGCATGAGCATGTTTACCCCTTCATAAATGAAGGCATTATCAGCAGTATAGGAGGGGTCAAAAAACTATGTTTCTGGGGTGAGTTGGAGAGAAAGAACTACCATATTGATTGCACAATCTGTCTGTAAATACTCTCTTCGCATTCCTCCAAGACCCAAGTCACTGCTTTTACGATCAACACAGCTACATCCCAAGGGGATAGTCATTTAAACAGCAACGAGAAATTCAATAATCAAACAGGAACTATATTCTACTAGTGTGATTAAAAATTATAACTGAAAGAACATACACAAAATCAATACTAAAACAAGTTTCTATTTTTATGGCAGCCAAAAATAAAAGGTTTCTCTGTTAATCTTAAGTATTCTTGATACCTAACAATGCCAGCTGTCACGGTATTTTGAAGGGAAAGTGGACAGCCCATAGCTACCACCCAGTCCCCTGGGCGAAGCTTGCTTGATGAACCAAGTTTTGCAGTTGGCAGTGGGGTTTTAGACTTTATCTTTACAATAGCAATATCAGAATGTAAATCAGCATTGACCACTGTACCCTCAAACGTCCGACCATCTTGCAAAGTCACATCAACCTGCAAGGGTTCATTACACATCAGATCATCAGGAGTTAAAGATCAAATAGATCAGAGGGAATTGATACACTAAAGTATAAACGGGCTTGCATTTATGAACATCATAACCACTAATTGAAGAGGGAAATAATTTTCTACAGCAAAAGCAGGTAATTATGACCATCATAACAACAATGAGAAAAAAAAACTCAGAACTTTGTTTCCCTAGATATGATAATTCTGCATCAACCAAATTAATCAATACGAGACATTCACTACTGAAGGCATTCATTCTAGCATGCCATTATCAAAGAGCAAAGAATTAATGACATTCGAGTTAACACCTGAGTTAAAGAGCATGCAAAGCCTAAAGATGACAAAAGCTTCGTTTGCAAATTAAGCTCAGTTAAACCGAAGAACAGCACATGCTTCAGAAATACTGAGCCTGGCTTTCAAAATCTGTCATCTGGAAAATTAACAGAAAAAAATTTAAATAATTGATCATGAGCACACAATTATGGAAATTCACACCACTTGACACACTATTAACTCATTTTACAATGCCTTCATTATATACAACCACATTCCAGTGGATCTCATCCCATTGAAAGAGACACTTTTAGGGTGGCCAAGGAAAGTTTTTGCACAAATTTAATTTTCCTTGAAACAAAAATGAAATTAGTATACGAACACATTACTATAAGCTTAATATTTAAGTGCCTCCATAATCACTAACCTTTCCTTTGGATGAATCTCTCATGTCTTGAAAATCGACCACAACATGAGCACAAGTCAAGATCGTACCATTTGAATCAATGATGGTGCCAGACCCTATACTCTTTCCAGTAGTAATCCCATAGAATCCTACAAAACAAAAGGGAAAACTTCACCAATACCTTCCTATCAATATATCAAGTCCCTTTATCCCCAAAAAAGGGCTCGTGCTCGACTCCTTAATTGTTTATCAGTTAAATAGTATTTTATGGCCAGACAATGCGTTGAGGGTAGTTCTAACCAAGCCAAACACACCTACCCTTTGGAACAGATAGATTAACAACAGCAGGACCAACCCTAGCAGCCGCATTTGCGATGGTATCTCTGCCTAAACATCCACAACTGGGTTTTGGACTCTCTCCAACAACCCCTGGATTTTCATTCTTTATATCACCAGATGGAACAGGACTGATTCTAGAAGAGAATAACGGGAGATTTCCTACAAAATCTAGCTTAAATCAATAACCCCATAACATAAAATAACAATCATTAAACCATCCAATTAATTCAGAAATGGGCAATAAAAAAGAGTGCTACAAACCAAAGTGCCAACTATGCTGGGTCAAGTCCAGTGGTGTTCGCCATGGAAGTAGCAAAGATTCATGCAAAGATTCATCACGAAATGAAAGTGATATCCTTGTATCTGAAAAGTTGCAAACATGTCATCAACAATTCCTTAACGTGCCAAATCAAAAGGAGTGTCTTCCAAAAACGGAAATCTCACCGGAATCACGGTGCTTGCTGTTTGCATACAAGAGACCGGACCCACCAGCAGCAGCAGCAGCAATGGCAATGACTGGAATGCGAATGTATTTACTAGGACATGTTGAAACCTTTCTCTGCCCAGCAGGAAACAACAAATTTTAACTAAAAAATGCGATAACAAGTGATTTAAAAGAAAACAATAACAGCCGGAGACGGTAGTGTCATTACCAGTAAATAATCCATCATAGGATCATAGGTAAGATTGAATTTTTTGGGAGTCTCTTAAATTCCTAAAACCCTCCTTGTTAGTCAACTTTTTACAACTTGCTGGGGCTTTCCTTTTAGTCTTGTTCATATTACTTTGCTGGGCTTACTACATATCTAATTGAGTGATAGACCAGCTAGCCAGAACCCGAAGCCCGTCTCCCCTTTTATTCACGATCTAGGCCCAAATGGACAACTCAATTGATAATCCATGAGCCAATACACAAAGGTCACCATCTCAGTTCTTTTATGGATCTTATCTGTGATTTGCATTTGCAATTATTCATTAAAATCAAACAACATTTGCATCACCAAATTCAGTTTCATAATATCAAATAGAACGAGCCTATTTGAAAAATTATAGTTGTTAAATTCAACAGTTGCCCAAATCAACCCAAACTCTTTTCCCATAGTAGATGTGATAAAATTATGATTTTAAGGTATTCTCTTGAGCAAAGCTTTGAATCTCAAACTCAAATCCCTTTGGAGAAATCAAATCCTCGATGAATTGACCAGTCTTTTTACACAAATTTAGCAGAAAGGTAACAAAACAAGCAGCAGCTTGCTTTCCATTATAGATCGATCAACATGAGAGAGCTACAACCATTTTTTGTGCAAAACATAAGACAACTATTTCCTTAAAAACAAAATCTAAACTGCGTATCTAAATTCCTACTACATTGGATGATACCTCCTAGACTTTTTTTACAACAAAATAAAAAAAAAAAAGAGCCAATGGCTTAGGCCTTTTTAGGAGATTTGGGCTCGGATCCAGAAGATTTCTCACTGCTTGCACTTTTCTTGGGTAAAAGAACTGGGTTAATGTTAGGCAACACTCCTCCGCTTGCGATTGTAACGCCCTGCAGCAATTTTCCCAGTTCTTCATCGTTTCTTATAGCCAACAAGACGTGTCTTGGGTTTATTCTGTTTTTCTTGTTGTCTCTTGCTGCGTTTCCGGCCAATTCCAACACCTTAAAACACACAGATATAAATCAAAACAAATCAAATCAGTGTCTAAATAAAAAACAATAGGAAACAAAACAAAAACTAAACAAAAAATCCTAATCCCAGATTAATCGGGGGGGAAACAAGGGGTTATTTTGTGGATCAAAATTAACTAATTAATAAAAAAAATAGGAGATTATTTTTTAAAAAAAAAATCCCCATAAAAATCCAGATACAAAATTTAAAGAGCAACAGGATATAAACAAAGGAAAAAAAATCTCAAAATATTTTAACGTTGTAAATTATAAGACATTTTTCTTTTTAAAGAAAAGAAACAAGATGTAAAAGACCACAACTGTTATACCTCAGCAGCGAGATATTCAAGAACAGCTGCCATGTAAATAGGAGCACCAGAACCAACACGTTGAGCGTAACGACCTTTCTTCAAGAACCTAGCGATACGACCCACAGGGAACTGAAGACCAGCTTTGGTTGACTTCGAAACTGACTTCTTTCGTTCTCCTCCTCTCCTTCCTCCTGCACCTTTCGTTGCCTTTGTTGTTGCCTCCATTGTTACACAGATTCAATAACCAAAAGATCTTAAGATTTGTTGAAGGTGATTGCGTTTTTTTAGAGGGAAATGAAAATTGAGAGAGAGCGGGATTTGACAGGTATGGTGTGGTGGTTATGGTTTTTATAGCGGTGAGTGACACGTTGGCGATCCGTGTACGATTTGTTTTTTTTACATTTGAATGGAGGGCAGGAGTTGTGACAGGTTGGCGATTTTGAGTTTTTGAAATTGGCCAATGAGAGAGGGGAGTTTGTTTTGTGGAGAAAAAATCAATATTTTAATAACATTACTCTTGTGGTTTTTTAAAGAAAAAAATAATTAAGATATTTTTGAAACAAACCATCTGTAAAAAAAAAAATTAGGTTTTTTATATTATTGGTTGAAAAGTAAATCGTTTGACTAATAAAAAAATAAAAATAGAATTGAGAAAAAAAATCAATTTAATTTCTTATCTAATCTAAATTTAAAATAAATTATATAAAAGTTATATCAACCAACCAATTATGACATTATAGCATGACATATCATTTTTAAAAATCTAATAAATATAGTAAAAACAAAATGTTTCTTGATCCTGTCGATTAGGAGCAGCATTGAAAGTTATAGAAAACTACAGGACTGACATTTAAATATTTTAAACTTGTGTTAGGTTTTTTTTTAATTATTCATGTAGGATATTCGGGTTAGCTTGCGTGTACCTCGACCAATCTTCACGAACCCTGAAGTTAACGACCAGACAAACCTCCAGTGGCCATCAATTTTGACAATTACAGGGCTCGAATCTGAGATCATATGAAAAATAAACTTTTTGATCTCAAATTTTTACCACTGAACCACCTACTGAATGATTAGGACTGACAGATTTAAAATTTATCTTTGTGAGATGCTAAGGTGGTGATCATAACCTTCCAATTTGGTGTTTAATTTAAAATGTAAAATTACCTTGTTTTTTTTTATCCTCTCCTGTTATTTTTTTATCTTACCGGTAATTACTAATAATTTCATTATTTTCTATATCTTTCCATTCATATGGTATACTATATATAATTTTACTAGAGCAACAAACATTCTTTAAAAAAAACAAAAAAACTATTTGAAACATCTTTAAACAATTTTTGCAGCAATTTACCCTTCTTCTTTAACTTCATGGGAAAAACCACCTATATCATAGTGTTTGGTCATGAAAAAAGTGGTTGCATGGTATAACCACAATTAATTTTTAATAGCGTTTCAAGTGCTATTTCAGGATAGTAAAAATGAAGATAGTAGAACATGTTACTTTATATTTTTAAATGATAAAAAATCAATTTAATATTGTAGTAAAGATATATTTATCTTTTTTAACTAAATATATTTATGTTTTTATATATATAAAAAAAACGCAATTATAAAGTCACGGTACACTCTAAAATCAACACCGAAAAACCAATTACACCGCAACGCAATGCAAGTTGCTTAACTGTAAAAGTACCATTACCATGCATGCCTTTGATGCGTTTAGATTTCAGAATTGTTAAGGTATCGTGATGAACATATAATTTGAAGTTGTTAGGATAAATCAAACAATTCTATTAATGTTTTGAAGATAAAAAAGGCCTATATTGAAAAAATGGGACATGCATATAATAATAATAACAATAATAATAATAATAATAATAATAAAAATAAAAATGATAATTCTTTTAGTAATGATGTATTTCATTTATAAAGCTCGAACTCAGAATATTGTTTTTTTTTTTAAAAAATAACGAATCACTTGAATCAATCACGGTTTATTTCTAGGTTTGCTAAATAAAAACAAGGAAACAAGAGAAAATATAAAAATTTATTTCAAAGGGAATAAAACCCATCTGAAAAATTAAAAATTATTATTATTAAATATATAAGAAAATAGAATAATCCACACACGTTGATATCCTTGCAAACTTTATTTTTTTCTTGGATAAACTAAAAAATTATTATTATTATTATTATTATCATTATTATCATCATCATCTAAATTTTAATTTGGTTTTGGACTTTTCAAAGGGAATATTTACTCTCACTAACATGACATCTGCTAGTCCTGATTATTATCCTTGGTCTTGGTGCCTATGTCATCATTTCACATACATTATAACATTCAATTAATATACATCCATTTAGTAGTCTGGTAATAAAAAATTGAGATTAATTTTATATATATATATATATATAGTTTCAAGTTTGAATTTTATGATTGTAAATATTAATAATTATTGAAAGCTTACGTGGTTTTTAACTTTAAGACCCGTTAGGATTAATCGAGGTGCGCGCAACCTAACCCGAATACCCCACGTGAAGAAATAAAAAAAAACTAATATACATCCACTTAAATACTACATTACGTGAAATTAAAAGATTTGACATTTATAAAAAAAATAAAAATCAAACACTCAATTATCAAAATTATATAAACTCACGTACTCAAAATCAGTTTATTTCTTTTAGATATTGATTCATACTTCATCATAATTTTATTTTTTTTGTAATTTTTACCTTAGATTCAACTTAACATATTTTATATTTAACAAATTTAGTAGTGTAAACTAAAATGTTTTGCATTTAATTTTTCTACTAAAAAATCCATTTTATTAAAATAATAAATGGTTGTTCAATTTCATAGATTGGTGCAAACAAGTTCACAAGGTGATCAGACGTGGCAAAACCTATGAATTAACCGTGGTGTACTTGCATGAAATTTCTTGTGGAGGGTCTATGCACCTTCGAGATTAGTCGAATCTTGGCCTGGATACTTAAAATTAATTAAAAATAAATAAATAGAAGTATTAGATGCATACAAGAAAAAGAAGAAAGATCTCATATTTTTTTTTAAATATAAAATGACCATAAACTACCGTGAAAATTACCGTCCACTCTCAGAAAATATCTTTGAGATGTGAGAGGTGTTGATTGAGATTTTTTAAAATACATCAAAATTGATTTAATAAAAATAATTTTTTTGAAGAAATCGATGATGGACTTAAAACTAAAAAAAAAAAAATGAAATTTACACTCTGAGACATGATTAATATTTTTGGAGTAATATGTTCATCATTACCATTCCGATAAAAAAAAAATGACTACTGAGTTTGTTCTAATACCTATGCTATAATTTTAAAAGTCAAAAAAATAATTGTTCTTCTCATCATGATTTATTTCCTGAACAAGACAAGAACCATTAAAAATTCAAAATTATGCTGTTTCTGATTTTAATGTGGCCTTTGCCACTCCCATCTCCTTGCAATGGCAATCTCCATATTTATTTTTTCAAGTGACCTTGCATGGATGATTGGATTTGCAGACCTGTGCCATTGTATTCCAAGTATTTGTAAGAATGTCTGAGTGAACCATCATATAAGAACGTACACCATACACCTACTTGATTTAATTTTTAACAATCTTTTCTTTATTTCTTTTGATCTTGAAAGAACCCTTTAAGATTTTGGTTCTGGAACACAATGTAGGTAGTGTAAAATGGTCCGAGGATGGTGCAGTGACAAGGAGAAAACATGCACTTATGATAAAGTGTAAGACGACAGTGAGCAGGGAGAGATATCTGGTCGACTGCACATTAAATTTGGTTGATTGTATTTGCTTAATTAAGAAAATCATCTAATATTACATAATCAGAATTATTCATCAACATTGAAGTTATATAATGTCTGTAAAAATGGAATCACATGCATTAAGTTTTCTCATTTTCTTGCTCATGAATGCTCGAGCAATGCATGATCTTCTCAGCAATGCATTTGTTGAACCTGAAATTTATGGTATATTTTTCATAAGATTTTTCTTGAATAGAATATCCCGTTACCTCTTGACAGTAGACTTGCTGAAATGTTTACCTGAATAACACAGAACAATCATCACTGGGCACTTGACAGAATATAGCATTAGGTTTAGGGTTCTACCAGGAAATGGGACGGAAACAATCGGATTATACCTTATTCGAAAAGGATGAACCGGTGTGTTACGACAATTTTAAATGCTATTGTCTAGCATATTTGGATCCTGTTGACTTTGCTGCCAGAAGAAGTAATAGAAATCCATCTGCGGTCAGCCGTTAGCAAAGAATTCAATGCTCAGGGGGTGTCTGGTTGGTGCTTCCCATATAAATCCACGCCATATCTTGAACGAGGATTTAACAACTCTGTATTCTTACTGTCTTGTAAACATCGGTATCTGGCCTGATCTGGATTGAACTTCTCCCACTGCAACACCTAAGATGATGAATGGTGTCAGTGAAATCTAGGACCATAATTGGCTTAATTCTTTTCGTATCAATGGTCATTAATTACTGATAAGAAGTGACATTTTGGATTGTAGACCATAATTTATTACTGACGAGGTGGTGCCAAATCAACGGTTTGGATATGTAAATGTGTGGTGGTGATGGTATAAGATTAGATTTTATGAATCCGGCCAGTTGCGTTAGGTAGAAACATGAAAAGAGCCTAATTCGTCCAGGCCTATGCAGTATATATAGCCTATAGACTGGAACAAAAATACTCACCCATCCTTCAATTTCTGTTCTTGCTTTCTTAGCCACCATGACTAGAAAGAAGGTTAAGCTTGCATACATTACTAATGATTCTGCAAGAAAAGCAACCTTCAAAAAAAGGAAGAAGGGTCTAATGAAGAAGGTAAGTGAGCTAAGCACCCTTTGTGGGATTGAAGCTTGTGCGATAATTTGTAGCCCATATGACACTCAACCTGAGGTTTGGCCCTCTCCTCTGGGGGTCCAGCGTGTGCTAAGCCAGTTCCAGAGATTGCCTGAGATGGAACAATGCAAGAAGATGGTGAATCAGGAAAGTTTCCTTAGGCAAAGAATCACAAAAGCCAATGAGCATCTCAAGAAACAGCGAAAGGACAACCGTGAGAAGGAAGTGACGCATGCCATGTTCCAGTGCTTGACTGGGAAGAGCTTGCAAAACCTGAACCTGATGGATTTGAATGATCTGGGATGGATGGTTGACCGAAACTTGAAGGAAATTAACAAGAGGTCTGACTCACTTAAGAATGTGACCAATTCCCCAATGGCAGCAGGACCTAGTGGAGAGCATCCATCACAGAGGGCAGAAGTGCCGGTTTTTGAGGTGAACAATGATAACATGCAGAGGCAGCAGTGGTTCATGGATTTGCTGACCCCACAAGAGCCTCTGGGATTTGGTGGGTCGGATGAGATGATGCTGCCATTCGTGGATAACAACCAAAATCCTCCTTGGTCTAATACCTTTTTCCCTTGAGGTTTGGCTTATTTACGAATCATGGTGTTTTAGCTGGCTGGAGTTGGAGCACAGTATTGCTATAACCCTCCTAGAATCCATTTCGGTATTTTAGCTTGCTGCTGGAGTTGGAACACATATTTCTATACCCCTCCTAGAATCCATTGTACCTAAATAAGTCCTCCTCGGTTAAGCTTTATCATGTTCAAGATATTTCGCTTAGTTTGCATTCTCTGATTTTCAAATATTTCATTTTTATGTATCTGATGTCGATGGGCATCACTGTCTGTTGTTTAATAAAAGTGAATGAGATATTTGCCAATTGCTTCATTTAAATTCTTCAGTTATTACAGTCATGGTGTCTCTTGTTTGGTCCCGACGCATAATCTAGCAATTTCTCAACCGGATACGACGATTTACCTGTGGACTTCTCCGACGACATTTTCCACATCAGATTGAAACCACTGCCTTGCTTTTGATGCTTATGGCAATTTAGTATTATAGCGGTTTCTTTTTTCTTGTTTCATTCCATAACACTTATCGTAAAACTGCTTCATTTCCTGAGAAATTCTGGCACTTCTTTTTATTTTTTAACTGTAGATGGAGATTGGAAGAATAATGTTCGAATCACAGTGTCATCTCCAAGAGAAGGTCTAAATTTCATAGATAGAATTGCTCAAATACTACTATCAAGCATAAATGTCTTTGGTGGTCTTGGAGCAAGTGTAAGCAAGTGTGCATGTTCTGGCTATAGACCAAAAGGATATTGCTGGATTAACTGGGGCTGATATAAACTGGAAATGTGCTGATCTGCTTGTTGAATAACATATATCACCTTGCATTAACTGGATGC
>Ga0307508_10003156_pt1 | contig 16867 bp, 26 predicted proteins | sample 9_EM_MG_FD_203089 | JGI IMG/M metagenome (GOLD analysis project Ga0307508, IMG submission 203089) | Populus trichocarpa ectomycorrhiza microbial communities from riparian zone in the Pacific Northwest, United States - 9_EM | ecosystem: Host-associated > Plants > Roots > Unclassified | place...
CCCAATCCGACTCGTGTTGAATGGCCAAGCGTCGAATGAAATCGAGTGGCATTGCAAACACTACGTTGGCCGTGGTCTTATGAAACGTTTCGAATCTGGAGAAGCTCTCGCTAAAGAGATGGGTATCAGACCGCAAATCTTGAAAAAGACTTTTGATGAGTACAATCTCATCTCGTCCGGCAAGGCCAAGGATCCTTTTGGCAAAAAGGTGTGTGCCATCCTGACTCACAACGCCTGGTTCTGACCTCAGATGTCCCCTGCCATGTAGTTTTATCCAGGCGGCGAATTCAAGATGGACGACTTTTTTCATGTTGCAATCATGCAACCTGTCCTCCACTACACCATGGGTGGACTTGAGATCGATGACCAGGCCCGTGTTCTTGGTGCGGACGGCAAAATCATTCCTGGCCTTTTCGCTGCGGGTGAGGTTGCTGGCGGTGTTCACGGCGCAAACAGACTGGGTGGTTCATCACTACTGTGTGTATCAACTCGCGGCGAGCTGACATTTGAGCGCTGAGCTGTGCAATTTTTACAGGGGATGTGTTGTTTTTGGTCGCGTCTCGGGAGATACAGCAGCAGCTTACGTTTTACAAAATGCCAAAGCAGCAGATCGTCTCAGCGCTGTTGCTGGCCACCTTATCGAGACTAAAGTTAAGGTTGATCCCTCGTCGTCTAAAGTTTCCATCGAATTCTCGTGGGCAGACAATGGCACCCAGTCATCCTCCACCGCCACTCCCTCATCATCATCGCTAGTACCTTCCGCGGCGCCGGCAAACGCCAAGTCGACAGACTCAGAGCGCGTGAGTTCGGAGGCTCAGGGTAAAGCAGAGACTAAAGAAAGCAAGAAGAGCGGAGAGTACACCATGGAGGAAGTCTCCAAGCACAATACCGAGAATGACGTATGGGTCGTTGTCGAAGATCAGGTATGCCACTCGTTGGACATGCATCGCCGCCTTGATAAATCATCCATACACTTTCCTCTAGGTTCTGGATGTAACAAAATTTCTGCCGGAGCACCCAGGGGGTGCTAAAGCTATATTACTTTATGCCGGGAAGGATGCGACGGAAGAATTCTTGATGCTGGTTTGTTCACTCAATTTGTTTCAGTTCAAGTCGGGACACTGACAAACTCTGCACAGCATGATCCTAAAGTCATCCCTCGTTACGCGCCTGATGCCGTCATCGGCAAGCTGAAGAAGTAATTAATTTAGATTTACCATTACTTGCACTCATTTGCCAGACATCAGCCTACTTAGGAGGTTGTGTAGTGTGCGTGCCTTTGTATGGTGCTCGAAAGGGCTCTGTACGGAATATATGTTATGATTTCTCGTCACTCTTGGGTACACATAGATTGCGTATACGGTTTCGGGACGCGTGTCAGCCGAGGAGCTTGAGGGACGGACAAATCGTCTTGGATGATGTGCCCGTCTCCTTTCTACTTCGATCGGAATTGCCGCTAAAATCACGAGTGTGGCGGTGTAACTCAACAACGTAGTTTTTCTTCTGGGAAGCATCAGGCGCTGTGGCTTTGGTGCCCCCTCACTGCCCGCCTATTTTATTTTCGCGTCGTTGGCAATAATACATATGATTTCCCTCCTTGTGCGATGAAGTCCCCTTATTCTGTCGCCGACGAGCCCCGCATGCTGAATGGTAGACGCACGCAATGCTGGCTGACAGGTCCGTCCGCATGTTTAGAGTGCCGGTGTGTTCAGGCTCTTCCAATCATGAATCCCATGGCCGTCGGCGCATGCCTCGTTGTGTACGCGCTACTCTATGTCTGCTCGAATTCATCGCCGTTTCTTATCGTCATGTGATGTGTCGCTTTGTATGCGCCTCTCTCGCGACTCTGACATTGTTGTCGTAGCAGCTGGGCGTTTCGCTAACATTAATTTCAGTGCTGATGCCCTTCCTGTTTCCATCAGGCTCATGTCACTGGAGCCGCAGTTCGCACGCATACCCTACATTGTCGCGGGGGTCCTCCTGAGATCCCTGATTCCACTGACATTAGCGCCACCTTTTCTGGCTCGGCAGCGCACATCACACACCGACTTGTCCTGCGTAGGACGAAATCAGAATGTGGATCTACTCGTCATGAATGCGTGGACGATAATTGCGCGCGATCGTTGACCTTGACAGTCAATTCTGTTGCGCCCAACTTGTGCTTGTGGTCGGGTGAGGCACCGCACCCGCATGCTATGTTATTTGCTTGCTTGCTGTCAGTTTCGTGTCAATGTATGGCACGGCGGAAAAATCTCTCGCTTCTGATTGTTGAATAGTGTCATACATCAAATTTTGAGCCAGAAATGCTCTTCAGATCCCTGGGACTTGGGACTTCCGAATGCTTCCTCGCTTGCGGTCGAGCGATTATCGACGCTTTTACGTCGATGCCGTCGTGCTGGCCAGCTCCTGATAGGCTCCCTAATTGGGAAAGTCCGCCGCATCATCAGATGAAAAGTGATGTTTGCTCGTATCAGCTGCCAACCTCGCGTATGCATGGTGTTCATCTAAACATCGTCATGACTGCCCTCCCCTCAGAACAGCCTGTGGTCATGGGATGCAGGTGGTCTTACAACAATCACACGAGAACACCTAGCATTATCACCCTAGCGTGCATTAACAGCATCCAGTCACCTGATGTGGGGGAATCATCCCCACCTGCGGCTTGATCTTTTGTCGGTGTCGACCGCGTGTTCCTTGGCAGGTTGTGGGAGTTTCCGAAGAAATGAAGGGAGGGGTCCGCGCAGGGAACAAGGTTTCCGGGCCCGGTGACTTTGCCTGGACGAATCTGCCCGAGGGGAATGTCCGCTCGTGCCACGTGGGAAGCTTGTCGCGGAATCGGAGTTTCCAGGATTGCCGAAACGAGCGAAGGTTCGTCCACCATGTTTCTCGGAAAGGCGGATAACCTATCAATCCATATTTGATAACTATTCTGAAGGGATCATGTATGCGGTGACCTTGGAGCGTCGACCGCTATCTTCACCCCGTGTTCGAGTAAGTCTGTCTTGCCTGGCTAGACACTACGTATTAACTTTGATTTGATTGAGACTGAGCCTGTCTCCCGCTCGAAAACAATTGGTTGTATGTTGTGTAGGGTAATACCAAATCCTGCGTGCTATCGTTGCTGACCCCATGCAGCGTGCGCAGCATCGTAAATATACATCAAAATTGTCACAAAGGAGCATCCATCCCCAGGAGAAACCAGCTGCGTGGGGAAGGCCCCATAACACAACAAATTCGGACATGCCTCAGCCGTCGTCGACAATCGCGTCTTTTGGTTCCGCGTTAAATCTGTTCCGCGCGATACATGGGCACATGTTGTCGACGCATGCTCTACAACTTCCTTCACCGTCATAAACGCATTTCTAAGAGAGATGAATGGTGTCAGGGCGGCTCATGAACTTATTACTCAGGGGACACGACGAACCTTCTTGTTCCTGTAGCATTCCTCACACGTTGGAGGGCGATATCCTCGACAAGCAATTGACGCGACCTCGCATCCTAAGCAGACAAGATGACTGCTACCTGGCGAGCAGCGCTAGTTGGATGCTATGAGGATGAGACATATCTGCAGCGGAAATTGGTGCATGCCTCGTGTCGCTCACGACACCGCTCGCAAGCCCGGCTTTTGAGCGTTGGGTCGTTGAGAAGAGAGACTTTCTTTCCAGCTGAGTTGCGACCAGTGAGCGCCATGAAGGGGAGGATGGGAGGTGCTGGGATGTGCAGACGAGCCAGAAGAGATGGGATTTTGTGGGCGATTGCCTCGCGCCGAAGGCATGCTCAAAGTTTGAATGCGCTTCTGCACATCCCCCGTCGATGTCAACAACCCTCGATAGGCCGCTCCGCAGACGGACTCTCCGGCAGCGTCTCCTGAGTTGGGGTAGACCCTGTTGCTTGCGCGAGTTTTCGCCGTTTTTGGACTTTGCGCCTAATTTTCGATGTCAAACATCCACCCTTTTTGCGCCTCCTCAGGGAGTTATCATATGGCCTTTCACCGTGCTGATAATATATGCTGGTTCAATGCGCGCTAATTTTCCGATGGTGTAATATTGTCAAAGGCGGAATCTAATGTATTCCCAATGTCGGGGCAACGATCCCTCGCGGCGTCGGTACCCTTTCAAAGCTTGTTGCATCTGCTTTTCTCCTGTCTTTCGTGCCTCGACTCCATTAGCTTCTATATTGCTCTCACCCATCGGCCGTAGCTTCGGCCCGTTTCTCCCGATAAGTCAAGAGTGCATAGCTTCATGATTGACTTGTCCATATTCGTCAGCTCAACGCGCCATACCTGCGATGGGCTTCGGAGTTTAGCGTTAATTTATCAGACGGCGCAGGAGGTGGATTGGGAATGATATCCTTGATGATCGATCCGAGGGAATTCTTTGATCCTCCAGGACGCCACGCGGCCGCTAAAGCAAGATACATGTACTCATTGGTCTGGTATGCGCATGCATTAAAGCTGTAAGCGACGTTGAGCATGTATGATCCACCGGGTTGGTTCGAGGGCCGAGTTTCTACCAGGCGATCACCAGGCCGAGAATCATCTGTTTGGCTGTGATTACATCGCTGAGGCACGTGCATAACCAGCACCCTTTCCGTTTCTGGCTGAGCCCTCGACGGCGCGCGACGCACAACCTTCTGCGAGGTTTACTGCATTTGATCTGAGCACGTCGTCGTCGTGGGGCGCACAGCTCATTGCCTCGAGTTGGCTGTGTTCTGCATAAACCATGTCAAACTTTTCCAACCAGCGCGACAACAGTTCTCTCCTCACCATCGTAAAAGCCCAAATCGTCTTCCTGCTTTCTACGCTTACGGAAGACAGATATGACAGGTAAGATCTTATTGTCAAACCTAGCAAGCCCTTTTTTAACCCGTTGTGCTCCGGGCAGAAACCAAGCAGAAATACGCTCTTTGAGTGAACAACATGGCTTGGAGACATATTTGCATTTCATCCGTCGCCTCATCGCAGCGTCTCAGCCTCGTCTATCTTCCAATATTTCGTCGGCCCCCTTCGATACATCATCTGCTCTAACCTTTCGGCTTCTCGTCCAAGAAACCCAGCGTCTAGCACGCGACCCATTTCTTGCTGACAGGTTTCGCGATGCGATTGACAAGGGAGAAGGCGATATTTTCCGCCATTTCGACTTAATTCGATTCTGCGAACGTGTTGGACTTAGGCCACTGGAGCGATTGATTCTCGCAGCTTCTATCGTCTCGACCTCCACAACCCGTCGCGAACTTGCCGGTCAAGCTGCTCAGATGATTCGGTCAAATTTCGATGAAGCAGTGATCGCTATATGCCAAACTCCATCGTTCGATCAAGAAGATCTTACCCCTTCCCAACTTGCAAAACTCCTCAGCCATCTCCTCTCCGACCCTCCGCCTGATTCCCCTATACTTGATGCGCAACAACGTGTTACCATAATCGTCTCTGCTCAGAATAAGATCGGCATTGAGATTATGGGCCCCATTCTCCAAAAAATATTCCCTACGCTAAGGTGCAATTGTCTTGGTCGCGCCTGGCAACTCCGAAAACTGATACCTGCTCTTTCCCGTCTATTAGTCTATCCCCTGGGACATCACTTGTTCAAACGCTTTGTCAATTAGGCCCTGATTTGACTGCCGATCCGGAAACCGTCCTCGCTCTTTTGCGCCGTTTCGGAGTTTCCGAGGGCTCTCCGCCGAGAGAGTCCCAAGTGAGCGAAATCATGCAGACGCTCTCTCGCTATGCGGGGGAGGGGTCCCCTTTGTGTGATGTAGGCGCGGTGGTAAAAGCGATATGCAGTCTTGTGAGACTTTTGATTTTTTCTACATTTCAGTCCTCAACCATTTTCACGGTAGCCTGGGGATATTGATTGGTGCAGTGCTCTCCTGAAAGCCTTCGATCTACCAGAACGCACTGGAGTGGACACTGCGACATTGAAGCTCTTGATTGCCATACTTCCAAATACCCCACGCGATGTCGAGGCTCCGTCCATCCATGCATTCTGGCGAGATTGGTCGAATACGATGTATCAATTACATCTCCTTGATGCGCTTTTGTCGTTGCCAAACGATACCTTCAACTTGGTTTCGCTGCCAGGTAGAAGGATTGTCACGGTTGACGACGTTGGCAATGCTAGTCCTACGATCAAATCATTGGCTGCGAATGTCCAGGGGCATACTTGGAACTCTCTCGACCTTATTGAAACCCTTTGTCGAATAGGTGACGTAGAGAACCCCGACGTAAGGCAGCGTGTGAGAGAAATGCTTGATAAAGCTGTTAAGATTAGTGCGGAGCTAGTTCATATGGGTCTTCTCCAGGTGCCGGTACGTCGCTATCAATGACGTGTTGTCACACATCTGAAATCAGTTTTCAAAGAAACCATGGGGAATTACTCACGAAGAATATTCAAAAAAGTTGCTCGGAATGTTCCTTGCGGGGCATCCAAATCATCAATTAGTCTTTATGCGGATCTGGCAGATCAACAAAGAGTACCTCACTTCGGCGTTTCGCGACTATTACGCTGATAGCGCACTCAATATAACTCGTATCCTTGATATTGCTCAGGATCTCAAGGTAATGCCGCTTGGGATATTGGAATCTTGAGATTTGTCTCTGAATGCCTTGTTGTCGTCCTTAGATTCTCGACGAGCTGTTAGAGGTTCGACCGTTTGGCTTTGCGCTGGATGTAGCAGCTCTCGCATCCCGACGAGAGTATTTAAACCTTGACAAATGGTTATCAGACCACGCGATCGCCCACGGAGAAGCCTTCATTCATGCCGTCATCGAGTTCCTTGAAAACAAGGTCACAAGTGAATTGTCACGACTAGATTCCAATGCGGAGCACAGGACCATGGCTATTAATCCTTCTACTATCACTATTTTTATCAAGCTTTTACGAGGACTGTTAGTGATTTGCCCGAGGTGGTTGTAGTTTTTCTAACGGTTTCCTCAGGACAATGAGCCCCGCCGATGCCAAGTACTTCGCCGAGGTTCGGAATCTGGGCTACACCCTTCACCCGAAACTCTTAAACCTGACTCCTGGGTCCGATGCCGAGTCTGGACTCACCGTTGCGGCGTTCCCGCCGAATATTGAGCAGGAAGTGGAGTCCATCTACAGTCGCATTTATGCCGGCGACCTTGCCATCGACCAAGCTCTTGACATGCTAAGAGAATCAAAGTCCGCAAGTTCTCCCCACGATAAGGAGATATTCGCGTGCATGCTTCACTCTCTCTTTGACGAGTACAAGTTCTTCCACCAATATCCCGCTCGCGAGCTTGCCATGACCGGCTACATGTTTGGGTCCATTATCCAGCTTGGTTTGCTCGAGAACGTTCCTCTCGGCATCGCCATCCGTTATGTTCTCGAGGCAATTCGCAGCTCGCCGGAATCCAACTTGTTTGCGTTTGGCATCGAAGCGCTCATGCGTTTCGAGTCTCGCCTAGTTGAATGGGCCCCACTCTGCAGCACGCTCTTGCGGATTACTCATCTGCACACTGCACGTCCTGACGTGGCCGAGTCAGTTCGGCGAGCACTCGTTCGGGCGGAAAACGCAGCAGGCGGCGAAGGTGGCGATCCTGCTGACGGTGGAATACAATTGCCGGAGCTCGATCCGGTGCCCCTCACATTCACAGCTATCCAGGCTGATGATATGTCTTCGGATCCCATTGCAGAACCCTCTGCAGAGGATTCTGAAAAGATACTTTTCGTTGTGAACAATTTGGCGCCGACCAACTTCCAGGCCAAACTTGACGAGATGAAGGAACGATTCAAGGAAGAGTATTCTCGATGGTTTGCCAACTACCTGGTTGACCAACGTGTTAGCACGGAGCCTAACAATCATAGCATTTACCTGCGGTTCCTGGACGGACTGGAAAGTCGTCGACTTCAGAAGCATGTTCTGAATGAGACTTACTTCAAGTCGGCTACGCTGCTAAATACTGAACAAAAACCCGGTCAACCTCAGTCCGCTGCAGAAAAGACCGCGTTGAAGAACTTGGGCTCTTGGCTCGGCTCGATCACACTCGCACGCAACCAAGCAATCAAACATCGGAACTTGGCATTCAAAGAACTCCTGATGGAAGGTTATGATGGAAATCGCCTGACTAAGGCGATACCATTCGTGTGCAAAATTCTCGAACAGTCTGCGAAGTCGGTGGTATTTGTGCAGCCTAACCCCTGGCTCATGGGTGTCCTAGGTTTACTCGCAGAACTTTACCAATTCGCCGACTTGCGTCTAAATCTCAAATTCGAGATTGAAGTTCTTTGCAAAGCACTCCATATTGACCTGGACAAACTGGAGCTCGCGACTGTCTTGCGGGATCGCTCCGCTATCATTGATAATGGCCCTCAACTCCCAGAGTTCGCCCCTGGCATGGAATCACTTCCCATTGGCCCGTATGATGTCTCGGTGCCTGTGGACGGAGGACAACCTGCTCAGATGTTGCAATTGAGTTCCGTGAACCCTTCCCATACACAACCCTTGACGGGCCACATCGAAGCTATCATCGGCGAAATATCCAACCACATAGTCGTTAATCCGCAGCTGGCGTCTCTGGCGGTAAATCCGGGTTTCAAGCGGGTGATTCAACTTGCTGTGGAGCGCGCAGTTCGGGATGTAAGATTTTGCGTGTATTTGCGGGTGCTCACTTATCGCTGACGCTGAGGATCCAAGATCATTGTGCCCGTGGTCGAGCGCTCAGTAACTATTGCCAGCATTTCATCGCGAGAATTGGTGGCGAAAGATTTCGCAACTGAGCCTAGTGAAGAGCGGATGCGCAAAGCCGCACATCTGATGGTTCAGTACCTGGCCGGCAATCTGGCACTTGTCACTTGCAAAGAGCCATTGCGAAGTAATATGGTCGCCCATCTCCGTCACTTGCTGAACGAGCAAGGTTACACAGAAGTTAGTCCACCTTTGACAAGCCTATTCAGGCGGCTTAATTTTCTTCTATTTCAGCAAGTCGTTTCGGAGCATGCAGTCATGCTGATCGTTACAGACAACATTGACGTAGCCTGCGCAACCATCGAGAAGGCTGCTATGGAGCGCGCGGTTGCCGAAGTCGACGATGCGTTCTCCATAGCTTATGCGGATCGTCGTCTTCACTGCGAGGTATGTCACAATACCATCCAATGCATCAACTGGTACAATAGCGATCAATGCCCCACAGCAACGTAACGGCCAACCCTTCTGGGATAGCAGCATTATATCATCCGACTTCATAGCCAGGCTTCCCGAGCCCTTGCGACTGCAGACGAACGGCCTCCTCGACCAACTCCGCGTCTATAGTGATTTTGGTAAGCTGAGTCACTTGCTGTGGCTCTGGAGTCCTACCGTGGTGTTTATACGCCCGTAGATCCAGCCACTCGCTCCAACTCTGGAAAATTCCCTCCTTTGCAGCGCCAAGAGCGGCTTGGGATGGCGCATAATGCTCCGGCTAACTTGAACCAGATGCAAAATCAAACCTCGAACACGTTAATCAGTCACCACCAAGCCGTGGAACGATTTGCGGTGAGAACTGAAGCCTTGTCTGCTCGTCACCATCCTTCCTGACTTGTCACGACTTATCACGCAGCAAATTGTCAACGAACTCGAGCGACTTCTTGAGCAAGTACCCTCTCAGACCGCAGCAACCTCACCACTGTCTCACGATATCAGCCTATTAATTCGTCAAGTACTTGTTATTGCTGGACAGGCTGTGGATCGTGAAGACACCGCGCTGGCATTCTCACAGAAGGCAGTGCAACTGCTTTACAAGGCGCCCACTCAGTTGGGCCGTGAAGTCTACGCCGCTTTACTTGATCGCCTTTGTGATGCATCACCACAAGTCAGCAGAGAGGCCACTGAGTGGCTTTTATACGCTGAGGACGAGGCAAGTCCACCCTATATTTTAGTCTGCAATTATTGAAGTCCGCACGACAGCGCAAGTTCAATGTTCCCGTGACATCGCTGCTTCTACGGAATGCCATCATACCCTTCCCTGAACAAGACGCGCAACTCGGGAAGCTGATATTGCGTGACATGAAGCCCAGCGTCATTAACTTCACCGCAAATCTGATCCGCGACTGCTTGTTTGGGACCTCGCCATGTGCAAGCCGTGACAATTTTCGTCATTCCATTGAAGCGCTCTCTCAAGCAATTCAGAATCGAAAAGGGACTGAAGCGTGAGTCTATGCAGTTGAATCCTATGTGACGAAACTATGACGTCTTCTCAGTGCTATCAGGCTGCTTGATGAACTTCAAACACGCCGAGATGGATCAGTTGTCGGCGATCCGAGCGACGCCGTGATGTACGATCGATTGGCACGTCACTACGCCGATTGGGTGCGATTATACCAGCGCTCGCCCCAGCTAGAGAAAGCATTTGTTGGGTGGGTCACCCAGCTCACCGCGCAAGGTATCCTTAAAGGCGAAGAGATTTCCTCGTTTTTCTATCGAGTTTGCGTGGAAGCTTGCGTGACAATCTATTCCGAACTCGTCAACATTGGCGATCATGTCAATGCGTTCCAGCCAGTGGACGCGTTAGCAAGACTCATTGTTCTCATGATCAAATACAACGGCGACGCAATCGCGACCAAGGTCCACTACCTTACGAAAATTTTGTCCATTGTGGTGGTTGTCTTGGCACACCTTCACGAAGAGACCGGGGTCAATTTCCTCCAGAAACCGTTTTTCCGCCTTTTCTCGACAATATTCAGTGATCTCCATGCCATCGAATCTACCCTACATGGAGCTTATCCTCAGCTTCTCAATGCTCTTTGGTACGCAGATTTTATATTCACTTGTGGACTCGCGGGATATTGACTGATATCACACTGTGGTGCTAGCGATACATTTAATACTCTTCAGCCGACATACTTCCCTGGGTTTGCATTTTCCTGGATTGCTTTGATTTCCCATCGTTTCTTTATGCCAAAGTTACTCTCACAGGATAACAGGGCTGTAAGCTGCAGGTGACGTCTATTGTGTGGGAGCCACAGTTAACCAGAGATGATATATCAGGGCTGGCCTGCATTCCACCGCTTGCTTCTATCTCTGTTCAAGTTCCTCGGCCCGTTCATACGCAGTGCAAACCTCCAGAATCCCTCCAGGGCGCTGTTTCGCGGTGCACAGCGATTCCTCCTCGTGCTACTTCATGACTTCCCCGAGTTCTTATCTGAATACTACTTCACAATCTGCGACTTGATTCCCCCACGGTGTATCCAGCTGCGCAACGTCGTTCTCAGCGCATTCCCTCCGAGCCTGACCCTGCCTGACCCTCACCTGGCAGATGTCACTACCGAATTAGGGCCCATTCCAACGATTCTGTCGGATTTCACCACGGTTTTGGGAGACGACCTCCGATCCAGCCTAGAGCGCGAGTTGATGGGTTGCGGCTCCCCTACGTTTCTGGCGGAATTGAAGGAACAGCTAGTGCTTCCTTCCCCTTCTCCGAGTGGTGACCGCTACAATACATCGTTGTTAAACGCTATAACGCTCTTCATCGGTTCCACCTCCGTGGCGCATGCGAAAGCACGTACTGGCACGTCGCTTTTTTCATCCAGCGACTCCGGTCCACAGCTTTTTCTCTGTCTCGCCTCAGAGTTTGACGTCGAAGGTTCGTTTCAGGAATGCAGTTGTTGCGTGCTGTAGTAGTATTGACTTCCATGATTGCATAAGGTCAACATCACCTGATGAGCTCAGTGGTTATGCACTTGCGATATCCAAATGCGCATACGCAATGGTTCAGCTCACTCGCGTTATTTCTTTTTGCGGAGGCCAAGACGGACATGTTCCAAGAAATTACCACGAAAGTTCTCCTGGAACGATTTGTTGTGCACAGGCCGCATCCTTGGGGTGCCATCCTCACATTCATTGAACTTCTTCGAAACCCGAAATATGACTTCTGGTCTCGAAGTTTTGTCCATACAGTGCCCGAAATCATGGCTTTGCTAGAAAGTGTACGGAATTATGCCGGGGCGTAATTTGCCTTCGTGTTTTATTTTATTTTGCGATTCCTCTCTCGAAACATGTAATTTCACTGTATCACTATGCAATCATACCATCATCTCAACTTCCTGTTTATGTTTTGGGCTACTCTTTTATCATCCATCTACGTTGTACTTTTGTTCCAATATTTGCACCATGGCTATCTGTGCACCCTCCCGATGTCCTTGTCGGACAATGAACTGGTTAATTAAGAGCCCGTCATGGGCGATTGCTCTTTGCAAGGGCGCTTTTTGACTGGACAGATCAGTTGCCCATGCCACAAGTGACAGCCACACTATCATGTGCATCATTTCATGTTCTGATGGATGGGATTGGGTGTCGGATGGCTCCCATTTGCGGGTGCGGGTAGCCCTTGCACCGTCAAGTGGATGCGCACAACCAGTTCAGTTTTTGCCAGAAGGGCCGCACGCGCCGGTGGGACCAGTGGGAGCCGTGTTGAATTGAAGAGCTGGGAGACATTGGTGCAACTGGCTTGAATATATTTGGATACAGTAACCGGAAAGGCTTCACACTAAGCCTCTTCCGCGTGTTTCTGCCGCGATCTCGATTAGACTTGCAAATCAAATCAGCCGTTCTGAGCCTTGTGGACCAGCAATGGAAGAGCCTTTCAACGCATTTCACCCCCTCTCGCGCGCTTACAACTTGGCCAAAAAATTGTTCCCGGCTGACCCACGTCTCGCCTATTATATTGACCACATAATAGCCCCAACATGTTTATCGCCTCAACTCTTCCCACCATCAGTGCCCTTGTCCTCTCCCCCGACGCCGCTCTTCTCCACCTGACCGGCGCCCACTCAGGAGGAGCCGTCACGGGGGCTGCTTGGTTCTCTGTTGCCTGCTCCCCGCTTTTCTTCTGCTCCATGCTCATCACTGACTTTGGCCGATTGGATCCTTACTAGGTCGGTCACACATATGTGCGCGCCCCCAAAGTAAAAGGTAAGTAAGTGCATTCTCGCTGGTAAGTTTGCTATCAACAATGCGGAGGCTGACGCGTTTGTTGCATTTGTTGTAGGAAGACACGTTCTGGGCCGCCCTCTCATTTTGAAGGACGGCTGGTCGTCGAAGTGCTTCGGGCTTATTTCGAAGGGTGGCCAACGAGTTTTACGAGGAAGTTGGGAATGGTGATTGGAACTGGACTACTCCACGATTTATTGCCATCACGAGCCAAGTGACACGGTGTAGATTCGCCAACAAAAGGAGAAGGGGACGCCTGTAGAATCTTTGTTGAAGCTTAGCACGACTTCGTTCCGATGTAGACTCCCGCAACCATTCCAGAGCTGCCTGGATCACTTTGAAGAACGCGGTGTTAAGTTGGTTATCAGGTTGAATAACCCTTCTAGGACCGTGGTATGTTCAAAGAGCGGGGAATAGAACATTTAGAGTTGTACTTCGATGATGGTACAAATTTAACCGATGAGATCGTACATGAATTTATAGCGCGATCCGAAGCGGTCTTTAAGGATGGAGGGGGTTATTGCTATACATGTGAGTCTCAATCCCTGCCTCCGTAACACAAAGTATTGACGAATTGGTCCTAGTGTGGAGTTGGACTTCGGTGTATCGGTACACTGATCGATGTTGTATCATGACTGCCCCTGTGCCCACAATGCCGTCCGATGGGTTGGCCACGGACTCTGAAGGGAACCTCACGAGCCTCAACCGAAGGACTCGGCCTCTGGAGAGGATGAGAAAATGAAGATGCGTGTCTGGTGCCGATGCGATGGCGGCGGTTGAGCCTGGGTCCAATCAAGGCCTTCAATCCAGCGAGTCCGACGATGTCCTTTAGTTACGATAGACATTAATGTGTAGTCGCGAATTCATTGTTGATTTCAATTCAAAACAAACATGGCGTGTTTGGCGTTGCATGTTTACACAGTGAATATCGTAAGCAGCCCCGTCATTATCAAGGACCATGCTTTGCCGCACCTTTGTGTCTGCCTCAAAGGTAGCTGAATTCACATTGCAAGAAGGAATAATAGAACCGTCTTGACGCTAATTTGGAAGGGGCGCTGGCTGCAGACGAGTCTTCGTTCGGCAACTACACTCGCCGCTGGCATACCAAGCGCGACGAGAAGAGTAGGTTCAAGCTCTGAAACTTCGTCCCAATTAATTTCTATATTCTCCTTTGTAGCTTCCGCGCAAATACGGTGGCGTCTATGTCGTCACCCTGGTGCGTTGCCTTGTTCTTATCTTATGAAAAATGTGGTCATTATCGTCCTCAGATACCGGGAGATGGCATCGGCGCAGAGATAACAGACGCCGTCAAGGAGATTTTCGAGCATGTCAACGCACCAATTGAATGGGAGCAATATGACGTGTCGGGGAACTCTGCTGCTCACGAGGCCCTCTTCAAGCAGGCAGTCGAGAGCATGAAACGCAACAAGGTTGGACTCAAAGGTGTGCTTTCCTGGGGAGTATGCTTGGCAGCCACTGAGGCTTATCGCTGGGAGGCAGGCATCCTCTTCACCCCATTGGAAATGACAAGCCATAACTCGTGGAACGTTGCCATGAGACAACAGCTCGATATCTATGCGTCTGTTGTCGTTTGCAAATCGATTCGTGGCGCGCAGACCCGTCACAACAATGTTGACTTCGCTATCATTCGAGAAAACACCGAAGGGGAGTATTCTGGGCTGGAACATCAGAGTTATCCTGGCGTGGTGGAGAGTTTGAAAGTTTCGACTCGCGATAAAGCCGAGCGGATCTGCCGCTTTGCGTTCGATTTTGCCCTTAAGAATGGGCGACAGGTTCGCTCGCTGGTTTTGTTATGGTTTTTGTTTCTGCTGAATCCTAATTGAAGAAAGTAACATGCGTGCATAAAGCTAATATCATGAAGTTAGGCGACGGTTTGTTTTTGAACACATTCCGACGCGTTGCCGAAGAGTATAAGTCGTCTGGTATGGCGTACAATGACATGATTGTTGACAACACGTTCGCATCTCCATTCACTTATAAACTATCATCTTTGCTCAAGTGGTGTCCCGACAGCTCGATGCAACTTGTTGCAAAGCCGGGCCAATTCGATGTCATGGTCATGCCCAACCTTTATGGTGCAATCATTTCAAACATTGGTGCTGCTTTGGTTGGCGGCCCTGGGATTGTTCCTGGATGCAATATTGGACGGGAATATGCATTGTTTGAACCGGGATGCCGCCATGTTGCAAAGGACATCATGGGTGCTAACAAAGCAAACCCAGCTGCCATGATACTCAGTTCAACAATGATGCTACGCCACCTCGGGTAGGCCCATACTTTATCTTGGCACATTTTCAACCTTTTGATGTGTTCATACAGATTAAATGACATTGCAAACTCGATCACTGCGGCGACATATGATGTAATAGCGCAGGGCAAAGTCAAGACACCTGATCTTGGGGGTGAGCGTAGACTTTCTGTGTCTGACTTGCCTTGCATTCATACTAAACCTGCAAATCTTTGCATTGGTTAAGGTAATGCGACCACGAGTGATTTTACTGCTGCTGTAATAGATAACCTATAGATGGTTTTGGTGTCCATGTAGGGGTAGCATTCTACCCAATCAGTAGTTTGGGGAGAAAATGTGTTGTGACCCATTCAGGAGGGGTGTCGTGAAAGGATTAATGGAGGGTCCTTTTAGTGATATAAGCATGTACATGGTCTATGAAAGAATGTTATATTGTTTTTAATGGTCATGTTAATCATGACCCGGACCAATACTGCAGCAAGCTAGCAAATGTTGTGTGCAATTATGACGTGTCATTGCGAGGGCAGAGCGGTCAGGAGAGACATGCTGAGCAACATTTTGCCCTTTTCTCCACCAACTATGGGACACTGAGCTAGAACTGGTTCCTGAAGTTCTGGAATACATTTGTGACCACTATGGAAATCCACCTAAGTCACCGGAACATAGAAGTTGATCTTGTTTGGTATGTGACACTGGTGTTGCATGACATGACACTCAATCCTGGCTCAATCCTGATCAGAACAGTCTTCATGCTGGCATGGACTATTTGCACTGGCACACCTTTGGTGTGCATGCTAGTAGTGGCCCTTGTAGAGCAGCTAGAGCTCACATTTTCAATTTGTGTCCAGAGTTTCAAGATATTTTCTAAGTCCCAAGATTACTGCCATGACGACAAGCAGTACACATGTAGTTAGTTAGCGATGCTGATCCGCAAAGTTTGCAAATGCAACTCACTGGACAGATTTAGATTTACGACGAGAAGGTATCACTAAAATGTGTGTCAGTGGCAACTTGCTAGTTTTGCATCCGTATTTGGTTGTTGTCTGCCATCTGAAACTGCCAAGGTGTGCTGCACAAGGCGGCGTTCCCCAAGTGACCCTTCGAGCACTGCTCCATCATGCGTGACAGTCTTCGTGCGAATATGGTTAATGTCCACCTATGGAAAGCAGACGGTGAATGGATTGTCCGAGTCGTCAACTTCCACTTTGATGCCTCTCACACAAATGAAGCGCTCACGATCCTTTGTTTTCACACAGTCCCCATGCATGGCATGCCGCTGGAATATATGCCCCATATAATATGTACATGATACAAGCAACTTTGCGTGCGTGCGTATGCCAAATGAACATGCCCCTGAACCCCTCACGGACCACAAACCTGTCTGCTGTACTCGGCATGCACAGAGGGGGTCGCTCCAGGACTAACCGGGACCCCGAGAATGGAACAAAACAGTCAATTCTGACACTTGAAATGAGTTACTGCTTCCATTCGTTGAAGAGAAGACTGCAGTTGATAATGATGATGATGTCGACGGAGACGAAGACGAAGATGATGACGATGTTGCGTTGGGCAAGAGCAGCCGCAGACGGAAGACCTATGACTCATTTTCTGTTTGAACTTGTATTACACCTTTTACAGCGAGGAGGCTAGATGACCGGTATGTGGGTAGTATCTTCG
>Ga0307508_10003157_pt1 | contig 16866 bp, 17 predicted proteins | sample 9_EM_MG_FD_203089 | JGI IMG/M metagenome (GOLD analysis project Ga0307508, IMG submission 203089) | Populus trichocarpa ectomycorrhiza microbial communities from riparian zone in the Pacific Northwest, United States - 9_EM | ecosystem: Host-associated > Plants > Roots > Unclassified | place...
TTGACGAGCTCATGAAGTATGTGAATATAATTCCCTTCAGCCCGCGCATCCTGAATTCCTGGGCCGCGTACAGTATATGGAACACACACAAAGACGTATACGCTCGAGAAAGGATAAAGTGCGTCACTGCATCATAGCTCTTTTCTTCTGGACACTGATGGCATGCCGAAAGAGAGCTCATGCTTGTTGCATGATATGATATGAACAGCGTTGACCGGGCAGCTCTTTGTTTTACCCGCATTATCACAAAGTTATACAAGTAATATTCAAATTGTTGTACGCCTGCCGATCGATCATGCCTGTACCTATTTTAACCTAAGAGGAGGCCAGCGCAGAGTTGCTGGACAAATGCCGATGAATGTTGGCCCGATGTCACCTTACGGCCGACGCCGACGCAACCCATTTCAGCGAGTTGCTACACTAGGATTTTTTGTTTTGTCTGCGACTGGTCAAGTCGTCAGAAACCGGTGTCATGCATGGCCCTTTTTGTTTCTCGCGATAGGGAACGGAAACCACTGCATCAGTTGTCTCGTCAATACTGCGTCAGTTTGAAACCAGGCAAACCGCACCGGTACCAAGCTCATCATTCACCACCTCACGACTCGGGCGTGCCGTACACCTTGAGCGGAGTAGGCTCTAGTTTAGTTTACAGAAACGTACACATAATAGCCGGCGACACCGTCTCCATTCGCTGGGAGTTCAGCTACAACTGTCAAACCCCTCGATCTGGCAGATCTCCTATCCTATCCCTCTTGAAAAGCGTTAAACCTGTCATCAGGAATTATTCTCGTGCACTGAGGCTTTGGCTTCTGATATTCTGTAGACGGACGACGTGCCCGCCTTTTCGAGATACGTGAGCTGTGAAGATGCCATTGACTGCGCAAAGGACTCGGAGTCTTGATGATTCCGCACACACTGGCGGGTCAGTCGCTAGCACTGTCGTTGCCTAGGCAGTGCAGGGCGGGTTCTCAGAGAACAACGTTGTTCCCGGCACGGCTCCTCATAGGTCCTCACGCGTCGTCAACCATACCAGGTTTGCGCCAATGGCGAAGTTCAAGTGGAACTGCCTGCCATGTGAGCAGTTGGCACGACTGTGACGGATCTGTGGAATGGTCAGGCTGGTCTAGATGTTGGTGACATCTGGAGGAGTACTTGAGATTTTGTGCCTTCCGTCGATTTCGACGAATGGATTGTCGGATTCGTGGGGCTCGTATACACTAACTTCTCCAACAAGGAAGAACGTTGAGTCGAATGCACCGATCACCTGTTTTTGCGTGTAGGCAGTCAGATCGTACGTTTCTGCATTCTCGGCGCCGACCGCATAGCACTGACAGTTCCAAATCCCAGAATAGCAGTGTAGATTGACAATGCTAAGTATTCGGTGCGTCGTGCTCCTATGAGGACTGCGTCATCTTCTTGCGCTCTCCATCCGAAAAATCACCAACCAAAGGCAAGCATCGATCCTGGTTTGCGTAGTTTCTACACATGAGGCGATCACGATGATGTCTCTCGGATGTGATGGAGAGAAAACGCAGGTTTTGCTGAGGTCAAAACCAGTTGTGACCCTGCCCTGTCGACGCCGCATGCGTAACCCAGCATCCGCATCGCGGGCCACAGCCCACCAATCGCCAACAACTCTTCGTGTTATGTGTGCGAGTTATACATTCTGATCGACACGCCGACCTTAGGCAAGAGAGCTTCGAGGTTCACCAGTCGCTCATGTCGCTACTGATCTCCCTAGCCTGCTTCGCGGGCGATGAGCATCATTCTATTCCCTCATTTTTGTCGTGTATTACTGTAGTCTATCTGTTAGTGTCTCGTACGCGACAACAACCAATTCAATGGAATGCAACAAAGAAATTACATTTGATTAAATGGATACAGATGACGGTGAAGCATGGAATGGGAAAAGACAGAACGTGTAATGAAGTTTGCCTTAAGCCGCATCGTTAGCACCTTGGGGCCGCTGGCACCGCAGTGCATCCAATTGTGCTTGCAATGCAGTCACAGTGGCACTCATCTGCTGGACCTCCTGCTGTGCCTGCTGAACGCGCTGATCCGCCTGCTGTGCCTGCTGCTGTGCCTGTTGAACGCGCTGGTCCGCCTCCTGCTGGGCTGCCTGCTGTGCCTGCTGAATGCGCTGGTCTGCCTGCTGCTGTGCCTGCTGAACGCGCTGGTCCGCCTGCTGTGCCTGCTGCTGTGCCTGCTGGATGCGCTGCTGTGCCTCCTTTTGGATGCGCTCCGCATTCCTCACCAATTCTTGTTGGCGTGCCTGCTTTTCAATCTGCTCTAGAGCCGAGGCACGCTAGAAGGCAAGAGTTAAGTGTCAAATTTGTATCATTGTATAATATGGATCACATACCTTTTGATTGAATATTTCTAGGATTGTGCGAATATCCCGACAAACACGCTCATTGTTAATTATTTTCAAAGCGTCGTATCCAAGGGGTAGTTGTGGTAGAGGCGCCCGTCGGGAGAAGTTTGTCACAAAGTCGTCAATGTCAGGGAGCGACTCGAGTGCAAGCATCTCGAGGATGATGGCGGCACACCGGGCATACCACCAACAATTTTCCCTTGTGACAACGTAGTGGGGTGCATGTTCACTTATTGAGTTGAGAACGAGAACGACGTCAAGAAGGTTTAGGCATGGACGATTGGAGCGCGTGACAGCGAGGTCGACAATATCAATATCGTTTACGACAGGGGGAGCCTTCCACCAGGGGCCGGGGGGGCTGACGGGATTAAATCCTTTGGCGCAATCCTGGACCTCCTTCGGCTTCCTCGCTTCCAATACCTCTTTGGATGCATCAGAAACATCACTCGAGGTCCGCGAAAGACCGTTGTTTCCCTGGTCGGCTCTATACGGCTGAGTACGATTCGCGATTATGCCGTACCAGCCATCAAATCTGTCTCCTTTGAAACCGAGAGCGAGTTCTTCGTGTAAGCCACCGTTGCCAGTTCGTAACAGGGTGGACTGGGTGAGCAGAAACTTCTGCAACAAGACGTGTTCAAAGGCGCCCAACACGCTGACAAAAAGTGTGGATGGATGGCGGACGGGGAACTCGGGAGAGGCATCAGACATCCTCAGAACTATACGTCGAAAAGATTTCGAGACGCTGGAGAAGAATCCCATTGCCAGCGACGAAGATATACGATCCGACCACTTAGGCCTGCGGGAAGGAGCATGGCTGGCAAAACAGGTAAAAACAGTGGGATCGCAGCCTTGGTTCTGATAATTTATCGATAGACGCTCAAAGATTTCAGCCGGCGGCCAAGAGTACAATTCAAGGGGGATTCGAAGTGTCAACAGAACGTGTCGATACGATAATTGATCGATACCGGCCCCGGAAAATCGCCATACGTTCTGTTTAAGAGCGGTGATACCTAGCCCAAGACGTCCTTAGATCGCGTGATCACACTGACCGAGCGTCGAGGAGTTCGGGCATTTCTTTTGACGCGAGCGCTAGTGATTTGAGTCCTCATAGCTAGCAGGAGCAGTATCGGCGGGCGGGGGTGCAGCCAGCACAAACACGGGCGAGTTGTTGGGAAAATCATAACGGTTGGGCAAGGATCAAACCTGGCGGGGTCACAATCTTCCAGGCGCATGGCCAGCATGCGAGGAGCCGCGCACGATCAGTATTCAATCTTGTAACAACGCACCTTTCCATGACTGCCAGGTGCGACCGATGGTATTGCACCTTAAGGCCTTGTTGCTTTCGTAAGTATGATGAGGTGCCTAGGCCCACATGTCAATGTTATGTCCATACACTGTCAATATGTGCCAGGTGGCATAAGATTTGCCCACAGGACGAGCGCTTCAGCTGGGCAGAAATTGTCTCAAACTGAATTGTCAAATTAGGCTGCGCTAGAAATTATCGGTAATGCACACATGTATTATGTGCATTGTACGTTCTTGTGGCAACATGTAAAGCTAGGGACATGAGAACGTGGAGAATCTGAGTCTGGAAAGGGGATAAGGCGACTGGGGACGCGAGCAAGCCGGCAGGAATATCGTCATTCAAAAGCCGCAATCACTACAATCCCTTCTTCGAGACGTGATAAGCCTCATTGTGCCGCCGATTTCGCCCCCATACTGAGTAATCCGATCACAGCTTCGAACTCTGTGAAGCCTGTCAATTCATCTTCCATCGCCACTTCTTTGCTCCATTATCCCTCGCTCCGTGACGGATCGAGATCGCATTAGGATGCATCTGCCCAGGCGCTACTGGGGTGGCGGATGCCTGTTATGCGACGGAGACATGCCATTTGCAACACCAAACTTCGCCTGCTTGTTCCAGCATGTTGCCCAGGACAAATGCATCTGGAAGATGAACATCGGCACAGCCTTCCAGCTCCAGACAGAGGAACTTAATTCGTAAGGGAGCTTTACATGGCTCTCGAAGAACGAGAAGAGCGCGGCAACATAATTATGAATCACAGATTTGGAGGCGACGCCTGGCAGGTCCCAGGCTTGGCAGACTTTGAAGTGCCAATTGGTAGTCGATGCTATGGGCGAAGGAACCACGGGCGAAATGACAACAGAAGCTGACCTTCAAAACGCGTGATCGGCGCTTGCCGTTCTTGACAACACCTTCGATCTCGGGTTGCGGTTGCGGGCAATGAACTACTTGGACATCGATGCCCCTATCGAAGCAGAGGACACGTCGCAACACGTTTCGAGACATGATTCTTCATGGAGCTCCGAATTCCCTGAGGCGTCCCAGGTGCCAATGCCACTGAGTGAGATGGCCAACGTTCTCAATGATGCTCGCGACGCCAATGGCGTGAGCCATCAACACCATAATATTCCGTTGCATTGAGCTTAAAACATGGTTTTAAGGACGCACTATCTCGTGTAGTGCAGTCGGCCATTGCGATCCTGAACGATGGCGAACGGCGAGACCGCATTGAACTTCTATCCGAAACATGTAGGATCTCTTTTGATTTACCACGCTACCGACTCACTTCTGCCGTCAGTGAATGTCAAGATGCTCTCGTCGCTATTGGATCAAAGGCGCTCTATCCGTTCGCTAGCGAACACAGAAATACCCATCGAGGAAGAAGGGCACATCGTTGTAACCTGGGTAGATGCGCTGATAGCGGCTCTCTCCCATTCTATTTCCACCCTCCTGGAAGAATTTGATTCGGTGCCTTCCCAAGATTCGATCAGGCCATTGCGACACGACGACCAAATCCGGGCCGTTTGTCTGCTACCAAGTAAGATCTTGCTGTCAACATCTGAACACTCGTTACCGCGCCTGTCCTGAATGGCAATGCAGATGCTTGGGATCAAATACCGCACGTACTTTCATCGGATCGCACGACAAAGGCTTGCCGTCGAACGGCCTTGACTTTATTATTCGGGATATACGTTGTGGCTCCCAAGTTTACAAAGCTTTGCGTGGCTGACGTATTACCATGGTACGCCTTTTCTTCTTGTCGCCTTCAATCACCCAGAGATAAAACCCTGTTCAGCACCATTGCGCAGAAACTGCAAGACCGCATTCAGGCATACGCCGATGAAAGATTTGAGTATCGTGATGCGGAGCAGACCGACCTGCAGCCTTTGATGTACGCGACGGCTTCTGAACGCAAGGATGACGCTATGGCATTGAGCTTATATGCAGTCCGGATTTTCCCGCCTGATTTCGCCGAAGGATGCTCATGTCCTGCTTTAGGTCGCCGATCGCGTACTCAACTCGCAGACGCAACCAAGTGCGATCTTTCGGCCGCGTACTCTATCCAATTTCATTGTGCTTATCATGACGATAATGCAAGACCCTTCTGCACCGGGCTCTTCTGGCATCCCGTTCCTTAACATTGATGGTCCTCAAGCTACGCTCCTGTTGTGGGGAGGGTTTGCATCTTGGGCATGGCAAACATGGACGCCTGGCGCTCCCCACTACTCTGTGATAGTCAAGATGGTGTGTCGACGACGAATCAAGACGCTAATTTGGCAATGACTCCTGTGTAGACGGCAACCTGGTTTCACAACATGGCACTCAGGGAAAAATCGTGTACGCGGGATGCAGCGCATCAAACGGCCGCCAATATCCTTGAAGGTCGTTTTCCACAAGACCCTACAATTGCTTTTGTGATGATGCACGTTCGTGGGCTCGTACTAAGGCTTCTACGTGCTCAACTTAATCTTCTTCAGGAGATCCTGTCAATGGTCCACAATATTCTCACCAGCTTTCCGTCCGCCGATCAGCAAGTACTCTGCGATACATTCGAGCTGCTCTGTCGTGGTGTGGCTGGCGTTCTCCGCCGTGAAGGCACACAAACAAGTCTCTCGCCTCAGCTTATCCAGGATACGCGTCGACTAGTATGCAATGTCACACTGGCTCTTGTGGAACAAGGGGGATACTTTGTGGAAGGTTTGGCACCATCGATTTTGGTGCTCTCTTGCGCTGATTTTCCATTAAACCGCAAGACTCCATCATTACATTCCTAGCCGAAGTGCACACGCACAGATTACGCTTTTCGTTCGACTCTCAAGACGAGGTCAATGTGGCATTAGAGGATTGTATGCTCGAACATGACTTTACGTGTCTATGGTGCTCTGACCATCGCGACAAGTCATGCGCATTGTTGCGCGTCTCATCAAACCACTCTCTCAAGGTGGACAGCAACGCACACCGGAACTGTTACCTGCCAACCGCGCTTTTCAATTGAAACTATTGATCGATATTCTAGTGCTGTTGCTTGCCGACACTGACGAGATGGCACCTCGAGCGAGGATAGCTATGGCCACACCCGATCTTTTCAAGCTGTTCCGTACTTTGCAAGGGGTTGATATCGATTGCGCTGCTCTTGTTACTAGTTTAATGGCGAGCTCACTCCTCTTGCTTTGCGAGATACTTGATACTGGTGTACCGCAAACAAAGCCTCTCATCCCACAAGACGTTGGCAAATCCGCTCAAGGAATCATATTCCAAGAAGGATCGAAGAGCTTCGTTATGACAAGTTAGTTTTTCGATACTCCCAGATGACATTGGCCCCATCGTTAATGTTTAATCCCAGTGGCGGCCATTCAACTATTCACGCGGGCGAAAATAGGCGACTGTCGTAGCGGAATCGATCATGTGGTTCAATTCAACTTTCTTCGGGATGCGCTACTTCTCAACTTCCCCAGTGCATCGGGCGCAGAACTCTTCTACGCGCTGGCACCCTCTTTATGCTGGTCATTGCATTGGGAACTAAGCACTATGCAGCCTTCGATCCGTGGGAGTATGTTCATCGTATCGCCTTTGCTATGGGCTGATCATGGGTAACAGGTCAACACGTTCTACGGTCGCCCTGGACGACTTCCCTGCTAGCGCAACTTGACGACTTGCGGGTATACGCAAGCAATGGTGGACCATCAATTCTTCCAGGAGTCCAGGAGCAATTACTTGCCGCCATAGATGCTATGTCAATCAAGGTGGGGATGAATCAGTATCAGGTGCTGGAAGACGCACACACCAACATCTCAAACCTTTAGATACAAGCGATGCGCCGCAACGACACAGCACCTCCGTCTGCTCCTCGTCAACCTGCCGTATGCGCGCTGTTTCCCTTGTATTATCATCTAACCTTAGTTGCCTCCGTAGCGTCGGAATCTCGCTGGCCGTCACGTATCTCTAACGTACACCCGTCTGTCACCAGAAGATCGCTATCAGAATCTGCTTGCTATTTATCAAATTGAGCATCTTGTACCCTAAGTGTATGGCAGTAATGCGCTCTGCGCAGCTAGCTACCTCAACACACAATAGATCGTGTACAAGATCAGAATACAACAAGAGAAGAGTCTATGTTCCAGCCCAATCGTTGCAAACCCGGCTTGATAGCGAGGTTGACCATGCCTTCTGGCCCGCAAACAAGAACGAGAGCGTCATCGCCTGGTGGGGGGAGATGTTTTTGGAGCATCACATCGGTGATGCGTCCGGTGCTATATGGCCAATGTTCTGGTGGGTTGGTGAGCGTGTGGTGAATCCTGAATCGCGCCTTTCGTGTTTGCGGCCGCGTCAGCGCCTTCGCCTGGGTTTGCAGGGTTTGCGAACCGGCACCCGAATCCGAGTTGTCCGCAGGCCTACTATCGCCGGCGCCGCTCGTGATCGTTCTCCCGCCGTCACCATATTTGAGAGAATATTCTTCCAGTTCTTGACGGCATAGGATATCCTGCTCCGCTCTATTGGCGTCCAGAAGCCAAATCTCGGTGTCTTCTTCTCGGTCCTCTTCTCGATCCTCCTCATCGTTGTCGTTGTTTTGTTGGAGGGCGGCTCGAAGCACTTGTAAGATAGGAGTGATACCACTCCCTCCGCAAATCAAACCGAGTTTGCGAATGCCAGATCGGGGAACATCTTTCCAACGTATATGATTACCGCCATCTCCTCGGTCTCTTCCTTCCCAGATGAAAGACCCAAGTGGACCTTTCATCTCAATTGAGTCCCCGATGACGAGTTCATGAAGTCCGACGGTCATTTTCCCGCCGGATGGGAAAGAGGCGGAGGGGAGATATAACCTGTACATGCGTGTGTGCATTGTTTTGGTTTTTCGGATGTCGTTCAAGTTTTCGAAGTTCGAAGTTTGGAATTGAGATACGAAGGGAATGAATGAACGAAGGTCATCAACATCAGCATTAGCGAGTTTCGGTAATGAAAGGTGTGGGAAAGGGACGTACTTGACGAGGAGTTCGATATGACCCTTTGCATTCGGCGGTGATACGGGCGTATAGGCTCGTTGAACCATTTCTCCTCCACCTTGAGTCGATGTTTTCCTTCTTAGACGCACAAATACGTGTTGTCCCACGGGGAGTCCAACCGCCAAATCGGGAGATGGAAATGCGAAACTGTATATGAACGAGTCGTGCGAGGCAGCTGTCACGGACGTCAATGTGACAGCCTGCCATTTCCGCTTATCGAGGAAGACACGATCATGGTGTTGTTCCTCTTCTGGCGGCTGCGAGCATGGCCCGCTATCGGCGACGTTCGTTTCTTCATTCAACAACGTCCCTATGTGGAACTAAAAAGGCACAATATCAATCATTCAGAACCACCTTCTTTGGGCTATAATGGTTCGGTTGGAACCGACTTACTGGGACGAGTTTCCTCTTTGCGTCGTCACTATGAATCGCGAAGAAATCCTCACTTGCATCAGGTTCTCCCGCCGCCAACCAGATAGAGTCTGCGCCCCCGGGATGATCATTCAAGAATGCTGTCGCATCATATACTTCCCCATTGACCACAAACATCGCTCTTCGTTGTGAGGGAGAGACCGACGACGACGACTGTTGTGTATATTCCGCAATAGAGATTTGCCTCTTCACATTCGGATTCGTCATTGTCACGATATCTGAAGGCATAGGTACGGCAGTCATCGCTTGCGAGGTCGGTGCATTGATAGATGGCGACGATGTCAATGAATCCCCGAATCGAGGGTTAAGGAAATCTAGCCCTGAAGTTTTCATATGCTGCAAGTCGTGTTACGCCGTCCAGTGCAAATGCAAGAAGCCAATCATGAGTATACCGAGAAAATTATCTTGATGGAAATACCCCTCCACATACCTCCATCCATCCGCCGGATGCCACACCAGCGAGAGTCGGGTGCTCGAACCGCAGCACCATTTCATCGCCCTGGTCACTCCCTTGCTCATGATGGATCGCCACGCGGAACCACCAGTTGCTAAGGACAACTCTTTTAGTCCAGATCGAAAAGCGCAATGTAATAAAAGACTTACTTCATCATTCCAGTCGCACTGGTGGACGAACAGTTCAGCAATTTCCTAATAATAATAGATAAAAAGGGATAAAAAGGAACTTACTTCCAATACATATCTCGGGGCTGAAGCGCCAGCGAGTCATCCATGGCACGCACAAAAATAGATGCCGATGTCGCCAATTCCTGGATAGGCACTTCAAAACTCCAGAAACACCAACAGCTGTGGAATAATAATAAGATGCCCGTTCGATCGAAAGGGGGGAATGCGACGAACAAGCAACTATCACGATCGGTCAAATCAAGTTCACCATACACCTCGTCATCCATCGCAACGGCTCGATAGATATCCTCAGGCCATATTCTAGAATAAAATAAGAAAATATTAGCCTTTGTAGACATCTATAAACACACAGGTCATCCGGTCGAACAAACGAACTTACATATCAGCAGGTTCCCAACTCTCTCCTTCATCGAGGGAAATCTCGACTATAGTGACGCGCTTTCCCCCACCAGCGTAAGCGTACCCCTTCAACGTATAGCTTGATCCGCTGCTGTTTCGACCATATGAACCTCCCTCCTCTAGCTCTATAGGCGCCTTCTGGGGAGGAGGAACACGCAGGGTCTCGTTGTGATTGGGCACAGCAATCGCACTGTTCACGTTAAGATCTCGAATGATGTACTTGGGATCGTACCACCATTTCGGCTCGTCGCGGGCGCGTTGAGCGGTTATTTGCGTAGGGAGGACTTTGTTATCCCGGAAATGCAACTGTAAATATGCCACAGAGCGTTAGTTAGCCGCGTCGCACAAGAACCTTCAGGGGGAAAAATTAGGCAGAGAAGAAGGGGGATCTGCCGCCTTCTGCGGGGGATCATGGCACTGAGAGCTAAAACCCGAAACCGAAAGGCGAATGGGACTGACATGATGTTGAGATTCACGCGTGCTAACTTCAATGCGTCTCAACCACTTGACACTTCTCCCCCCAATCTGACCTGGTATGACGACTCGAATTGGAAACCCATGATCAGGTTCCAAATCATGGCCATTCATCTTCCACGCCAAAAGCATGCCTTTATCCTTTTTCATCGCCCATCTCAATGGTTGACTCGTCCCGTACGGTCCATTGGGCAGGTCATCATCTGCTCCTTCAAATATCACGTGTCCTCCAACACCATCATTTCCACCCGCATTCCTACCGGCGCCGACGCCGATGTAGGGGGCGGAAGTGGAGGCGGCGAGAACACGATGGAGTGGTCGAACGTATTTCAAGACATCACAGAGATAAACACCAGTGAAAAGAGCCGTAGAAACTGCCGCTGCTCCCCAATTAAATCCGAGTGTTTTCGATGCGACGTTTTGCTCTTTTCGTCTGTTACCTGCACATACGAGTGTTATAGGCAATGTGACAACTTTGAAAAGTCGTTTAAGGTCGTCGATGGTGAAACTTTGTTCGTGTTCGACGGCTCCGTGTATGCGTATGTTCCACGTCGAATGGACATGCAATTGTGGTGGGATACCTGGATATATATCCTCAGTAGCAGGGAGAGGGAGAGGGGAAGAGGAGGGGGAAAGTGAAGTGGGTGAAAATGTCGGGATATTGGGCACAGCGCCATGATTCCTCACGTAAAAAAGGGAAACCGGCGTAAGGAACCCCGCCGCAAAGAGGGTATCGAGACGAGCCTCCGCGTTGAATGGATGTTTCCCCGTAAGACGCACAAGACGGGAATCTCGTTTCACCCATCGGTCAGGAGTGTTCACGTCGGGTTCGTCGACCTCGTTAGGAATTCCTGAGTCTGGTACCGTTGGGAAGAACGTGCTAGGGTCGAGGTAGAAGTCGGGGAAGGATTGGTCATCGGGGTTATCGCTGTATTTGGCTGAACATGAAGGGGAGGTAGGCGATGTTGATAATGATGTGAAGGGGGTGAAGATGGTAGATGCAGGGCCGGTTGACGCTCTGCGAGAACGCGAATAATACGACGAAGGAGTTTGCACCGCAGAGGAGTCCGGGTACGAACCAATCGTCATCGAAATCGTCATCTTCGTCACTGTCGTTGGCACAGCAGTTGGGAATGAAAGAACTAGAAAATCAAAAAAAACCCTGCCAGCACACAAGCGGCACAAGTACAAATGTCTAGTGCGCTAATAAGTCCCCCGCTGAAAAACGCCGAATCAAAACAAGGGAGGGGGAGAAGTGGAAGCAGGGTGAGGGAATTTTTTTTTTCTTGGGCGCGGACTTCGGCTGGCAGGTTGTATGTATATACCTGGTGCCGTGCCGTCGAAACTGACCCAGAAAAGGACCTAGAAGTTATCCCATATTTGTGTAGTGCGGACCAGAGATAAATAATCCTTCATCTCACTCACTCATTCCTCTCCTTTTTCCTCCTCGTCTCCATGCTGAGGCGCCGCCCCTCACTCCAGGCGCGGATAGAACAGAGAGAGAACGAAAGTAGCAAATGGCCGAAATAAATCTCCGTCAGCCATCAGAAAGGGCGTCAGAAAGGCTCAAGGAACCAGATTGGGCCGAGCCCTACGGGAGCTTATCATGTCCATCATGCAACATATGCATGCGCATCGCTGTATCGTACTCCCCATGACGTTATAGAGCGCGAGAAAGGAAAGCCCGACACAGCCCGATCGCGACTCCCGGTTGGTTCTTTGGCGGGTTGATTACTTGATAGGGAACGAATTCATTACATGTTGCTGCTGCGTGGCATCTGAAAATTGGGGCCCAGGAACAGCACGACAAGAGATAAGGAAAGAAAAAAAGATTGATGCCCTGGCGCTTAAAAACGTGGTGACACATGAAAGAAAGCGTGACAGCTGACAACCCGCGATAGACGATAACGCGCCCCAGCTTCTCCCAAACAACAATGATATTGATCCGTGCGTCTGTCGGCTTCAGCTGACCGGCGGTGAATAAACTCCTATCAGCGTCTCCAAAAAAATTTATCATTTTTCTTATCTTCAAGGTCTCATTGCAGGCAAATCTTGGAAAATTGATAGTGTTTTTCAAACACGTACACGTTGGCCATATCATGAAAAACATCGGCCTGGAAGGGGCTAGATGTCAACCTCAAAAGGGTGAAAGGGTATGCGTCTACACAAATGACTCTGTTTCTGACGGTGATGCAAAAGGATATAGTGAAATGAAGTGTCAAAACTCAACTCTAGATCAATGTGAGCGTATGGTGGCCTTCAGTGTTTCAGAGCGTGGATGGTCCAAGTGGTTTTTCTGAGTGATTGTGGCTGGAAACGGTACACGGGGGCAAAGATGATGTCGCCGCGCCGACGATGCCGGACATGAATGCGCCAGCATGGGCATCGATCAGTTGGCCCTACTCAAGGAGGGATATAAGGACAAGATACTAACGAGAATTGACGTGCGACACGAGACGCCACACTGGCCATTTAAGGCAAAGGCAATGAGATTCACCAGCTTGGGTTTCTGGGTCGAATCAATGTAGATTCCCAACCTCATATACAAAACACCTTGCAAGACACCGCGACACGAGCGTGAGTATTTCCTCGCCGGAACGCCCCATCGCCTGTACACCACGTCCCCAAAAGTCCCTCCGGTAGGACGAAAGAAGATGTTCAGGAGTCCGAAATTAGAAGCAATATATCCTGTTCCAGTTTGTTCCGGGGGATTCAGAACCGTAGATGGCAAGGAGGACATTGGCCAGGTTAGCGTCGAGGGCGAGTTCAAAACCCAATGTGGTGAGGTGCGGGCTGGTAAGGACGGCATATGCGAGCTATGGCGTGAGAGGCTGATTGACCGCGTCATCCACCGTGGACGTAACTGCAAGTTTAGGGTGAAATCTCTCAGTATTACCGCAAGCGACGCGCATACGTTCCATACTCACCTCTCGTTTCTTCACGTTTGCACGCCTCCTTCTATCTCAGCTTCCTTGGTCCCTTTCGATCTTCGATCTTCTTGTCTCCCCGCAAGGAATCCTGTCCTATTTCAGGACTCGCCTTTTCCACGCAGCCTCCATTAAAGACCTGCGCCTGTCCTCCGATTTGTTCCGACAACGAGAATAAGGATCGCTATGGTAATTAGCGCGGGGAAGGCAACTATGGCAAATGCGGCGCGCCACGCGGGAGGCGAAAGTCGTGAAAGGTTGGTGAGACGCCGATAGAGCCCAACCATGATGAGTTCCGCCACCCATATAAGGAAGTCGCGCGTAGATTAGCAATAGCCCCTATTAGGGAAAAATGAAAGCATTCACCCTCCAACGAGCGCGTTAGCTGTACGGACGATTCTTTTTATCGGAGAAGCACGTAGTCCACGTTATATAGGCGGTTGTAGGGAACGAAATTACGCGAACCAACACTGGCAAGGGATGGATGTTCCTCCTAAATGCCCATCAAGAACTCGATGGGAGTGTCCTTGATGGTAACCCGCGAGACTCGCACCGATGACGCGTAGAGCGGCCAGCACTTTCCGGGGACTGTCATTCGGACGATCAAGGTGGTACAGAGCGCCGTGATGTCGAGGCCTGGTTTTTCAATTAGGCTAGCTTAAAGATCTTAGATGATCCGCTCGCCGACTTGCGTGATTGTCAGCTTGAGATCGGATTTGACACTGAAGAGAAACAAGAAACTATTACATTCTGCCATCCAACTGCTGTCGCGACTCACTCAGTGGCGGGAAAGCGACCAAGACAGGGTATTGCATTGGCGGTAAAGTGGGCCCAGGTTCGGGTTGTGGAATTTGATTGAACAGAACATGTCTCACGCACCACGCAAACATGGAAACAAGCCAGGAACTAGAGGCAAGGTATCGTCTTAGATCACAAACCAAAAGTTGGCAACGAACAGGCGGAAATTCCTCGCATAGGGGTCACTAAGGTTGAAAACAGGCAAAATGTAGTTCTTGAGGTTGAGAGTATTCACCCGGGCTGATCGCCACAAATTGCTGAATTCGAAGGCGGGAGCGTGTTGTGTTTCTGGAGCAGGTCCGCCGCTATTGTTTCTCTCAGCCATAGACGATGCAGATGTTAGGTGAGAGGGGCGCTGTTGTCTGAGATTTTTACCTTTAAGGTGTCTAAACATGGAAATTGTTGACAGAAAAAGTCGATCGGGGCCACGACGCCCAAATGAATTACCTTGCGTAATGGGAAACCCAAGTTCGCCAAGAGGGGCGATAAGGGCATGCACAGTCCCATCTAAGATAGTACTAGTGTACTAGTTAGTGCCATTCTGCCCTTTAACCAGCCTCGGAGATAACAGGCACGAGCCATGTACAGCCGGAGGAGATAAGTGTGCACAGGGTGAACATTAATCCTGTGCTGATAAGGCTGTTGCTTCTTTCACTGATAGCGGCAAGAAATTTTTTAGATCGGCGTAAGGGACGACTGATGGCCTGGTTCCATCGGCGAGACTCCGACAAGAGAGGACAAAAGAGCTACGCCGACCATTTTCACCGTTCGAACGTTCCTAGCACTCTTTCAAGTATGTTCGAGATGGAAGCGCCGATTGGCTTTCAACTTGACTCCACGTCGTGGTGGTTGCGTTTATCAAATTATGCAGAAGCCGCCCCCTCGGCCTCACCACTTGTCGCTGATAAGCTCAAATTGAATCTCCCGCCCTATCATATCTGGTGCTACTGTATTTGCGCTGATAATCAATCGTATGCATGAGATGCTTCCCCATGATTTCCCCCGTCCTGTCCTTCCGGTTGCCGGCACCCACACAATATCCCTCACCTTCAGTCCCTGACAACCTCGCCAGACAGCGACCATGGTGGCGGCCGTTGAACGAAAAACAATTTTTATAGCCGGCCTTGGCATGGTTGGAATAGGTATGGGTTCCATCTTCTGATACTCCTCGACACCACTTGCTCAAGTCGATATTTTTGCCTTTGTTTCAGCGTTTATCGAGAAACTCCTCGACCTCGATGAAGCCTGGCGGTACAGAATCATCACATGTGGCGAAGAGTCCCATCTTGCATACAACCGTGTAGCACTCACGGACTATTTCCAACATCGCTCCGTCGACCAACTCTTTCTTAACCCCCCAGAATGGTACACGGCTAATCAAGGACCCGAACGCTTCCAATTTTATGTGGGGGAACGTGTTACTTTTGTCGATACGGCCACACATAGCGTCGAGACATCTCAAGGCCGAGTCATCAATTATGACATTTGTGTCCTTGCAACTGGCTCCAACGCAGGATTCCCGAGGTACTGTACGCCGGAGAGAGCGGCGGGGATCGATGGAATTTTTGTGTATCGCAACATCGCCGATCTGGACAAATTGCTTGCTTACGCCGAGCGTGATGGGGTTAAAGGAGGCAGGGCCGTTGTCATAGGCGGAGGTCTACTCGGCCTAGAAGCCGCCAAAGCTGGTGAGCAGTCGCATCGTCCTTGTCATTAGTCCATTGTTAGACACTAATTATTGAAATACATTCAGTGTACGACCTTGAAGCGATTCCCGACGTCGCCATAATCAATCGGAGCGCATTTCCTCTCTCACGGCAAATCGACAACGATGCGGGGGAACTCGTGCTCCAGAGGATCGAAAGTCTCGGCGTCAAAGTCTACACAAACTGCGGGGTCAAAGACATCATTACCACCACTCGTTCCGTGCCGGACATCGGTTCGGGGAATACAGAAGCCTTCACCGGTCTGGAATTCGATGATGGCACAATCCTCTCTGCTCAATTAGTCATCTTTGCCATCGGAATTTCGCCACGGGACGAATTGGCGCGACAGTCTGGAATTGACGTACACCCGAAAGGAGGGATCGTCGTCGACGATGACCTCACGACTAGCGCCAAGGACGTGTATGCGATTGGCGAATGCGCCAGTTGGAGGGGGAATACATATGGATTGATTGGTCCTGGAGGTAAATTACTATTCTCAGAATGCACCCGCAGCATTGAATTTTCTTTTTCGCACTTTACCCTTGCAGTGGAAATGGCAGACATCCTGGCGTTCAACTTGACCCAAGTCGAAACACATCTAGGAACATTCGCTCCGCGAAAGATGAACGACCCTGACCTATCAACAAAGCTTAAGCTCATGGGGGTGGATGTTGCCTCCTTTGGTGATTTCTTTGCTGATAAGCGTATGCGCGATAAAATTGAGGCGGAAGCGAAGGCTAAGGCGCAAATTAATCCTCTCGAACAATGCAATGGTGTTTCTGCAAAACATGCGGCATCTGAC
>Ga0307508_10003161_pt1 | contig 16857 bp, 9 predicted proteins | sample 9_EM_MG_FD_203089 | JGI IMG/M metagenome (GOLD analysis project Ga0307508, IMG submission 203089) | Populus trichocarpa ectomycorrhiza microbial communities from riparian zone in the Pacific Northwest, United States - 9_EM | ecosystem: Host-associated > Plants > Roots > Unclassified | place...
CGGCGGCCTGCCGGGTCGAGACCGCGGCCGGCCGCCGGCCCGCCGACCGGGGCGCCGCGAGGCCGCGACCTGGCGCCGGAGCCGCGCCGCCGTCGTCTCCGTAGACCGCGGCCACCCGCGCCCTCTTTGTTCACGACGTGAATTCAGGGTGATCGCAGGCATTGACGGTCTTCGTGGAAGCGCTCTACCGTGGGCCTGGCCGCGCGGCGGCTTCCCCACCGCCTCGCGATCCACGCCGTTCCCCGCGGCGTGCATCCCCCATCGTCGAGACGCGTGCCGCGGGCGCCAGTTCCCCGACCGGCCGCCGGCCGGAGCCTCGACGACCTGTTGAGAGGGTTCCCGTCATGGGCATCTCACGACGCTCCGTCCTGATTTCGGCGGCCGCCGCCTCCGGCGGAGCCATGGGCCTGGCCGCCCTGGCCACCGCCCTGCCCTCCGAGGCCGCCAGCGCGCCGGGCGACGTGGTCGGAAAGATCAGCGTCGGCTATCAGGGCTGGTTCGCCTGCGCCGGCGACGGCGCGCCGATCGGCGGCTGGTGGCATTGGAGCGCGAACTGGTCCCAGCCGCCGTCCCCGTCGAACAATGTGATCAAGGCGTGGCCGGACATGCGCGAGTACACCCGCCCCTACCAGAGCGCGTACTCGAACCTCAACGGCGGCCAGCCGGCGACGCTGTTCTCCTCCTACGACCAGCAGACCGTGAACACCCACTTCCAGTGGATGCAGCAGTACGGCTGTGACACCGCGGCGCTGCAGCGATTCAACCCGAACAGCTCGGAGGGACCGACCCGCGACGCCATGGCCGGCAAGGTGCGGACCGCCGCCGAGGCGTACGGCCGAAAGTTCTACGTCATGTACGACGTCACGGGCTGGACGGCCATGCAGTCGGAGATCAAGACCGACTGGACCACCAAGATGTCGGCGCACACCGCCTCGTCCGCCTACGCCCGGCAGAACGGCAAGCCGGTCGTGTGCGTCTGGGGCTTCGGGTACAACGACGACAACCATCCGTTCACGGCTGCCGCCTGCCTGGACGTCATCAACTGGTTCAAGTCGCAGGGCTGCTACGTCATCGGCGGCGTGCCGCGCGAGTGGCGTACCGGCGTGGGCGGCTCCCGGTCCGGCTTCGCCGACACCTACCACGCCTTCAACATGATCTCGCCGTGGATGGTCGGCGCGATCGGCAACGTCGCCGACAGCGACTCCGTCTACACCACCATCACGGTGCCGGACCAGGCCGACTGCAACGCGCACGGCATCGACTACCAACCGTGCGTGCTGCCCGGCGACGTGTCCGGACGGCAGCGGGCGCACGGCGACTTCATGTGGCGGCAGTTCTACAACATGGTCCGCGCCGGCGCGCAGGGCATCTACATCTCCATGTTCGACGAGTACGGCGAGGGCAACCAGATCGCCAAGACGGCGGAGAACGCCGCCCAGGTGCCGGCCGGCTCGGGACTGTTGGCGCTCGACGAGGACGGCGTGGCCTGCTCGTCGGACTACTACCTTCGGCTGACCGGCGACGGCGGCCGGATGCTCAAGGGCCAGCTCGCGCTCACCGCCACCCGCCCCACCGCGCCGACCACGGGCACGACCACTCCGCCGCCGGGGACGGTCAGCCTTCGATCGCGCGCGAACGGCCGGTACGTCACCGCCGGCGCGGACGGCGCCGGGCAGCTGATCGCGACCGCCACCACGGTCAGCCCGTCCGAGCAGTTCACCACCGTCAACGTCAGCGGCGGCGTCGCGCTGCGCAACGTGCGATCGGGCCTGTACGTGTGCGCGGAGAACGCGGGCAGCTCGCCGCTGATCGCCAACCGCGCCGCCGCGAGCACCTGGGAGACCTTCACCCTGATCAGCAACGCCGACGGCACGGTCAGCTTCCGCGCAGCCGCCAACAGTATGATCGTCTGCGCCGACAACGCCGGCGCGGCGCCGCTGGTCGCCAACCGCACCGCGGTCGGCGCCTGGGAATCGTTCGACATGGCCTGACCGGCCCCGCCCGCCTCGGCGTAGCCGTCGAGTTCCGACAGAAGCGCTGGAGATGACGGACATGGCCGGCAGACGCCTCCTCAAGGGCGCCACGATCGCGGTCTGCGCGACGAGCGTCGTGGCCGCCGGGCTGTGGCATGCCGCGTCGGCGCAGAAGATCCCCGACCCGTCCGCGGCGGCGGCGTCCGGCATCGCCTGGACCGGCACGTGGGCGGCGTCGCCGCAGAGCGGCGGCGCCTCCTTCGGCCGGCAGACGCTGCGGCAGATCGTGCACACCAGCATCTCCGGCGCCGCGGCGCGGGTGCAGCTGTCGAATGCGTTCGGCTCCGCACCGGTGACCATCGCCGACGTTCACCTGGCCCGCCGCACCAGCGGATCATCGGTGGACACGAACACCGACCGGCCGGTGACCTTCGGCGGCTCGACCTCGGTGACGATTCCCGCGGGCGCAAAGGCGGTCAGCGACGACGTCGCGTTCCCCGTGACGGCGCTGTCCGACGTCGCGGTCAGCTTCTACCTGCCGCAGCAGGTGGCCGACGCCACCCAGCACCAGCTCGCCGAGCAGACCAACTTCATCGCTGGCGGAGACGTCGCCGGCAATGCGACCCTGCCCGGCGCGCAGACCAACGGCAGCTACACGTTCCTGGCCAACCTCGACGTCCAGAACTCCTCCGCCGAGGGCGCCGTCGCCACGCTGGGCGCCTCGATCACCGACGGCATCGCCTCCGCGGGGGACGCGAACCGGCGCTGGCCCAACGACCTGGCCGCCCGCCTCAACCAGGCCGGCCGCACGATCGGCGTGCTCAACCAGGGCATCAGCGGCAACGCCCTGCTACACGACGGCGCCGGCCAGAGCGCCGTCACGAGGTTCACCCGCGACGTCCTCCAGCAACCCAACGTCAAATGGGTCATCTTCGCCGACGACCCCATCAACGACGTCAACAACGGCAACCCGCCCAGCGCCGGCCAGCTCACCGCCGCCCTCACCCAGATGATCGATGCGGCGCACCGGGCCGGCATCAGCTTCCTGTGCGCCACGCTGACCCGTTCAAACCCGACAACGGCTGGACCCAGGCCGGCGAGGACAGCCGCGACGGCTACGACGCCTTCGTACGCGGCGCCGGCAGCGGCTGCGACGGCGTCATCGACGTCGACGCCGCCACCCACGACCCGGCGAACCCGCAGCAGTACCTGCCGGCCTTCGACAGCGGCGACCACCTACACCCCAACACCGCCGGACTGCAGGCGATAGCCGACGGCGTCCCCCTAGCCCTCTTCACCAGTCCGACCGGCAGCTAGTGCTCAGCTTGAGGTGCGGCAGCAGTGGTCGTAGGCGAGGTGGCGCCTGCCAGGGAAACAGTCTTCGCTGGGGCATCACAACCAGGCAGGCGTGGGCACATCCAGCCAGTTGTGAAGAAAAATCGAATACTGCCTTCCAGGCGCGCCGTTACTCTGCGTGCGTCCCCGCGCACCGGTAGTTGACCGAAAGGCAGAGGAGCGGGCGACCTTGCGGTGCCGTTCCCCGGGCGCGATGAGCTGCCGACCTGGGCCGGGCCGGACTGCTGCTGGTGGTGCCGCGGGTGGAGCGCTGGCCGGCGGCCCGCCGGGGCCGTCAGGTGGTGATGACCTGGCGGAGCAGGGTGAAGGCGCGGGTCGGCGAGCCTGCCGCGGCCGCCTGGTCGGCGTCGGCCAGGTGGGCCGCCCAGTCGGCGCCGCCGCCGCCCGCGAGTGCCCGGGCCTGGGCGGCGTCGCGGAGCACGGACAGGACGGCATCCTGGGTGGCGGCCGGTGCTAGGGCCCGCTCGGCCAGGCGCAGCGTGGCCGGGTCGGTCCGCAGGGCGCCGTCGCGCTGCCAGTTGGCGCCGGCCAGCAGCGACGCGACGGCGGCGGCCGGGTGACGGCCGGCGGCCGCCCGCAGACGGTCGCGGCCGGTGTCGGTGCGCAGGCCCCAGCCGTACGGGTAGAGCGGCCGGTAGACCGGGTCGCCCACGTTGATCGGGACCTGGTCCACCGTGGCCGGCCAGCTGACCGGCAGGCGCCCGGTGAACGGCCGGCGGCCGAACAGGACGTCGGCCACGCCCGCGCCCTCGCTGCCCGGCAGCCACGACGCGACCAGGCCGTCGATCTCGCCGAGCTGGTCGGTGATCACCTGTGGGCGTCCGGAGACGAGCAGGACGACGCACTTGGCCATGGCGGAACAGACCTTGTCGACCACGGCCTTGTCGCCCGGCTGCAGGGTGAGTGACTTCGGTTCCGCCTGCGGCGGGGTGCACCAGCCGCAGGTCGGGCCGCCGACGTCGCCGAAGCCTTCCGCGTACGGTGTCTCGCCCACCACGACCACGCCGACGTCCGAGCCGGCCGTCGGGGCCGACGCGTCCGCGCTGTAGGTGACCTGCGCCCCCGGCGCGACCTGGCGGATGCCCTGCAGGATCGTGGTGCCCGGGATGCTCGCGCCGGAGCGGCCCTGCCAGTCGATGGTCCAGCCGCCGGCCTGGTTGCCGATGTTGTCGGCGTTGCGCCCGGCCACGTAGATCTTCGCGTCCGGTCGCAGTGGCAGCACGTTCCCGCTGTTCTTCAGCAGCACCTGGGACTCCGCGGCGGCCTGCCGGGCCACCGCGCGGTGGGCGGCGCTGCCCACGTCGGCGGTGCGGTCGGCCGACGCGTACGGGTGTTGGAAGAGCCCGAGCTCGAACTTCGTCCGCAGGATCCGCCGGACCGCATCGTCGATGCGGGCCTGGGTCACCCGCCCGGCCGCCACCTCGGCCTTGAGCACCTGCTCGAAGGTGGCGTAGTTGTTCGGCTCCATGAACATGTCGATGCCCGCGTTCACGCCGGTGCGGACCTGCCCGGCCGTCGGCGACGGCCCACCGGCCGGCGCGCCCGGGTCGGGGATCTGGTGGATGCCGTTCCAGTCGCTGATCACGAAGCCGCCGAAGCCCATCGAGCCCTTCAGCGTGCCCGTGATCAGCTCCTGGTTGGCGTGCATCTTGATCGGATTGCCGACGCCGTCCTCGGTCCAGTCCACGCTGGAGAACGACGGCATGACGCTGCCGATGTCGTGCTGGCGCACGGCAGCCACGTACGGGGCCAGGTCGATGCGGGCGAAGTCGGCCCGGTCGGTGATCGTGATGCCCTGGTCGACGGTGTAGTCGCCGGAGCCGGTGCCGTACCGGGTGTCGCCGTCGCCCGCGTAGTGCTTCGCGGTGGCCAGGACCCCGCCGGACCGCAGGCCGTCGATCGCGGTCTCCATGCGTACGACCAGGGCCGGGTCCTCGCCGAAGCTCTCGTAGGAGCGTCCCCACCGCTCGTCGCGGGTGACGCACACGCACGGCGCGAAGTCCCACGGGATGCCGGTGGCGCGCACCTCGGCGGCGGTGGCGCGGTAGGCCTGCTCGGTCAGGGCCGGGTCGCGGGCGGCGCCGAGGCCGATGTTGTGCGGGAAGATCGTCGCCCCGTACACGTTGCCATGCCCGTGCACGGCGTCGATCCCGTAGATCATCGGAATCTGCAACGGCGTGGCCAGCGCGTACGCCTGGAAGGTGTTGACCATGTCGACCCAGGCGGCGGGCGTGTTCGGGGTCGGCACGGACCCGCCGCCGGAGAGCACCGAGCCCAGCCGCAGCGCGGTGATCTGCGCCGGGTCGGGTGCGACCGCGCCCCGCTCGGCCTGCGTCATCTGGCCGATCTTGTCGTCGAGCGTCATCCGGCTCATCAGGTCGGCGACCCGCCGGTCGACCGGCAGGCGGACGTCGAGGTACGGAAGGCCGTGCGCGTTGACGACGACGAGCGGGGCGGCGGTCAGGGAGGCGCCGGCGACCCGCAGGCTCAGCGGGAGGGTGGCGGCCGCCGAGGGCGTACGCGAGGCGGGCGCGGTCACGGCGAGTTGCCCGGCGGTCCCGGCCGGGCTGCCCGCGGCGAACGTCAGCGTCGCGTCGCCGGCCCCGACGGTCACGGCGGAGGCCAGCGGCTTGCCGTCGGAGGTGGTGACCGACATCGTGACGAGCGTGCGGCCGCCCGCGTCCACGGTGTAGACCCCGTGCTCCGGCGCCACCGAGGCGGTCTGCCCGCCGGCCGCGGGGCCGGCCGTGGCGGCCTGTGCCGGTAGCAGGGCGACGGCGAGCAGGCCGGTAAGCGCGCCGGCCAGCCGCCTCTTGCGGATTCGACTCATGATCTGCACGTGGGCTCGCACGCCGTCCTCCTCGGTGGCTGGGCCGGGCCGGCCGGTCACGCGGCCGGCCCTTGGCGGACCTCGCTCAGCTCGATCGTCATAGGGATCCGGCGGTCGGGAAACCGCTCCCACCGCACTGTGTTTCCGGCTGATTGCACTAAGCGACATATCGATGCCCGCAACTACCCCAAAATCCCCCCGAACCGCAAGATCCTCCCGGCGTCCACTCATCTCCGTGAATGCCAGAACCGGCACATCACCCGCCGGCCGAGCCCTGGGGCCGTGCGTCGGTGTCGGTATCCGGGCACCTGCGCCTCGGAGCTCGAACGAGGATGTTTGGCGCAGCGTCGGACCCCTGGCCGTACGTCCGCGCCACCTGCTCGTCGACGGACCTCTCGGACGTGCGCCCTGCCTGTTCGTGTTCGACGACTTCGAGGACGGCAACCTCGACGAGCGCGACGGCGGTCACGTGCTCCGCGCCGAGATGGCCGGCATCCTCCCGGCTCTGCCGCCCCCGAGCCCCGGCCATGATCACCCCCGCCCACTGGGCCGAGGTGCACCGCCTGGCCGTGGCCGGCAGGGAACCGACGATCGCTCGCAACGTCGGGCGCCGGCAAAGGCGAGTGGCGGCCACTTACTCTGCGTAGTGGCTGATCGGCGCGTCGCCACTGTGACGACGCGCTGACGCCGATTTCGGTGCGCAGCCAAAGACATTCGAGCATTTGTCGAGCTGTAGCTCGTCAACTCGTGTGCCGCGAGCATGAACCAGTTCGGCAGAACAGCTTGTGCCATCAATCTTTTGGCCCGAGCGGCGGGTGTCGTTGTGTCAGTCTTGCCTCCGGTAGAGTGTCGCCGTGGCATCGAACCTTTCTTGGCGGAGCGTTGAGCCGTTCCCCGAGTTGAACGGCGACGTCGCCGATCTGCTCGCGACCATAGATGATCTTCGCCGAGTTTGGGAAGAAACGCTCAGCCTCGCGACGAGTGAAGAGGTTGAGGAGGCGCGCAAACGCAGTTTGCGACGACATGCCATCGAAACTGGAATCATCGAGCGCCTCTACGACTTGGATTGGGGTGTCACAGAGGCTCTCGTGGCTGAGGGCCTGACTGTTGACGTGGCTGAGCGCGAGGGCGGGATCACCGAGGACACCCTCGAACGCATTCACGATCAGTACGCTGCTCTCGACTACCTCGCTGAAGCCTGCCGGGGTGGAGTCGAACTTTCGCTGCACTTCATACGCGAACTGCACGTCCTAATCACGCGCCATCAGGCTACCTACGAAGCTCAAGATCAGTTCGGTCGAGTTGTGCAGTCTCCGCTGATTCACGGACGTTGGAAGACGCACGCCAATTATGCCGTACGCGATGATGGGACAAGAGTAGAGTTTGCCCCGGCGGAGCAAGTGCAGTCTGAGATGGAACTGTTGCTAGCTGAATACGAGAGATCTAAGGGTACCCACGCGATCATCCGGGCCGCGTGGCTGCATCACCGCTTCATCTCGATTCACCCGTTTGCCGACGGAAACGGCCGGGTCGCGCGCGCGCTCACGCTGCTGGTGCTACTGCAATCCCGCTATGCACCCTTGGTGGTGGACAGGCGGCAGCGATCAGACTATATCGACACGCTCGAAAGAGCCAACATAGGCGATTTGCGCCCGTTGGTCAGATTTTTTGCAAGATTGGAAGGCTTCGCACTTCGGTCAGAGCTGATTAGGCCGATCGAATCGGTACCGGTGGGGTCTGGTGCCGTGGACGTAGCGCGAGCGTACGCCGACCGGCTCCGGGTGCTGGTGCAAAGCAGGAGCGAGACGCAGGGAAAGCAGACAGCGGCGCTCGCTTCTGGCCTTCACGTCAAGCTAGGCGAATATATGCGCAACGTTCGAGATCAGTTTCGCGATGCATTCCGAGCAGTTGACCCTGTCACCGACGCTGTTGTATTTCAAGCGGTACCGGGTGAAGAACGCGCTAATTGGTGGCGCGCTCAAATCATCCGAACCGCGAATGCCGTCGACTTTTATAGCAACCTGCGAGAAGGCTGCTGGTGGACACAACTGCGGCTTACAGTTTTTGACCAGACGCTACGATACGTCGTGGCGGTACAGAAGGTGGGGCGGGGCGAGACCGGAGTGCTTGCGGTTACGGCTTTCGCTGAATCCGTAGAAAGTCACAGCGAAAGTGATCAGGCACGGCCGGCTCCCTTGCTGAGCTCGACCCCGGAGGATAGCGTGACCCTCGTTTACACTGATTCTCCGGACAACCGCTGGCCCGAGGTTTCGGAGCTAACTGATCGCACCCTCGCCGCCGCGATTGCGAGCTTCAGCAACAGCTTGGGTTAGAGCAGGCGCAACCTCATTTGTCGCCGACAATGCACGAAGCACAGACAGACCACACCCTCGGTCCGACACCTTGCCGTGTTCCGTATGGCGAGGTTGCGGCACCGCGGTTCTGGGGGCGGAAGCGCTCGATGGCAGCACCGACCTGTTGAGCGGGTGGCGCGGGGGTCAGCGGGAAACGGGGGAGTGGCGGCGGTCGAGGGCGTCTCGGAGGGTGGAGGCTCGTAGGGCCGCGTTGATGCCGAGCCAGCGGATTGGCTCGGGTTCCCAGCGGCGGGAGCGGTGACCCACCCAGGGCAGTTCTGTCAGGTCGGTGCGGTGGCCCTGGATGAGGTCGCTGAGGGTTCGGCCGGCCAGGTTGGCCGCGGCGACGCCGTCGCCCACGTAGCCGCCGGCCCAGCCGACGCCGTCGCGCAGGCCGACCGACGGCATCCAGTCGCGGGGTATGCCGAGCGGGCCACCCCAGCGGTACGCGATGGGCGGGTCGATGCCGAACAACTCGGTGAGCGTGTGCCGCAGGCTGTCGAAGACGGCGGGAACGCGGTCGTAGCCGGGTTCGACGCGGGAGCCGAAGTGGTAGGGCGCGCCGCGGCCGCCGAAGGCGAGGCGGTCGTCGGCGGTCCGCTGGCCGTAGATGATCATGTGGCGTTCGTCGCTGAAGGTCTCGCGGCGGGCCAGGCCGATGCGGTCCCAGTCGGACTGTGGCAGCGGCTCGGTCGCGATCATCAGCGAGTAGACCGGGGCGAGCGCTCGACGGTGGCCGGCCAGCCTGGCCGTGTAGCCCTCGAGCGCGCGTACGACTGTGCCGGCCCGGACCGTGCCGCGGTCGGTGACCACCGCGCCGCTGGTGATGCGGGTGACGCGGGTGCCCTCGAAGATCTCGACTCCGGCCGCCTCGACCGCGGCGGCGAGGCCGCGCACCAGCCGGGCCGGGTGCAGCGCGGCGCAGTCGGGGCGGTAGACGCCGCCGAGCACGTCCGTCGCGCCGCAGATCGCCCTGGCCGCCTCGGCGTCCACGAAGCCCGCGTCGGCTTCGGCCCGGCGCAGCTGGCTCGGCGAGCGGGCCAGCGAGATCGTGCCGCCCTTGGCGTAGTGGCAGTCGATGCCCTCGGCCGCTGCCGCCCGGCCCACCTCGTCGACCGCGCCGGCCAGCGCCCGGTGCATCGCGGCGGCCCGGTCGGCGCCGTAGCGGCGGGCCAGTTTCTCCTCGGGGACCGGGAAGAGGCCGGACGCCCAGCCGCCGTTGCGGCCGGAGGCGCCGAAGCCCGCATACTCCGCCTCCAGCACGACGATCTTCAGCTGGGGGGCGGCGTGGGCCAGGTAGTACGCCGTCCAGAGGCCGGTGTAGCCGCCGCCGGCGATCGCCACGTCGGCGGTCCGGTCGCCGGGCAGCGGCGGTCGGGGGGTGATCGGGCCGAGCGAGGCGAGCCAGAAGGACGGGGTCAACGGGTGCCCCACGCGTATGTCTGCTTGGCCAGCTTGAGGTACATGAACGTCTCGGTGAAGGTCACGCCCTTGACCGCCCGGACCTTCTCGTTGAGCAGGTCGAGCAGGTGCTCGTCGTCGGTGCAGACCAGCTCGACGAGCAGGTCGAAGCCGCCCGCGCAGATCACCACGTAGTCGACCTCGGGGATCGCGGCGATCTCCGCGGCGATCGCCCGCAGGTCGCCGTTGACCTTGAGGCCGACCATGGCCTGGCGGGCGAACCCGAGCGTGAGGGGATCGGTGACCGCGACGATCTGCATGAGGCCGCCGTCGAGCAGCCGCTGCACGCGCTGGCGCACGGCGGCCTCGGACAGCCCGATCGTCTTGGCGAGCGTCGCGTACGACATCCGCCCGTCGCGCTGCAGGTGCTCGATGATCTGCTTATTGACGTCGTCCAGGGTCGGGTCGTTCACGCCGCGATTCTGCCCTGGTGGGGTCGCGACGGCAATGGAATCGCTCGTCCGGTTTGTGGTGATCAATGGAATCCGTACCGGAACATGCGTGCGATCCTTCCACCACTGCCCAATACAACTGCGCTTATCGCAGAGTTGATCGTACTTGACAAGCGTTTCGGTTGTCGGGAGGCTCCATGCGCACGGTTTCAGTGTCGTGCGTGAGCATTCATCGCAAGGGGCAGGAAGAGGCCCGGGCCACCTCGGTGACCCGGGCCTCTTTCGTACGCCGATCAGCCCAGTGAATGCATGACGTGCTTGATGCGGGTGTAGTCCTCCAGCCCGTACACGGAAAGGTCCTTGCCGTGTCCGGAGTGCTTGAATCCGCCGTGTGGCATCTCCGCGACCAGCGGGATGTGGCAGTTGACCCACACGCACCCGAAGTCGAGCCGCTGGGTCATCCGCATCGCGCGCCCGTGGTCCTTTGTCCACACGGAGGAGGCCAGGCCGTACTCCACGCCGTTGGCCCAGCGCACCGCCTCGTCCTCGTCGCTGAAGCGCTGGACCGTGATGACCGGGCCGAACACCTCGTCCTGGATGAGCTCGTCGTCCTGCCGCAGGCCGGAGACGACCGTGGGCGAGTAGAAGTAGCCGCGCTCGCCGACCCGGGCGCCGCCCGCGTCGAGGCTGGCGTGGTCGGGGAGCCGGTCGATGAAGCCGCTGACCCGGTCGAGCTGGCGGGCGTTGTTCACCGGGCCGTAGAAGGCGTCCTCGTCGTCGGGCGCGCCCGTGCGGGTGCCCTTGGCGGCCTCGGTCAGCGCGGCGACGAAGTCGCTGTAGACGCCCGGCGCGGCGAGCACCCGGGTGGCCGCGGTGCAGTCCTGCCCGGCGTTGAAGTAGCCGGCCTCGGCGATCGTGGCGGCGGCGGCCTCGACGTCCGCGTCGTCGAAGACCACGACCGGCGCCTTGCCGCCCAGCTCGAGGTGGGTGCGCTTGAGGTCGGCGGAGGCGGCCGCGGCGACCTCCATGCCGGCACGCACCGAGCCGGTGATCGAGACCATCTGCGGCGTCGGGTGGCTGATCAGATGGCGGCCGGTGTCGCGGTCGCCGACCACGACGTTGAGCACGCCCGGCGGCAGGAACTCGGCGGCGATCTCGGCCAGCATCACCGTGGTGACCGGGGTGGTGTCGGACGGCTTGAGCACGACCGTGTTGCCGGCGGCGATCGCCGGCGCGAGTTTCCAGATCGCCATCATCAGCGGGTAGTTCCAGGGCGTGACCTGGGCGCACACCCCGATCGGCTCGCGCCGCACGTAGCTTTCGAAACCGGCCATGTACTGCCCGGCGGAGCGGCCCTCCAGGAGCCTTGCGGCGCCGGCGAAGAAGCGGATCTGGTCGATCGCCGGCGGCAGCTCCTCGCTGGTGGTCAGCCCGATCGGCTTGCCAGTGTTGCGCGACTCGGCCGCGACCAGCTCGCCGGTGCGCGCCTCGACCGCGTCGGCGAACTTGAGCAGCGCCTGCTGCCGCTCGCTGGGCGTGGTGGAGCGCCACTGCTCGAACGCGGTGGCGGCGGCTGCCATCGCGTGGTCGACGTCGGGCCTGCCGGACACGGGCGCCGCCGCGAAGATCTCGCCCGTGGACGGGTCGACGAGGTCCTCGTACCGGCCCTCGGCGGGCGCCACCGCGGCGCCGGCGATGAAGTTGTGCAGCACGGTCTTGGCGGTCACTGGGTCTCCAGACGCGGGATCGGACTGTTCGGGCCCCATCTTTGCACTGATTCCGCAGCTGACAACACCTGCCGGCGACGACTTCCGTCATCGTGCTCAGCCTGGGCCGACGCCGGCCGACGGCGCGACCACCTTCACGATCACGCTGCCCGCCGGGTGACGCTCGCCCCCCAGGTAACGGGTTGGTCTCAGCCGTTTCCCGCGGCCGCCCCGGAAGGGCAGTCTCTCTTGTGGACGCGCCTGCGGAGCGCGCCCAACGGGGAGCGGCATGTATCAAGTGAGCTTCGGCGCGGTCCGCCGGCGTACCGGTCAGGCCCTGCTGGTTCTTTTTCTCGGCCTGCTCGTGGCCGCCGCCGCGGCGGCCGCTCCGTGGTACGGGCTGACCGTCGCCGCCCGCACGGCCGGCAACGAGGTGACCTCGGCCCCGGCCGCCCAGCGCGTCGTGCTGGTCAGCCGCGCGGCCGCCGGCGTCGGCAACGACCCGCGCGCCGCCCTCGACGCCCTCGCCGCCCAGGCGGGCGGCCTGCTCCCGCTGCCCGGCGCGGTCCCGCTGACCGGCCTCGTGCAGAACACCGCCTACGACGACCCCCGGCACCGCGGCTCGGTCGCCGGGCTGCCGGTCGCCTACCGCGACGGGTTCTGCGCGCACGTGCGGCTCGCCGGCGCGTGTCCGGCGGTCGCCGGCGAGACCGCGATCAGCGCGGACACGGCGCAGCGGCTCGCCCTGGCGGCCGGCGACCAGATCGACGTGCGCCCGTCGAACGCGACCGGCTCGGTTCGGCTGCGGATCACCGCGGTCTACCAGGTGGCGGACGCGGCCGGCGAGTACTGGACCGACAAGCTGTTCCGCTCCGCCGGGGACCAAGACCCGGCCTTCACCGCTATCGACACGTTCCGGCAGCCGGAGTTCGGCCAGCCCGTGCTCGCCTACGACGTGCCGGTGCCGCTGCGCCTGCTGCGCGGCGACGACAACTACGACCTCAACGCGGTGCTCAACGCGGCCGAGCCGCGCATGGCCAGCGCCCAGCTCGACTACACCAACCCGGTCGGCAAACTGGTCGACCGGGTGCTCGCCGGCCGCGCGACCGTGCTGCAGGACGTGCTGATCGCGGTCGGCGAGGTCGTGGTGCTCGGCTGGTTCGGGATCGCGTTGGCCGGCCGGTTCACCGGGCGCGACCGCCGCGGCGACGCCGCCCTGCTCAAGCTGCGCGGCAGCACCCGCGGCGGGATGCTGCGCCTGGTCCTCGGTCAGCACCTGGTCCCTCTGCTCGGCGCCGCGGTGGTCGCGCTGCCGGCCGGGTTCGCCTCGGCGTGGCTGGTCGCCGGCGGTCCGCCGGTGCGCTCCGAGTGGTGGCTGGCGGCGCGGCTCTCGGCCGTCGCCGTCGCCGCGGTGCTCGCCGGCGCCCTCGCCGCGCTGACCGTCGCCGACGCGCTCGTCCAGCGGGCGCCGGTGGCGGCGCTGCTGCGCCGGGTGCCGACGGCCCGCCGCGACTGGCGTTCCGGCGTCGTCGACCTGGCCTTCGTGGCGCTGGCCGGTGGCGCGGTCTACCAGGCCCGCACGGGCGGTGTCGCAAGCGGCTTCGGCGTCGCCGCCCCGGGCCTGGTCGCGCTCGCCGTCGGTCTGCTGCTGGCCCGGCTGCTGCGCACGAGCGCGGACCGGGCCGGCGGTTTCGCGGTCCGCGCCGGGCGGCTGCGCGCCGGTCTCACCGCCGTGCAGATCTCCCGGCAGCCCGGCGCCGACCGGGCCTTCGCGTTCATCGTGGTCGCCATCGCCCTGCTGGCCTTGACCCTCGGCGGCCTGGCCGCCGGCCGCGCCGAGCGCGCGGACCGCGCCGCCGTGGAGCTCGGCGCGCCCCGGGTGCTGACCGTCGCGGCGCCCTCGGTGACCGCGTTGGAGTACGCGGTCCGCCGCGCCGACCCCACCGGCGGCCGGGCGATGGCCGCCTTCCTCGACGTCTCGAGCGACCCGCCGCTGCTCGCCGTCGACAGCGCCCGCCTCGCCGCGGTCGCCGCCTGGCGCCCGGAGTACGGGCCGGTCACCGCCCTGGCCGCCGCGGCCGCCGCCGCCCGGATCCCCGACCCGCTGCCGCTGATCACCGGCACCGAGCTGAGCCTGCGGGTGCGCAGCGACCACGACCAGCCCGCCGTGCTCGGCGCCGCGTTGCAGCAGGAGGCCACCGGCGAGGTCGTGCTGATCGAGTTCAAGGGCATCGTCCGGGGGGAGCAGACCGTCACCACCCAGCTCACCGGCTGCGCCGCCGCGCCCGGCTGCCGCCTGATCGACCTGGCGCTCTACCCCGGCGCCGGGCCGGACGGCACGACCGTGTCCGGCGCGGTCACCATCTCCTCGCTGGCACAGCAGAACCCGTCCGCGACCATCCTCGACACGGCCCACCTCACCGACGTACGCCGGTGGCGCACCGACTTCACCGGCGTCGCCCTGCAGGTCGCGGCCACCACGACCGGCCTGTCCCTGTCGGTGGCGGCGGACCAGCCCGGCGAGGTCGCCGGCGCCGCCGTCTACCCGATCGACGCGCCCCTGCCGGTGCCGATCGTGCTGGCCGGGCGGCCGCCGTCGCAGTGGCTCTTCGACGACGCGACCACCACCCGGCTCGGCGGCCGGGCCGTGCCGGTACGGGTGGCCGCCGCCGTCCGCGTCCTGCCCGTGGTCGGCGCGGCCGGCATCCTGACCGACCTCGACACCACCCGCCGGGTCGCGGCCGGCGCCGAGCTCGGCGGCGCCATGCAGGTCTGGCTGGCCGCGGGCGCGCCGCCGTCGGTGCTCGACGCGCTGCGCCGCGAGGGGCTGACCGTGCTCGCCGACCGGACCGCGGGCGCGCTCGTCGCCGCCCAGGCCTACCAGGCGGCCGTGATCGTCGCTCCGTTCGGCGTCTTCATGGCCGTGCTCGCGATGCTGCTGGCGGCCGCGATGGTGGCCGTCGTGGCGACCGTCGAGCGTGAACCGCAGGCCGAGCAGCTGCGCGCCCTGCGCGTGCAGGGCCTGTCCCGCGGCGTCGCGGTGACCAGCGGCTTCGCGGGCATCGTCGCGCTGGTCGTCACCGGGCTGTTCGGCGGCCTGGCCGCGGCGCTGGTCGCCCGGCCGGTCGCGGGCGTGGTGGCGCCGCCGTTCCCGGATCGCTGGCGGGTGATTCCGCCGCCGGGCGCGCTCGGACCGCTCGCGCTCGCCGCCGCCGCCGTGATCGCGGCGGTGGTGCTGGGTGTGACCGCCTGGCTGTCGGTGCGGCCGCTGGTCCGCCGGCTGCGCGCTACGCCGTCCGGGGGCACCCGGTGATCGCGCTCGTCCTCGCCATGGTCTGGGCCCGTCGCGGCCAGGCGGCGACGCTCGCGCTGCTCTCGCTCTTCGGCGTGGCCGCGGCGGTCGCCGCGCCGGCCTACCTGCGGGCCGCGGACCGGGCGGTCGCCGCCGGCCAGGTCGCCGCCGCGGAGCCCGTCGACCTGAGCCTGGAGCTGAGAGCCGCGCAGCAGGACCACCGCGACATCCCGGCCGGCTCGGACCCCAGCGAGGTGAGCCTGCCTAGCACCGGCGCCTCCCTGGTAGCTCTGCCCGGCTTCGAGTACGTCTACGCCGTCGAATACTCCACGATCGGCCTCGACCCGGACGAGCGCAACCGAACCCGGTTCGTCTACCGCCAGCGGGTCTGCGAGCATCTGACGATCACCGCGGGGCGCTGCCTGACCGGCGAGGCGGACGTCGTCATCGGCGCCCGCACGGCCGCAGCGCTGAAGATCGTTCCCGGCGATTCGATCACGCTGACCTACGCGGTGCACAACCCCAAGAGCGGCCTCTACGAAGCGGCCGGCCGGCCGACGCGCCTGCTGGTCGCGGGCCTCTATACGGTTCCGCGGCCGGACGACGTCTTCTGGGGCACGCACGACTACTTCGACCAGGCCGGCGAGCCGGCCTTCGCCGGCGCCGCCACGCTCGCCGCGATGGACCACGGCGCCTCCGAACTGACCGTCGACGGGTACGCGGGGCCGGGCGCCCTCGCCGTGGACCGCCTGCCCGCCGTCCGCGTCGGCCTCGCCGACCTGCGGAACACGGTGACCGTGCTGGGCGCCGGCGTCGAGCTCGACACCGGCCTCACGGCGCTGCTCGCCCGCATCGACGCCGGCCGCGCCGCCGCCCACCGGATCGTGCCGGTGCTCGCCGTCTGCCTGGTCATGCTCGCCTGCCTGACGATCTTCCTGGCGGTCGGCTACGGCACCGAGGGCCGGCGTCCCGAGCTGGCGCTGGTCGCCCTGCGCGGCGCTCGCCGGCGACAGCGCTGGTGGCTGGCGACGGGGGAGAACCTGGTCGCGATCGTGGCCGGGGCGGTCGGCGGCTGCCTCGCCGGCCAGCTGCTGGTGAACGCCTTCGCCGCGTGGCGCTTTCCCGGAGTGGGCGCCGATCCCGGCCTGGCCGCGCTGCGCTGGGCGCCGGCCGCCACGGCCGCAGTCGTGCTCACCGCCCTGCTCGCCGAGCGCCGCCAGCTGGCCAGCTCGGTCACCGAGCTGCTGCGCCGGATCCCGGTCGCGCCGAACGCCGCCGGGGCGATCGCGGCCGAGACGGTCGTCGTGCTCCTCGCCGCCGTCGCGGTCGTGCAGCTCGCGCTCGGCGGCGACCTCACCGGCGTCGGCACCTTCGCCACCGGCCTCGTCGCCGTGGCCGCGTCGCTGGTCGCGGCCCGGCTGCTGCTTCCGTGGGCGACCGTGCTGTCGCGCCGGGCGCTGCGCCGCGGCCGGCTCGGCGTGGCCCTGGCCGGG
>Ga0307508_10003162_pt1 | contig 16851 bp, 8 predicted proteins | sample 9_EM_MG_FD_203089 | JGI IMG/M metagenome (GOLD analysis project Ga0307508, IMG submission 203089) | Populus trichocarpa ectomycorrhiza microbial communities from riparian zone in the Pacific Northwest, United States - 9_EM | ecosystem: Host-associated > Plants > Roots > Unclassified | place...
AGGCGGCGGCCGGGGTCGCGGGTGTGATCAAGATGGTCTTGGCGATGCGGTTCGGGGTGTTGCCGGCGACGTTGCACGCGGAGCGGCCGAGTCCGCACATCGACTGGAACGGCCCCCTGCGGCTGCTCAACCGTCCGATGCCCTGGCCGCGCACGGGCGAACCGAGACGGGCGGCGGTGTCGGCCTTCGGGATCAGCGGCACCAACGCGCACGTGATCCTGGAGCAGGGACCGGCCGCCGAAACCCCGCGGCCGGCCGAGCCTGGCTCGGTCCCGTGGGTGCTCTCCGGGCACAGCGAGGCGGCCCTGCGAGCTCAGGCGGAACGGCTGCACCGGCACCTGGCGGAGACGCCGGAGGATCCGGTGGACGTGGCCTACACCCTGACCACCGCGCGGACGGCGCTGGCGTACCGGAGGGCGGTGGCCGGCAAGACCCGCGGCGAGCTGATGGCCGCCCTCGTCGCGTCCGGGCCGCACGGGGTCAGCCACGCCGCGCCGAGGCTGGCGTTCCTCTTCGCCGGGCAGGGCGGCGAGCGCGCCGGGATGGGCCTAGGCCTGGCCCGCGCGATCCCGGGCTTCGCCGAGCGGCTCGACGAGGTCTGCGCCGTCCTCGACCCGCTCCTCGACACCCCGGTGCGCCGGTCCTTGGCCGGCGGCGGCAGGTCTCCACTGCCCACAGTGGAGGCTCAGGCTGCGCTGTTCGCCCTCGAGGTGGCACTCTTCCGGCTGCTCGAACGGTGGGGCGTCGTCCCGGACCACCTGGTCGGGCACTCGATCGGCGAGCTGGCGGCGGCCCACGTCGCCGGCGTGCTGTCGCTGAGCGACGCGTGCACCCTGGTCGCCGCCCGGGGCCGGTTGATGCAGGCGTTGCCGCCGGGCGGCGCGATGCTCAGCGTGCGTGCCGGTGAGGAGACCGTGCGCGGGTTCGTCGGAAGTGGTGAGCTGTCGGTGGCCGCCGTCAACGGGCCGGCCGCCACCGTCGTCTCCGGCACGGCGGACGCCGTGGCCCGGGCCGAGGTCGATCTGACCGCCGCCGGTCACCACACCACCCGGCTGAAGGTCAGTCACGCCTTCCACTCGGCGCTGATGGAGCCGATGCTGGCCGACTACGCCCGCGTCGCCGAGCGGCTGACCTTCGGCGTACCCCAGATCCCGATCGTCTCGACGGTCACCGGGCGGCCGGTGAGCGGCGACGAGATGAGCACGCCGGACTACTGGGTGCGCCAGGTCCGCGAGACCGTGCGTTTCGGCGCCGCCGTCGAGCGGCTGGCCGGCACCACCCAGGCGTTCCTGGAGCTGGGGCCGGGCGGCACGCTGACCGCCCTGGCTGGTGCCTGCCTCAACAGCCAGGCCGTGCTGACCAGCTCGCTGCGCGCGGACCGGGACGAGGCCGAGGCGCTGGTCGAGGCACTGGCCCGGCTGCACACCCACGGCGTACCGGTGGACTGGGCGGCGTTCTTCGCCGGCCGCGCGGCGCGCCGGGTCCGGCTGCCCCGGTACGCGTTCCAGCGCGAGCGCTACTGGCCGGAGCCGAGCGCCCCGGCCGGCGCGTCCCAGCTGGACGCCGAACGGTACGCGGTGCGCTGGCGCTATACGGCTGAGCCGACCGTCCGGACCGGCGTGTGGCTGGTGCTGCTGCCCGGCTCGGGGCAGGAGGCCAGGGCCGAGTATCTGGCCGAGACCCTGGAACGCCAGGGCGCGCGGGTCCTGCGGCTGCCGGTGGACGACCTGGACCGTCGCCGGCTGGCGGAACGGCTCCGGGAGCAGCCGGCCGTGGACGGGGTGCTCTCCCTGCTGGCCCTGGACGAGGACCCACTACCCGAGCACCCCTCGCTGACCAGCGGACTGGCCGCCACGCTGACCGCACTGCACGCGCTCGGCGACGCCGGAGTCCGGGCCCCGCTGTGGTGCCTCACTGCCGGGGCGGTCTCGACGGGTGCCGGCGATCCGATCGTCAACCCCGCTCAGGCGACGGTGTGGGGCCTCGGCCGGGTGGCCGGCCTGGAGTATCCCGACCGCTGGGGCGGCACGATCGACCTGCCGGCCGAACCCGGGCCTCGGACGCTGCGACGCCTGCTCGCGGCCCTCTCGCTGGCCCCGGCCGAGGACCAGGTCGCGGTCCGCGACGGCGGCCTGCTCGTCCGGCGGCTCGCGCCGGCCCCGGCCCGGCGGCCCCGGGCTTGGCGTCCCGACGGCACGGTACTGGTCACCGGGGGAACGGGCGCGCTCGGCGCCGCCGTGGCCCGCTGGCTGGCCGGTGCGGGCGCGAAACACCTGGTGCTGACCAGCCGGCAGGGGCTCGACGCCCCCGGCGCGGTCGGCCTGCGCGACGAGCTGACCGGCCTCGGCGCCGAGGTCACCGTGGCCGCGTGCGACGTGGCCGACCGGTCCGCGCTGGCCCGGCTGCTCGACGAGCTGCCGCCGAACGCGGTGTTCCACGCCGCCGGGCAGCTCGACGACGGCATCCTCGACGCCCTCGACGCGGGTCGCTTCGAGCGGGTGCTGCGGGCCAAGGTGCTCGGCGCTCGCCACCTGCACGAGCTGACGGCCGGGCGGGAGCTCTCGGCGTTTGTGCTCTTCTCCTCGATCAGCGGTACCTGGGGTGCGCCGGGGCAGGGCAACTACGCCGCGGCCAACGCGTATCTCGACGCCCTGGCCGAGTGGCGGGGCGCCCAGGGTCTGCCCGCCACGTCGATCGCCTGGGGGCCCTGGGCGGACGCGGGACTGGCCGCCGACCGGGCGGTCGTGGTGGAACGCCAGCGCCGGGGCGGGCTCATCGGGATGCCCGACGACAGGGCGATTGCCGCCCTCACCCGCTGCCTCGGCACCGACGAGCGCCGGGTCGTCGTGGTCGACGCTATCTGGTCACGTTTCCTGCCCGCCGTGACCGCCCTGCGCCCGGTGGCGTTCTTCGACGAGGTGGCCGAACTGGCCGAACCCGACCCGGACGGGCCCGGGCTGGCCGAGGCCGCAGCCACACCACCGCTGTCGCTGCGTGAACGGCTGGCGGACACCGCGCCCGAGGATCGCCTCCACCACGTGCTGGAGGTCATCTGCGAGGCCGCCGCCTCGGTCCTGGGTCATCGCTCGGGCGGGGCCGTCGAGCCGGCCCTCACCTTCCTCGACCTGGGGTTCGACTCGCTGATGCTGGTGGAACTGCGCAACCGGCTGGCCACGGGCGCCGACGTCACGCTGACCGATCTCTTCAGCTATCCCACGCCCGCCGACCTGGCCGCCCATCTGGCCGAGTCCCTGACGCCCGAATCCGCCGAGCCCCGCTTCGCCGAGCTCGAGTCTCTGCGCGAGCTGTCGATGGATGAGCTGCTCGACGCGGTCAACCGCGAGATCGACGACCTCGCTTATCCCTCCGCTCCCTCCGCCGCGAGGAAGGACAACCCGCGATGGTGAACGACGACCGTGTCGCCGAGACCCTCAGACGGCTCACCCTCGAGCTGCGCCGGACCCGCGACCAGGTGCGCGAGCACGAGGGCCGGGCCGCCGAACCGATCGCCGTCATCGGCCTGAGCTGCCGGTTTCCCGGCGGCGTGGGCACCCCCGAGCAGCTCTGGGACCTGCTGGCGGCCGGCCGGGACACCGCCGGCGCCCCGCCCGCCGACCGGGGCTGGCGACCGGGCGACGGCCACTGGGGCAACTTCGTCGCCGACGCGGGCCACTTCGACGCGGCGTTCTTCGGCATCGGGCCGCGCGAGGCCGTGGCCATGGACCCGCAGCAGCGGTGGCTGCTGGAGGGTGCGTGGGAGGCCTTGGAGAACGCGCGGATCGACCCTTCTTCGGTACGGGGCCGCCCGGTCGGCGTGTTCGTCGGCAGCAACGCTCAGGACTATCTGGCGAACCTGGGCGGTGTGGACACCGAGCACGGCGACTACGCCGCGACCGGGGTGTCGGCCAGCGTCGCCTCCGGCCGGATCGCGTACGTCCTGGGCCTGCACGGTCCCGCGGTCACGGTTGACACCGCCTGCTCGTCCTCACTGACCGCGCTGCACCTGGCCTGCGAGTCCCTGCGCCGGGGGGAGTCGGAGCTGGCCCTGGCCGGCGGGGCCACCGTGATGGCGGGCACCGACCTGTTCGCCATCTTCCGGCGGCAGGGTGCGCTCGCCCCGGACGGCCGCTGCAAGGCCTTCGCCGAGGCGGCCGACGGCATGGGCCCGGCCGAGGGCTGCGGCATGGTGGTGGTGGAGCGGCTCAGCGATGCCCGGCGGCGCGGCCACCCGGTCCTGGCGCTGATCCGGGGCTCGGCGATGAACTCCGACGGGGCGAGCAACGGGCTGACGGCCCCGAACGGCGCCGCCCAGCGCCGGGTCATCCAGCAGGCGCTGGCCGGAGCCGGGCTCGCTCCCGCCGACATCGACGCGGTCGAGGCGCACGGCACCGGCACCCGGCTCGGTGACCCGATCGAGGCCGACGCGCTGACCGCCGTCTACGGTCCGGGCCGGCCCGCCGGCCGGCCGCTCTGGCTCGGCTCGGTCAAGTCCAACCTCGGCCACACCCAGGCGGCGGCCGGCGTGGCCGGGGTGCTGAAGATGGTGCTTGCGCTGCGCAACGGCGAGCTGCCGGCCACCCTGCACGTCGACCGGCCGTCCGGGCAGGTCGACTGGTCCGGCGGCGCGATCCGGCTGCTCACCGGCGCCCAGCCGTGGCACCGCGACGGCCGGCCCCGGCGGGCCGGGGTGTCGGCGTTCGGCATCAGCGGCACCAATGTGCACCTGATCCTGGAAGAGGCGCCCGAGGCCGCCGAACCCGGGCCGGTGAACGACGGCAAGCTGACCTCGCTGCCGTTCCCGCTCTCCGCGCGCACGCCTGCGGCCCTGCGGGCGGCGGCGCGGTCGCTGCTGGCCCACCTGGGATCGCGGCCCGCACTGGAGCTGCCCGACTTGGCGTACTCGCTGGCGACCTCGCGGGCGGCCCTCGCTCACCGGGCCGTCGTGGTCTCCCGCGACCGGCCCGGTCTGGTTCGGGGCCTCACTGCCCTGGCCGACGGGGACAGCGAACCCTCGCTGATCACCGGCCGGGCCGGGTCCGACGTCCGCTGCGTCTTCTACTTTCCGGCCGAGGGAAGAGAGCAGCCGGCGTACGTGGCGAGCCTGCTGAACTCCTCGCCGATCTTCCGCGACGCCTTCCACGAGTGCACGGCGGCGTTCCCGGCCGGTGCCGGGGACGTCCGCGCGGCCGTCTTCGCCGCCGAGGTCGCCCTGGCCCGTCTGTGGCAGTCCTACGGTGTGCGATCCTCGGCGCTGCTGGGACAGGGCGTCGGGGAGATCGCGGCGGCCCAGGTCTCGGGTGCCCTGACACTGGCCGACGCCGCCCGGCTCGTCGCCGACGGGGGCCGGCCGGACCATCCGGTGCCCGCGGCCGGCGAGCACCGGCTCTTCCTGGTGCTGGGCGAGCGGCCGGCCGATGGCGTGCTGCCGGCCGACGCGGTGGTCGTCTCCTTCCCTGGGGAACCGGCCAATCAGCTCGCCCGGCTGCAGGTCCGTGGGCTGGCCCCGGACTGGGACGGCGTCTTCGCCGCTCATCGCCGGCACCGCGTCGACCTGCCCACCTACCCCTTCCAGCGGCGCCGCTACTGGGCGGAACCGGGTCCGGTGGTGACCGCCGGGGACGCCGGCCATCCGCTGCTCGGCGCGGCCGTCGAGGTGGCCGGCACCGGCGAGGTGGTCCGCACCGGCCGGCTCGGGCTCGCCACCCATCCCTGGCTCGCCGAGCACCGGGTCCGGGACGAGGTGTACCTGCCCGGCACGGCCTTCCTCGAGCTCGCCCTGCGGGCCGGCGACGCGGCCGGATGCCCGTACGTCGAGGAACTGACCCTGCAGGCCCCGCTGGTGCTGCCCGAGCAGGGCGCGCTGTGCGTGCAGATCCGGCTCACGGCTCCCGACGAGGACGGGCGCCGCGCGCTGACCGTACACTCGTCCCCGGCCGAGGGCGCGACGAGCTGGGCGTCGCACGCTGAGGGCGTGGTCGGCCCAGCGGTTGCGGCCCCTGGACCCCCGGAGCCGGAGTGGCCGCCGCCAGGCGCCGAGCCGGTCGACATCGCCGACCGGTACACCCGGCTCGCGGCCGAGGGGCTCGGCTACGGCCCGTCCTTTCGGGGGCTGCGGGCGGCCTGGCGGCGCGGGAGCGAGATCTTCGCCGAGGTCGCCGCGCCCGCTTCGCTCGACGGGCAGAGCGGCCGCTACGGCGTTCACCCGGCGGTGCTCGACTCAGCGCTGCACGCCATCGGGCTGCTGAACGAGGCAGCCCCGGCCGACGGGGTCGCTGCCATTCCGTACGCCTGGCGAGGTGTCGCCCTGGGCCGCGCCGGTGCGGAGCGGCTGCGGGTCCGGCTGGCTATGACCGGTTCCCAGGCGGTGACGATCACCGCCACCGACGACACCGGCGCCCTGGTGCTGAGCGCCGAGGCCCTGTACGTACGCCGCGCGGGGGCCGGCCCGGAGGCGGCCGCCGGGCGGGACGTGATCCTGCGGGTGGACTGGCCGCGGGTGCCGGCGTCCCCGGTCCCCGGTGACGGCGGGTGGGCGGTGCTCGGGCCGCGCCGTAACGACATCGCGGCGGCGGTCGGCGTCGATCTGTCGGCGTCCGGGCGGCGGCTGCGCCCGTACGAGGATGTGAGTGACCTGCTGCGGTCGCTGCGGGCCGGGGCCGAGGCGCCGGACGCGGTCCTCGCCACCCTGGACACCGACGGGAGCGGGCCAGCGGAGGTCTCGCGGGCCGTCCTGGACCTGGTCCGGGCTCTGCTGGACGAGCCGGAACTGGCCGGCTGCCGGCTCGTGCTGGTGACTCAGGCCGCGACGGCCGTCGAGCCCGGTGAGCGGCTGCGCGACCTGGCCGCCACCCCGGCCGCCGGACTGCTGCGGACCGCGAGCAACGAGCACCCGGGCCGGTTCGCGCTGGTCGACCTCGACGACGTGCCGTCCTCCCTGCGCTCGGTGGTCGCGGCGGTCGACCTCGGAGAGCCGGAGCTGGCCATCCGCTCCGGCGTGGTCCGCGCCCGCCGCCTGGTGGTGGCCGATCCCCCGCCGGACCCGGCACCGCTGGTCCGGTCCGGGTCCACGGTGCTCATCACCGGCGGCACCGGAACGCTCGGCGCCCTGCTGGCCGGCCACCTGGTCGATCGGCACGGCGTCCGCGACCTCGTACTGGTCAGCCGGAGCGGCCCGCAGGCGCCCGGCGCCGGTGAGCTGCGCGAGCGGCTGGTCGCCGCCGGGGTCCGGGTCACGATCACCGCCTGCGACATCGCCGACCGCACCGCGCTGGCCAGGCTGCTCGACGCGATCCCAGCCGCGCATCCGCTCGGCGCCGTGGTGCACGCGGCGGGCACGCTCGACGACGGGGTGGTCGCCGCGCTGACCCCCGAGCGGCTCGACCGGGTGTCCCGGCCGAAGATCACCGGCGCGGTCAACCTGCACGAGCTGACCCGCGACCACGAGCTGAGCGCGTTCGTGCTGTTCTCGTCGGCCGCCGCCACCATCGGCAGCCCCGGGCAAGGCAACTACGCCGCAGCCAACGCGTTCCTCGACGGCCTCGCCACCCAGCGCCGCGCGCTCGGACTGCCCGGGCTGTCCCTGGCCTGGGGGCTCTGGGAGCAGCGCAGCGGGATGTCCGGGCAGCTCGCCGACCGGGACCGGCGGGAGATCGCCCGGGGCGGCGTGCTGCCGCTGCCCACCGCGGCCGCGCTCGACCTGTTCGACCAGACTCTGGCCGGCCGGGAGGCGGTCCTCGTGCCGATCCGGCTGGACCCCGCCGGCCCGTGGCAGCGGGCCGGCGCGGACCCGGCGCCGCCCCTGCTGTCGGTACTCGTCCCGCCCGCGCGTACGGCGTCGCGGGCCAGTCACCAGGCCACCGCGGACCCGGAAGCGGGACTGTCCCTGCGGGAGCTTCTGCTGGACTCCACCGACCGGGATGGCATCCTCACCGCGGTCGTGTTGGAGGCAGCCGCCCAGGTCCTGGGCTATGACGATCCAGCCGAGCTCGGTGAGGGGCTGACGTTCCTCGAACTCGGCTTCGACTCGCTGAGCTCCACGAAGCTGCGCAACCGCCTGATGCTTCAGACCGGGCTGAAGCTGCGCTCCACCGTGGTGATGGAGTACGTGAGCGTACCGGAGCTGGTCGGGCATCTCATCAAGAAATTCGCCCTTCCGGATCCGGATCCAGTGCCGCCAGAGCCAGAGAGTCCACCCGCGCCCGAGCCGCGGGTCCGGCGGCCGGTCAGCGCGCGCAGCCGGGTGGGCGCCCGTGGATCGCTGATGGCACTGGGGGAGCGGGCCATCGACGAGGCCCGGCTCATGGAGTACTTCGGGGTGATCCAGGCCCTGAGCGACTTCCGGCCGGTGTTCACCGGCCCGGAGGACTTCGATCTGCTCCCCGAGCCGATCCGCCTTGCCCGGGGTACCGCCGCCCCGGCCCTCGTCGCGCTGGCCGGCATCGTCGGCAAGTCCGAGCCGGGCCAGTACGCGCGCTTCGCCGCGCCGTTCCGGGGCGAACGTGACGTCTGGGTGCTGCGCCAGCCCGGCTTCCTCGCCGGTGAGCTGCTGCCGGCGAGCCCGGAGGCGCTCGCGGCCCTGCACACCGCCTCGCTGCGCTCCCGGGTGACCGGGCCGATCGTGCTGATCGGCCAGTCGGCGGCCGGGCTGATCGCCCATCAGCTCGCTCAGCACCTGGAATCGGTGGGTACGCTGGTGGCCGGGGTCGTGCTGCTCGACACCTACTCGTCCGACCAACGGGAGGCGCTGGACGAGGTGGCCAACGGGCTGACCCACTTGCTGCTCAACCGCCAGAAGCTGGACGAGGACGAGCACGACCAGTGGGGCGACGCCTGGATCACGGCGTCGGCCAGTTACATCGGATGGTCCCAGTCGTTGGAGAAGATCTCCGCTCCGGAGCTGCTGGTCCGGGCAAGCACGCCGCTGGGCCGCCCGCTCGAGGAATGGAAGGCCCGCTGGGACTTCGAGCACGACGTGGTCGACGCGCCGGGCAACCACCTGACCATGATGGAAGAGTTCGCCCCGGATACCGCCCGGCTCGTCCGCGACTGGATGGAGGCGCTGTGACCGACCTGCTCACCTCGCGGGTGGTTCCCGCGGGCAGCCGGATCCGAGGCGTCGGCGCGTTCCGGCCGGCGCGGATCGTCTACAACGACGAGATCTGCGGACCGATCGACTCCACCGACGAGTGGATCCGCAAGCGCTCGGGGATCGTCTCCCGGCACGTCGCCGGCCCGCAGGAGACCATCCCGGACATGGCGGTCGCGGCCGGGACAGCGGCGCTGGCCGACGCCGGGGTGACCGCCGGGGACGTGGACGCGGTCCTGGTCGCGTCGATGTCCTACCTGTATCAGTCGCCACCGGCCGCGCCGGTGATCGCCGAGCGCCTCGGGGCCAAGGGCGCGGCCGCATTCGACATCGGTGCGGCCTGTGCCGGATTCTGTCACTCGCTGGCGGTCGCCGACGCGCTCGTCCGGGGCGGCACGGCGCGCAACGTGCTGGTCATCGGGGCCGAGCGGATGACCGACATCATCGACCCCAAGGACCGTTCCACGGCCTTCCTGTTCGGCGACGGGGCCGGGGCGGTGCTGGTCGGCCCGGCGCCGGACGCGGGCATCGGTCCCGTGGTCTGGGGTTCCGACGGCACCCGCAGTGATCTGGTCGCGCACGACGACTCGTGGCTGGGCGTGCGGGACAAGCCCGAGGCGTGGCCGTACATGCGGATGTCGGGGCCGGAGGTGTTCCGCTGGGCGATCCAGGAGGTCACCGCGGTGGCCCGCGGTGCCGTCGAGGCGGCCGGGGTGTCGGTGGGTGACCTTGCCGCGTTCGTGCCGCACCAGGCCAACGCGCGAATCATCGAACGGATGGCGCGGGACCTGCGGCTGGGTGATCCGACCGCGGTCGCGCGAGACGTCGAGCGGTCCGGCAACACGTCGGCCGCCTCGATCCCGCTCGCGCTGGAAGCGCTGCTCACAGCCGAGCCGGGCCGCTCCGGCGGGCTGGCCCTGCTGATCGGTTTCGGGTCCGGGCTCTCGCACGCGGCGATGGTGGTGAGGCTGCCGTGAGCCGGTCGAGGATTCTGTCCCGGCGTGACCTGTCCTTCCTGCTCTACGAGTGGCTCGACGTCGAGGCGCTGACCGCCCGGCCCCGGTTCGCCGAGCATTCGCGGGAGACCTTCGACGCCTTCCTGGAGCTCTCCGAGCGGATCGCCGAGCAGGACTTCGCCACCCACAACCACCTCGGCGACGCCCAGGAGCCGGTCTTCGACGGCGAAGGCGTGAGCATCATCCCCGAGGTCTCCGCCGCGCTGGAGGCGTTCCGCAGTTCCGGCCTGCTGGCGGCAGGGATGGCCGAGGAGCACGGCGGCCTGCAGCTGCCCGAGGTCGTGCTCCGGGCGTGCCTGATGTGGTTCCAGGCGGCGAACCTCGGCACCTTCTCCTACCCGGGCCTCACGATGGCGAACGCGGCCCTGCTACTCGAGCACGGGACGCCGGAGCAGATCGAGACCTTCGCGCGCCCGCAGCTCGAGGGCCGGTTCTTCGGCACGATGTGCCTCTCCGAACCGCAGGCAGGGTCCTCGCTGAGCGATGTGACGACCCGCGCGGCCGCGGTCGGTGACGGTTCTTTTCGCGTACGTGGGACCAAGATGTGGATCTCGGGTGGTGACCACGAGTTGAGCGAGACGATCGTGCACCTGGTGCTCGCCCGGATCGAGGGGGCGCCGCCCGGGGTCCGGGGTCTGTCCCTGTTCATCGTGCCCAAGCACCACGTCGCGCCGGACGGAACGGTCGGCGGGCGCAACAACGTGGTGCTGGCCGGGCTGAACCACAAGATGGGCGTCCGAGGCACGACCAACGCGGTGCTCGCGTTCGAGGACTCGGTGGGCTACCTGGTCGGGGAGCCGGGCCACGGTCTGGCCTACATGTTCCACATGATGAACGAGGCGCGGGTCGCCGTCGGGGCCGGCGCGGTGGGCATCGGTTACACGGGTTATCTGCACGCGCTCGACTACGCGCGCGAGCGCCAGCAGGGCCGCCCGGCCGCGGGCAAGGACCCGGCGGCTCCTCCGGTGCCGATCGTTCGCCACCCGGACGTACGCCGGATGTTGCTCGCTTCCAAATCCTATGTGGAGGGTGGCTTGGCGCTCGTGCTCTACGCCGCCAAGCTGGTGGATGACCCGTCACCGGACAGCCGGCTGCTGCTCGACGTGCTGACCCCGATCGTCAAGGCCTGGCCGTCGCAGTGGTGCCGGCTGGCCAACGATCACGCGATTCAGATCCACGGCGGCTACGGCTACACCCGGGAGTACCCGGTCGAGCAGTTCTACCGCGACAACCGCCTCAACTCGATCCACGAGGGCACCGACGGCATCCAGGCCCTGGATCTGCTCGGCCGCAAGGTGACGATGCGCGGCGGGGCCGGCCTGGACCTGCTGATCGGCACGATCCGGGCGACTGCGGCCCGCGCCCCGGACGACTTCGCCGGACCGGCCAAGGCGCTCGGCGCGGCCGCCGGCCGGCTGGCCGCCACCACCCGCCAGCTGTGGGCGGGCGGCGATCCGAGCGCCGCACTGGCCAACGCCACGACCTACCTGGAGGCGGCGGGCCACACGGTCATCGCGTGGCTGTGGCTGGAGCAGGCGATAGCCGCGCACGGCCGGGAGGGTGCCTTCTACGACGGCAAGCGCCTGGCCGCGAGGTACTTCTTCAGCCACGAGCTGCCACGGACGGAAACCTGGTTCGACCTGCTCGACAGCGGCGACCTGTTGCTGGCCGATCTGGACGACAGCGTGCTGTGAGCGCGCCGGTGACATCTAGGGGTCTTGACCTAGCGGGGACGCGGTCAACCAGATCCCGGAGCTCAGGGTCCCAACCCTGACTGTGCCGCCGCAGCCGGTCGAGAACCCCGACGTCGTGCAGGGCGAAGTGGTCGAGTCGTCGGACCAGGTGCCCGCCGGGGCAGAGTCGGCCTGACAGAGGTCCCGCCCGGCGACGGGCGGGTGGCGGGTCACTCGGTGGGTGAGGTGGTTGCGGCGTACGTCTCGGGGTTTTGTCTTTGGCAGAGGCGTGCCGGTTGGTAGCGGTGCGTGGTCGTTTGATGCAGGCCCGGCCTGAGGGCGCGGGGCGATGGCCTCGATCGGTATGTCGGAGGCGCGGAGGTCCTGGCGGCGGGTCTGCCCGCGAGTTTGAGGTGGCGGCGGTCAACGGCTCGGCGGTCACTGTGGTCCGAGTCCCCGTCGAGGCGAATCTCGGTGCCGATCGCGGAGAGGTCGCTGCCCGCGTCCGGCTCGCCGGAACCGGCTGCCGCCGGTCAGCCCGGCCAGATCCCAGCCCTCGGCCCGGTCGCCGATGACCGCGGCATGGTCCGCCCGTGGTCTGTCGATTCCAGAGCCGTCATTCCCGGATCGAGAAACCTCGACCTCAAGGTATTTCGGAACGAGTAAGGAATTCCCTAGTGGCCCGCTGCCAGACTCAAACCGTCAGGAAGCACCCAGAGAAGGGGAGATTGACGCATGTCCCAGGCCACGGCGCTCTTCGAGAAGTGGGTCACCACCTTCACCCCGTCACCGCACAGCGAGGTGCGACTCGTCTGCTTCCCGCACGCCGGTGGGTCGGCGAGTTTCTTCTTTCCCGTGGCGCGGGCGCTGGCGCCCCGGATAGAGGTGCTCGCGGTGCAGTACCCGGGCCGGCAGATGCGGCGTATCGAGCCCGGCATCCAGGACATTGGCCAGTTCGCTGAGCAGATCTTCGCGGCGCTGCGGGGGCTCGACGACAAGCCCCTCGCGTTGTTCGGGCACAGCATGGGCGCGGTGCTGGCCTACGAGGTCGCGCTGCGGATGCGGCGGGCCGCTCTGCCGTCGCCGGTGCGGCTAGTCGCCTCCGGACGACGGGCGCCGTCCCGGTACCGCGACGAGCGGGTCCACACCGGCACCGACCAGCAGATCGTCGCCGAGATCAAGGCGCTGAGCGGCCCCAACCAGGCGGTGCTGGCCGACCCCGAGATGCTGGCGATGATCCTGCCGGCGATCCGGAGCGATTACACCGCCATCGAGCGGTACAAGCACGATCCCGACGGCGAATTGGACTGCCCGATCAGCGCCTTCGTCGGCGAAGACGACCCCCGGGCCTCGCTCGACGAGGCGCGGGCCTGGGCCGAGCACACCACCGGCCCGTTCGAGCTGGAGGTCTTCCCGGGCGACCACTTCTATCTGGTCGGCCAGAGCGCCCGGGTCCTCGACCGGCTCGCGGCCAAGCTCCTGCCCGGGAGCGTCGCATGAGCGCGTCGCGCCGGGCATCGGCTCAGGCCGCGCTCACTCCGCGACCCGCGTGCGGCCGGTCCACCGGTAGACCACCGGCGACGTGCAGGACTCGTCCCGTTCGAAGTGCTCGTGGCCGCCGTAGTGCGCGACCTTGACCTTCTCCTGGTCCTGCTGCACGAGCTGGGTGCGAAGCTCCGAGGGCAGATCGGCCGGGCCACCCTCCAGGGTGGCTTCGAGCAATCCGCTGGAGGCATAGGGACTTGTGTGTTTTCGCACGACATGACCTCTCTGAACGCTGAAAAGTGAGGGTTCGTTCGCTCGGCCGGCGTAAGGCGCACTGCGATGTCGCCGAGTCCGAAGGTAGGTGATGTTCGGCACTCCGGAAAATCCCCCTATGTCTGGGCTAGGGGAAGTCCCAAGGGGTCAGGAAGGGGATAATCGATGGTCAGCCAGCACGACGCGCGGACGCTGCTGTCGGCGGTCATCGGCCAGCCGGCCGATCATGCGTTCGCGGCCGAGTGCCACGACCTGACCGGCGGAAACCGGCGTCTGCTAACCGCGCTGGCCGAGGACCTGCGGGCCTTCGGGCCGCCGGTGCCCAGCCGCAACGTCGCCGCGATGGCTGCCCTGCACGGCCGCTGCTTTGCCCGGGCCGTGCACGACCTGCTTGCCCCGATGGGCGATGCCTCGCGACTCCCGGCCGAGGTGCTGCGCCAGGCCGGCCTGCTCCGGCCGGCCCCGGATACATCGTTCCGGCACCCGTTGACCGCCGGCCTGCTGCGGGGCGAGCCGGTCGCCGAGGTCACCCTGGCCGGGCTCGCCCTGGCCCGCTGCGAGTTCCCGGGAGACGCCGCCGTCCCGCCCGCCCCGGCCCCGGGCTCCTGGGCCGGCCTCGGTGTCGCCGACCCGATGACGGCGGCCGCGGAGGCGCTCTGCGGGTCCCTCGCCGGGCTGCCGGGCTACGAGATCGTCCCGCGCGCCGAGCATGCCCTGGCCGGCCTGGAGTTGGGGCCGCGGACCCTGCTCGGCGCGGTCGCGGCCGTCCGCGCGCTGCTGCTCACCGACCGGCTCGGCCTGGCCGTCCATTGGAGCCGGGTCCTCTGCGGCCGGGCGGGCGAGGCCGGCCAGGAGGGGTGGCAGGGCGAGTTCATGGCGCTGGAGGCCGTCGCGTTGTACCGGCTCGGCCAGATCCGCCCGGCCCGCGTTCTCACCCGCACCGCCCTCGCCCGCTCCGCTCCAGAGGCACTGAGCCTCCCCGTGCTCATCGCCGCGGCACTCGTCGACCCGTACGCCCTGGCCGGGCGGGAGCCGCCGCCGCCGACCAGCCTGGCCTGGGCCTATCACCTCTGGGCGGGAGGCTGCCGCCATCTCGACGCCGGGCGCCCGGCGGAAGCGCTCGCCGATTTCGAACAATGTGGCCGGGCCCTGACCCGATGGCGCGCCGACCAGCCGGCGGTCATCCCCTGGCGGACTTCGGCGGCCGTGGCGCTCGCCGCGACCGGCTCGCGGCGGGCGGCTCTCGGCCTCGCACTCGAAGAAGTCCGGCTGGCCCGGGCCACGCTGGCGCCGGTGGTTCTCGGCGCCGGCCTGCGCGTCGCGGCGACCGTGGCCGACCTGCCGTTCCGCCTGGAGCTGCTGCGGGAGTCCGAGCGCCTGCTGACCAGTACGGGCGCTCGTCTGGAACTGGCCCGGACCCTGCACGACATCGGGGTCCAGTCGCGGCACGAAGGCGACCTCGAAGGTGCGCACACCGCGATGACGGAGGCACTCGATCACGCCTGCGACTGCGGCGCCACGGCTCTCGAGCGCGACATCCGGGCCACCCTGCGGGATCTCGGCGGGCCGGGCCGCTCGGACCGGCTCACCGCAGGGCAGCGCCGGGTCGCCGAGCTGGCCGTCGCGGGACGCAGCAACCGGGACATCGCCGCCGAACTGTCGGTGACCCTCAGCACCGTCGAGCAGCACCTCACGCAGGTCTATCGCCGGCTGGGCGTATGCGGCCGGGCCCAGCTCGACCAGGTCGCCGGCCTGCTGTCCGGCTGACCGGGGGTGTCCGCGACGTGCTCTGGACGGATCCGGGGCGGCCAGTAGCAGTTGGCGAACAGTCCCATCGACTGGGACCTTGGCCGCCAGAGCAGGCCGATTGCGTACGCCGAGGGCTCTCAGCAGGCCGCCGGCGCTATCCTCCGACGCCGTTCAAGACCTCGTCGAACGGCACACCGTGACCGCAGCAGCAGGCTGTCCATCCATCCAGGACAAACACGTCACTCCGCATACCCTCCGGCACTCAGCCGCGATGGCACTGCTGCACGCCGGGGTCGATCCCGTGACCATCGCTCTCTGGATGGGACACGAAAGCCTCCGATCAACACAGCCATACATCCACGCCGATCTCAAACTCAAGGAACAAGCCCTCGCCCGAACCCCGTCACAGACAACGAAGACGGGCAGATACCGGGCGCCCGACAAGCTCCTCGCGTTCCTCGAGGGCCTGTGATTATGCCGCTCGCTTAACATCCGCGAACGTGGTCGCCAGGGCACTCCTGGCGACCACCCGGCATAATCGCTGTCCCGGCATAACGTGAGCAGCCGTAGTTCTTCGGGCCGCGCAACGAAAGGTGCATCTGGGGCAAAAGATTACCGCACGCGGATCCGCACGAAACCTCCAAGTCCCCTAAAGTTTCGCCGCGGCAGGGTGCCTGGAATGCGGCGATCGGAAGATGTCGCGGCGCTTGCCGCTCAGTTAGTCCTGCGGGTGGACGGCGAATCCGGCTTCATGACCACGAGAATGGCCTCGGTCCGGCCACGGAGGTCGCGGGTCGCGATGCCGGTCAGCGTGCCGGAAAAGAAGTGCCCGTGCGCGCTCGGTGCGGCGACGCGCTCGGTGAAATGGCGGCGATCCGAGCCGATCAGGGCGGTGAACTGCTGGCGGATGGGTTCCCGGATACGTGGGTGGATCAGGTCGAGCAGGCTTCGGCCGCACCGGTTGCGAGGGCTGCCGCCGAATTGCTGGAAGAAGTCCATGTTGGCTTCGACCAGCTGTAACTGGAGATCCAGGCTGGCCAGGCCGGTGCCGGGCCAGGCTAGCGCCGATCGGGCGACGCGCGCGTGGATGGCTCCGCGCGGAGTAGACTCGCTCGCCGGGCCGGTGCCCGGGTCCACGGCGGCGTTCGGAAGGCCTTCGCGCACCTCTTGTGAGCGAATGTCCGCTCTTCTCCGAATCATAGGTGTATTTTATGACTCAACTATCGAGCCGTCAATCATCGCAGCAGGCTGGCCCCCGTCGCGGGCCACTTGCAGGAACCTGCTCGCGGCGGTGGAAACCGGCGACCTAGGTGCCATCCGCCGTCTGTACGGCCCCCGACACCACTGTGTTCCCGGTGGGCATGACGGAGGCCAAGGGTACCCAGCCCGAAGTCGACAGCTACACCAGCCTCGTCAAGACCTACAACGCCAGCGCAGCTTTCAGCGATGCCCACTACTTCACCGCCGGCGGCACGCTCGCGTCGTTCGGTCTGTTCACGCTTACTCTGAAGCCGAAAGCCGGCGGCAGCCCGACAGTCGAAAGTGGTCGTTTCTCCGACGTCGCCATCTG
>Ga0307508_10003165_pt1 | contig 16836 bp, 16 predicted proteins | sample 9_EM_MG_FD_203089 | JGI IMG/M metagenome (GOLD analysis project Ga0307508, IMG submission 203089) | Populus trichocarpa ectomycorrhiza microbial communities from riparian zone in the Pacific Northwest, United States - 9_EM | ecosystem: Host-associated > Plants > Roots > Unclassified | place...
GACCCCGTCGGCACGCGCGACGGCCAGGCACTCCGCCACGACGTCGCGCATCACGTCGTTCACGCCTTCGCCCTGCACCAGCGGGCCGTAGGGCAGGTGCACGATGGCCGAGAGCGCGTCGTAGGCGCAGTTCAGGATCAGCTTGGCCCACAGCGCGCCGCGCACGTTGTTGGAGATCTCGGTGGGCACGCCCGCTGCGACCAGCATGCGCTGCAGCGCGGCGCTGCCGCTGGTCGGCTCGATGACCAGTTCGCCGCGGCCATGGTGCCTGACATGACCGGGCCCGGCCATCTCGCTCGCGACATAGACGACCGCCGCGGCCACGACCTGGGGCAGCACGGCGCGCAGGCGCTCCGCGTTGTCGACGCCGTTCTGCAGGCTCAGCAGCATCGCGTCGGGCTCGAGCTGCGTCCGCATCTGGGCCGCCGTGGATTCGGTGTCGGTCGATTTCACGCAGAACAGCACCAGCTTCGCGCCCACGAGCGCGCTCGGTTCGGCGCTCGCGGAGAGACGCAACTGCTCGTCCACGCCGTGCGCTTCGAATCGAAGCCCGTGCTGCTCGATCGCCTGCACATGCGCCGGCCGGCCGATCATCACGACATCGTGGCCGGCGCGTGCCAGCATCCCGCCGTAGTAGCAGCCCACGGCGCCCGCGCCCATCACGGCGATCTTGAGGCGCGGATCAGCCGCCCGGCCGTTCGGGTTGGGCGAGTCGGTTGGTGGTGGTGGCTGCACGATCCATCGCTCCGTCGTCTCTGAAACACACGCGACGACGATGATGATGGCACGCGAACGGGCGCGTGTGCCTCAGGCTGGGCGCCTGGGCCGGATCTGCAGCTCGCGGGATCTCAGCCCATCGCGAGCGAATCGCACAAAGCGCCGAGGGCGGCGGCTTCTTCGGGCGGCAGTTGGCCGGCCAGCAGCAGGGTCGCGCGCTGGACGCCGCGCAGCCGGAAGTAGAGCTCGTCTTCGACCGCTTCGACCTCGGCGGCGTCAGCGCTCGCGAGTGCGCGCGGGTTCCACATGCCGCTCTCGTTCCAGCCGGCGCGCAGGCGCCCGAGCAGGAACTGCGACAGGTCGAGCGCGTTCTTCATCGCCGGCAGCTCGGTGTTCGCGGCGAGCTCCGAGACATTGGATTCGGCCGCCGTCAGCACATCGCTCAGCGCGGCAAGACGCGCCTGGATGTCGCCCGGCTCCATCACCGCTTTTTGCGGCGGTTGGGCGCACGCGGCCTGGCTGACCTTGCCGACCCAGTTCAGGTCGAATTCGCCCGGCACCGCGCGCAGCGCGACGCTGGCGTGCAGCAGGTGATCGTAGGGGCCGCGCACCGCATTCAGCGAGGCCTCGGTCACGGCCAGCAGCCGGCCCAGCGGCGAGATCTTGTCGCCGTGCAACGCATGCGGATAACCCGAGCCGTCGAGCCGCTCGTGGTGTTCGGCGATCGCGCGCGCCACCACGCTGGGGTAGGTGGTCAGCTGGGCCACCAGCAGGTAGCCCACGTGCGGGTGCACCACCAGTTGCTGGTAGCTGACGAAATCCAGATCGCGGTCGGCCTCGGCTTCGCCGTAGCGCGGGTCGATGTACATCTCGCCCAGGTCGTGCAGCAGGCCGCACAGCATCGCCAGACGGATCTGCGCGGTGTCGCCGCCGCTGCCCGCCATCAGCGCGCCGTTCAGCGCCATCGCCGCGACCGCGTGATCGAACGAGGCTTTGCGCGCGGTTTGTGCGGCGGTCAGCAGCAGTTGTGCGACCGGGTGCAGTGACAGTTGAGCCGCCTCGCGCAGCAGCCTCGCGGCGTGCGCCCGCAGGATGGGTGCGAGCGGCGACTCGCTCAGCAGCAACTCCTGCAGCGCCTGCACGAGTGTTGCGGCGGTCACGCCGTCTTCGGCGATCAGGCAGCTTTCGAGGGGTTCGCGAAGCTGGCGGTCGAGCAATTTGCGCTGCAGCGCCGCCGACACCGGCTGGTTGCTGGCCCACAGCTTGGTCCCCGAGATGTCGAAGATGTCCGTGGCCGCGATGATGCATTTGGTCTCGCTGGCTTCCAGGATCGTGGCCAGGGCGTGGGGATTGGCGGTGCCAAACGCGTTGTCGGTCTTCGTCGAGGACGTCATGATGATGGATCTCCCGGGGCTTCGTCCTCGGGTTATCGGCCGCGGCAGAACGAACCTGAGCCTGAAAAAGAATGCCGCCGTGACCCTTGTCGATTTGAGGCGCGTCCGTTCGTCGAGCAAGGAGTGGCGTGCCGGAGGCGGCCGCCCGCCGCCGTCAAAGGAAGCCCATGGCACTGCTGCAACTCTACTTTCACCCGTTTTCCTCGTACTGCCAGAAAGCGCTGGTCGCGCTGTACGAAAACGCCATCCCGTTCGAAGCGCGCCTGCTCGACGGACCGGACTGCCCGGCATCGCGCGAGCTCGCCGGGCTTTGGCCGATGAAGCGCTTCCCGGTGCTCGTCGACGGCGACCGGACCGTCATCGAGGCCAGCTGCATCATCGAGTACCTCGGCCTGAGCCGGCCGGGCTCGGTGCGCCTGATTCCCGACGATCCGCAGGCCGCGCTCGAGGTGCGCACGATGGACCGCTTCTTCGACAACTACGTCGCGACGCCGCAGCAGAAGATCGTGTTCGACGCGCTGCGGCCGAAAGGCAGCCGCGACCCCTACGGCGTGGTGCAGGCGCGGGAGATGCTCGACACCGCCTACGTCTGGCTCGACAAGGTGATGGCGCAGCGCGAGTGGGCGGCCGGCGACCGCTTCAGCCTCGCCGACTGCGGTGCCGCGCCCTTCCTGTTCTATGCCGACTGGACGCACGCGATCGGCGACGCGCATCCGCACGTGTGCGCCTACCGCCGCCGGCTGCTGGCGCGCCCGTCGTTTGCCCGCGCTGTCAACGAGGCGCGGCCGTATCGCGGCTTCTTCCCGCTGGGAGCGCCCGACCGCGACTGACCCGGAGGCGACGCGCGAGGGCCGCAACCCGATGGCGCGGGTTGTCCCTCATGACGCACGGCATCGGCGCTGCTGTAATCGGCGTCGCCAGTGGAACCGCTTCCACTTTTCAATCCACCGATCCCGAACCGGCAAGGAACTGAGTCGATGCCCGCGCCCGATCCCTCGTCCCCGACACCAAACACCGTGCCGCGGCTTGCGCCGCCGTACGCCTCGCCGATGGCCGGCCGCGGTTTCACCTGGGGCGTGGCGACCGCGTCGTACCAGATCGAAGGCGCGACCGATCGCGATGGCCGGCTGGCGTCGATCTGGGACACGTTTTCCGCGCTGCCCGGCAAGGTGCTGAACGGTGACACCGGCGCGGTCGCCTGCGACCACTACAACCGCTGGGAGAGCGACGTCGATCTGATCGCGTCGCTCGGTGTCGATGCCTACCGCCTGTCGATCGCCTGGCCGCGCGTGATGGACGCGCAAGGCCGGCCGAACCGCGCCGGGCTCGACTTCTACAAGCGCCTGCTCGACCGCCTCGAGGCCAAGGGCCTGCAGCGCTTCGTCACGCTCTACCACTGGGATCTGCCGCAGCACCTGGAAGACCGCGGCGGCTGGCTGAACCGCGAGACTGCGTACCGCTTCGCCGACTATGCCGACCTGATGAGCCGCGAACTGAAGGGCCAGGTCACGTCCTGGGCCACGCTCAACGAACCCTGGTGCTCGGCCTACCTCGGTTACGGCGACGGCCGCCACGCCCCAGGTCTTGCCAACGAGCGCTTCGCGACGCAAGCGATGCACCACCTGCTGCTGGCCCACGGCCTGGCGCTGCCGGTGCTCGAAGCGAACGATCCGGGTGCCCAGCGCGGCATCGTCGCCAACATCGGACGCGGCACACCCGACCGCGACACGCCCGCCGACCGCGATGCCGCGCACCTCTACGAAGTGCAGCACAACGCTTGGGTGCTCGATGCGCTGCTGAAGCGCGAGTACCCGGCCGACCTGTTCCGCCTGTGGCCCGGCGCCGAACCGCTGGTGCTGCCTGGCGACATGGCGATCATCGGCCGCCCGATGGATTTCCTCGGCATCAACTACTACTTCCGTTCCAACCTGCGCAGCGATGGCGCGCATGGTTTTGTCGACGTGCCGCTGGACGGCGTAGAACGCACGCAGATGGGCTGGGAGGTTTACCCGCAAGGTCTGCAGGACCTGCTGATCGGGTTCAAGGCCGAATACCCCGCGCTGCCGCCGATCTACATCACCGAGAACGGCATGGCCTCGGACGACAAGGTCGTGAACGGGACGGTCGACGACGCCCAGCGCATCGCGTTCCTGAACCGCCATATCGCCGCGGTCGCTGGCGCGATGGAAGCGGGCGTCGACGTGCGCGGCTATTTCGTCTGGTCGCTGATGGACAACTACGAATGGTCGTACGGCTACGAGCGCCGCTTCGGCATCGTGCACGTCGACTACGCCACGCAGCAGCGCACGCGCAAGCAAAGCGCCAAGGCCCTCAGCGCGTTTCTCGAGGCCCGTGCCGCGGGCTGACGCCGCCACAATTTCTTCAAAGAAGGGCCGAACGCCCACCACTCGGAGACGACAACATGGTTCGCACGACACTCAAGTACCTCGCGCTAGGCGCCGCCCTGATGGCCGCCGCCACGGCCCATGCGCAGAAGGCCGACGTCATTCACTGGTGGACCTCGGGCGGCGAATCGGCCGCCGTGAAGGAGCTCGCCGATGCCTACACCAAGGCCGGCGGCACCTGGGTCGACGCGGCCGTCGCGGGCGCCGACAACGCGCGCGCCGCGGCCATCAACCGGATCGCCGGCGGCAACCCGCCGACCGCGGCGCAGTTCAACACCTCGAAGCAATACCACGACGTGATCGCCGCGGGCCAGCTCAACGACATCGATGCCGTCGCCGCGAAGGAAGGCTGGGACAAGTGGCTGCCCAAGCCGATCGTCGACAGCATCAAGGTCAACGGTCATTACTACGCGGTGCCGGTCAACATCCACAACCCGTCGTGGTTCTGGTACTCGAAGTCGGCCCTGCAGAAAGCCGGCGTCGCGGGCGAGCCGAAGACCATGGACGAATTCTTCGCCGCGCTCGACAAGCTGAAGGCCGCCGGCCTGGTGCCGCTCGCGTTCGGCGGCCAGAGCTGGCAGGAATGGATCACCTTCTACAGCCTGCTGCTCGACGTCGGCGGCAAGGACGCGTACCTGAAGTTCTTCAAGGACCACGACGTCGCAAGCGTGAACGCCGAGCCGATGCGCCGGACGCTCGCGGCGCTGAAGAAGCTGCACGGCTATGTCGATGCCGGCTCGCCCGGCCGCAACTGGAACGACGCGACCGCGATGGTGATCAGCGGCAAGGCCGGCTTCCAGATCATGGGCGACTGGGCCAAGGGCGAATTCGGCGCCGCGAAGCAGACCGCGGGCAAGGAGTTCGGCTGCTTCGCCGGCTTCGGCCCGAGTGCGCCCTACATGGTCGCCGGCGACGTGTTCGTGTTCCCGAAGACCAGCGCGAAGGCCGTGATCGAAGCGCAGCACAAGCTCGCCAGCGTGTTCACGTCGCCCACGACCCAGGTCGCGTTCAACAACAAGAAGGGCTCGATCCCGGTGCGCACCGACGTCGACAGCAGCAAAATGGACATCTGCGCGCAGGCCGGCGTGCAGGCGATGAAAGACCCGGCGCGCCAGATCGCGAACCCCGACATGCTGATGACGCCCGACATGGTCGGCGCCGTGCAGGACGTGATCACCAAGTTCTGGAACGGTAACCAGTCGGTCGACGACGCGGTGAAGGCCTTGCAAGGTGCGGTGAAAGGTTGAAGACCTGACGGCCCCTCGTCCGATGAATGCATCGGCCGGTCCCCCGAGGGGACGCGGACCGGCTTGGGAGCGGCCCGGCGCTCGGCCCGCGAAGACAGAAACGGAGGCCACCATGGCCGAGGCGAAACCGGTGCGCCGCAGGCGCGCCGTGGCGGCGCAGCTTGCGCTTCTGCCGATGGCGATCACGGTGCTCGGCGTCTACATCGGCACCGTGCTGTGGTCGCTTCGCATCTCGTTCAGCAGCTCGAAGATCTTTCCGACGAACGACTTCGTCGGTCTCGCGCAGTACCAGCGCCTGTTCAACACCGAGCGCTGGATCGTCTCGCTGCAGCACCTCGTGGTTTTCGGCGTGCTCTTCATCGCGACCTGCCTGGTGCTCGGGTTCCTGCTCGCCGTGTTCCTCGACCAGCGCGTGCGCGGCGAGAACGCGCTGCGCACGATCTTCCTCTACCCGTATGCGATGTCCTTCGTCGCCACCGGGCTGGTCTGGCAGTGGATGCTGAACCCCGCGCTAGGCATCCAGTCGACCGTGCGCAGCCTCGGCTTGCCGGGCTTCGAGTTCGACTGGATCGTGAGCCAGGACAAGGTCATCTACACGCTCGTGATCGCCGCCGTCTGGCAGGCCTCGGGGCTGGTGATGGCGGTGCTGCTGGCGGGGCTGCGCGGCATCGACGAGGCGCTCTGGAACGCCGCGCGCATCGACGGCGCGCCGCGCTGGCGCTACACCCTGAGCGTCGTGCTGCCTCAGCTCGGGCCGGCCTTCGGCACCGCGTTTGTGCTGCTCGCAGTCGGTGTGGTCAAGGTCTACGACGTGGTCGTCGCGATGACGCAGGGCGGCCCCGGCAATGCCAGCGAGGTCCCGGCCAAGTTCATCATGGACAACCTCTTCAACCGTGCCAACGTCGGCCTCGCATCGGCGGCCTCGACGGTGATGCTGCTGACCGTGCTCGCGCTGCTGCTGCCGTGGTGGTACGGGCGCTCGGTCCAGTCGCGCCGGGAAGCGCGCGCGTGAGCTCGCCGGGCCGCCCCAAGAGCGAACACCGAAGTGCGCAGCACGGAGGTACTCCAGTGAGCTCGCCGGCAGGCCGCAGGTCGCGCGTCACGCCGGCGCGGATCGGCCTGTACGCCTTGCTGATCAGCTCGGCCGCGTTCTTCCTGCTGCCGCTCTACGTGATGCTCGCGACCTCGCTGAAGCCGATGGAGGAGATCCGCCTCGGCCAGCTGTTCGCGCTGCCGCTGCATGTCACGATCGAGCCGTGGCGCCAGGCGTGGGCAAGCGCCTGCACCGGCCTCGAGTGCCGCGGCATCCAGGTCGGCTTCTGGAACTCGGTGAAGATCGCGGTGCCGAGCACGATCGCGTCGATCTTCTTCGGCGCGCTCAACGGCTACGCGCTGTCGTTCTGGCGCGTGCGTTGGGCCGGCGCGCTGTTCGGCGTGCTGATGTTCGGCGCCTTCGTGCCCTACCAGGTGATGATGTACCCGCTGGTGCGCGCGCTCGCATCGGTGGATCTGTTCGGCACGCTGACCGGCATCGTGCTGATCCACACCGTCTTCGGGATGCCGGTGATGACGCTGCTGTTCCGCAACCACTACGCCGGCGTGCCGTCCGAGCTGTTCAAGGCCGCGCGCATCGACGGCGGCGGCTTCTGGCGCATCTTCTTCCAGCTCATGCTGCCGATGTCGCTGCCCATCATCGCGGTGGCGGTGATCATGCAGCTGACCAACATCTGGAATGACTTCCTGCTCGGCCTGGTGTTCGCCGGGCGCGAGAACCTGCCGATGACGGTGCAGCTCAACAACGTCATCAACACCACCACCGGCGAGCGCCTGTACAACGTGAACATGGCAGCGACCGTACTCACCTCGCTGCTGCCGCTGGCCGTCTACCTGGTCTCGGGCCGCTGGTTCATCCGAGGCATCACCGCCGGAGCCGTCAAGGGCTGACATGTCCAATGTGATCATCGAACACCTCGACATCCAGCTGTCCGGCGTATCCATCATCAGCCAGCTCGACCTCGACGTGCGCAGCGGCGAATTCCTGGTGCTGCTCGGGCCGTCCGGCTGCGGCAAGTCGACCCTGCTGCACAGCATCGCCGGGCTGATCGATGCGCACGCGGGGCGCATCGAGATCGGCGGCAAGGACGTGACCTGGGCGGACCCGAAGGACCGCGGCATCGGCATGGTGTTCCAGTCCTACGCGCTGTACCCGACGATGACAGTCGAGAAGAACCTCTCGTTCGGCCCGCGCATCGCCGGCATCGCGCGGGCCGAGATCGCGCGCCGCGTCGAACGCGCCGCGACGATGCTGCAGCTCAACGAGCTGCTGCAGCGCAAGCCCGCGCAGCTCTCCGGCGGCCAGCGCCAGCGCGTCGCGATCGGCCGGGCGCTGGTGCGCGAAGCGGCCGTATTCCTGTTCGACGAGCCGCTGTCCAATCTCGACGCCAAGCTGCGTGCCGAGCTGCGGCGTGAACTGAAGCAGCTGCACAAGCAGCTTGGCGCGACGATGATCTACGTGACCCACGACCAAGTCGAGGCGATGACCTTGGCGAGCCGCATCGCGGTGATGAAAAGCGGCCAGATCCAGCAGATCGACACGCCCGCCACGGTCTACAACCGGCCCGTCAACATGTTCGTCGCCGGCTTCCTCGGTGCGCCGAGCATGAACTTCGTCGAAGGGCGGCTGGAGCGCGCGAATGGCAGCACGTTTTTCGTCGCGCCGACCCTGCGCGTCGATGTCTCGGCCTATCCGTTCGTCAACCCGCCGCAGCACCACCTGGCGGCGGTGCTGGGCGTGCGGCCCGAGCACATCACGCTGTCACCGCCCAGCGCCGCGCTCGCGGGCCGCGCGACCGTCGCGCTGGTCGAGCCGATGGGCTCGAATCAGATCGTCTGGCTGGACGCGCAGGGCGTGTCGCTCGCGGTCGAGGCCGATGCGCAGTTCGCGCCAGCGCTCGACCGGGGCATCGCGTTCGCGATCGACGCGGCGCAGGTCTCGCTGTTCGAGCTGTCGTCGCAGCGGCGCCTCTGATGGCGACGATCAAGGATGTCGCGCGCCTCGCCGGGGTCGGCCTCGGCACCGCGTCGCGCGCGATCTCCGGGCGCGGCCCGGTCTCGGAGAAGGCGCTCGCGAAGGTGAACGAGGCGGTCGCGGCGCTGCAGTTCCGGCCGTCGAACGTGGCGCGTGCGCTGGCGTCGAAAACGCTGGGGATGGTCGGCATCTACGTGCCCGATTTCTCCGGCACCTTCTATGGCCAGATCCTGCAAACGATCGACGGCGAGCTGCGTGCGGTCGACCGCCACATGGTCGCGGCCAACGGCTGCGGCCACGGCGACGCACGCCAGCAGGCGCTCGACGGCGTGCACTTTCTCTACGAGCGCGAATGCGACGGCGTGATCGTGATGAGCAACGAGCTCACCGACGACGACTTCGCGATGCTGTTCGAGCGCTACCCGACCCTCGTGCTGCTCAATCGCAGCACGCCGGCGCGGCCGCAGCGCTGCTTCAGCACCGACCACGAACTCGGCGGCCGGCTCGCCGCACGCGCGCTGCTGCTCAAAGGCCATCGCGAGATCGCCTTCATCAGCGGCCCGCGCAGCGCGCCCGACAACGAGCAGCGCATCGCCGGCTTTCTCGACGAGCTCGCGCGTCATCAGGTGCGCGTACCGAAGCGCCGCCGCGTCGTGGCCGATTTCAGCTTCGACGGCGGCTATGCCGCGGCCGAAGCGCTGCTCGCCGGCTCGGCGCGCGACTACAGCGCACTCTTCTGCGCCAACGACGTGATGGCGATGGCGGCGATCTCGTGCCTCGACAGGCGCGGCATCGACGTGCCCGGCGAACTGTCGGTGCTCGGTTTCGACGACAGCGAGCTGTCGCGCTACACCGCGCCGGCCCTGACCACCGTGGGTGTCCCAATCGTCGACGCGGCGGCCAATGCCTGCCGCTTCCTGCTGAACCAGTGCTACGGACTGACCCTGCCGGTGGCGCGCGACTTCAGCCCCGAACTCGTGTGGCGCGACTCGGTCGGCGTGGGCCCGCATGGGCTCCAGGTTCGCGACGACGACGATGGTTCTGATCAAACCGAGCCGTGAGCACCGGACAACTGCTTGCCCAGGTGGTCGACGAATACGCGCACCTTGGGTGACAAATGCCGGCTCGACGGCCAGAGCGCTTTGAACTGGCCGCGCGCGCCGACCTGCTGCTCGAGCACGCTCAGAAGCCGGCCATCGGCAAGGGCCTCGCGGACCAGGAAATCAGGCATGCACGCGATGCCCAGACCGCGCAACGTGGCACCAAGCACCGCCTCCATGTTGTTGCAGGCGAGCACCGTTCGCAGGCGGGTTTCGGCGTCGGCCGTGGATTGCGATTGCAGCGCCTTGTTCCGTGATGAACGGAGTCTGCGCTCCTTTCCGATGGATTCAAGCTCGTTTAGCCTTTGTCGACCAGCGGCAAGTGGACGATGAATCAATACAGCAAACGTGTGAAATGGTCGTCCACGGGCGCGCTCCTGTTGCTGCCTCTGCTGCTGCAAGCCTTCGGCAACCACTGGGTACGCATCGCCGACACCTGTCTCCTGTACGTGATGTTGGCCCTGGGCATGAACGTCGTCGTGGGGTATGCCGGTCTACTGGACCTGGGTTATGTGGCCTTCTATGCCGTCGGCGCCTACCTGTTCGCGCTGCTGACGTCGCCACACCTGACCGACAACCTTGTTTGGGTCGCGACGATGTTCCCGGCCGGTCTGCATGCACCGTGATGGCTCACCATCCCGCTGGGTGGCGCGCTGGCCGCGGTCTTGGGGATCTTGCTCGGCGCACCCACGCTGAAGTTGCGTGGCGACTACCTGGCGATCGTGACGCTGGGGTTCGGCGAGATCGTGCGGCTCCTGGTCATCAACCTGGGCCGTCCGATCAATATCACCAACGGTGCGAAGGGCGTGGGCCCCATCGATTCGATCAGCTTCTTCGGTTTGGATCTGGGCAAGCCTTGGTCCTTCGGCAGCTACCAGGTCGCTTCGGTCACCCTGTACTACTACTTGTTCCTGGTGCTGGTGCTGCTCACGGTGAGCATCTGCCATCGTCTGCAGGAATCGCGCATCGGTCGAGCTTGGATGGCCATTCGCGACGACGAGGTCGCCGCCGAGGCCATGGGCATCAACACCCGCGACATGAAGTTGCTCGCTTTCGGCATCGGCGCCGGTTTTGGCGGCGTGGCCGGAGCCTTGTTTGGCACGTTCCAGGGCTTCGTGTCGCCCGAGGCCTTCACGCTGCAGGAGTCGGTGATCATCGTGGCCATGGTGGTGTTTGGCGGCATCGGCCACATCCCGGGCGTGATCCTCGGGGCCGTTCTGCTGACCGCCTTGCCGGAGGTGCTTCGCTACGTGGCCGGTCCTTTGCAGGCCGCGACCGACGGCCGACTCGACGCCGGCATCCTGCGCCCCTTGCTCATCGCGCTGGCGATGATCATCACCATGCTGCTGCGCCCGCGTGGCCTGTGGCCCTCGCCCGAGCACGGCAAGTCGCTGCCGTAGCCGTGCTCACCAATGCGAACCATTCTCATTGCGATGCTAGACTGCAAGCCGCAGTCAACACCAGTCCACAAGGAGCACCATGAAGCAGGTCATCATCACCGCGACGCTTGGCATCGTCGCCTCGTTCTCAACGACAACCGCTTTCGCGAAAGCCGACTGCAAGGCCTATCCCAAGGCCGAGTGGATGAAGGAGGCCGATGCCAAGAGCAAGATCGAAGCCCAGGGCTACACGATCAACAAGTTCAAGGTCGACGGCAACTGCTACGAGATCTATGGCAAGAACAAGGACGGCAAGAAGGTCGAGATCTACTTCGACGCCAAGACCCTGGAGCCGGTGAAGAGCGAGATCGAGAAGTAAGGCCATGCCGGCCTCCCGCGACAGGGAGCCTGCATCCAACGACCGCGTGCCCGTGTGGGACGCGGCCGTTCGTCTTATGCACTGGCTGCTGGCGGGACTGGTGGTTTTCGATCTCGTGCGCGACGACGGGGGCTGGCTGCATCGATCGGTCGGCTACGTGGCCGTCGGCGTGGTGTTCATGCGCTTCCTTTGGTCAGCACTTGTCCCGGGCCATGGCAGCTTCGCGGCGCTGAGGCCTTCCATGCGCACGACGCTGGCCTACCTTCGCGGCCACGCACCGCGTCAAATGGGCCATGACCCGCTCGGCCTGTGGATGGTGTGGTTGCTGTGGTCGCTGGTGTTGCTGCTCGGGCTCACCGGATGGATGAGCCGGCTTGATGCCTTCTGGGGCGACGAACGCGTGCAGGATCTGCATGCCTGGCTGGCCGATGCAATGCTCGTCGCGGTCGCGCTGCACCTTGCCGGCGTTGCGGCCATGAGTTGGCACTGGCGTGAGAACCTGCCCGCCTCGATGATCACCGGCGACAAGCGCGACGTCGACAGGCGAGACTGACGTCGACAGTTGCCTGCACGTCAAACGCCCGCTTCCATTGCGCGACGCCGCGCGGTCGCTGGCTACTTCCATTCCCAGAGCTGGCCCTTGGTGTTGCCTTGGGCATCGACCTCGTATTCGAAGACACCGGCGATGCTGTTCAGTTTCACCCAGGCCGGTGATGCGCTCTGGTAGTAGCACGCACCGCGGTAGCTGATCGAGCCGTCCTTCTTCATCGTGCCGACGCCCTGGCCGGTCCAGGTGGCAGCCTCGCCGCCCTTGCCCATGACCACACCCTGGCCTTCGCCGTGCAGCGTGCCATCGGGGCGCATCGTGGCAACGTAGGTCCCCGTCTCGGTCGACCCCACACCGTAGATCGAGCCGCTGGCCTGGAACGACGTCTCCATCCTCGGTGCTCCGTGGGCCGTCGGGAGCACTCGTTGCGACGTGACCTTGCCGGTTTCTTCGCCTATGCGTTCGCCCAACATGTGATGCTCCTTTCCAACCCGTGCAGGTTGCTTGCTGCCTCGAACGCGCAAGCGCCGTGCCTCGAAACGAGCCGCGGCGCGTTCGCGCCACTGCGTGGCCCGACACGTCGGTGCCACGTGCAACAAACATAGTCCCCGCCGAAGCGAACCGCAATCCCTCTCTCAGCCGGCCAGTCAGTCAGACCGGCGCCGACAACTGGTCGCGCAACGGCAGCCGCCGAATGCGTCTGCCGGTCGCGGCATGGATCGCGTTCATCAAGGCCGGCGCCACCACCGGCACCCCGGGCTCGCCGACGCCGCCGAGCGGCATGTCGTACGAGTCCGAGGGAACGAAGTGGATGACGATGCGCTTCGGCGCGGCGTTCATGCGGACGATCTCGAACTGATGGAAGTTGTCCTGCTCTGCGCGGCCGTTCTTGAACGTGATCTCGCTGACCACGGCCTGGCTGAGCCCCATCACGCACGCGCCTTCGATCTGCGAGCGCACGCGATCCGGATTGACCATCGGCCCGCAGTCGACCGCCACGTCGACGCGCGGGATCGTGATCTCGCCGTTCGGCGTGACGGCAACTTCGATCACCGCCGCCATGTACGTCACGAAGCTGTAGTGCGCCGCCAGCCCGAGCCCTTGTCCCTTCGGCAGCTTGCGTCCCCAGTTCGCCTCCTGGGTGACGCGCTCGATCACCTTGCGCAGCCGCCCCGTGCTGATCGGATAGCGTTCCGGTGATTCGCCGTGGTTCCACGGTTCGCTGATCTTGCGCGGATCGATGCTGCGGTCCGGCCCCAGCAGTTCGAGCAGGTAGTCGCGATGGTCTTTGCCTTGCGCCAGCGCGATCTCGGCGATGAACGATTGCGCGGCGAACGCATGCTGGATGTTGTTCACCGACCGCAACCACCCGATGCGCGTGTGCGCGGCCGCCTCCGGGTTTTCGATGCGCACATTCGGGATCTGGTAAGGCATGCCGGTGAGGCCCAGCCCCAGCTCGAACGGCGCGAGGGTCTTCGGGTCGGGCGCGAAGATCGAGAGGATCGTCGGTTCCGCCGAGCGATGCAGCCAGGCGACGACCTTGCCGCTGGCGTCGAGCCCGGCTTCCAGGTGCTGCGCCGAGACCGTGTGGAAGTAGTCGTTGTGCAGGTCGTCTTCGCGGGTCCAGGTCAGCTTGACCGGTGTGCCGCCCATCTCCTTCGACGCCAGCGCGGCTTCGACGACGAAGTCGGCCTTGGACTTGCGGCCGAAACCGCCGCCGAGCAGCGTGACGTTGACCGTCACCTTTTCGGGCGGCAGGTTCAGGCGCTTGGCAACCCGGTCGCGCGCGGCCTGCGGCGACTGGCTCGGTGCCCAGATTTCGCAGGCACCGCCGACGATGCGCGCGGTGGCAGCCGGGCATTCCATCGTGGCGTGCGCGTAGTGCGGCACGTAGTAGTCGGCCTCGAGCTTCTTCGCCGCGCTGGCCAGCGCGGCATAGGCATCGCCGTCATTGCGCACGACCTTGCCGCCCGGCTTCTTGACCGCTGCCTCCAGCTCGGCGCGGAAGCTCGCCGAGTCGTAGCTGCCGTGCGGGCCGTCGTCCCAGTCGATCTTGAGCGCGTTCCGGCCCTGGATCGCGGTCCAGGTGTCCTTGCCCACGACCACCACACCGCCCACCGGCTGGAACTCCGACGGCGGCGGCGTGCCCTCGATCGCGAACACTTTGACGACGCCGGCGACCTTCATCGCCGCAGCGGCGTCAAAGCTCTTCACCTTGCCGCCCAGCACCGGCGGGCGGGCCACCACGGCATAGAGCATCCCGGGCAAGCGGGTGTCGATGCCGTACTGCGACTTGCCGTTGACGATGACCGGCCCGTCGGTGAGCGTGGGATCGTCCTTGCCGATGTAGCGGAAGGTCGAGGGATTCTTCAGCTTCAGCGAGGCGCGCGGCGGCACCTCGAGCTTGGCCGCCGCAACGGCGAGGGCGCCATAGCCCAGCTTGCGGCCGCTCTTCTTGTCGACGACCTCGTGGTTGCGTGCCTCGACCTGGTCGAGCGGCACCTTCCACTGCGTGGCCGCGGCCTGCTCGAGCATCTGGCGCGCGGCTGCGCCGCAGCGGCGCATCGGTTCGAACCAGTGCCGCGTGCTGCGCGAGCCATCGGTGTCCTGGTTGCCGTATTTGGCTTCGTCGCCTGGCGCCTGGACGACGCGCACGCGCTTGTAGTCGGCTTCCAACTCATCGGCGACGATCCGCGGCAGGCTGGTGCGGATGCCCTGACCCATTTCGGAGCGGTTGACGACGACGCTGACCGTGCCGTCGGGCGCGATCGCGACGAAGATCTTCGGGCTGTCCTGCAGGCCGTGCGGCATGCCGTCGCCGCCGTACTTCTGCGGCTCGTCGGCGCCGAAGCCGAACCGGGGCAAGCCGACGCCGAGCACCAGGCCGGCGAGCGGGGCGGTCTTCAGGAACGCGCGCCGGCTGGTACCGGAATGCGGAGCGGTGATGAGGGTGCGCAGGTCCATCATGCTTCTCCCTTCATGCCCGCCGCGACCTTGATGGCGCTGCGGATGCGGGTGTAGGTGCCGCAGCGGCACAGATTGCCGCTCATCGCGCCGTCGATCTCGGTGTCGCTCGGCTTCGGGGTCTTCTGGAGCAGTGCCGCGGCGCTCATGATCTGGCCCGCCTGGCAGTAGCCGCACTGCGGCACGCCGATCGCCAGCCAGGCGTTCTGCACGGCCTTGCCGACACGCGTGGCGCCGACGCCTTCGATGGTGGTGATCTTTTTGCCGGCGGCGGCCGACAGTGGCGTCTGGCAGGAGCGCACGGGCTCGCCGTCCAGGTGGACTGTGCAGGCGCCGCACAGCGCCATGCCGCAGCCGAACTTGGTGCCGGTGAGTCCCAGGTGATCCCGCAGCACCCACAGCATGGGGGTGTCCGCGGGAGCGTCGACGTTCATCGACTTGCCGTTGATCTGCAGCGTCGTCATCGAAGACCTCCATGGGTGACGCCGGCCGCGCCGCCGTTGGCCCGGCCGTGGCGAAGCGCCGTAGCGTACTCCTGACGCGTGTCGCTTGCACAATGCACTCATGGCCACCCTTCTCGCCACCCTCGTCGATGCCTCCGAGCGCGTCGCGGGCGTGAGCAGCCGGCTGGCCAAGCGCGACGCGATCGCGGCCTGCCTGCGCGCTGCGTCAGGCGACGAAGTCGAGATCGCCGTCGCCTACCTCTCCGGGGAGATCCGCCAGGGCCGCATCGGTATCGGCCATGCCACGCTGTCCGCGCTGCGCGGTGCACACGCGGCGCAAGCGGAGCTGACGCTGCGCGACGTCGATGCGACGCTCGATCGTGTCGCGGCGATCACGGGCAAGGGGACGGTGGCCGAGCGCGCTGCACAACTGCGAGCGCTGTTCGAGCGTGCCACCGCGGTCGAGCAGGACTTTCTGTTGCGCCTGCTCGTCGGCGAGCTGCGCCAAGGCGCGCTCGAGGGCGTGATGATCGATGCAATCGCGGCCGCGGCTGGCGTGCCGGTGGCCGATGTGCGGCGCGCGGCCATGTTCGCCGGCAACCCGGGAGCTGTTGCCCATGTCTTGCTGAGTGAAGGCGCTGGCGCCCTCGCGCGATTCGGCGTGGCGCTGCAGCGGCCGGTGCAGCCCATGCTCGCGCAGCCGGCCGACGACATCGCCGATGCGCTGGCGCGGGTGGGCGCCGCTGCGGCGCTCGAATGGAAGGTCGACGGCGCGCGCGTGCAGGTCCACAAGGCCGGCGACGCGATCACCGTCTACACCCGCAACCTGAACGACGTGACCGCGTCGGTGCCGGAGATCGTCGAAGCGCTGCGCGCGGTTTCCTCGAACGCGCTGATCCTCGACGGCGAGGCGGTCGCGCTTCGCGCCGGCGGTGCGCCGCAGCCGTTCCAGGTCACCATGCGCCGCTTCGGGCGCAGGCTCGATGTCGAGCGCATGCGCGCGGAGCTGCCGCTTGCGGTGTTCTTCTTCGACTGCCTGCATCGCGACGGCACGTCGCTCATCGATCGGCCGGCGAGCGAGCGTTTCGATGCGCTCGCAAGTGCATTGCCGGCGCCACTCGTGATCCCACGTCTGATCACCGCCGACGTCGCGGCCGCCGAGGACTTCTATGCCGATGCGCTGGCACGCGGCCACGAAGGCGTCATGGCGAAGGCGCTCGATGCGCCCTACGA
>Ga0307508_10003166_pt1 | contig 16825 bp, 12 predicted proteins | sample 9_EM_MG_FD_203089 | JGI IMG/M metagenome (GOLD analysis project Ga0307508, IMG submission 203089) | Populus trichocarpa ectomycorrhiza microbial communities from riparian zone in the Pacific Northwest, United States - 9_EM | ecosystem: Host-associated > Plants > Roots > Unclassified | place...
TGTCCTTCTTATGATGACCACCAAGGTTGTCTTCCTCCGCGGCAGCGCTTGCGCTTTCCCGGTCTGCGCCGGTACTTGGCCCAGGGACCTCCTGGTGCCGCAGAGTCGGTTGACCCGAGCTGAGCCCTGACAGTGTCGGTTGCCCGGTCTCTGGATGCCGTCCTAAGACCGTGTGACGAGTTTCCGATACCTTCCTGCCTGGTCTGTATCCGAATTCCGACCCTGTAGTATTTAGGGTGTAACACTATCCCCCCCTTCCTAAGCTTCGTCCCGAAGCTACAGGATGGTGTTCTTGCGTATAGTCCTTCAGCTCAGTACTATTGCTTGATTATTGAGACAAAAACCCCGCGTGGGAAAAGGTCTCTCAAATCGGTGAGCCCGTAGTCCGTTGGCGTTTCAAATCGACGAAACACGTAACGGTTCTGTAAGGTGACCTTTGAACGTAGCCTCCCAGCCTGCCGCTCTGGTTATCGAGAAAAACCCGGTGGGAAAAAACTCTCTAACCATTCCTTGAGCCTGCAGCTGTCGAACGGCGTATTCGTCAGGTCGTATCGGTCATGACATCGTATTGCTGTCGAATGCCATCCGTATTCCGGGGGACTCTTGACGTCCTGAGTCTGGCGCCCAGTGCCCACCTTCTGGTGAAGGCATCCCGTTTCCATCCTCAAACTCCCGGCCTTTTGGCTCATCCGTCCCGGCGCTCGGCTCGGAACGGCGTCCTCCCCAGCCTTTCGGCTGTCCGGTACAGTTTCATACTGCACCGGTTCCCAAGCCTCCCGGCCATCGTCTTCCTCGGCCTTTGCGGCCAACCCGCCCCGGCGCTTCAGCACGGGACAGCATCCTCCCTGACCTTTCGGTCAACCCGTTCCTGCGCTTCGGCACGGAACGGCGTCCTTCCGAGGCTTTCCCGGTATTCGGCGGTGCTGCTGGTACCGCGAGTACGGAGCCTTTGCTGCCTATTCTGACAAAGGCTGCCGCAGCCTGCTTCGCATGCCGGATCGCCGTAAGCGGTCGATCCTTATCCCCCCCTTTCCAGGGCGGTTCTCCAAACGCCTTGAATAAGCGTCAAGTTTGCCCTTCCGGCTACTGGACCGATGTTGATATATTATCGTCGATGCCAGCGGGATGCTGTAATCGGTGAGCCTGGCGTCGGTTGAATACCCCATTACACGAGGTTTGCTCAGCGTATGGTGTTCCGTGAGTTCGTCGACAGACGCGTATATGCCCGGATGACGTGCGATTGGCGTTACGCTCCATCGAGGAGCTGCCTCGCAACGGGTCGGTGAGGGCGATGTCGAGGAATAGCTCCCAGTGCGAACTCCCGCACGTCGAACGCCGCGAATGCCAAACTCCGCAGCTCGGAACAGCTGGAACGGTGCCCGGAACGTGTATTCTAACGTATCCGGAACGACCTTACCGGCTTCGAGTGCGGATTTCACACGTTGGATGCAGCGAATACCCGGTCCTGCAACTCGGAGTAGCTGGAAAGGTGCCCGGAACGTGTATTCTAACGTATCCGGAACGACTTCACCGGCTTCGAGTGAGAACGAGTGCTGGTTCCTTGGTGAGCTGGTGGTCGCCGGGACCCAAAAGGACTGGATTTTGGGGATTTTCGTCCGGTTTCGGTGAAAAACAGGAAAAACGAGCTCAGCAGCACTCGAAGTCCATTGAAGCCCAGAACGAAAAAACCCTCGTCGTTTGCCTGCCCAGCAGCCGTTGTGGACTGCGTCTCTGGCGGGATTAGCTGATTCTTCGGTGCCACGCACGCGGTGCGATGGACACCGTCGTCGGAGCTGTTGCAGTGCGGTTCAGGCGGTTTCCGCGGTTATCGTCGACCGCTGCTTGGACCGGCTCTCAATGCTCCTTTCTTGACCCGACCTCCCAGTTACGGCTCATAGGCCGGCTGGGGGTCTTTCTCTCCCTAGCCTTTCGGCTTGACCACGTCTGCTCGGCGCAACGGCCGGCAAGTGATCTTTCCTTCCTTGCCCTTTCGGCGCGTTACCAGGTCCCGTCGAGCTTCAACTCGACCCCTGGCTACCCAAACTTCCTTGCTCGTCGTTGGCGTTGAGCAGGACCTTCTTTCTCTTCACACATCTGCCTCGTGTCGACCGGAGGGAGAGTGAGTGGCTGACAATCGACGTCGTCTGAAGGTCGAAATTCTCGAGAAAGGTGACTTGAACCCTAGATTATAGTGTGACACTGGGACGTCCGGTCAACGTCGGAGTGACGGTAATATCGAACTAGTCAGGTTTCTCGATAGTCACGAAGGAGATGGGGCGTACGCGGTCTTTGCCGGCGTTCAATTATTATACAAGAATAACTTCCCCAATGACCCTCCTTCCAAGTTCGCCCACCGTTAGGGGATTCACAGCGAATAATCTAAGGGGTTCGGTTCGATAGTGGAACCGCCCACTGGCTTGCGCACTCGGTGGCATGCTCGCGCAGCGTGTCGCAACGGCGGTGGGTTGGCGCATGCCCGGCAGCGTGCCAGACAGCTTGCGTACATCGCTTCGGTGGATGGATCGAGACAGGTCCGGCGGCTTGCCCGGCGGCTCGCTCGTAAGGCTTCGGCGGATGGTTCGGTTCGAGACGGGCCTGGTGGCTTGCCCGGCGGCTCGCTCGTATCGCTTTGGCGGATGGTTTGGTCGAGACGGGCCCGGCGTACTGCCCGACGGCTCGCTCGCGGTGCTTCGGCTGGTAGTTTGGTCGAGACGGGCCCGGCATACTCCCCGACGGCTCGCTCGCGGCGCTTCGGCGTATGGATGGATTGAGACGTGCCCGGCGTACTGCCCGACGGCTCGCTCGCGGCACTTCGGCGGATGGTTCTGTGACACTGGGGTTGTCTCGTAACCGGAGTGTGGGTAGAATCGAAGGTAATCAGGCTACTTTTGATAATTCACAATGGAATAATCTTAGATCTTGTGTGTGGGTTCGGTGGTAGTGTTTGTAGGCGATGTTCGTGCTGGTTTCTTTCCTGTTTCCTGAGAGAAAACCTCTTTCTTTTTATGGTGGAAGCCATAGCGTGAGATCTGATGAACCAGCACGAGCGCTGGTGACTCGGGCTTGGATTTTCCCGAGGTGCGGGGACCCCAGGGTGATTCATTGGTCATAGCAGGGTGTAGATAAGGGGAGATGAGGTTTCATGCACCTTGCGGCACCCTAGGCTCAGAGTCCTCCGTCTCTCCCTGAGGTGAGAGCTCCCTGGGGAGCCACGTACTGCATGAGGGCCATGCGGTCGTGCGGGGTCTAAGTTTCTAGAGTCTGTCGATCACCCTGAGGTGACGCAATCTCTCTCTGGAAAGAGATCCGTTCGTTTGCACTCGCCCCCTCATCACCGGAGTTAGCCTAGGTCCGGTTTTCTCGGCTGACAGCTAATCTCCGTCTCCTCGATCTCTTGCCTAGACTCTCTGACATCATTACCTGTGCTTCAGAAGGCAACTAGTGTCCTTCTGAAGGCCCGTGATGAGTCTCCCTTGCTACGTATCCTTAGCTAATTGCTAAGGTGTAACACTACCTTCCCTCTCCCTTAGCCTCGTCCCGAGCGCTAACTATCTTTGAGTAGCCCGTCCTCCTCCTTTTGATCGTATGATTCCTTCAACGCTGAGTTCCCTTCAATGTCACGGACTGCAGTCCTCCACCCCTACAGCCCTCCCAGCCACCGGATCAGGGCATCATTCTCTGTAATCCGTCGGAATGGCTGGGCCCTCAGAGTAAGCCGGAGCGTACTCCTACAATCGTTTGGTGTTCATGCGTCGCGCCATATCCCACCGGGATTCGGTTCTCCGAGAGAACGGGTAGGAAATCGGTGGGCCGGGGGCTAGAAGCGGGGTTCAGAAAGAGGTACGACAACTCATCCGGTTGAAGCAAACGTATCAAGAAGTGCCCGCGCCTTCCCGGTTGTCGACCCGTATTCTCTTCCGGGTTCTCTCGAGTCCCCGTCTGTGGGTGTGTGGTACTTTGGCTGAGTTCTGGGGACGCTCCCTCGTATTCGGGTGCCCGAGAAGCGGGTGTTTCCGTATCGACCGGTTCTTTAGTTCCGGGGTTGGTTCTCGAGATATCTTGGCGGGAGAGCCTATGGTGTCCTTCGGGCTGGTACCGGTATCCTGGTAGTGACCTTCCTGATGGGCCTCTCGTAGTGCCGAAGAATGTGCCGTGGAGTGACCGCACTTTCGGGGACGGGATCACCACCAGATGGCTTGAGGCCACCGGTTCTTTTATCCGAGTTGATAGTCCTTCGGGGCGTCTGGATTCCGTCAGTGGAACTCCCGGAGTTTCTCCAGGCCGCCTTCCGAAAAGTTGTCGAAGGGTTCTTCCGTCCAGTCCTTGCGCTCGGGATAGTCGAGCCATTTGACGAGGTACAGGGTCCGCTTGTTATTTCCTCGACCGCGTTCTGCCGAGGCCATAACTTCCTCAACGTCGTATTCCTCCGATTGCTCGATATCGTCGGCTTCTCGTAGTATTCTTGAGGGATCTGGCGGCGCCCGATGTTCACTGGATCTGTACGGCTCCAGCAGAGACACATGGAAAACGTTGTGGATTTTCCACTTCCTGGGTAGCGTCAGCCGTACCGCGAGGGGGGAGATGATTTTCTCGATTTGGAAGGGACCATGATTTTTGTGGTCCATCTTCTTCGAGGGGCGCCGGGTTTTGATGTTTCGTCCGTTTAGCATAACCAAGTCTCCTACCTGGTACGCCGGAGGCTCCTTTCGTCCTGGGTCTGTGTAGCGGCGCATTCGCTCTTGGGCGGCTTCCAACCCCTTCCGAGTTTCTTCGTGGACGCCCGACATCCAGTGGGCGTAGTTGGTGCTGGCTGGATTAAAGGGTTCTTCCGTCGGAGGGTTTGGCGCCGCCGGATGGAAGCCGTAGTTGGCATAGAACGGCGAGATCCCGTTTCCTGTTGTGACCGAATTGTTGTAGGCGAATTCGGCCATTGGTAGTAAGCGTACCCAATCGTCTTGCTCTTTCCCCACGAAGGCTCGAAGGTATGACTCGATCGTTTGGTTGAGTCGTTCCGTCTGGCCGTCTGTTTGCGGGTGGAAGGCTGTCGACATTCGGGGGCGGATTTCCAGGAGGTTCAAGAATTCTTGCCATACTTCCGAGGTAAAGCGAGAGTCTCGGTCTGACACGATATCAGTGGGGAGACCGTGGAAGCGCCATACCTCCCTTGCGAAGATCTTTGCCAGGTCTGCCGCTGTCTTGCCGTCCTGTAGCAGTGGTATGAAGTGGGCCATTTTGGTGAAACGATCGATGATTACCCAGAGCTGATCGCATTTTTCCGAGACTGGGAGTTCCGTGATGAAATCCATGGCTACCGATTGCCACGGTGCATAGGGAAGCTCCAGTGGTGAGGATAGACTGTAGGGCCGATGTCGAGCTGCCTTATTCTTCTGGCATTCCGGACAGCTCCTAATGAAATCGATGATTCTCTTATTCATTTTTGGCCACCAGAAGTTTCGTCGGATGAGCTCGATCGTTTTATCCTGGCCCATGTGCCCGGCCACCCTTGTGTCGTGTTCGGATTCCATTACCCGTTGAACTGCTGCCGCCGGGGTCCACAGTTTTTCTTTTCTGTATAGCAGGTTGCCCTGGATCCTCATTTCCTTTGCCTCCTGGTACTGTGGGTCTTCCTTCGCTAGTTTCCCGTTTTCCTCTAAGAACGCCAGTTTTGCTTCCTGGTACTGTGGGTCTTCCTTCGCTAGTTTCTCGATTTCCTCTAAGAACGCCCGGTTCCATCTTCTTGCCGGGAGAGAGGACAGTCTGGCTGACGAGCAGACGAAGGAGATCGCGTCTCGTCGTGGTGCTTTTGTGTCAGCGTGATTTCCGACGTTTTCAAAGTGTTTTTTTCCTAAAACCGTTGTTATTGGCTGGTTTTCTATCCCTCCCTTTTCGGGGCGGTACTCCGAATGCCTTGACAATGCGTTTGGTTTTCCGTTTTGAGAACCTGGTCGATAGTAGATTCGAAAATCGATGCCGGCGAGTTCTTGCGCCCAGCGCGCCTGTCGGCGGTTAAGCACTTTTGTGGTTGTGAAGTACTCCAAATTCTGGTGGTCTGAAAAGACCTGGATCTGGTGCTCTGCTCCTTCACAATAGCGTCTCCAATGCTTAAACCCGTCGACTATTGCCAAAAGCTCTTTGTCGTGTATCTCGTAGTTGATTTCTACCGGAGAGAATTTTCTTGAGTGGAACGCCACTGGGTGTAGCCGGTTTTCCTCGTCTCGCTGCGAGAGAACTGCTCCGATGGCGAAATCCGAGGCGTTGGTTTCCATAATGACTGGTCGGGTTGTGTGACACTGGGGTTATGTCGTAACTGGAGTGGGGTAAAGATCAAAGGTAACCAGGCTACTTTCGATGATCCACAATGGAATAATCTTAGATCTTGTGTGTGGTAGTGTTGGTGAGGATGTTCGTGCTTTTCTCTTTTTCCTTGCGAGGGATTTCTCCCTTTTTTATCTTCGAAGATGCCCGAGTGAGACCGGATGAGTCGGCCCTGGGTTCCCCCGAGGCCTTGGGCCACGAGGAGGATCCATTGGTCCTGGCTGGGGTACTGATAAGGGAGGTGGGGTTCTTCATGCAGCTTGGCGGGGTAACCGGAGTAAGGTTTCCCGCTTTCCCGCAATCTCCCCGCACCTCCGGGATTAAGGCCCTAAGTCCGTCTCTTACGGCTGTAACTCTTAATCCCGTTTCTTATCTCCCGCCTAGACTCTCTGAACCCAAGGTTCGCTTCCCAGCGGGTAGGACCGGAGTAAGGTCTCTTCCGCATTCCGCTCTCCTTTCCTGGGGCGTCTCTTACCGAGGGGTCTCCTACGGGGTCTTGTCTCCATCCGCTCGATATCCAAGTGTAACACTACCTCCTCCCCCTCCTAGCCTCATCCCGAGCGCTAACCACTTCTCTATCTAAGTAGCCCACCTCTTCCTTGCGAGTGCGAGATTCTTTCAACGCCGAGTTCCGTTCAGCGTTTTATGGACTGCAGTCCTCCTCCCCTGCAGCCCTCCGGTGGAGCTAAGTCAAGCGAGAAAACCCTCCTACGGGAAAAACTCGCTCCCCTGTCGTAGCATCTCTAGTGGATGCGCTCCACCGGCCCTCAAATCTGGGTGGTCTCCCGACCGGTCCGAGATCCTACTATCGGAGTATTGCAAGACGTGACGAGACGGGGTTCGGTGAACTTGGCACATGGAAGGAGTGACCGGGGTAGTTCGTCCGCCTCTACCACCGGTATGCACACAGAGGTGTATGATATCTGATCCGCTCGCCCGGCCTTGCAAATGTTGGTACTCTGTCGTATGGCTCTTTGTGAGGGGGGATCTTCCTGAGACATATCGCTGGCCCACGGCCGGAAGCATATGATGTTTTTCCGATTCTTTTCCACATGCAACGAGTGACTTTCGCGACTTAGGGTTCGTGCCCGGGTATTCCCTCGCAAGTGTTCAGACAGAGGTGTGTCGTACCGAACACCTACGGCTTCCGGTCGCTCAGGTTCGATATATCTTGGGTGATCCTTGGGACGTAGGCCTCCTCCACTGCGTCCCCCTACCGCCGGGCTCTCTGCCGCTCGAGCCGGTGAAGCTATTCGGATAGCCGGTAGTCCCTGGGAGCGTCTGGGTTCCTTCGATGAAACTCCCGGAGTTTCTCCAGACCTCCTACTGAAAAGTTGTCGAAGGGCTCTTCCATCCAGTCCTTTCGTTCCGGAAAGTTGAGCCATTTGACGAGGTAGAGGATTCGTTTCTTGTTTTCCCGGCCGTGTTCTACCGACGACATGATTTCGTCGACGTCGTATTCCTCCGATTGTTCGATGTCGTCCGCTTCTCGTAGCACCTTCGAAGGGTCCGGGGGGGCCTGGTGTTCACTGGTTCGGTAAGGTTCAAGTAGCGAAACGTGGAAGACATTATGGATTTTCCACTTCCCAGGCAGCGTGAGACGGAAGGCCAGCGGGGAGACTATTTTTTCGATCTGGAAGGGACCCTGATTTTTGTGATCCAATTTTCTAGAGGGGCGGCGTGTTTTGATGTTGCGGCCGCTGAGCATCACCAGGTCCCCCACCTGGTACGCCGGAGTGGTTTTCCGTGCCGGATCTGTGTACCGCCGCATCCGTTCCTGCGCCTCCTCCAACCCTTTCCGGGCTTCGTCGTGTATCGCTTGCATCCAGTGGGCGTATACCGTACTTGCCGGGTTGAGGGGTTTCGTTGACGCGGTCCCTACCGCCACTGGGTGGAAGCCATAGTTAGCATAGAATGGGGTCATACCGTTTCCTGTAGTGGCCGAATTGTTGTAGGCGAATTCCGCCATTGGCAAGAGGCGCCGCCAGTCGTCCTGCTCTGTGTTGACGAACGCTCGTAAATAGGCTTCAATCGTCTGGTTGAGCCGCTCGGTTTGTCCGTCTGTTTGCGGGTGGAATGCCGTGGACATTCGGGGCCTGATTCCGGAGAGTCGCAGGAATTCCTTCCAGGTTTCCGAGGTGAATCGGGAGTCCCGGTCTGACACTATATCCGCCGGTAGTCCGTGGTGCTTCCATATTTCCCTGGCGAAGATGACCGCGAGGTCGGCCGCGCTTTTTCTCTCCTTCTTTAGTGGCAGGAAGTGCGCCATCTTTGTGAATCGGTCAACGATTACCCATAGTTGGTCGCATCCGTCCGACTCGGGGAGTTCCGTAATGAAGTTCATCGCTATGGATTGCCAGGGGGCGTACGGTGTTTCCAGTGGGGATGATAGTCCATAGGGCTGGTGCTGGGCCGTTTTATTCTGCTGGCACTTGGGGCAGCTTCTGACGAAGTCAATTATTCGTTCATTCATCTTCGGCCACCAGAAGTTTCGTCGGATTAGTTCGATGGTCTTGTCCTGCCCCATGTGACCTGCTACCTTCGTGTCGTGCTCCGATTCCAGTATTCCGGAGATTAGCCCCCTTGGTACCCACAGCAGGTTCCGTCGGTAAAGAACCCCGTCTTCCCAGCTTAGTTCCTTGACCGTCCGGTCCTTCGGCAACAATTCCTCTGCTGCCGCTGCCTGTTTCCTGGCCTGTTCGTAGGCCTCGTCCCTTCTTCCTTCTTCCCTGACGTTCGTCAGGAAGTCCTTCGACCATCTTCTTGCGGGGAGCGACACCATCCTGGCTGAAGAGCATATGAAGGAGCGCCCTAGCCTTTCTTCGAGGTGATTTTTTCCCAAAACCGTTGTTATTGGCTGGTTTTCTATCCCCCCCTTTTCCGTGCGGTACTCCGGCCGCCTAGATAGTGCATCCAGCTTCCCGTTTTGGGTCCCTGGGCGGTAGTAGATTCTGAAATCGATCCCGGCCAGCTCCTGAGCCCATCGTGCTTGTCGTCGGTTAAGCACCTTTGTCGTGGTGAAGTATTCCAGGTTTTGGTGATCCGAGTATACCTCCACTTGGTGCGCGGCTCCCTCGCAATACCGCCGCCAGTGTTTAAAGGCGTCCACTATCGCCAGGAGTTCTTTGTCGTGGATTTCATAGTTGATCTCCGCCGGGGTGAACTTCCTTGAGTGGGAGGCGACGGGGTGGAGGCGATTCTCTGCGTCCCGTTGTGACAGGATTGCCCCTAACGCGAAGTCTGATGCGTCTGATTCGACAATCACGGGTTTGGTTGCGTCGAAGTGTGCGAAAATCGGAGCCGTGGTGAATCGTGCCTTCAGTTCCCGGAACGCCGCTTCTGCCTCGGGGGTCCATTTCCATTCCGGCCCGACCTCCTTTTTGGTCAGTTCCGTGAGAGGCCTTGCTACTCGGGAGTAGTCTTGGATAAACCGTCGGTAGAAGTTAGCGAATCCTAGGAACGACTGTACTTCCTTGAGCGATTTCGGTGCTTCCCATGACAGTACCGCCTCTACTTTCCCCTTTGCCATTTTGATTCCTTCTTTTCCTATGATGTAGCCGAGGAATTCCACTTCCTGCGCTCTCCACACGCATTTTTCCGGCGAGACGGCGAGCCCATTTTTTCGTAGCCTCCCCAGAACTTCCTTGACTAACCGGTCGTGTTCTTCTATCGTTTTGGCGTATATCAGGATGTCGTCCATATATGCCAGTACCCCTATGTCGAGGACGTCGGACAGCACGTGGTTCATCATGTCTTGGAAGGTGGAGGGGGCGTTGGTTAACCCAAAGGGCATTACCCTGAATTCGAACAGTCCGTATCTTGTTCGGAACGCCGTTTTCCAATCATCGCCCTGTCGAATTCGGATCAGGTTGAAACCGTTTTTGAGGTCCAGTTTCGTGAACCACTGGGCTCCTTGAACGCGGTCCTGCAATTCTTGCATGAGTGGCAAGGGGTAACGGTTGGGGATAGTTATTTTGTTGAGACCCCGATAGTCCACGCATAGTCGCAGGCCCTTGCCGTTTGGTTTTGGGACGAACAGGATGGGAGATCCAGCCGGTGATGTTGAGCGTTAGATTTTACCCGTTTTCTCCATTTCCTTGAGCCATTCTCTGAGGGCTTGTAATTCAGATTCCGATAGTGGGTATATCGGTCCCCATGGCGGAGTGCTTCCTTCTTTCAGGTCGATCTTGCAGTCGTACTGCCGGTGTTCAGGTAGCGTGTCCGCTGCTTCCTTGCTCATGATCCCCATGAATTGTCGGAATTCAGGGGGTACTTGTTCGCCGGTGTCTTCCTGAACGGCCGAGACGTATCCGATCGTCCTTGCTCCAGGGTCTGTTAGCACCGATTCGTCCCAGGTGAGGGAGAACTCGTTGGTTGCGGCCTTGGTGCATTTTTCCAAGCATCGGGGGCTGTTGAACCGGACTTCCTCGTTCGCCCATGCACCCTGCGGGGGGTGGTCGGTGATCCAGCTAAAGGGCAGGAAGATGTCGATGTTCGGGTCCATTACCGAGACCTCGAATCTTTCCCAGGAGTAGTGTTTTCGGTGCTGCAGTTTCATCACCTCCGTGTAGTACTGCCCGGCTCCGGGGACTCTTTCTCCTGTATAACTTTCGATCGTCCGTGGGTGCCGGTGCTCCCTTTTTCCTATCTTTAGCTGCCTGACCGTTTTCTCATTGACTAGGGCTATGGAACAGCCAGTGTCCAATAGTACTCGCACGAGGTGCTTCGTTTCGCCCTGGTGTAAGAACATGGTGATAACAGGGTGAGTGTCCTGTTGCTTTTCCTTCTTGGTGGGGGGTCCCGTACTTGGTTCCTCGTTTTTTCGTTTGCTGGTTGTCGCGCTTATTGTGTGGGATGCCTCCGGGTGCGACCGTCCCGGGCCCCCTAAAAATCCGAGTCGGAGTCGTCCCAGGGGGCTGCTCCTATCATTCGGGGTGGATCGACTCCTTCTATCGCCATAGGCTCCACGGCCGCCACCTTCTGTTGTTTGACCAGTCGTTCGACTGGTTCTTCCGTCGCTTTTCTTTTCCCGCCGACAGGGCCGGCCCTGGTTGTCACGGCCGCTGTTTTCCATGGAGCCACCAGGAGGCTGGTTCCCTGGGAGGTGGTGAAGGCATAGCATTCAAACGTTTTATGCCCCGGTCTCCCGCACCTCCAGCAGCCGTCCGTGGCCTTGTACTCCTCTTGTTCCTTCGCAGGAACTCCCTTCAGTGCGGTTTCCAGACTCACCCATGCCTTCTTCTTCCCTGCGGGGGCCTTCCCTGGCTCGGGGTGCTGCGGGGTCCGGGCTTCCTTTCCCTTTTCCTTTTCCTTCTCTTTTCTGGGATCCTTTCCCGTTGGTTGGCTCTTTACTGCCTCCCAAGCGGCTCTAAGCGCCTTTTTCCTTTCTACCTGCAGGCCCGCTTGGTGGGTGGCCTGCAGAAATCCTTCGTCGTCCGCAAAGTCTCCCAGGTAGTGGGCAAATCGCATGTCCAGGATCGAGTCTGGCATTGCTAGGTCGACTTTCTCTCGGAGGGCTTCGCCCGTGGCTTGGGCGAAGTTGTTGAGCGCTCGGAGCTCCGTTAGGTAGGCTCGGATAGACCCGTGGTATTTGAGCTGTCCCAACTGGAGTTGGGCATCCGCGGCCTCTCGCTCGTTCCGGTATTCGGTCCGGATGGCTGCGGAATAGTTGGTCCACGTGTCACGCTCGCCCAACTCTCGGTAGCACTGGAGAAGCCAGACCAGAGCGGTGTCGGTCAGAAGGGTTCCGATCCAAGCGATTTTTTGCCGGTCCACGGTTTCTGGGTAGAACCCTAGGTACATTGTGACCGATTCCCACCATTGGTTGAAGGCGGACGAGCTCTTCCCGTCGAATTTCCCCGGGTTCTCCATTTTTAGGCGGGAGGTCCGGATTTGGGGTTCGGCTGGTCGTCCTGGGAGCTGGGCCGCTGCAATTCCTGCTCCGACTAACTGGGCTATCTCTCCTGGGGTGAGCATTGTTGCTAGCTGCCCGGTCGTAGGTTCCCCGGTGTTTGGGGGGGGTCGCCCCGTGGGCAGGTTTTGCTCGTACAAGTCGTCGTCGCCTTCGCTCGGGGCCAGCGAGGGCGAGGGTGGCGCCGGCCTCCTCGGAGGCCCTCCTGGCGGTCGGCCTTCTCCTCCTCCTCCTGTGGCCAGGGGAGCCGGGATTGCTGGGGGTCTTTGTCGCCTCCCAGTTCCTCCGAGCATCGGGCTTCCCAACGTAAGGCGGGTTGGGACACTGGGTTGGACCTGTCCTTGTGGGGACGCTGGGAGGGGTACCGTGGTTGCTAACCTTGTTAGTTCTTCCCGGGCCCTGGCCAGCTGCTGTTCCAGCCCGGCCATCCTCTTGCGGTCCTCATTCCCTGCTTTTCGAGGACGTCGACTTTCTGCTGATGGTTAGCCGCCCACTTTTCTATGTTACCTTGGAATTCCGCCAGGTGGGTGTTTCTGGCCAGGTTTGCTTCCGACAGGAATGCTACCGCGTCGTGCATGCGGGCTACCTGGGTGGCCTGGTGCATTCGCTGTAGTTCCTCCGTTGCTGTTCGTTCGATAATGGCCTCCCAGACCTGTCGGGTGAATGCCTGGTATGCGTTAGCCGCCACCATTAGTTCGTTCCTTACCCAGTCCCCCGCGATTAGCTCCTTGGCTTCTAGTTGCTCGTAGACGTATTGCGCGCCTTGGGCCAGGCGGTTGTAGGCCGCCTCAATCCGCCGAATGTGTTGGTCCGTTCGGTCCATGGTGTTACCACAGACGTCTAGTAGCTGGCGTAGATCCAGTTCCGCCTGCTGCTGATGGTTGGCCATGGCTCGCATCCATCCCACCGGGTTGGCGATTTCCAGGGCTTCCTCCTGGGATTCTTCCTCGTTCGTGATCTGTAAGAGACCGCGAGGGGCCTCCAGGCGGAGCATGTTGTAGTCGGAGGTGGTGGACATTTCGAGTAGGTAGGGGTGGGTTTTTGAAGTAGGTAGCGTTGAAACAAGTTATGAAAGTAGGGTGATTTGAGATTTAAGATTATAGTGTGACACTGGGGTTATGTCGTAACCGGAGTGGGGTAAAGATCAAAGGTAACCAGGCTACTTTCGATGATCCACAACGGAATAATCTTAGATCTTGTGTGTGGTAGTGTTGGTGAGGATGTTCGTGCTTTTCTCTTTTTCCTTGCGAGGGATTTCTCCCTTTTTTATCTTCGAAGATGCCCGAGTGAGACCGGATGAGTCGGCCCTGGGTTCCCCCGAGGCCTTGGGCCACGAGGAGGATCCATTGGTCCTGGCTGGGGTACTGATAAGGGAGGTGGGGTTCTTCATGCAGCTTGGCGGGGTAACCGGAGTAAGGTTTCCCGCTTTCCCGCAATCTCCCCGCACCTCCGGGATTAAGGCCCTAAGTCCGTCTCTTACGGCCGTAACTCTTAATCCCGTTTCTTATCTCGCGCCTAGACTCTCTGAACCCAAGGTTCGCTTCCCAGCAGGTAGGACCGGAGTAAGGTCTCTTCCGCATTCCGCTCTCCTTTCCTGGGGCGTCTCTTACCAAGGGGTCTCCTATAGGGTCTTGTCTCCATCCGCTCGATATCCAACTTTAACAGGTTGGGTCGAAGTGAGCTAGGATGGGTGCCGTTGTGAAGCGGTGTTTTAACTTCCTGACGGCTGCTCCCGCCTCCTCATTCCAGGACCAATTCTTTCCTATTTCCTTTTTTGTTAATTCCGTCAATGGTCGGGCTACTCTGGAGTAGTCTTTAATAAATCGTCGGTAGAAGTTGGCGAATCCTAGGAAGGACTGGACTTCCGTCAATGAGTTTGGGGTTTTCCAACTGAGGATCGTTTCCACTTTTCCTGTTGACATCTTGATGCCATCCCGACCAATTATGTAGCCCAGGAATTCTACCTCCTTGGCTTTCCACACGCATTTTTCGGGGGAGACTGCTAGTTGGTTTTGTTGTAGTTTCTTCAATACTTCTTTGACCAGTCGGTCGTGTTCCTCCTTGGTTTTAGCGTATATCAGGATGTCGTCCATATATGCTAAGACTCCGACGTCGAGTACGTCTGATAGGACGTGGTTCATCATGTCTTGGAACGTAGAGGGCGCGTTGGTCAGACCGAAGGGCATTACCTGGAATTCGTATAGTCCGTATCGAGTTCGGAAGGCTGTCTTCCACTCATCGCCTTCCCGAATTCGTATGAGGTTGAATTCGTTTTTTAAGTCCATCTTTGTAAACCATTGGGCGCCCTGTACATGGTCTTGTAGCTCCTGCATAAGTGGTAGGGGATATCGGTTCGGGATTGTGACGGCATTTAATCCCCTGTAATCCACACATAGCCGCAAGCCTCGACCATTGGGTTTGGGGACGAATAGGATTGGGGATCCTGCCGGAGATGTAGATCTTTTTATTTTGCCGGTTTTCTCCATTTCTTTTAACCATTCTCGGAGGGTTTGGAGTTCTATCTCCGAAAGTGGGTAAATCGGTCCCCAAGGCGCTGTCGCTCCCTCCTTTAGGTCTATTTTGCAGTCATATGGGCGATGTTTTGGGAGGCGGTCCGCTGCTTCTTTCCTCATTATTCCCAGGTATTGGCGGAATTCGACCAGGACGGTTTGTAATGGATCTTCTTCGCAGGCTGCCGAGACGTGTCCTAATAGACCGGCCGCTGGATCCGTGGCTACTGTGTCATCCCATGTCAATGAGAATTCGTTTGTTGCGAATTTGTTGCAGTTTTCCAAACGTCTCGCGCTGTTGAAACGTACTTCTTGGTCCAAGGACCACGCCCCCTGCGGTGGATGCTGTTCTATCCAGCTGAATGGAAGGAATATGTCGATGCCTTCTTCCATTGGTGATATTTCAAAAACTTCTCTCGAGAAGTGCTTCCGATGCTGCAGGCGCAATGGGTCTGTATAATATTGGCCGGCGCCTGGGACGATGGTTCCCGTAAAACTTTCTATCGTCCGCTTTTCCTCATGCTCTTTCCTCGGAATTTCCAGTCTGTCAATTGTCCGCTGACTTATCAGGTTTATCGAACATCCGGTATCCAAGAGTGCTTTTATTTGGTACCCGATATTCTGTTTGTCATAAAGTTTCATGGTAATGACTGGGCGTGTACCGCTTGTGGGTTTTCCTTTCTTTGGCGGGGCTCCAGCACTTGGTTCCTCGCTTTTTCTTTTGGATACTCCACATATTAGTTTGCAAGTCTTGGGGCGCGGTGGTCCCTGACTTCCTAAAAATCCGAATCGGATTCGTCCCATATTTTGGCGGCGGGCTGGCCAATGACCATGGTTTCCACCACCCCTACCTTTTGTTGCTTGGCCGGGATCGGTGCTTCGGATTCCTCCGATTTTTTCCTTTTTTCTCCGTGTACTGCGGAGATTTTCCAAGGTGCCGGAGGTAGGGAGGTCCCTTTTTTCGTACTTCCGGCATAACATTCGTACGTCCTATGTCCGCCTCTGCCGCATCGCCAACAGTCGTCATTACTTCGTCCGTATTCCTCCCTTTCTTTGGCTGGGACGCCGGTAAGTGCGGCATCTTTTGATGCCCAGTGACCGGGTTGGTTGTACTGGGTTTTTCGGTCCGTTTTTGGAGCGTCCCTCTGCTGAGGATTCCTCTTCTTCTCTTCTCTATCCGGGGGTTTTGAGGGGGTTTTGAGGGGTGCTCCTGGGTTTCGCAGGGCGGCCGATCGGACCAGTTCTCGGGTTGCCTTGAGGGCTTTCATTTTTTCTACCTGGATGCCCGCTCTGTAGGTGGCGCGCAGGAAGTCATCATCGTCAATGAATTCTCCTTCATTTTGACTGAACCTCATGTCCAGGACTGCGTCGGTCATGGCTAGATCCACTTTCTCCCACAGACTTTCTCCGTTCGCCCGAGCGAAGTTATTGAGCGACCGGAGTTCCGTCATGTATGCTCAGATAGATCCCTGGTATCGGAGTTGTCCCAGCTTGTGCTGAGCCTCGGCTGCTTCGCGGTCATAGTGGTACTCGGCCTGAATCGCTGCCGAGTAATTGACCCAGGTGTCCACTTCCCCCAGGTCTCTATAACGATGGAGGTGCCAGGACAGGGCCGTGTCTGTTAGGAGGGTTCCTATCCATGCAATCTTTTGTCGGTCCACAGTCTCTGGGTAAAACCCTAGGTACATTGTAATCGACTCCCACCATTGATTGAAGTTGGTGGTGTTTTTCCCATCGAATGGGTCGGGGTTCTTTATTTTTAACCGGGACGTGTTGACCCTAGCCATGGCTGGTGCCGGGGCTGGTTGTGCGGCGGCGGCTACACCTTCTGCCACTGCCCTGGCTACCGTCCGGGCAAGTTCCTCAGTGGTCAGTGTTCTTTGCGCAGGTCGAGGCGACGGTGGTGGTGATGGCAAAGGTGGGGGTGGTAGCGGTCGATGCGGAGGTTGCGGTGGCATTCCTCTGTCACGGCGCCCGAATCACATGCCGCCGGACCACGCCGGATCACATGCCGAACCACATGTCGCCGCGCCGGACCACGGAGGTGGGGGAACGTAACGCCACGGAAGGATTCGGGAATGCAGGATCG
>Ga0307508_10003168_pt1 | contig 16823 bp, 19 predicted proteins | sample 9_EM_MG_FD_203089 | JGI IMG/M metagenome (GOLD analysis project Ga0307508, IMG submission 203089) | Populus trichocarpa ectomycorrhiza microbial communities from riparian zone in the Pacific Northwest, United States - 9_EM | ecosystem: Host-associated > Plants > Roots > Unclassified | place...
CAATGCAGCTAGGCCCGATGATGTAGGCGGAGGGATGTCGGCCAGGGAGAACCGAAGACGTGGGCAAGGAGATCTGATGAAGTGGGCAGGAAGGATGTAGGCCAAGGGGAGGTCACGGTGTTAGAAGGAGGAAAAAGGATATCCCCCTCGATAACCCTGTAGACGACAGGTTATTCTGTAACAGGATCAACCTCAACAATCTCATCTTTGCATCAAGAAGAGATAACCTGTCCCCACCCGAAGAAGATATGTAGATCCTCCTCAGCCCCTGGTGATTTCTCTGTCTCCGAACCAGCTACTCACCAGTCCACACGTCACCCGCTTCATCCTAGCTCGTCTTCAGGTCTTAGTGATCAGAACCCGAGCAGGCATGTATCTGGCTCCTTCTGAACACCCACCGCCCCATCACCACCACTAGCACACCCATCCCGTTCTACTTCTTCCACAGTCCACCCCTCCGCTCCACCTTCACCCAACACTCAGGCTTTTCAATGAGCCTTAGCTGCTGCTCGAGAATCCCTGACGTCTCTTCCTTTCCCATTACATCTGCATTCTACTCCCTCTGGTCCTCCTGATCCGGACCCCTCTGATTCAGACAACGAGTCTGATCACTTGGATATTTTCCACGACAAAGACGACGACATGTCTACTACTACTGCCCCTGTAGACATAAAGGCTGGTCTTCCAGAAGACTTCAGCGGACGAAGCAAAGATGCCAGACGATGAATCTTAGCTATGAGCACATACTTCAATATGTGCGGGCCCCGGTACACCAACAAACAGATGAAGCTCATTCTTTTGAACAAGATGAGCAAGGGATGAGGTGTGGACTTCTCTGAAGGTTGGCTCTCCAAGATAGCCAATGACGATGTACTGGAAGACGACAAGACAAAAGCGCTTATCGTGCAGGATTTTGAGAAAGTCTTTCTACCAACAGATAAAACTAGCATGGCCCGGACAGCCCTAGCTGACCTCTGGATGGAAGGTCTGCCTTTCAAAGGGGACTTCCACAGATTCCGCTCTGCCTTCGAACTCGAGGCCAGAAAGAGTGGGGTAGTAGATGAGAGCATCCTTAGGGACATGCTAAGGCAAGCAGTGTCTACTGACTTGGCCTTCAAGATGGCGTCTTTAGAAAACGAGCCCAAGACGTACAAGGACTGGCTGATGAAAGCTGGTCAATTCTATGATGTGATCCAGCGATTAAAACAGCTGTGGTCTGGAAGCCACACCTACGTGCCCTCTGGAGAATATTGATCCTTACCTTTCTCCAACTCCCGTCATGACCTAAATACTATGGGTGTGGATGCCATCTGACTCTCCCCTGCTCAGCGAGTGGAGCACATGCATAACAACAAGTGCTTCATTTGCCACAAGGTTGGATGTCACTCTAACAAACATCCCCATCCCGGCAACAAGACGAAGACTTGTCCTCCCCCTGCCTCTCCCTCCTTCTTCACTTCTCTTGTCATAAAGGTATCAATGCCACTGGCATCGCCGCCCTGTTTTTCAAACATGTCTTTGCCCACTTTGGTCTTCACGACAAAGTTATCTCAGACTGTGGTCCACAATTCGCCTCTGCCTTTGCGAAGGAGCTGGCCCGACTTCTCGAATATGACGTTGCTCTTTCCACTGCATACCACCCTCAGACGGATGGCGAATCTGAGCACATCAACCAGGAATTGGAAACCTACCTTTGGATCTTTTGCCAAGGTCAACCCATGAAGTGGGCAGACCTTCTACTGATGGCCAAGTTCTTGCATAACTCTGCCACCCACTCCGTTACCAATCAAACACCGTTCTTGCTCATGATGGGCTTTGAGCCCTGAGCTTATCCCCCGATCAGGAAGACGTTCTTCTCCACTCTCGACAAACGACTCGAAATCCTAGATGCCGCTTGCAAAGAGGCCTCTGCCGCTCATGCCAAGGCAGCTCAGGCTGTTAAAGAAAGGATTGGAATGAAGTTCACTCCCTGGAAAGTAGGAGCAAAGGTTTGGCTAGACTCTCATAACCTGAAGATTAACTTCCCCTCCCGAAAACTGGCCCCTCAATGAGAAGGCCCCTTCAAAATCTCTCAGGTTATTTCCCCGTACACCTACCGCCTTTGCCTCCCTCCTACCTGGAAGATGCATGGCGTCTTCCACACCTCGCTTCTCTCTCCCTATAAGGAAACTCCTGAGTTTGGCCCCAATTTTATTCCCCAGCCTAGCGAGCTCATCGATGGAGAAAAAGAATATGAGGTGGAAACCATTCGTGCCCACCAAGGATCCCCTGGCCGATGATAGTACCTGGTCTCTTGGAAAGGATATTCTCATGCTGAGGACACCTGGGAACCCGAATCTCATTTAGGTCATGCTCAGTTCATTCTATGGGCATACAAATTGGGACGACCCAAAGATTTCCCTATGGTAACCTCGCTCTAATCCTTGCCACCATCCAACAGATTCTCTGCCTCTTCGTCCAGCCATCCTCCTCCCGTTCCCCACCTGGTTCCACCTCCCCAGCCCGCCAACTGCACGTTACCGTCTCCCCAGTTCAAGTCCACACGTTAGGCAATGCTATATGTATGACCTTCGCTGGTCCAACCAAGCGAAGTCCTCCCATCCCTTCCTTCCATCATGAATCCAGTGTGGCTGATAAGCCACCACCTCGAACATCTTGCCCACTAGCTCAATTAGTCTGCATCGCAAAGCTATTTGCGACAACACTTACCAAACTTTACCCTCATCATGATGGGGGTAGCCCATACCGCCACCTGCTCTTGAAGAGTCAAGGTCATGTGACTGACCATGATGATCACCTGAAGGGCAACCACCGCTTCACAGGCAAAGCAGAAGCCGAGAACGAGGAGGGCTGTTTCGATCTTGTGGGACTCCATTGTCCTTCCACATCATTTCTCTCCTCTTTTATCCCTCTAGATTCTGACTCCACTATCTCACCTCAACTGCTGCGCTGCAGCACAGATCTTTCCACCACAGTCACCTTCTCTTATCCACAGTCCGCTTCTTGCACCCGCAGTTCCACAGAACTCCGTTTGCCAATTTGGCTTTATCCGTTCGAGGTCATTCGCAGGGTATATAAGACCTTCCTCTTTCAGTCGCCATTGTAACCCCTCTTGGACATGACTTCCATCCCCACTGTCATCCTGGTTTGCCTAAACCGCCTCCCCCTTAATGGCATCCACAATCTGATCCTCAAAAACCCGGTTGCACTCTTCACGGTTGAGCAGGACCAAGAGTTCAAGAGGACCCTGCTTGTCCACAACTATGTATATCTGGCTCTATTATAACTACGCGTGCGCGCAAGTTGACCTCACCACTTCCTCAACCCTCTCTGCTGTCGCCGTACAAAGATGGTCAAACTGCCTTGCCGCCATGTGGTTCGAGGTCTTGCAGCTCCTCGTGTAAGCTGAGTTCGGGAAGTTCTTCAAATGATGCCTCCCTACTGACCTCTTCCAATCCCTCCTTCGTACCACCCTCATCCTTCTCCCTGAGGTCTATCAGAGCGAGTACTTGGCAGAAGAAGGAGAACTCTTCATCCTCACAGACCCAACCATTCTTCCTTCCCCCCCTGACACCGACATCCATGAAGACACCCCTGCTGTCCCCGTTGTTACCCTGCCAGCAGTCCCCACTCTGGCGCAGAGTCCTCGCCCCATACCCCCTCCACCTCATCGATACCCCACACTCAACGCCCTCGACTTTGCACGACTTGGACGGGTGGTTTCATCCGTCCTTTCTGCAGCGACTACAGGGACTGGCCAGCCACAGCCCGACCCAGTCCCCACCCCAGTCCCCGTCACCAGCGATGCTGCTTCAGAGCTTTCCTCTCCTCACTGACGCGCTCATCACCCCGGAACCCTTAATCACTGGTGTTGCTTCTAGTGTGGATCCCGCCGTCACTTTAAACAGGATTGTCCCCAATGGGAGTGTGCTTGCTGCAACATCACTGCCCCAGGACACCTCCCCACTGCTTGTCCTTCCTGTCCCCACCACATCCCTGGATGTTACTCTTCCTCTGATGACGGCAGCACCACCGACGTTGAAGTCTGAGGTGGTACCTCAGATGTACAATGGGGGTAATGTTACAGAAATCCCCTTTGTGGACGAGAGCAGCGAACGGGAGCTACTCTCGTTGTTAGGTGACTGGTACAAGCCCAAAACCTTTGAGTCCATTTTCTCCTCTATTGCATCCGATGTTGTGTTCTTCTCTACTTAGACTCTTGCCTCGTGCTCCTCGGAGTTCCACTATGTCGGTTCTGCTCTTCTACTGCAGAACTCTATCCTTTGGCCAATCACCATATGTCTTTTACCTATTGTTGCGCCACAGCACTCCACCGATCAGTGTCCACTTTCCTTATATGGAAGTGTCCTCTTCCTAATTGGCTTCCATTTGTGTCTCTTTCCTTTTATGGATGCTACCTACTCCTGATTGGCTTCCTCACCTTTCCGTTCCCTGATTAGGACTCCTCTTCAGAGTCCACTCCACACTATATATACAGTGCCCTTCACTGTATCGTCTCTTTAGTTAGTTCTACGCAATCCAGCGTTGTATCTAGCCCAAACCTCGAAGGAAACCAACCCTTGAGAGATCCCCGGTGCCCGCTCATGCTTCACTTAGTTCTTCCCTCTCACTCACGTGTGACGGGACCTTGAACTTAGTAGCATTCACATTCAGGACTCGAGCGTCCTTTGTCATTGTACTCATGCTTCGTCATCTCACCTGCGCTCTGAGACAAGCCCCTTGAGCCCACAGGCTAGGTTCAATGCTCAGTGTTAACAAAAAACTGCCGGGGCAGGATCCCAAACTCAGCTGAGTCAGCTCAACAGTCAATTTCTCTGTCACACTGCTTGCACCTGCTTGTCTACCACTGCCCATTGCCCATGTTGGTCCATGTTGTGTCCAACAACACAAAACTCTACATCCCTGCTCTTTTTCAAGATAGATATACTGTCAAAGAGATCTGCCGCCTTCTTGGTGTCAAGAAAATGCTTGTATACAAGACTCTTGACTTCTTCAATATATTTGGCATTGTCTACAACCCTCACATATATTCCACCATCATCAGATGCTGTCACATCCTTAGTACAACAGATATCCTATTCATCTGAAATGTATTCAACACTGCAATACCATCTATCTTGATGAGCTCCAACACAAGTTGTGGGAGAAGTGCCATGTGTACATTACAGTCTCTACCCTTTCTTGTACTTTGCAGCCCCACCAGCTTACATGTAAGTCAATCTCTTTCTCTGCCATTGAGTGGAGTGAGAAGTTGCATGCACACTACATGAATTGTATTGGGGTGGAAGCGCCAGATGCAAACATGCTATTGTTTGTTGATGAAGCTGCAAAGGACTGACACACATCTGTGCACCTGAGTGGGTGGTCACCCAAAGGACAGTGCTGCTATGACTGGCAATTTTTCATATGCAGTGTGCACTACTCAATCCTCCCTGTCATCACACTTGATGGTATGATTGCATACAATATCATTCAGGGCCCAGTTGATAATGCACATTTTCTATGATTGTTATGGGAAGATGTGATATGTACAATCCATTTTTATATCAATGGAGATGACTGACTTCTATTACTAGATGCCTTTTACCAACCCATATCCTGGTCCACACAGCATTCTTGTTATGGATAATTGTTATATCCACCATGGCGAGGAAGTCCAAGCACTTGTTGAGGACATGAACTGTAAGTCAAATTATATTTCTATATGTTCCTACTGACTAGTTGTAGTGTGTAAACTCATTTACTTGCTGCTATACTCCCCTGACTATGATCCCATTGAACAAGTGTTTTCTTCTATCAAATCTTACTTGTACCACCATGAAGATGATCTTTCTGTGACAGCTATTGTTTGTGCTTGTCAAAGCATCACTCCTGATAAGGCAGAGGGCTATTTTCTAGCATCTGGATATATAGTGTAGTATGACTAGTATACTACTACCTAGTATGAAAATGGATGAAATGTGTCCATATTGCTTGCCTTCTCATTCTCAACAACAATGAAACCCTTTGAAATGGGAACCCACTGATTTTGCATGTCACACTTGTAATACAGATCAAAATCAACACCCGGTGTATCACCACCATTGTCTGGTTGCATCAGACCTACCAAAAAGCGGGAACCACCACCATCATAATATTCCTTCTCATATGCAACCTTTTTCTTTGGTGATTGAGCTTTTGGGGACCCGAGTCCACCGAGTCAGCCATGCTCAGTACCTGACGATGTTGAGATATTGCTCTGCTTTCGCTTCGCATTGGGGCCATTCCACCAAATACTGCTATCTTTCTTGAGACAAATGATATCGCCCATTGAAATACTGATTCCAGATAAAACTTTCTCATTGATATCCCCAAGAATGTCTGGTCCAATGCCTTGAAGTTTGAGCACATTCTTGTATATTGGTGTGTGCAACACGCCAAGGTGGATTTCAGCATAGGCGAGGAAACATGTGTGCTGAGACAGTGATGGAAGAGGTGGTGAGACAGGCTGTTCGCCATTGGTGTTACGGGAGCTGGGACAGGAACATTCGAATATGTAGTCACCACATCAAGACAGATCCCACTTAATCTCCATGTAGTAATATTGGTGACCTTAGAAACCATCAATACACATTTGATCAAATCTTACTTGAGGTGTGAAAATTCCCATGATCATTAGTAATAGAAGTGTCATCTTCGTTAAACCTTATTATTTTCATGCTTCAATTGATCATGATTTTAGTAATGCTTATGAAGAACTACATAGATACAACATTCACATGCTGTCAAAAGAATCATTAGTCATCCATCCTAGGCCACAGTGTATAAATGTCAGGCTGAAAACTGATCAGTTCCTTGTAGAAGCTCTTTTTTCAGCCTTTGCTTCATCACATACATACTATACAAAAACCCTTCTTGATCCTCAGAAGCCTAATACATGTATATTATTGTTCACACTAGCTCATGGTGCAACTATTGATACAGTGTACCACAATCCTTGAGTTTCTTGCAACACCAATGAAGTTTGACCAGCTCGTAGATGAGCTTCTGAAGCCAAGCACCTGATTGGGCTACTTCAAGAAACAATTTAAATGAGAAAAGTCAAAAGCTCAAGAAGCCAATCCATGTCATAGTAAGAATGTTTTTTGACAGAACATACTTAGCCATGTGGACCACAATCTTTATGAATCACATGCTCAAGCCCTTCATTGAAGGTGAGCTCAAGCAACCACATGCAATGGATCTTTCTGGCACCAACAATGAGACAGAAGAAAAGGCATATGCAAGGAGGCTGCAGGAGTTCTGCAGGGAAGCCATCAGGTACATATGCTGGGAGCAAGCTCAACATTATCACAATACTAACCACTAGTCTACAGTCATAAAATAATCAATGCCTGAAAAGCTTCAAGCTTTGGAGTGTGGGCTGATGGAGGAATTCATGAGGTGAGTCTATTCATTAACACAGGCACAAAATAACCACTCACACAATCCCACAGCAGACAATTTATTGGCTGGAACCTCTCTCACTGTTTGGGCTCAAACAGAGTGAACCATTGTGGATAGACCACATACAAGCACTGGAAAATTACACCCAGCAAAAGTTTGACCAGCCAAACACCAATGAGGTGAGTGGCACAGTCTTGCACAAACCCACACCAACTCAAATATGTATTGATTACAGATCTATACACTTTTTCTTAGCCATCAACACAGTTCACTTTTGGCCCTTTAGAGCTATCAGAAGGTGGCACACACCACAGTGGATCCAACCAACATGGAGATGGGAAAGCTAACAGCAATGACATTTCATTCTGTAATATACAAGGTCATAGTGGACTTACATATGTGACTGCATAATGAAAAGCAGGATAAAAGTACCAGATGCTTCAAAGCAGCTGTCCTTGCCATATGTTGAAATCAATGCCTTCCTCATCCAGGATGAATTTCTCCTATTCCTGGCATGTTTGCTCCCTTAGATATACTGCATTTTCATGACTTGAAGTACATGTAACCAACTTGAAGAAGGCAGAAATACTCATCAAGCACATGCTGCTGACATTCAAAAGCTATCACCTCAGATGTTAGATGCTGGCCAATGACTTGCCTTGGAATTTTTGCATGGCACTTGACTCAATCATAAACAACTGGCTCACAAACAAGTGGTGAAAAAAACCTGATCTTGGTTGGACATATGGAACTCACAGCTAAAATTAACAGCGTTTGAGTTCACTTTGGACAAGATTCATGAACCACTCCAGCTTCATGATGGGGAAACATTGGGAAATCAAAGTATTTGGCTTCAAGAATATACAAGCCTTTGTACACAAAATCTATTCAAGATGGAACACACCACAAAGCTGGTGCTTTCAGAAGGGCTAGGCTTGGGCCATGGGGACAAGGCAATTCCCAAAGTATTGCACAAGTTGAAAGACCTGCTCATGATAAGAGTTGATCACACAAGGCACAAATATGGCCTTATGCCAATTCACATTCATCTTCTGCAAACACTCAAGACTTATTCTGAAGCTGCTGTGCATCACATCCAGACTCCATCCATTCCATTCCATCTAGAAAATCATAGCAAGCTTGAACTGGACTTGTATCCAATCACATTGCCCACATCTATGAATAAAAGAAAGTTGTCACAATTTCTTGACAAGGAGACAGCATCACACATCACCCAGCTAGGAGCATCATGATCATACAAGAATGAGAGTACATGACAGTGGAAGATTGAAATCAATTTGTGTGGTGCAAAAGAGGAAGAGTTGGCAAAGTCCAACAAGGCACACAAGAAAGTCAAGGTGATTGAGACAGCATTGGAAATCCATGCTTACAAATCAAGAAACAAAAGAAGAAGTGTGGGCAAATAGCATTATTGCATGACCATAGATTGCACTCACAACCATTCTTCAGAGCAATATAAATCACCAGCATACATTGAAACAAGTGATGTCAACACACAGGCAGTTGCAGGACCTTTCAGGATTGCTGGTATATAGTGACTCCAAAAACCATTGCAATGCCTAACCCCAATCCAGCATGCTGCAATCACCCATGGGAATAACACTTACTGTAGCATTAGTCAGAAGAAATTATGTACATACTCCTGGCTACAGATCGGTCCCTTAGTCATATGATTTTGCCCAAGGGCTGTGGGGATATGACCTTTTCAAAATGACAACTCCATTGCAACAGTTTATTTACTTTTGGTGAGTAAGATGAGATCTAAGTAAAATGACATGATATTAGAGATTCTTTGATTATACAAACATATATATATATAAACATTATCTCTGAGTTTGGAAAAGTTCACATGCTTGTTTATTCCAACCCATTATTACCATAAAATCCCCTTTTTACTACACAAAAAATATTATTCTTTGTATGGCTAATAACAGTCACTCTGCTCACTCCATTTTCCATTTATTCCCCTATTAATATCAATCTTTTTATTGATTTCAACTCTTTTGGCAAAGGAAATAATCCTGTTCAAGTCACCAAAACATCTACCAATGTAGTCCTTAACCATTGTCTACTACTATAGTATGTCAGCACTTGAATAAGATTTGTATACAGGCTGTGAGCAAGTCCAAATACCCTTTTCCTCTAATAGGGCATTATATAAAGTCTGTTTAAATAATGCCAATACTCATTGAATTGAACTATGAGGATTTATATAAACATTATTTTTAACAGAACAAGCATATCTATAGAAAAATGAAGGAATGGCTAGAGCAGTTGGATTTTCAATCTATGATATGGCCTGCATAATATCCTGATCTCAAACCCATTGCTAACCTTTGTGGCTATCTTAAAAAAAGGCTTACAGAGCATAAACACCCCCCTAACAAAATGTATGAGTTGTAGAGCAGGTACCAGTTGGGAACAGTTACGAATTGAGTGAAAGTATGTGTTAGAGTCATGCAACTCCTGGTGACAACTCCGGAACTCTGGAGTTACGTCTAGTAGAAAAGGGACTTGGCTTCAGCGTATGTGCTGCACCCTTACTATTCATATGGTTGTCCCAGATTTCAGAGGGCAGAGGTAGAGACAAAAAGGATTGAGACAGGAGTTATTCTAGTCGATATTCAAGCTAAAGCATACAGCAAAGTATCTATGAGTTTATATACGAAGGTGAAAGCAGATGAGTAACGGAGATGAGTAAGATGGAAGACAGAATGTACAGTAACCGGAACTGTGCACCAGAGGGACGAAAGCCAGAGTGGTGCACACAGCGTGGAGGTATCTACAAAGTGGAACTAATACTAATGTAGAACAAGGCATATCATAATCAGAGTGTACAGAGGAGACGGAGAAACAGAGATAAGGTCCAGAGGTCAGGTGAGACTGATTGGGCAAGATAATGCCGAAGATCGCTCGATCACGAGTGGAGATGTGCCCGGAGGGCCAGAGTAGTACTTAGAGTGTCATGGATATGACAGTATGTTAGGAGATGTCTGGCAGTGTTTATATCTGAGGAAGGCCACATCAAGTATTGATATATCTTAAATACCCACCTTATATTAAAAGTGAATAAACTGTTGCAATGGGGTTGTTATTTTAAAAGGGTCATATCTCCACAGCCCCTGGGCCAAATCACATGACCAAGGGACTGATTTGTGGCCAGAGGTATGTATATAATTTTGTCTGACTAATGCTGGATGTCGTTTCCATGGGTGATTGCGGTGTGCTTTACATGCTGGATTGGAGTTAGGCATTGCAACAGTTTTTGCAGTCACTGTGTCCTGCACATTCTTGCACAACACCATGCTTACTCACACATCACATGTCACAGCATCCAGGCAGATGAGAGAGCCTAGTGAGCATGTGCTGTCTTGTGCAAGATCACATTCATCAATCTAACATGCACATTCATCCAATAGGTTGTGTCCTGGTCTTATGTATCTGACAAAAAGAAACTTGCTACAAAAGCGAAAGACAAGCGAACAAGCAAGATTGCAAAGACTGCTGCCACTTAGCAACACTGGACAGAGATAGCAGGCCAAGAAGAAGCAGTCAAAGAGCTAGCATATGTCTCTGAGAGCTATTTGCACACCGTCTCAACTATGAAGACATAGACATGTCTGAGGGTAGGCAGACTATCATTTCATCATTCTCGAAAATCCTTGACAAGATCATTACAGCCACATGAGAATTACATCCTATACAGTCTGGCCAGGTAATACATCTCCAGGAGAGAGGCAATCAGTATTTCAGTGAAAGCTTTTGTGCAAAATGCAATACAAGAACCAACTGGTCAAGCAATCCTGGCTCTACTAAGTCAGTTCAAGTTCAAATCTTGCTGGATTACAAAATACATTGAGCATGTCATACATACAAGTTGCAAACAACAAAGGATGGCTCAATGGTGGAGCTAAAAGTGGCTATGGGCCAGTGGAAGTGAGAACATTCAAATCTTTATAGGACATTATTGGCCATATGTTATATACTCCATTATATCATATACATACATATATGCCAGTAGTTTTATAAAACATGGAAAATCATACATATGCTTGTTTTCTTTGTTTGACCTCCAGTTTTACCATGTGGATATGCTTACATAAGCATTAATAACCATATAAAGGACCAAATAGAGATATGTATGGCATGTGAAACCATTCTTGCTCTTAAATCACAACCTTCCCCATTGAGGCACAAATCAAACAACATCAAACAAAGATCTAACCTTGCATGTACTTGCACTATCAGACATCATGAATCCAAATATCACACCAGTCCAAGTAAGTCATCAATCTTCAAGTTGGTGTAAAAATTGTACAAATGCATTAATAAACAACAATCAGTTTGCAAAGGCCATGGTGGATAAGTGCATCCTATGAATCTCCAACATGGTTGATGGCATAATGACTCCAGAATTGGGTCTTATTGAAGATGACAAAATCACACCTGAGCTACATGATGCATTCCTGGCTTTCTTGCCTATAAGTGTACTGTCAATCCATTTGAGGATTCAAGTGTTGTTACCAACTCATCCAAATAGGCCATGTGCAACCAATCTATGAGACAAGTGATGTCAATCTTGGGTGTTACTCAGATACCAGGCTGGTTGATTGACAAAAAACATCTCTATTCCTCTATTGACAATTTTGAGGTGGCAACTAATAAGGAATGTGTGAGTTATGGAATGAGAGAGTGTACCAAACAGCCACAGGACAATAGCAAAGTCGATGCAACCTCAGCTAGAAATGGTTAGTGCAATTGTTGACTGGTGCAGTCTTGTGCTAACTCATGCCCATCTTCACAACAGACATATTTGGCACCATCATTAAGAATGTGAACATCACAAATATGAAACTGCTCATCATAATAAAGCAAGAGAATGCAAAAGACATGGAAGAGAGTCCTTTGAGCTCCAATTAGGAAGAATATGTTGCAAAACCATCACCTGAAGGGTGGTTGGCAACATCAACTCCCAAAAAGCTGAACATGAACAAAGGTAATAGCTCACCTTCCTCATATGAACATTATTAACATTTTTGTATAATCAGCTGAAGAACCATCCAAAACAATGGATATTGAATCCTCTTTCAATGGGATTCCTCACCCACAATCAAAGATACATATGACAGAAACACTCTCAATAGACATTCATTTCATCAGCTCATGACATCTGGCAGAAATGCATTCATCTCAATGAGATATTGTCAAAGAGAATGAGACACCTGGCAATACATACAGCAACAAATTGACCTCCACACCAAACATAAGACTTATTTATTTATTTACTCTAGCCAAGATAGTATTATAAAGATACATAGACATCTGATCCACCATTATCAATTCAACTGCAAAGCATGACATATCCACATTTATGCCTGGAATTACACATATCATGTGGGATATTTTTTGGTTGGCAATAGACATGGCCAACTCCAACACAGCATTCAAGGCAACCACATCAATAAGGCAGTGGTTTTTGATCCACATAAAGGCACCCACATACAAACTTCTGTTTGATAGTCTGACAGCATACAGTGGACTAGGTCAACTTCAATCCATAATTAATGCAGCACTCGAACTATGAATAGCTAATGTGCACAAAGAGAAAATGTCTCAATCTAATAGTCACAAGCTGTATAATGGTCAATAAATCACAGAGCAGAAAGCATTGCATGCAAAAAAAGAACAAGAAGAGGAGCAGCAAGTGATATGTCAAACATTATCAATGTCATGTACAATATCTACATTCTGTATCATTTCTTGAAAGTATTGTACTATGGTTTGAATGTTTCAGAAAGCTCATCTGACATGAATTATACCACATATTGCAAGATGTCAAAAAAAAAGTTGGTATCACATTTCAAGCTCCAAACAAAAGAACCATTGGATCTATGTAGAATCATACATAGTTCAAATATAACATGATGTTATTTCTTAACAAAGACACCATATTGTACATTATCCAGTCAGACATTATATGTATAATACTATAAAGTGCACAATAGCATATGCAAAGGAAAGGTGGAATTTGCCAAATCCAAGCCACTTGTGAGAGCAAAAAGTAAAAAAGAACATGTCAAGGAACAGACTAACACACCACTTACAACCACCATCCCCAATATTTCAAATTGCAAGAGCATATGCAGGAAAGAACAACACAGAAAGAACTAGATTATTGATATGTTTTATTCTGGCCCTTCAAGCATGACTCTACTCTTTCATGAGTAATCTCTGATGTGATCACACAAGGCAATCATGAAAACCTGGTAAGCATGCATCATCTTGTGCAAGGCTACTTCCACCGACATGCATTGTACAACATGCCAAGTTCTTAGCTTGTGCAACAAACAAAGACATGTTAGGCAAAGACAAAGCCAATACATATCAAAGTGCCTTAAATAACACCACCATGATTTGCATTCAAATCAAGATCACATTCATTCATTTGCATCCTTCACAGCACCACAGTACTTGGCTGCACTCATGCTGAAACATTTTGGAGTTATTCAAATCTTAGATAGCTTACATACATAAGCAATGTCTACACATATAAGGCATCAAACACAAACACACTATGTGAAACACCTCTTGGTTTCTAACCACAACTTTCCTTATTTGTATAAATGTCAAATAAGTGCAAACAACATAGCATTTTCTGCACAAGTTATTGCTACTTCACACCATGGATTCAAACACTGCAAAGTCCAAGTAAGTCATTCATCTTCAGAATAAAGCAATGAAATAAATTAGCAACAAAAAATACAAACCACAAAGGCCATGCTTGACCACCACATGCAAATCATATCTAAGGTTATAAATGGCATAATGACTCCAGACCTGGGTCTTAACAAGATTACACCAGAGCTGCATGATGCATTTATATAAATGCACATATTATCTCCAATTGCTCTATATCTTATCATTAGCTTCTGAACTTTCAAACAGGCCATTCACAACCAATCTTGATGCAACAAATCATGAGATTGCCCATCCCAGCTGGCAACAAAAAAAGAATACAACAGCTATTGGGTTCAGCAGGTTGGTCAGCAGGCACTGGATACTGGAGTCAACACAGCCTCAATCAACCTCAGTCATCTGACCACAAACAATAGTGCATTTGATCATCATAGATAGGCATGCACTTGAGCTAACCCACACCAATCCTTATATTATATGCATTGAGCATCACATCAAAGAACACAGCACATTTGGACTCATTTGTTATAAAACAGCAAAACATGGACATGGACATAGAGATGGTATTAGAAAGTGAAGATCAGAAAGTATCCTTGCTGAAAAATACCACAAACAGTGGTCAGCCATCTTTGAATTCAAAATGTCAGACAAAAAAAAAGTGTGTGAAACTTCTTGTGTCTGTTCCCTTCATACAAGCATTACCATTGACAAATAATCAGACATTGCATCATGAAACACAAAGGACACAGAACTCATAGCTAATTGGAGTTCATCACCCACTACTGAAGGTAAAAACATATACCTTGTCAAAAAAAACACAAACATTAGCTCATACAATACATTAGAAGTACAGTCATCTAATGAAGACATTCTTCCAATGCAGAAGAGGAAGACAAGACACTGAGCAATATATATAGAATAAAAATTTACAGTCAGTGAATCTTCAACCAATATTCCAAGACTCACATTACTTACATTTTGTGTTTAAGGACAAACAAAGCAGTATACCTATCATGACATGCGAACATATATTACAAGCCCAAACACAATCCATCATATTTACTACAATGCCCTCCATCATGCATGTCGTGTGGAATACCTATTGGCTGGCAATGGATATGCCCTATTCATTGACAGCACACAAAGCAACTGCCTGGACACAATAAACATTTGCAACATATGCAAATAAATCACCAATGTTGGAAGTAATAATGAATTCCATGGCAGCATACAGTACACTAGAATGACTTCAACCAATGGTTGCTACGCTTTTGCATTGAAAGAAGCTAGCTTGTGCAAAGTAACAATCTCTCTTGCTAAATACCACAAGTTATACATACAATGGTTAGTGGATCAAAGAATGGATGGAAGAACATCAAAAGAGAGAAATAATGATGTCAATGACAGTGATTGCAGGTGTCATATCCATGACATCCTATGTCCATCTCTGGCCCTCTGGGCACATCTCCACTCGTGATCAAGCAACCTCTAGCATTATCTCACCCAATCAGTATCACATGACCTCCAGACATTTCCTCCATTCCTGTCTCCTCTATACATTCGATTATGATACATCCTTGTTCTCTTTTAGTACTAGTTTTGCCTTGTAGATACCTCCGCACTGTGTGCACCACTCCGGTATTCATCCCTCCGGTGCGCAGCTCCGGTTACTGTACATTCCGTCTTACTTACCTCTGTTACTAATCCACTTTCACCTCTGTATATAAACTCTTAGATACTCTGCTGTACATTAGCTTGAATATCGACTTGAGTAACTCCTCATCTTCTCTCTTGTGCCTTTCTCAATCTTCCTCTGACATCTCCGAAATACGGAACAAGAATGACAGCAAGGGTGCAGCACATAAGCTGAAGCCAATGTTCCATCCGAGACCTGTAACTTGGGTAGTTCCGGAGTTGACCTGGAGTTGCACAACTCTAACACCAGGCCCAAGTGGTACTTAAGTCGTCAAACATATGATCAGAGTACTTAAACAATCATAATTTTATGTTGTTGTTGCTTATCCATGTTTTGCATCACATGTGAAATCAATTGTGCTTTAGGAATTACTTGTGAAATAAGCATCAAATGACAACGATTAATGTAAAACTTTAAGAAGTATGTCATTGCAAAAATCCTGAACATCTGTGAGCATTATGCAAATTCATATTATGCAAGATGTGTGACCTTGCACAAGTCTATGCAAAAAACTACAGTAAACCTGGGATTCTACACTTTGACTACCATTCAATGAGTTTTTCACCATCGTTAATACTACACTTCAAGTAATACAAGCCATCTACAGTAATTGGAGACTTTTGTCACAGCTAACCAATCAAAGAAGCAAATACCAAGCCAAATCCCCCACTTCCACTCAAACAATAAAAACAAGCAAAAAAGGGAATAAACAGGACTACCATCAAGCAAGATTTTCATCAAAGCTAATCCACATTCTGACTATTATCTGACCAGATTTTGACCAACCCCTCCTCTCTCTTCACCCACTCAACATTACAACAACAATAAAGAATACAAAAACAATAACAACAACAAAACAAAACAAAGCCAGGCAAGATTTTCACCATAGCTAATACCATGCTTGCAATGACACAAGGCTACATTTTACTACACTTTGACTACAATAAACGTAGAATTTCACCAT
>Ga0307508_10003169_pt1 | contig 16815 bp, 20 predicted proteins | sample 9_EM_MG_FD_203089 | JGI IMG/M metagenome (GOLD analysis project Ga0307508, IMG submission 203089) | Populus trichocarpa ectomycorrhiza microbial communities from riparian zone in the Pacific Northwest, United States - 9_EM | ecosystem: Host-associated > Plants > Roots > Unclassified | place...
TGAATTATGTCATGCCTGTCCGGGGGGTGGGCTGTTGGACGGGGGGTGGTGGAGTTGGGGGTGTTCCTAGCGAGGCGCTCGCGGCGGCGCGTTGCCGTGGAGACTGCCATCATAGCCGATGTTCGGCGCGGGTTGAATCCACCAGCGATTGGGCCGGCGACATTTTCATAATAACTCCGTTTTCTGGCGGTGATCAGTGGCGACCAAATTGGGGGGCACGTGTACCGAAATACCCATTCCGGGCGCGCGCGACTGGATCGCTCAATAAACTGCAGCGTCAGCAGAATTCCGGTCGATCAAGTCGCGCTTCGACGCTGAACGATCGTTTTGCTAAGAATGCGTCGATTGATCTTCTGCTTCCATGCGACCTGCGCGGGCGATAGGTTGCGCTTGAGCGCCGTCTGCTTCAAGAAGCGATACTCTTTCTCCCCGAATAGATAGCCCATTCGAAAAGCGTGTTCGATAAGGTCGTTGTTCGCATTCGCGGAAACGTCCTTGGCGATGCGCTTCAGACCTTCGAAAAGATTACCAGTGTCAATCTGTATGAACCGGTTGATGCATACGTTCCCGACATAGGTCGAGTTACCGTTGAGGCGATTGCGGATGTAGCAGTGCTCCTTGATATCTTGACCGCATGGGCAATTATCGAATTCCTCGCTGATCTCGACGCCTACAAGATCCCACTCTTGGCGCGCGACATCGAATGTCAAAGATTCGGACAGCGGCAGGATGTGCGCCTTCAATCGCTCTAGATTGTGTGTTTCCATTGCCCCCACCTCTAGTCACTTGTTCCGTACCATGGTACTGCCACAGCAACTTCTTGATCTGCAAGGCATGATTGTCACTGGCACGAGCGCAGTTCAGCAGTACTATCTGTCCAATTTGGCGAATAAGTTAAAGGAAATACTGAAATCACCGCCCATAAGCGAACTTTGGTATATAGCTTTCGATCAGACGGGCTTCCTCATCCTCTTCTTCGTCGGGATCCTCAGAGAGATTTTCACTCGTCAGCACCGTAAGCGTATACCCGTAAGAACCTAGGCCTATGACTTGCTCGTCTAGGCTAATCGATTGCGGGCCATCGAACCAATGGCTCAACGTCGATCCATCCGATGCTCGCTTACTACTTTCCACGTTTTTGGGGTCGGAATTGAAGCGTGAAGTGATAGTGTTGGGTAGGGGCGAGCCCTTCCGCAGCATGCCAAGGCGACCAAACTTCTTAAAGCTTTCTGATAAGAAGGAATAGCTGACCTCCTGACCTTTGCTAACCACAATTGCGATTGGATAGCGGCTACATTCCGCCGCGCGGATCGCGGAAGCCGTAAGCGAGCACTGCGCTTCGTCCGCGAGCATTTCGATACCCTCTAGGCCGATCCGCTCCCGATCAAGCAGCCGACGCACCAGAGTAGTTGGCAGCAGAAGGCCCGACGCGAAATGATCCGCCTCCAGTTCGATTGAGATATCTCCCTGCGTGAAGCCGGCCCGCGAGACGTGAATTGGCGATAGCTTAGTGATCTCCTCGGGATGTCCCTCAAGGAAATAATGCCCCAACTCATGAGCGACGGTAAACCTCTGGAAGCCGAGGCTTTTGATGTCCGTCGCATAAAAAATCGCGGTCCCAGCCGGATCGAAGATGATGCCACCGCTGACTCCAACCTGATCGGGAGCCTTCGGACAGATTATTATCTCCTCACTCTGCGCGATCAGAAACGGATCGATAGGGAATGTGTTGAAACCGTGCTCTCTAGCCTTTCGCTCGCCACGCTCGCGCGCCCAGGAAAGGCGGAAGCCGGTCATTCCTCGCCCTGCTCCCGCCTTTTGTTCATTAGATCGATCATCATTTGAATATGCTCACGATCGTTATGAGATAAATTCCCTTCGCCGCGAAACGCAGTAGTCGCGCCATCCATCGACGCGGATCGGCCCAACAGATAGTCCGACGAGATGTTGAGCGCTCGCGCCAACGCGCGCACATTCGCGAACGACGGCTTACGCCGATCCCGCTCGAAGTGCCCGATCGCCGCCGGCTGGAGGCCGGCTAGTTTTGCTAATTCAGCTTGGCTTAGCCCGCGCTTCTCGCGAGCTTCAGCCAGCCTCGTCCCAAAGAGATCAGCTTCGCTAAGTATCATTGACCCTACGTTATCCATCATGGTACATGTACGATATCGTAGGCAGACAGGCTTGGCCCCTCGGGGGCTTATTTTTGGCCCCAACTACCTACGAAATCGTAGGTTTTTATACGACGACTCGGACAACCGGTCAAGAACGCGAAAGGACTGAGAATGACACATAAAACCGAAGTTACGAGCAAGAAGGCGGCATCAGCCGCAGCGTCCGTGCTGCGCGACCCTAAGGCGAGCGCAGCCGCCAAGACTGCAGCAGCCTCGGCGCTAACTCAGCGCCCCAATCGCAACAAATAGGAGAGTATCATGTCGGTACGCATCACGTGCATTTCGAAAGCTGGTGGCGATCATGAAAATCCACATGCAGCGATCAGCGAGCTCGGCTGGACCAACGAAGAAACGCGAGCGGTAGGCAAGTCAACACGGCTCGAAATATACGATTGGATCAAGAACAAAGACGGCTATGCCTACGTGAACGACGGGGTTGGTAATACGGTCCGAGTCGGCACAGCTGAAACCGCGCAAGGAACGAAATATGTTCGAACCTACCGGGATAAGGTTTGGAGCGATAATCTCCTTGCTCTCCCGGAGTGCGTATAGCCTTAAACCACAAATATTTTAGGTAGGTACTATGATCTTCACGGATGAAGCGGCACTCCTTACCCTTAACGATATCTCGATCGGCAATCTCGCCCTCGGCTTCGGTTATGGGCACCGTGGAATGCCGTTCCTCATCAGTGAGGAGGAGGGAGCGAAGGGCCTTTTCCGGCTTCGCGGTGAGTTTTGCACGATCCAAGATGACTACCGCACACGCTTATTAAGTCTCGGGACCCCCGCCGTTAGGTTTGACGCTGAGAGTGCGATCCCAGATGACAAAGCACCGGATGACGGAACGCTAATGTTCACCTCCGACGGACCAGGCATATTCGAGAATTCTCACCATATCCGAGCGTTTGGAGGGTCTCTAACTCTGTTAAGTGGTACGAAGAAAAATTTCCGCCGAGGGCACGACACGCCGGCCTTTGCCAAATGGGATATTGGATACATGCGTGAGCAAGAGTTCGTTCGCATTGCAACTATCGATGCTCATTAAAATAGACTTGCCCAACGATACGGGAGGTGTGAGTGGCTGACATACCCAGCGCGGCCGAACTGATCGCACTCGCGAGTCTGCTTTCTCCCGGCGTCATCATTCTTTGGGTTAGAGGAAGATTCAAGGATGCTAATCCGCCAAAGGTAACTGAACAGATTATTAATTTCGTACTCATTTCAGTTGCCTACAGCGCTGCGGTCTACCCGCTCTTTCATGCTCACAATGGTGTGCATTTGGCGCAGTGGCTGTGGCAATTCCTACTAAACTTTCTTGTGCCGCTTATCATCGCTACGATAGTCGTGTTCTTCGACCGATCAGAGCAATTCTATAGGCTAACAGCTGGATTAGGACTTCGACCCACTCATCACGAACCCACCGCATGGGACTACGCATACCGCAATAGAGAGCCATCGTACCTCCTTGTGCATCTGACGGATGGGTCAAGCGTCGCGGGCGTATGGGCTGAAGGTTCATTCGCGTCGTCTACGGCGGGTGACCGAGATCTACTTGTCTCGCAATTGTGGAAGATTGAGGATGACCAATCTTGGAGCTTGGTTGAGCCAACCCGATCGATGCTTATCTGCGGTGGGAGCATAAGAATGGTAGAATTTATAGCAGGAGGCAGAACATGAGCGACAACGACAAGTCCGCCCCGGTGCCGCTTCAGAAGGGTTATACACCAGCGCCAAAATCCCCCACTCTTGCCCAGGACGGATACAAACCTTCGGCCGGTCAGCTTGGATCGCCGCCCACAACTGGAAGCGTGGTCTCGAAGCCGTCCGAAGGGAAGAAGAGCTGACCATTTCATCTGGAGAGATAGCATGAGCAAGGCAAAAGGTTCTGGCGACACAGCCAAAGGCAGTGTCCCTGCGAGTCTTGGCAAGGTCCAGGGAGGCTATCAGGGCCCGCGCGGCAGCCTTGGCACTCCTCCCGCCGGCAGCGGTGGGGGAAGCAGTGGCGGTGGTAGCGGCGGCAGCTCCAAGAAATAGCCTACTACCATCGCTGCAAGCCGAGACGTGAGGATTACGGTGACAGGGATTACGGCGACAGTGCATTCAATCGAAAGAGGCCGGAACCTCGTTAGCCCTTTCGTTCCAACAATTAAGTGCACTGGCATCGATACCCTCCTGGGGGTTTTGGCACCTTTCACCGAAACCTTACCAAGCTCCGGGCCGCCTAAAATCGTCTCGACAGGTTCGCCCGGCCCTCTAAACTCGCCTGATGAGTGATGCGGGCGAAGTTGCGGGCTTTGTTTTGGAGGCGACCGTTGAGGTGATCAGCGCGCTCGGCGAGGTCGACTCGGGCTCGAAGCGCAAGAAGCGGCGCGGGGCCTTCGCCATCCTTGTCATCATCGTGGCGGTCGTGATCGGCACGGTGCTTTTCCTGGTTTATGCCTAGCGGCTGAGACCTTCCCTCATAACGGGTGGAGCGCTTGCGGAGGAGGCCAGGAGCCCACGCCGAGCCCCTCCTGCCAGCGGGAGGAGAAGAGAGCGGAATAGGCCAGGATCTAGTCAGCTCTTTCGCTCCAGCAATTTAGTGCACTATCAGCGATAGTGGAGTGCTTGGTTGTCTGCTGCGCTCCGCCCGAAAGTATTTAATGAAATAGAGGAACTACAGTAGATGGAATTATCGTCAATCGCCATGAGGCTCAGGCGCGTAACGACCGAAGACGCCTACGTGAAAGTGCCGGTTACGGAAGCTATACTGGCGGACCTTTCCAACGGTGGGGAGGCTCTCATTGCTGCGGCTTGCGCTCTCGGTGCGGACACTGAAACGAGATGGGTGCTTGACGGCGAGCCGATTATCGAGGCCCATCCAATCCAGAAGCCTATGCCCGCATAGCGGTGCGCTGAGACGCACCCCATAACCCAATAACCATAAACGGTCATAATGGTGACACGCGCGAAAACCCCTTAACTCAAGTCGTCGGGGATCGCGCGAAAGTGTGGGTGTGCACGTTTCACCGGAACCGCCACCGAAATCCGTCAACCCGGCCGCAGCCACAAGGGCTGCTTCGCTTTCGAGAATAATTCTTCGATAACCGCGTCATAGACTTCCCGCTTCTGATTTCGTGTGCGAAACGACCTGCATCGGCGAAAGGAAAAGATCATGTACGCTAAGGGAATCGACTATTATCTCTACTTCGATTCCCAAGATCTCCACACCGGCCTGGGGGTTCCGCAGGTCACGCGCTCGCACGGGCCCGAGGCCAACTTCAAGCGCAACAATTTCCAGGTCTCGTCGGGCAATATCCCCGATCCGCTCAACTATACCGGCAGGCTCGAATGGGTCACGATGTATCGCGGCAAGGAGATGATCAGGCAGTGGCAGAACATCAGCTCGTTCGACGGCAACCTCAAGACCGGCACGATGCACACCATGTTCAATACGCCGCCGCGGCTCGGCAATCCGACCGTCTGCTGGGGCCTGTACGACGCGGGATCGGGCGTGATATCGGGGATGACCAACCAACATCAGCTCTACATCTATGCGACGCGCGATCAGCGCCGCTGGATGGGCGATCTCGCGAAGCGCAATCCGCGCGTCGCGCGCGGGCCCTTCGCCCGGTTCGCGCTGCCCGGTTCCCATGATGCCGGCATGTTCGACATGCGCATGGTCAGGAAGGTCCTCACCCATCCCGCGTTCATTATCGCGGTGACTGCGGGGCTGGGCATAGTCGGCGCCATCCTCGGGCCCCGCGTCGTCGCCAATCTCTCGATGACGCAAAAGGACAATATCCGCACGCAGCTCGACATCGGCACCCGTTTTTTCGATTTCCGCCCGGGCTGGATGCACACCTCGATCCGCGGCATCACGCCGAACCAGCTCTATCACCAGCACGGCCTGATCCCCGGCTATCCCTATGTGGAATTTCTCGTGGACGTGCTGCGCTGGCTCGACGAGAACCCCGGCGAGATCGTGGTGGTCAGCGCGAATACCCAGGGCTTCGCGGCCAACGTGATGAAGCCGACCGCGGAGGCTGTCGATCAGGCCCTGGCGACCGCGATCGCCAAGGCAAAGCTCTCGAAACCGATCGGCATGGGCGGCGTGAGGGATTTGGCAAGCAGCTATGAGGCGCTGATCCGCGACAACACCCGCCTGATCTTCCTCAACCAGATCGAAGACGAGACGCGCTTCTACAACAGCTGGAGCGGGGCCTATGCCACGTTGACGCCCGGCCCCATCATCAAGGCCTTTGAGGGGATGAAGCGGGAAATGCCGCCGACCACCGACTATGTCGTGATGCAGATGCAGGCGACAGCGACCAGCATCGATGCGGTCGTCGCGGCCTCGATCCCAACGACGAGCGACGCCTCCTCACCCCTGCTGGCGACCAAGGCGATGATGGATGCCGCGACCAACCCCTGGCTGCGCGCCAACGCCGCCAGGCGGCTGTCGCCGGATCACCTGCTCGTGTTCCTCAACGACTTTGTCGACAATTGCATGGTCGACACCGCGATCATGGTGACCGAGCAGCGCGCCCCGGAGGGCGCAGCGCCCCTCCCCCCGCGTCTTCCCATAGCAAATCGGCGATGGTGATATAGCCGTCATAGGGCCGCTGCTCCCCGGCGCCGGACACAACACCGTGATGTTCCCGGCCGAGGTCCTGGCGCTGCTCAGGAAGGACGTATTGCCCGTCCTCCGCAAGCGAGGAAGCTGACCGAACTCATTGTGACGGTGACAATGGGGTTGCGGTGGGGGTTGCGGTGACACTCCACTTAATTGCCCAGTGACTGGTGCGGTACGCGACCTGCCCGAGATGATAGGCCGATCTGCCGACCGCGCGATCGGTGGCGGCCCGGCGCGTGATTGTCCGCCTGCAGCACTTGCTTTAGGTTCACCCCCGCGTCGCGCCCGGCGCGGGGGAAGAGCCATGCCAGCCAAACCGTCCTACCGTCCCTGGCGGACGGCGCTCGGCATCTTGCTTCCGCTCAGCCTCGGTCTCGGCTTCTTTGTCTCGGGGATCGGCACGACGATGTGGGCGCCCGTCACCAGCTGGGCCGCCGGGGCGTTCTGTTCGGGCAAGGTCATCGACGATTCGGATACTTACACCACGCCGTCCGGCGGGAGCGGTGTGCACCGCCATGTTGTCTGCGTCACCGGCGAGGGGAAGGAAGAGACGCGCGACGACATCACCTTTGACGGGATCGCGATCGCCTTTCCGCTCTATTCGGCACTGATCTTCGCCGCTCTGCTGATCTTCGCCGCGCCGCGCATGCGTCGCAAGGCCGAGGCGCGCGACACATGGTCGAGCTTTGGCGACTTCGACGCCGGAAACGACGGGGCGCCGCAGGACCTCCAAAGTGTGGCAGGGCTCATCGCGGCGGCAATGCAGCAGGGCAATGTCACGGTCGGCACGATGACCGTCGGTTCGCCGCCACACGGCACATTGGCTGCCCGGCTGGCCGAGCTCCAGCAGCTCCACGAGAGCGGCTTGATCAGCGACGCCGACTTCGAGGCCAAAAAGGCGGACATTCTGTCGGGCCTTTGACGCCCGCGATCAACGGCGGGAGCCGACGACACCGCAGCCGCGGCCCAACGTGGCTAATTAGTATAGTGTCCCCGAAATTATTTTCGGCATGACGGCTTGGCTTGGTGCGTTCGAGCCTAGATATTGATGCTCGTCGGGATCAGGCTGGGCTGCAGGAAGGTGTAAGGGCTGCGGCGTTCGGCGTTGCGGGCGAGGATCCGCGTTTCGACCTCCTGCAGTGCCGCCTGGAAGCGCGGCAGGGCGCAATCGGCGCCGATGATCGCCGGATCGCGGAACCAGGCCGGATAGGGGAAATCATTGCTGAGATAGGTGCCGAGCGGGCGATAATAGACTGAGCCCAGCAGATAGAGCACGTCGAGTTGCTCCAGCGCGAGCGTCAGCGGCGGCATGGAGCCGAGCCATTCCTGCCGAACATGCCCCGCCTGCACCGTCGGCGCGGGGGCCCAGCCGGCGCCGGTGATGGCCGGGGCGAACGTCATGATCGCCTTTTGCGGGAAGTTGACCGCCGCGTGCTGTGCGCTGGCGGTGAACATGACCATGGTGCAGACCAGAGCGAGCTGATCGCGGGTGGTGATCGCCTTGAAGCCCTTGACCGCGCCCTCGGCCATGAGCGACGCGGTCCAGGCGGTGAGCTCGGTATCGCCGGTTACCGCTGCATCATCGACATAATAGATGTCGACATATTGCGTCGCCCAGTCGTGGATCGACTGCCACACCAGAAGGGCGTCGTCGCGGTAAGGGTAATCCGGCAGCTGGGCGGCATCGGCTACGCCGCGCGCGGCGAGATCATTGGGCAGCATCTTGGCGTAGAAATCGAACGACAAACGCGCCGCGGACGCGGTGAGCTGGCTCGAGGTGATGGTGCCGCCGAAGATATGGTCGATCGGGCCGTTCGCCGCGATCAGCGATGTCGCCGCCTGATTGTTGATGAAGAGCAGCCCCTCGAAATGCGGCACGAGCAGGCCCCAGAGCGGGTGGACATTGGCGAGATTCCGCCGTGTGGCGACGGCGAAGGCTTCGATCACCAGATGGGTGTGCGCCAGATGCGCGACCAGCTCGTGATAATTGCCGTCAGCGACCTGGACGACGAGCTTGGCCATTTCCCAGCCCCATTGCTCGGCGGCGATGACCGAGGGGGTGAAGATGGGATTGCTGCTGCTGTCCTGGTCGCACTGGATCGCTACGGGGGTGAGCGCAGAGCCGCCCGGCGGCACGGCGAACAGCGCCATTGGCTGATAGACATATTTCTGCAGCCCATCCCACATGCCGGGGACGAGCGCCGACAGCTCGATATAGTCGCACAGATAGACGCGGCCGTCGGCGAGCGCGGCGGTGAGGGTGTCGCCGGCGACCACCCCCGCATATTGCGCCTCGGTGAGCGGGAAATTGGCGGGAAGCGTTGTGATGCCCTTGATCAGGACCGCATTCGGACCGGCGACGCGGAGCCGCGCGAAGACATCGTCTTCCTGGAAATTATAGGCGATGCCCGGCACGCGCAGGCTATCGAACAGCGCCATATAGGCCTCGAGCGTCGCAGCGGTGGGGTTGCCGATTGCCCCGGTCGGGTCGATCGAGGTGACGATATCGCGCACTTCACTGGCATGGCTCCTGAGCAGCTCGCGGTGCGCATCATGCTCGAGATAATCGACCCCTGCCTGTATCTCGGCACCGATGTGCCCGAGCAGGCCGCCGCCGGGCTGGCGGGCATAATGGGCGCGGATATCGGCAACCGAGGCAGCGATCTCGTGGCAGCGTGCCCGGGCGGCGGCATGCGGCGGCGCGGTGGGTGGTGCCTGATGGATATGGCCCGACAGATCGCGGGGATTCGCCGAATCATGGGTGACGACCGTCGCGTCGAGGCCGGTGCCGTGCTGCGAGAGATCGAGCGCGAGCCGGTTGAAGGCGATCTTCAGCCCGACCTCGATCAGCAGGAGGAACCAGGCGAGCGTCGGTTCGTCGTTCGACGGCACCGTGGCGGACAGCGGTACGCCGGGCAGCGTTGGGACGGTTGTGGTCCATTCATAGGTGACCCGCGAGGCGGCGATCTGGGCGATGCGCTTAGCCTGTTCGGCGGGTGTGTCGTTCTGCGGAAGGGTAGGCTGGACGGCTGCGCGCGACATTCGCTGCTCCTGGAAGAAGGGATGTGGTGATGGGGATGTGATGATCGCGACATTAACCAAAGGAGCGGTAAAGAAAGCCCTACGATTCAGCCATTTCGGTTCATTCCGCCTGGTAGTGCGTAAATATCACAACTCCGGATATGTACTTAACCGGCAGGTAATTCTTGATCGTTACGTCCCTCGACCATGATCCTGGTCCAGACCCTGTGGCGGACGGCGTTCCCGCCCATTCCCGAAGCGATTTTGGGCGACTTCAAGCTGTTGCGGGCGGCGCGCCTGCAAAGCCAGATTCCGCTGCTCTACCTGACCCTGTTGCTGACGATCCCGACCACTATCTATGGATCGAGCCAGGGCGCTCCGGCCTGGGTGCGGCTGGGCATTCCCGTCGTGATGGGAACTGCGTGCCTGGCGCGCTTCATCACCTGGATGAAGAAGCGCAAGCAGACGCTCGACGTGCAAAGCGCCGAGCGGATGGTCACCGGCGCGACCTGGGTTTCGGGGTCGCTCGGCGTGATCTGCAGCATCTGGTGCGTGATGAGCTTTCTCACCGCGCCCGCCGATCTGCGCATCTATTACCCGATGATCATGTCGATGGGGTCGCTGGCCACAGCCTATTGCCTCTCCACGATCCGCGGCGCGACGATCATCAACCTGCTGATCGGGCTGTTGCCGATCTCGCTGCTGCTGCTCTTCTCGGGCAACCGGATGGATCTGGCGGCGGGCACCAGCCTGGTGGTGGCCAGTGCCTTTCTGCTGCGCATGATCTTCCAGCAGCATGACCAGCTGGTCGACCTGCTGCTGCTCCAGCGCCAGATGCGCGAGCTCGCCGATACCGATCCGCTGACCGGCCTGCCCAACCGGCGCGTGCTCGCCGATCGGCTCGACGAGCAGATCCAGCGGGCCGGCCCGGACGCCAGTTTCGCGCTGGCGCTGCTCGATCTCGACGGATTCAAGCCGGTCAACGACCAATATGGCCATGGCTGCGGCGACCTGCTGCTGTGCGAAGTCGCCGACCGGCTGCGTGAGGCGTGCGGGCCGAACGCCCTGCCCGCCCGGCTTGGCGGCGACGAATTCGCGATCCTGGTGCCCGCCGGCTCAGCGATCAGCCTTGCGGTTGTCGCTGACCATATGCTCGCGGCACTGGTGCCGCCCTATCGGATCGAAGGCCATGTCATCCGGGTGGGCGCCAGCATCGGCGTGGCGATCTGGCCGGGCGACGGGGCGACATCGCGGGATTTGTTCGAGACCGCCGATGCCGCGCTTTATGCGGTCAAGGCGCAGCGGAACGAGCCCTGCACGCCCCGCGACGACGAAGAGCCCAGGGCGCGGGTGCAGGCGGCCTGAGAGAAGGCGACTCTATTCAGCCCTGCCCATGGCGAAGATCGGCTCGAAACAGCCGAGGATGAGGCGCTTTGCGTCGAACGGTGGCTCGCCAGCCGTGTCCATGCGCTCGTCATGGTGCATCTTCTCTTCCGCCGCCTGGAACTGCGCCTTGTCGGGCCAGATCTGCCAGGTGAAGACGATCTTCTCGCCCTCTTTGGCGGCGACCGCGCGGCGGAAGTCGGTCTGCTGGCCGTTGGGGATGAAATCCTCCCAGCATTCGACGATTTCGAGGCAGCCATATTCCTTGAAGAAGGCCGCGCCATTCTCGGCCCAGGTGCGATAGGCCTCCATCTCTCCTTCGGGCACCGGGATCACGAGGCCGCAAACATACATGGTTCAGGCTCCTGCTGTGCTGGGTTCTTGTGGACCATCGAGGCGGGCGTGGATGTCGCGATAGGCCGTGGCGATGAGCTCGGAAGCAGGAAGAGCTGGGTCATTATACCGAAATCTTCGCCGCGGCCGGCAGATCGATACCGGCGCCGCGTTCTTCGGGCGGGCCGGTATTGATCCAGGCGGCGTGAGCATGGGCGGTTGCCACGATCTGCGCGGCGCCGTCGCCGGGCCAGCTGCGAACGCGAATGACCTGATGCGCGAGGGCGCGGTCGGGCTCCATCATCACCCAGCCGAGCGGGCGCTCAGGGGTGGCGCGGGCGCCCGCCGCCCGCATCGCCACCCTGATCCGTTCAGCCACTGCCTCGGGCAGATATTGCCAGACCACTGAGTGCATCAGGACACGGGTGACCCCTTCCGGCTGGGGTTCGGCCAGGCGCGCCTCGACCCAATCGGCGGCATCCGCGCGTTCAAGCTGAACGGGGCGGTCTCGCAACATGGCGATGGCGGTTTTGAGGCGGGCAATGCGATCGGGCTTTTCGGCCCAGACATAGGCGGTGAGCCGCGCCTCGGCGACGGGGTCCGTCGCATCGATCGGCTGGATATCGCAGCCGCGTACCGCGACGATGTCGATCGGAACGGTGGGCGCGGGCGGGCCGCTCCAGTCAGGCACGATGGTGATCGGGGCGGTTTCCGGGCCGACCATCGTGCCGCCGAGATCGAAGCGGTAGCGATCGATCATCAGGTTCAGGCCGGCGCTCGAGCCGATCTCGATGATCTCGATCCGGGGTCCGTGGCGGCGCGCAACCTCGAGCAGGCCGGTCATCAACGCGGCGCAGCGGCCGGGTTCGTTGGTCTGGGGCGGGCCGTCGAGCCAAGGCATCAGCGCCGTGTCGTGCGCGATCAGGGTTTGCGCCAGCACGGCCTCGATTCCCTCCGGATCAGTGATCTTGCCTTCGAACACCGCGGCGAGTGCCGGGTCTCGGCCGCCAAGAACCAGCGCGTGCAGACCGCCGATGAGGCGAAGCGGGAGCGCATCGCGAGTCGGCTCGCCCGGCCAGTCGACAACCCGCGCGCCGACCACGCTGTCGCGGTTCAGGCCCATGGCGAGTGCCGTGCAGATGCGCGCATAGGCAGGCGCGTCCATGATCCGGCAATAATATTCCTGGATCATGAATGCGCCGCGATTGTTCTGCTCGTCCGCCATCACCACCTCCTGCGCGTCAGACCGGCGCGTGTTGCGCCCGCGAAGGCGCCCAAGTAAAGCCCCGCTCACTCATGACCGATCCGATCATCATTGCCGTCCCCAAGGGGCGCATCCTTGCCGAGGCCGTGCCGCTGCTCGAACGCGCCGGAATCACGCCCGAAGCCGCGTTCAGCGACGAGGACAGCCGCGCGCTGCGCTTCTCGACCAGCAACCCCGGGATCGATCTGATCCGGGTGCGTGCCTTCGATGTCGCGACCTTCGTGGCGCATGGGGCGGCGCAACTGGGGATCGTCGGATCGGACGTGCTGGCCGAGTTCGATTATTCCGAGCTTTATGCGCCGGTCGATCTCGGCATCGGGCATTGCCGGCTGTCGGTTGCCGAGCCGGCCGATATGGCCGAGACCGACGATCCGCGCGGCTGGAGCCATGTGCGGATCGCGACCAAATATCCGCATGTGACGCGCCAGCATTTCGAGGCGCGCGGGGTGCAGGCCGAGTGCGTGAAGCTCAATGGGGCGATGGAGCTGGCGCCGACTTTGGGGCTGGCACCGCGGATCGTCGATCTTGTGTCTTCGGGGAAGACGCTCAAGGAGAATGGGCTGGTCGAGGTCGAGGTGATCGCCGAGGTGACCTCGCGGCTGATCGTCAACCGGGCTGCGTTCAAGACTCGGGTTGAGGTGGTGCCGCTGGTGGAGGCTTTCCGGCGGGCTGTGGGAGTTCTCCCCTCCCGCTTGCGGGAGGGGTCGGGGGAGGGCCTGTCATCACAAGCCGCCGCCCAACTGACACGCCCTCCCCTAACCCCTCCCGCAAGCGGGAGGGGGATTTGATTCGGCTTTCCACTTCCGAGCCCGGGTTCGAGCGGGACTTTGCCGCGCTGGTCAACGCGCGCCGCGAGGCTGATGCCGATGTCGCGCGGGATGTTCGCACCATCGTCGCAAGCGTTCGTGACGAGGGCGATGCGGCGTTGCAGGCGTTCACGAAGAAATTCGACCATCACGATCTCAACCAGACCGGCTGGCGGATCGAAAAGGCCGAGTGGCTGGCCGCGCACGAGTCGCTCCCGCCCGAGCTGCGCGCGGCGCTTGAGCTCGCGGCCGAGCGGATCGCGGCCTATCATCTCAAGCAGAAGCCCGAGGACAGCGACACGGTCGATTCCGCCGGCGTCCGCCTTGGCGCGCGGTGGAACGCGATCCAGAATGCCGGCATCTACATTCCCGGCGGACGCGCGGCCTATCCCTCCTCGGTGCTGATGAACGCGATCCCGGCCCGGGTCGCCGGCGTCGAACGCCTCGTGATGGTGACGCCGACGCCCAATGGCGAGGTCAATCCGCTCGTGCTGGCTGCGGCGCATATCGCCGGTGTCGATGAGATCTGGCGGATCGGCGGGGCGCAGGCGATCGCCGCGCTCGCCTATGGCACTGGCCGGATCGCCGCGGTCGATGTGATCACGGGACCGGGCAATGCGTGGGTCGCCGAGGCCAAGCGTCAGCTCTACGGCGTGGTCGGCATCGACATGGTCGCCGGACCTAGCGAGATCGTGGTCGTCGCAGACGGCAAGAACAACCCGGAATGGATTGCCGCCGACCTGCTGAGCCAGGCCGAGCATGACCCAACCAGCCAGTCGATCCTGTTCACTGACGATGCCGGTTTTGCGAAGGCGGTCGCTGACGCAGTCGATCTCCAGATCGGCCAGCTCGCCACCGCGCAGGTCGCGCGGACGAGCTGGGATGCGAACGGGGCGATCATCATCACCGCTGACCTGATGGAGGCGATGGCGCTGGTCGACCGACTCGCGCCCGAGCATCTCCAACTGGCGTGCGATGATCCGCAGCCTTTGTTCGACCGGGTGCGTCATGCGGGATCGGTGTTTCTCGGCCGGCACACGCCCGAGGCGATCGGCGACTATGTGGCCGGACCCAACCATGTGCTGCCGACCGGCCGGCGCGCGCGCTTCGCCTCGGGGCTGTCAGTGCTCGATTTCATGAAGCGCACCAGCTTCCTCCAGCTCGACCCGCCAGCACTTGCCGCTATCGGCCCGGCGGCTATTGCGCTCGCCGAGGCCGAGGGTCTGCCTGCCCATGCCAAATCAGTGGCGCTCCGCCTCGCGGGCGACCAGACGGAATTATCGTTATGACCAAAGCAAATGCCCGCTCCAGGGCCCGCGCCGCCGCGCGGCTCGCCGCCACCCAGGCGCTGTATCAGCATGAGATGAAGGCGGTCGCGGTTGCGCCCTTGCTCCATGAATTCCACCAGCACCGGCTCGGCGCGACGATCGAGGACGCCGAATATGCCGAGGCCGAGGTCGATTTCTTCGACGATATCGTGAAGGGCGCGATTGCGCGGCAAAGCGAGATCGATGTCGCGATCCGCGGCAAGCTCGCCAGCGGGTGGGCGTTGGAGCGGCTCGACCGCTCGATGCGCGCGATCCTGCGGGCCGGGACCTATGAGTTGCTGGCGCGCGCTGACGTGCCGACCGCCACGGTGATCACTGAATATGTCGATGTCGCCAATGCCTTTTTCGACAAGCGCGAGGCTGGGTTCGTGAACGGGTTGCTCGACGCGATTGCGAAGGATGTTCGGGGTTAGAGGCGACTGTTGATTGGGCTCAATCGTCATGCCGGACTTGTTCCGGCATCCACCGGGCCGCATAACCTTCGGGTGCAGCGCTTGCGGGACAGTGGACCCCGGAACAAGTCCGGGGTGACGGTGTGGGTGGGGGCACGACGGCCCCGAATTGGCGACGATACCTCAAGCCGATGCGTTATCCAGAGGAAGGACGAGATGACCGAGTCCGAATTCCTCGCAGCACTTCGCACCCTGCCGCTCCACGAAGCGGCACGGGGCCTGAACGACGACACCGCGCTGCTCGCCCCGACCGGCCCACTCGTCCTGACCACCGATACCCTGGTCGAGGGCGTGCACTATCTCCCCACCGACCCAGCCGAAGACGTCGCCTGGAAGCTCGTCGCGGTGAACCTGTCGGATCTCGCCGCCAAGGGCGCGACCCCGGTGGGGGTGTTGCTCAACTATCCGCTCGCCGGCGATGATTCGTGGGATCGCGCGTTCCTCGCCGGGCTGACTGAGGCCCTGCTCCGCTTCGCCTGCCCGCTGATCGGCGGCGATACCGTTTCGCTCCCTGCCGGAAGCCCTAGAGTGCTCACCCTCACCGCGATTGGCAACGATGCACCCGCCCCGCCGAGAAGCGGCGCGCGCGACGGCAACGCGCTGTGGGTTGCCGGCACGATCGGGGACGCGGGAGCCGGCCTTGCCATAGCTCGGGGCGGCGCCGGGCCGGCGAGCCTGCTCGCTGCCTATCGCCGGCCGGTGCCGCTCCTCGCCGAGGGGCGGCTGCTCGCGCCTGTCGTCCACGCGATGATGGACGTTTCGGACGGGCTGCTACTCGACGCTTCACGCATGGCATCGGCGAGCGGGCTTGGCGTTATCGTCGATCTCGCTGCTATCCCGCTGTCAGCCGATTATCACGCCTATGCCGGCGCCGATCGCGCCGCGCGCCTCTCCGCCGCGACCTCGGGCGATGATTATGCGCTGTTGTTCGCGATGCCCGCCGGCGCGCAGCCACCCGTCCCCGCCGCGCTGATCGGCAGCTTCGCCGTGGGCGCCGGACTAACTTTGCGCGATGGTGCCGAAACGATACCGATTCCACGACATTTGGGTTTTGAACACCGGGTCTGATCGGCTTGCGCTCGCGCCCCGCGCCTTTATACAGCCGAGCAAACCGTTGGCAGTACAAGCTTTCGCAAGGCTGACCAGCAAATTAGGGGAAGAGCTTCATGACGATCGTCTATGCGGCCATGATTTGCGGCCTGATCGCCGTACTTTATGGCATTATCACCAGCCGACAGATTCTCGCTGCCAGTCCCGGCAACGAAAAAATGCAGGATATCGCCGCCGCGATCGCGGAAGGCGCCAAGGCCTATCTCGGCCGGCAATATCGCACCATCGCCATTGTCGGCGCCGGCGTCGCGGTCATCGTTTTCTTCTTTCTCGGCCCGATCTCGGCCGCAGGCTTTGTGATCGGCGCAGTCCTTTCGGGCGTGACCGGCTTT
>Ga0307508_10003170_pt1 | contig 16814 bp, 9 predicted proteins | sample 9_EM_MG_FD_203089 | JGI IMG/M metagenome (GOLD analysis project Ga0307508, IMG submission 203089) | Populus trichocarpa ectomycorrhiza microbial communities from riparian zone in the Pacific Northwest, United States - 9_EM | ecosystem: Host-associated > Plants > Roots > Unclassified | place...
TTGAAAATAATTTTGATTTCAGGTTGATTTTGAATTTTTAACTTGATTTTTTGGTTATTTCAGGCCATGTATATGTTTTTCAAGGTGTTTAGGGTGTTTTTATATTTTTTGGTGTCAAAACATGGTTGACAAAGGGTTTTTAGGGTGAAACATCTTAGTCTTGACTTCTCAGTTACTAGAGATCATCAGAATCTAGGCAGGACATATCATATGTCGACTGTTTTTATCTTTTAAAGAAATCAAAGGACAAACGATAGATAGTTCATCCCGTAAAAATTGAAAAAAATAATTAAAGAGACTGGAGCATGTAGGTTGCTCCATGCACGCTCGCCTAAGCTTTTAAAAGCCTAGGTGTGACGTGCCAATAGGCCCGAGCGCTCGAGCATTTTTTAATTTGTCATTTAAAAAAAATTTTGTTTGTACCAATTTGATCTATAATAATGTGATTTTTGTTGGTTTTTATTTTTTAAAAATTTTTTATTATTTAAAATTTTATTAATTATTAATTGGACTAGTTTGATTATTTTAATTTATGACGATCTCAAAAAAATATATTCCAAGACATTTTTCAAAAAATCTCATGCATTAAATGAGCGACCTCATCGAAATATCTGTGATTTAAAAAAAAATGAATTCATGAAAGATTTTTAATTAAATAACCATTAATCTTTTTTTAAAAGAGAAAAATACAATACATGGCAAGTTATAATGTTGTCAAATGATATTGGATATTGTTTAATAAAATAGACATAAATTATGGAGATTAAAGAGACATATCATTATATATTATATTTTAATAAAATAAAAACTTATTATAAAACTATTTTAAATACATAATTTATTTTATATTTCTGTTTTTATTTTTCTAATTAAACATGGAGATATTAATCAAATATAACCGTACTATTTTTTAAAAAAATCTTAAATAAATCATTACTAATTTTATCACAAATCCTCGCAAAAATTTTTCAAGAAAAAGATTTCCAAATTATATTTAATAAATTACATCGCTCAAAAATCTAAAAAGCAAAAGGCTTGTTTTGCTGACAAGTTAAAGAAAAAAAAATATATCAAGAAAGTCTTTAAAAAAAACACAAAACAAAAAAAAAAAATCCAACTAAGCAATCAGAAAAGGAGAAAAAGAGCCAACATGGCCGGTGCCATCGTCCTTCGCGGATTTTTTTTTAGCCTTCTAAATTCTACCAGTCTCTCTCTCTCTCTCTCTCCATTGCCATCTCTCTCTTCTCTGCAACAAAAGAGAAAAAAAAAGAAGCTTTCATAGTAAATTCTTTTTAAACTCGTATTTTTTCTTTCTTTCTTTCTTTCTTTCAATTTATCTGAAGAAACTTTATAAATGTCTGAAAAAAAAAAAATAGTAATAAAATAAAGTTATAAGACAGGCAGGGAGAAAGAAACCAAACCCCCACAAATAGCAATAATTCACTTCTCTTTTCTTTTTCATTTCTCCCTTTTCACAGTATATCTCTCTTTATTGCCAGCTCCCCCCTCCCCCTCTATTTCTAGCTCTCATTCTCTCTCTCTCTAACTATCTCTGCGTTTGCGCATGCTCATCTTTTTGACGCAGAAATTTCCGGGTACGTACGTATATTCTTTGACAGAAAGATGGACTCTGATTGTTTCTTTTTTTTTAAAAAAAAATTATGGAATTCTGTTAGATCCCTTTTGATTTCGCATTTTATTTCGTGTTTTATGATCTGGGTTTTCGTGATCTTGTTCAAATATTGGTGGGTTTCGTTTCTGTTGATGATCTCAGCTTTGATCTGATTGTAAGTTGGATTTTTTCTTGTTTTGTCTGTTTGTTGTTTTTTTGTTTGATGATCTTTCAATTTTGTTTCCTTGTATTGATTTGATTTTTTTTGGCGCTTAATAGTTGATGATGATCATGTTTGTATAAACAATTTTTCATTTAGAAATGATTTGATTAACTTGAGAGCATCATGATGATCTTAATCAAATATATTGGTCAATGGATAATCGATGGTTGATTGAGAAAAATCCCGGGTTTGTTGTCAAATGATGTTTGCTTTTGATAGAAAACGACTAGATCATTGATTGATAAGGTTTGTGCTTTATAGTAGTACGGCGAATCAAACTGCAGGCATTTGGTTATAGTATATTGGATGGTGGAATGATTTGCTAAGACTGGTAGGGGTGTCATCTTTTGGAGATAGTTGCTGATCGAGGGTCTTCTAGTTTTTGTTGTGATTCTATGTGAATATCTCTGATACGGTTGCTTAAGAACCAAAACAACTAGGGAACATGGTAGGTTGCTAGTGGATAGTATGAAAAGGCTCTATATCTAGTTTTAAGAATCGGCAGAACTATCTGAAAACGGATGAAAGTCTGAAAACGGATGAAAGTGTGTATAAGAGAAGTGTGATTATTGCTGTTACTAGAAGGCTGATTGAAGATCCCCCAGAACTTGTGCTGACTTTGTTTTGATGCTTACGCTTTCAAGTAGAGATTGCACGGGGAGAAAAAGGTTATAGACAAGTTGAATTGATGGTCATGGTCCTTGTACAAAAGTAGTAGTTCCATATTTTGGGTGTAACATGCAATATGCCTGGTCAGGAAGTTTGAATTTGTCGATAACTTCTCACAGTTCATGCACTGTGAATATTGACTATTTCTGGACCAGCATTTGCAGATTTCTTAGAAGAAGAATTACAATTTCTGGTCTGAGATTATGAATAATACGTGATGCTAGGATAATAGCCACATGGTTTCTCATATCATATCTGGTAATTCAAAGTGGGTAGATGACTATCGAATGTGAAGGGCAGTGGGAAATGTAGCTCTGGATGTTGAGGGTATGGAATCTAAGGATTTTCAAGGATTATATAATGGGGGTTCTATTCATTTAATTCCTAATACTAACATTTTCTTGCTACATGAAGGATAGGTATTATGCTTCGAGCCAAGGCACATGGGGATCCTGCACCTGCATGACGTGCCAATAAGATGAGAGTTATTGTCAATTACTCATGTATTTCAAAACGGTCTGTCATCTTTCATAAATGGATGATGGATAATATGTAATGGAAACTGGGAGAGCAAACCATACAACCTGACATGGAGCCTATAAGTTGATGGTTCTAGAAAAAAAATAAGAGGGGAAATCTAATGATTGTTGTGCCCATTGCTGAGGACATTATATTAATGGACAAACTTCCGGATATGTGGAAAGAATTGGATGAATGCTGAGCCTTGCTGTGCAAGCTAAATGTTAAAGAAAAGAGGAGAAGATTAGCGTGATCACGTCTAACACAAAAGTTATTAAGTCAGAAGTGCTAACAAGATATCCAGCAGTACACAAAAACTATAGTTAGATGCTTTTGGAAAGTACTGTATTCTTATTCTTATAATATCTATAGCACAGATACATTTTTAGCTTTTTGAATGTCATCAATGCTTGTTTGATACTTCTTGAAACATGCAGGATTCTCCTAATCTGCCCCCCTTCCACACAAAAATAAATAAAATAAGATAGAACAGGATACCCATTCAGTGTTACACTGCAGCTTTCCAATGCATTTCAGCCTGCCTCCATGAATGCTCCGGAGCCCCTGAAGTGGCTAATCACTGTGGTGTGAGCAAAGACATGCAATTGAGAAACTTTCTGCTCCTCTTTAGCGAACCCCTTCCCAAAGCAAAATAAATAAATAAAAATGATGATGATGAACAGATAAATGTACCCTGTTCGTATGGTGTGGGGTAATTTTCATTTAAGATCTTTTGGAAGTATTTGGAGGGAATTCTGATCATTTAGAGTCCAAGTAGTGGAAAATAGTTTCTATTTGCCGGAGCAGTTCTTCGTTATTGACCATGAAATTTGATAGTCATGTAATTCCCCTGATTGATTTGTTCTGGATGCTGCAGTAAAATTATCTTCTTTGTTTGTGAATGGTGCAAAAAATTTGCAGCATATGTAATTTTTCCCAATTATTGATCTTTTAATCTTGCAACAGGCTCTTGTGCAATTTTCAAATAGCTAATAGCTGGGTTTCAAACATTATCCACCCATTTTTTTTCTCCATAAAAAGCAATTACAAGAAGGATTTTAGGCAATGTCTAGCTCTACAAAAGCTTTGGATCCTGCGTTTCAGGGAGTGGGCCAGAGACCGTATCCTATACAGAATAAGCAACTTCATACATGAAAATTTGTATCATGCATGTGCTATAACTTTTATCTTGTTGAATGGAGTTGTGAGTGTGTGACTTTTCTTGGTGAAATTTGTTAAAGGTTAAACATTCCCTGTTACACTTTAACACATTTTATAGAGGGACTGAAATTTGGCGAATCGAGAATTTTCAGCCAGTTCCACTGCCAAAATCTGATCATGGAAAATTCTACATGGGGGATTCCTACATTGTTTTGCAGGTACTCTCTCTTTCTCACACTCTTTTTTAATTCTTGTGTCTGTCTTCTATTTTTCCTTAATTTGTCCTCAAATGTATCGTGAACAAAAATTTTGTTGGTGTTGAGGGTTTAATATTTTTTTTATCTATTTTTTTCTTTTAGTTTCTGAACCAAAATATCTGCATTAATTGATGGAGTCTTGTAGATAGCTTGCTTGAAGAGAGCATGTTAATGTATTTGGATTATTGTAACTTTTATTTCGCTAAGGAGTGAATTCCTTTTGTATCCTCACTTCATCTAATGCTTGCTTGTCCCCTCTTTTTTTTGTAGACAACCCTTGGCAAAGGAGGTGCTTATCTGTACGATATCCACTTCTGGATTGGAAAAGATACAAGTCAGGTGTGTTTCTGACTTTCCGAACTTCCTCTTTAAGGACCTGGTTTTGCTATTATCTTGTCTTCGCATATGATTTAAGAATTGAAATTATATTCTCACATAATGTCATAACATTATTACAGGATGAAGCTGGAACAGCAGCTATCAAAACCATTGAACTGGATGCAGTTCTTGGAGGGCGTGCGGTTCAGCACAGGGAACTTCAAGGACATGAATCTGACAAATTTTTGGCATACTTCAAACCCTGTATTATACCATTAGAGGGGGGTGTTGCAACTGGGTTTAAAAAAGCTGAGGAGGAAGCATTTGAAACACGATTGTATGTATGTAGAGGGAAACGTGTTGTCAGAATGAAGCAGGTATAACCATGTCAGATCTTGTAATGTGAAGTTCACGAACCCACAATAAAATCTTCTCAAATGTGAATCTGCCACGAGACAGGATCATATGATTCTGGGTTTTGCTTGTGCAGGTTCCTTTTGCCCGGTCATCATTAAATCACGATGACGTGTTTATCTTGGATACTGAGAACAAGATCTATCAATTCAATGGTGCAAACTCTAATATCCAGGAAAGAGCCAAGGCTTTGGAAGTGATTCAGTTTTTGAAAGAAAAGTATCATGATGGAACATGTGATGTTGCAATTGTTGGTAAGTCACCTGGATTTACAATTTCATATCACATTCCTCCTTTCCAGTCCTTATACTTTTCAACAGGCATACTTTATCCAGCCATGTTTTATTTGTTTTGTGCAATTCTAGTGTTAATATTTATTTGCCTGCTACTTATCTCTACATAATTGCTTTTGTGATGCTAGATGACGGGAAGTTAGACACTGAGTCAGACTCTGGTGAATTCTGGGTCCTATTTGGTGGTTTTGCTCCAATTGGCAAAAAGGTTGTCAGTGAAGATGACATCATCCCGGAGACAACTCCAGCCAAGCTTTACAGGTATTATGATCTTATATGATTTTGTTTGTGTATCCTAGTAGAATTACGAGATTTGAAAATTAATGTAGAGTTGTGATTTTTCCTCTTTTTATCTTTTACATTTGTTGCCTATACATGGAAATGTTAACTTCTGCTACTCATCATGTTATGAAGAAAACAAGTACTTTTAGCTGTCGTGTTTATGTTGCCCTTTGCATTCACATTCAGAACTACAGAACTCACTAATGAGCTGAAATATGACACTTAGTGAATCTGCACATGAGCTTAAAAGAACAGTGTTAACTCCTTTACACACACTCCTTGTCATCCGCGTATCAATTATTGGTATGTTCTTGTTGGCATCCAATTAATTTTAATATGCTATCTATTTTTCTGGGATTTCTGGAATCTGTGGCCTAATAGTTGGCATACCATTATGTGTAGTGTATAGTTCCATGATGTCATGTTCAGTGTTATCATTGAAGAATGGAGGTATGCAGCCCTCATACAATAAATTTGTCATCGTTGTAATCTAGCTCCATATAAGCATCTCTTATTGTGCCTTCATTTATTATCTTGGTCTAGATGGTAGGGGTAGAATTTTATAGAAATAAATTATTCTACTAGAACTTCAGTGTTTCTCTTGTGGAGGGAATTGTGCTGTAAAAGACTCATCTGATTGCTATTAATTTCCATGACCTCATCAAAATTCAGTTTAACCTTGCACATTCATTTTTATTATCTTCAAAGAGTTATTTCCTTTATTTTGGAAGAAACATGGGCACATTTAATCTGCTTCCAATGTTTTTATGATCTCTCTCACTTATCGACAGAAGCTACTCAATGCTAATTTGTAATCATTGATTCATGTAGCATTACTGATGGTGAGGTGAAGATGGTAGATGGCGAGCTGTCCAAAGGACTGTTAGAAAACAATAAATGTTATCTCCTTGACTGTGGTTCTGAGGTATTTCTTTGGGTTGGCCGTGTAACACAAGTGGAGGAGAGAAAAGCTGCTAGTCAGGCTGCTGAGGTAGAGACATGCATATATTTCTTCATCAAAACAAGGATATGAAATCCCATCTCCAAGGCTGTTTTGCATTTCTTCTCTACACAAAATATGGGATCTCATTTCCAAACTATTTTTGCAGGAATTTGTGGTGAGCCAAAACAGGCCGAAAGCTACTCGCATAACCAGACTGATTCAAGGTTATGAGACACATTCGTTCAAGTCAAACTTTGATTCTTGGCCTGCTGGATCTGCAGCTCCTGGTGCTGAAGAGGGAAGAGGGAAAGTAGCAGGTAATGATCACATGCTGAGAGTTGAATTAAGCAACATGTTTTGGGTAACATTATTAAATTTGGTATACTGTGTAATGGTAGCTTTGCTGAAGCAACAAGGTGTTGGTCTCAAGGGTATGGCAAAAAGCGCTCCTGTAAACGAGGAAGTACCACCTTTGCTTGAAGGAGGTGGAAAGATGGAGGTTTAGTTTGGGTCCCTTAAATGTGTTTTGGGAATTTTTGAATCTTAGGCTTGTTAAAATCAATAATTCTTGGAACATTGAATTCTGTTTGGTTTGCAGGTATGGTGCATCAATGGCAGTGCAAAGACTCCATTGCCAAAGGAGGATATTGGTAAATTTTATAGTGGAGATTGCTACATCATACTCTATACCTATCACTCTGGTGATAGGAAAGAAGATTACCTTCTCTGCTGTTGGTTTGGAAACAATAGCATAGAGGTAATTTATATTGTTGAAGTTGGGTTAAGATAATTGAAAGAAGTATGGGTAGTGATGGAGATGTCTCCAAGCAAATAACATAAACGGTTGTGGAGGGTTCTTGTGCATGTAAAAACAGATACATTGTACATTCTTCCACTCCCTTGGCATCGTGCACACATTGTTTTGCTATGAATGTGAAACAAATGCAAAAATACCAACTCCTGCGCGATGTACTGCATTTTGACTTTGTTCGTTCACTATTTCACTCAAATATTTTCTTAATCACTTAAACTATGGTAGTTATCGATGTCACTTTGCCATGTCATGATTGCTGCACAGAAGAAATGCCTATAAATTTATCTGTTGATTGTATCGCCTTATATCAGTGGACTTCATTTGGCTAGTTTAATATCGAGTTCTGTGGTTGCCCAATCCAGGAGGACCAGAAGATGGCTGCTCGGCTGGCTAATACAATGTCCAACTCATTAAAGGGCAGACCTGTGCAGGTACGATACAATCTGAAGTTAAATTGTGGATATTGCTCCTATGACTTGCATATAATAGTTGCTTCTTGCAGGGTCGTATTTTTCAAGGTAAGGAGCCTCCACAATTTGTAGCACTTTTTCAGCCTTTGGTGATCCTCAAGGTGCACATTTTAAATCTTTTACAATTCCTGTGTTACAATTTAAGTCTCAATTATTATTGTAATGATGATTTTTTTTGTTTGGTTAGCTGTAAACAAATTTGCTTTGATTCCTCTTCAGGGTGGTCAGAGCTCTGGTTACAAGAATTCTCTAGCCGAGAAAGGATCGCCAGATGAAACCTACACTGCAGATTCTGTTGCACTCTTTCGGATATCTGGAACTTCAGTTCATAACAATAAGGCAGTACAAGTTGAAGCAGTATGTGGTCTGATCATTGAGCTTTTCTTTTCTGCTGATAGATTTTGTTTATCTTGAAGTCTACTATGAAGATATTTTAGTAATTTGGAGACCACAATTCTTCTATTCACTATGGTCAACAGTCTGTTACAGTTTTAGAAATGATCACCTTTTTTCCCATCTGAACAATTCAAAATTTCTCCAGTTTTTCTTTTAAAGTGAATAGGAAAGATCCATCTTCACATTCCTTCAAAAGCTTTTTGAGTATAATCTTAATACCTCATTGCATCAATCACTGTTAAAAGAAAAGGAGTAGCACTAACAGTTATGTATACCCCATCAAATTATTCTCTTTCAGGTGGCAACATCATTGAACCCTGCAGAGTGCTTCCTTCTGCAATCTGGCTCGTCAATTTTCACCTGGCATGGGAATCAAAGCACCTTTGAGCAGCAGCAGCTAGCTGCAAAAATTGCTGAATTTTTGAAGGTACTATCCTTACTGGAATTGTAACCTTTCTGATTTTGTTAAAACATGTTTTTCTATTGGAAAGAATATCAATGGCTTGTTTTAAACGCTTAATTAAAAAAGTACCTATAAAACAGGAACGTGATATAAAAATGATACCTGATATTTCAAATTTAGCCGTGTTGCTTTTCATTTTATTGCACACATCAAAGGAAGTAGTGATATTTTTAAATCTGTAATATCAGATATTCTCCAATTTTTTAATGAATTCTTGATATTTGGATTTCACTAAGCAATTATTTAATATTAAAATTTACCTTGGGAATGGGACCTATTAAATACGAATGCACATACTTACACACAAAAATAGAGCTGCTGCACATTTAGTTAAAATTGCATTTCAATTGCCATGTGTCTCCTGTAGTTTCTCCTATTAAAGGTCTTTTTATTTGATCGTCATCTTACTATCACTTGCCTCACTAATTCAGCCAGGAGTTGCTTTGAAACATGCTAAAGAAGGAACTGAAAGCTCATCTTTCTGGTTTGCCCTTGGAGGCAAACAAAGTTACACCATCAAAAAAGTTTCTCCAGAAACTGTCAGAGATCCTCACCTGTTCGAATTCTCCTTAAATAAAGGTGACATTTCTAATTTTGAACCTTGGCTGATACTCTGAAATTTTCATTTATTTTCTTTTGAAATAAATCTGATCGAAACTGTCATCTGAGATTTTTAAGTAGCTGAAATAACATTCTAACTGGGCTTTTTTATGACCATTTTTGCTGCTATGTGGATTGCCAGGGAAATTTCAGGTGAGTTCTAGATTTTAAGTGCGGTTGAAAATTCTTGCTATACAGCTTCTTAGTGGCTTCTCATGTTCAATTGGGCAGGTTGAGGAAATTTACAACTTCTCTCAAGATGACTTGTTGACTGAGGATATCTTGATACTTGATACACATGCAGAAGTGTTTGTTTGGGTTGGCCAGTCTGTAGATCCCAAAGAAAAGCAAATTGTTTTTGATATTGGCCAGGTAGTGCTTAAACTGTTCTGCTTTTGTCAGATTTTTCCTGTCAATGTTGCTTACAGTATATGTTCCTTTGCAGAAATACATTGAGATGGCTGTATCTCTGGATGGTTTGTCTCCATTTGTACCACTGTATAAAGTTACCGAAGGAAATGAACCATCATTCTTTACAACATACTTTTTGTGGGATCCCATAAAAGCCACTGTATGTACTGAATCAAGCATTATTTATCTTCTCTCAAGTCATATTATTTTATTATCTCACTATTGAAATATTGTCATTGAGAATAGTAAAATCCAGAATGTTATGAGTGGCATATTTATGAAGGAGTTGAGGTGGGTGCTGGGCACGTGGATGAATTCCCAGGAATCCTGTTATTGGGTAGGATAATAGAAAATGTAGTTTGCATTACTTAACAAAGGCTTAGCTTGGTAGTACAAGGTAGATCATTGATGGAATGCCTATATAGTCACCTCCAAACGTTTACACTAACATGATCAAGTTTGGTGAGTCTCATTAAAAACACAAAACTAAACAAGTTACGGTGGATGAAGTGAGAACTTGAGGCATCAGGAAGCTTGTGCGGAAGTTAGTCTCCTAGACAAGGGTAGAAGCTCAAGTCTTTTCACCATGTCAATGGGAATGGGATGAGAATCATTTATTATAAATAGGTTCTAGAAATAGAATCAAGGCAAAAGGATTTTTTAGTCCAATTGGATATCAGTTAAGGGGACTATTCTACCTTGCCTAGAGTGTTTGTAAAAGTTTGTTGAATTCCACTTCACTCATACACTACATCTCCACAAAATCTAAGGGCTTCCCTATATTAAAAAAATCAGTAAAGGAACTTCAACACTAGCTCCTCTACTCTACTTGGGCCCGCCCATTATTAACCATTTACCAAAAAAAAAAACATTACACCACATGCCCGGAGCTTTTAACTTAAACAATGATGATCATGATTATGAAGACAAACTTTGGAGCTCAGAATCTGGATGTGTCATTTGTAAAAAAAAAACAAAAAAACAAAAAAAAACAAAAAGAAGAGAAGAAAAGGAAATAAAGAAACAAGCAAACGTGGTTTGGATCTTAAGATTAATACTCTGTTATTCACAAAATTCTCTTTGTTCACATATATCCCATGTTCAATAACTTGTTCTTTTGTTTGTATGTTTAAAAATTTTGCCCTTGCATTGCAGGTTCAAGGGAACTCATTCCAAAAGAAGGTTGCATTACTCTTCGGGTTAGGACATCACGCTGTGGAGGTAAATACGTTGCTTGATGCAAAAAGCTGGTACATAACTTGGCAATTGATAGATAACTGTACCATTTGTTGTTTGAATGAATTTAAACTAATTTTTTGTCTTTATAATAAAATGTCTTCATTTCTTTTATTGTTGAATGCTATGATGAGACTTTTCTGTAATCCTGTTCTCCCAAGTTTTTTCTCCACTATGTAAGTAGCTTCTTTTGGCTACTTTTCTTCTCCTCAATCCCACGAACTATGTTGACATTGTGTCTTTCGTCTTGCTGTTCTTGTTCTCCCTGTATGTGCTAATGCAGTTGAGTCAGGTCTTACATGCAATGTTGGTGTTGACGTTGATGATGATGCAATGCATGATTATTTGTTTGCAGGACAAGTCCAATGGAAATCAAGGAGGGCCAACCCAACGGGCTTCAGCGTTAGCTGCCTTGTCTTCTGCATTTAATCCATCTTCTGGAAAGTCATCACATCTGGTAAATATTTTGTTCGTGCAACTGAGTGTGGTAAATTGCCTTTCATCTTTTCTCTTTGACTTTGTAGGAGTCTGCTTTCTGTCTCTTTCAATGTTAGCTGCATACTGTTAACTGCTTACTGTTTTGTATGTATTCATATTTCTTTATTCAATGGATTGCTTCTTTCTTCCCTTCTAGTAAACAAGTCATATGCTTTCCAAACAACTGACAAACCAACAGTGAGGAAGAGTATGGCTGGCCTTTTGTCCTTTCATGTTCTCAATAGGTCCATGGAGGTCACATTTTCTGGTTAATTAGAGTCTTGGTAATTGAGTAATTTTTTTTTTCATAAGTGGCATAATCCTAATTCTTTTGGTTTTCCTCTCTTTGACCGGAGTCAGCTGGAAATTTGATGGGTACAAAGCATTGTCTATGCATGTTTTGTTGCTTTTACGAGCATCTGCTGCCGATCAATGTTGTATATTTTCACCTAGAATTTGCGTTTGGATGTATGGTTAGGTTTCTGACATTAGCTTCTTGCTCATATGACTTCTGTTTATTTACATGTTTTTCTTGCAATTTCTTCGAAGCTCTCGTACCCAACAGTGATGATGTATGTGTGTGTTAAGAATTCATTTACTGAATCTTTTTTTTGGCCTAATGACGTGGATGTGATTTGAGGTGCAGGATAGGTCTAATGGGTCCAGTCAAGGAGGGCCGACACAGAGAGCTTCAGCTTTAGCTGCCTTATCCTCTGCATTCAATTCATCCCCAGGATCGAAAACTACTGCTCCAAGGCCATCTGGGATTGGTCAGGGATCACAAAGAGCTGCAGCTGTTGCTGCTCTTTCATCAGTTCTTACTGCTGAAAAGAAAACACCCGAAACCTCTCCTTCTCGTAGTCCTCGCTCAGAAACTAACCTTCCTAGTAAGAAATCATCTTTTTGTGTGTTTCAGATGGCGGTATCTTAGATATGAAGAAATCACAGTTGCTTTTAAAATGTCTATCTTATTCTGCAAGAGTATATTTTTTTCTGTTGAGAATTAAGTATCTCCAATTTAATTTGATCTCTCATATGTATATGAATTGAACAATCTAAGACATTTATGCACTTGTAGCTGAAGGGAAAAGTGAAACACAATCTGAAGTAGAGGGTTCTGAAGGAGTTGCAGAAGTCAAGGAAATGGAAGAGACTGCATCTGTACCTGAAAGCAATGGGGAGGATTCAGAAAGAAAGCAAGATACAGAACAGGAGGAGAATGATGATGGGAATGGTCAAAGTACATTCAGTTATGATCAACTGAAGGCTCACTCTGACAATCCTGTAAAAGGAATTGATTTTAAACGGAGAGAGGTTGGTCCTATTCTCAAATTTGTTACTTCACTTGAATTTGTTATCCGGATTGGAATTCAAGTGTTTCTCTGCTTGAATTTTCAGGCTTATCTATCAGACGAGGAGTTCCAAACTGTTTTTGGGGTGACAAAAGAAGCATTTTATAAAATGCCAAAATGGAAGCAGGACATGCAGAAGAAGAAATTTGATTTATTCTAGAGATCATATCAAGTCCATTAAAGGGATTATTTTTCTACCCTTTTGTGCTCTAACTCAAATTTCCTCGATCATTATGGTCTCGACTGCTCTGTTGGAAAACTGTGCTTTCATTGGTGGCGAGCCATGCCTGGCTTGTTTTGTCTAGCATCTCACTAGTTACTCCTTGATGATGGAGTGTAGCAGTGATTAGTAAAGCGGTATTGATTGTGATTATGCATGAAGAGTGAGTTTTGCCCGTGTTTTTTTCCTTTAAATCTACCTCTGCCTCTTGTATTGATACCAGACTGTAGTCTCTGGCAGTTGGGAGGTCAAATTCTTTTATTTGGTCACAGAGTATCTCATTGGTGATTATTTGACTTTATTCTTCCCTCTTTTTAATCTTTTTTATTTGTTGAGAAAAAAAGGGTGTATATGTACTGCACTTGTAATCAAATTCCAGTATACAGGAACCGAAAGTTGTTGTTTGGATGGAACAAGCATGCATGGTTGTGTGTAAAGAGTTATTCAGTAAGCTTTCATACCTTTCAGTCTTATTGCCATTATGCGATCTGTTTGTTTCCTTTCAGGTGCGCTCCCAAGTTTGTGAGATCCTTCAGTAATGGAGTTCTTAGGAGTCAGTTTTGCATGAATTTTTAGCTCTTTCTTTTTGAGTTATAATTCTCAAGTTGTTTTTCATATATAATTTATGATAAAAATGAATATGGTAAAAAAATGCTCAAAAACAATTTGTATAGACTAAAATTCGTAAATTAAAAGGCTAAAAATCTCAAGTTCTTTTATTAAAGAGTCTCGTTGGCATGACTCTTGAATTTGATGTATTTCATTAATAATTTATGATAAAAATGAGTTATTTTGATCGCATTAACATTATTTAGAAAACAAAAACCATCACCTCGTATAAATTGATTTGTGGTGTTGGTATCTTGCTCCATGGATGAATGATCCTTGTCTTCTGATGGGTCTCCCCGTTTTTTGGAGCTGGCCTATACATTAGTGGGTTGATGCTTTGATCTAAATTAATTAAAAAAAATACTAAAATATCAAAACAATATTATTTTAAAAAAATATATATATTTGGTTTTAACCATTTCAATCAAATTATAGATTAATATGCTAGGTCAACAATCAAATTATAAATTGATAAAAAATTTTTAACACTTGGTTTAGAGAATTGGTTAGTGAGGTCCTAAATTGATCAGCAAAATTTATAACGTGTTTGAGAGTGGTTACATTGCTTTTTAAAATATTTTTTATTCAAAAATATATAAAAATAATATTATTATTATTATTTTTTAAAAATTATTTTTGATATTAGTACATCAAAATGATCTAAAAATATCAAAAAAAATATTAATTTAAAATAAATAAAAATTAATTTTTTAAAAAAATACTTTTAAAACATAAAATCAAAAAAATCTTAATAAGATCCATTCTTTCACTCACGTGAACAAAAGTTTCGGAGTTCCACATACGTACAATCTTGTCTTTTAATTTTGAAATCCCAAGGAATGTTCTCGTTTACTTTTTTGCCCGCAAAGCTAATTAGGTTTCACATGTTGCTTTATTAGGCCATTACGTTTACTTTTTTGCCCACAAAGCTAATTAGGTTTCACATGTTGGATTATTAGGCCATAAAAGTTCTGTTAATTATTATATTTAATTAGGTTTTTAGGCAGTTTACATTGATTAAAATCTCCCCGTGACAATTAATTAATAGAGACTAGAATGTTCTATCATTATTTTGTTGATTATGTGAAGAAAGAGTCCCCTCCCAAGAGTCGTAAAGCCAACATCTGTGGGATTAATTTTCTTCATGTAGACATTCAATCACATGCCCACATCCTTTTGGAAAGTGATCAAACAAAATCCCCGATGATAGTTAATTGAATATTTGAGGTGAATAAATAAAGCATTTATTAAGAAATTCTACTATACTCATGAAGTAATTAATAATATTTAACCTTGAGGGGTGTAGCTTAACTGGTCAGATTCTAGGTTTGCTCTCCAGAGATCACCAGTTCGAGTCTCACAAACCTTAGAGCTACTGAAAGCTTACATGGTCGTTAACTTCAAGACTCGTGGGATTAGTCAAAGTGCGCGCAAACTGACCCGGACACCTACATTAATCTAAAAAAAAATTAATAATATTTATTTAATAAGAGAGAGATTGATAGGATATGAAAAAGAAACTGGAAATTTTTTTAAAAAAAATAAGTGAGTATAATTCTCTTTTTCCTTCCAATATTTATCTTATCATTTAAATTGAGTTCATAAAGTAAAAATTATTAGTTATTCATTGAATGTTTCAAAAATATTTTGCCTTTAATTTGTCTAATTATTTTATCTTTTTTACTTGAAAAAAAAAAAACCTCTCATGCTGATGATTGATGAGATGTAATGGATAACAAACATTATAATATATCAATGTAGGTGGATCAAAAAAGAATGTAGCTCATACTTGAGTCTGCACCATTAAGCCATCTTTATTGGTATTAAATTAATTAATTAATTAATTAATTGCAAAGAATGTAGTTTGTGGAGGAGCGGCCTACAACCTTTCGGCCGAGTGTCATACCAAACCCTCTGTTGAAAGTAACCTATCTCGAGTTTATTTCTAGCTTGTTATTGTGTTTTTTAAAAAAATAATTTTTTTATTTTATATTTTAAATTAATTTTTTTAATATTTTTAAATTATTTTGATGTACTGATATCAAAAATAATTTTTAAAAAATAAAAAATATATAATTTTGATATATTTCCGAGCTAAAAGTATTTTGAAAAATAACCGCTATCACACATACAAACACCATTTTAGTGTGATTGGCATGAAAAAATATTGAATTAATATTTTTAATTATTTTCAATAATTTTAATTTATTGATCTCAAAAATATATTTTAATATATTTTCAAACAAAAAACACTTTACATCATAATATCAAATATATTTTATTTAGTACTTTCTCTAATTTAATTCAAATTTACCTTCATTTTTAAACTTTAGAAATAAAGAATAGGTGATCTCCCGAAGTTAATCATATCGGAGCATGTGTGCTTCGTATTTTATTTTTTTGAAAAAAGAAATTAATCCTTAGATTAGTTTGAAGATAACATTTGAAAAGTGAAAGTATTCTAAAAATAAATGATTTTTTTAAAACTCAATTACAATACCCAAGTCTTTGGCGTGAAGTATGTGTTGGAGTAAATTCAAATTGAAAGCGATGGTGCTAATGTTCGAATTGGACCGTGACTAATGTTTTCTAGTTCCAACCCCAACGGACGCTTTAAGAACATTGATTATAGGAAATATCTAACCACCTTCTTTAACATGAATTGTCTACCTTAACTAAATCGAGAATGGACTCGTTCTTGTCCCCACGGCAGCTACGAAGCCTCCTCCTAGGTTTGAATTGGACTGCACTGCACTTGGAAACCCTTTTTTTCCCCATAGTTTAGAGATATTCTTGTGTCATTTTCAGGATATTAAAATAAGTTTACTAGTAATACTAAGAGGTGTAGCTCAACTGATCAAACCCTAGATTTATTCTATAAAAATCATCAGTTCAAGTCTCACAAATTTCAGGGTCACTAGAGGTTTATATGGTCGTTAACTTTATGAGCCGTGGAATTAATCGAGATGCACGTAAGCTGGTCTGAACACCCATATTAATCAAATAAAATAAAATAAAATAAGTCTACTCTTGCTATGTTAAAAGCAAATTATATGTTAATAATGGATTTTTCTT
>Ga0307508_10003171_pt1 | contig 16812 bp, 12 predicted proteins | sample 9_EM_MG_FD_203089 | JGI IMG/M metagenome (GOLD analysis project Ga0307508, IMG submission 203089) | Populus trichocarpa ectomycorrhiza microbial communities from riparian zone in the Pacific Northwest, United States - 9_EM | ecosystem: Host-associated > Plants > Roots > Unclassified | place...
TCGCGACTATCGCGACCGGCTGTCGTGAGCTGCGCGCGACCCGTCGTCACCGCCAGCACGACCAGGCCGATCGGCTGGGCGACCAGCAGCGCCAGCGCGACCGGCGTACCGGCGCGATCGGCGACGACGCCCAGGAGCCACGGCAGCACGAGGGTGACCGGCGCGAACAGGTGGCCGGCCACGACCACGACGCCGGCGCGGCCGGGGCACCGGGCGTAGGCCCGCGCCGACGCCAGCGGAAACAGCGGCGCCGTGGTCGCGCCGAGTGGGACCATGAGCAGGACCGACAGCCACACCGCCGGCGCGGCGAGCCACGCGACGAACGCCGCGGTACACGCCACGCCCGCCGCGATCATCAGCCGGTGCTCGGAGTACCGGGTCAGCAGCCGCTCGAGCACCACCAGGCCGATCGCCTCGCCGGCCACCAGCGCGCCCACCGTGGCGCTCTGCCAGGCCGCGGTCGCGCCGAGCTCGTCGCGCACGTGGATCGACGCGAACACCACGAGGATCTCGTCGAGCAGGTGGCACAGCGCGAGGCCGAACAGCCAGCCGATCAGCACCCGATCGCGGACCGCCGCTCGCACCGCCTGCCACAGCGACGGCTCGTCCGCGTCGGGCGCCGCCGCCGGGGCCGGGAACGCGCGCAGCGAGATCGCGACCGCCCACACCGCGAGCACGCCGCCGACGATCGCGAACCCCGGGCGCCACGCCAGGTCGCCGGCGACCACCGCGAGCGCGCCGAGCAACATCGGCGCCGCGAGGTCGCCGATCAGCGAGAGCAGCGTCCAGCGCGCCATCGTCCGCGCCTGCTGGTCGGGCCAGCGATCGACGAGGGTCACCTCGGCGAATGACGTCGCGGCGCCGGTCGCCACGCCCCAGAGCGACAGCGCGCAGGCCAGGGTCACCGGCCCCGGCGCGAGCGCCGCGGCGAACGACGCCGCCGACATCACCGCGAGGCCACCGCGGACCACCCAGCCCCGGCCCCAGCGGTCGGCCAGCAGGAACACGATCGGATCGAGGACGAGCTGGACCAGCCCCGGCACGGTGAACAGCGCCGCGGCCGTCGCCGTGTGCGACAGGTGCAGCGATCGCTCGATCCCGGGCGCGCCTGCGAACGGCACCCCGGACGACAGCTCGTCCAGGAGCGCGACCGCAAACAGCAGCACCGTGATCGAGGTCAGCCGGCGAAACCACGCGCGTCCGCCGGCCACGAGCTGGCCGGGCCATCGACCTTGCCGGGCCCGCCAACCACGCCAGACGCGCCAGACACGCGCGACCCGCGCGACCCGCGATCAAATTCGTTCGGTGAAGTTCTGCGCCATCCAGTGCTCACTGTAGCGGATGGCCGGCGCCGCGTCACCCGCGAAGCTCGCTACTCCCGGCGCGCGGCCGCCGCCCGCGGCAGCGGCGCGTGGGCCTGCCGTGCCCGCAGCGACGTGTTCAGGTGAAGGTAGCCGACCTCGCCCTGACGCACCGGCCGGGTGACCTGGAAGCCGTGGGCGATCCAGCGCTCGAGGTCGTCGCGCGCCAGGACCGGGACCACTGCCAGGCCGCACCCGACGCCGAGCGTGTCGCACAGCCGGCGAACGATCGCGACGTCGACCTGCCGGTCGGCGTACGTGCCGTCGAGCGCGAGATCGGAGACGTAGAGCAGATCGCTGGCCCGGCCGCCCGCCACCAGATCGCGGCGGAGCCAGCCGTCCTCGAAGTAGGGCTCGTGTAGCGCCGCGAGCTCGCCGCTGTCTGCGTCGAGCACGTCGCGGAGCGATCGCCCGGCGTCGGCGATCATGCCGACATGGATCACCGCGACGTGGGCATGGCCGACCTTCGTCATGTAGTCCGCGGTGAAGTCGTCGTCGATCACGTCGGCCTCGAGCCAGGTCACGAAGCCGTCGAGGTGGCTCGGCTCGTCGAGCAAGAGCGTGGTCTGGAGTTCTAGCGTCAACATGATCCGCCCCCGTACCCTGGTCGTAGCAGCCTGCGCGGGCGGCGTGACGGGCGCCAGTACGATTTGCAGGGTCCCGCGCAAGATCGCTCTGACCCGTCACCTGGCCCCGCAGCATCGTGCGCCACTGGAGCTCGATGCTGCAGGTCCTCCCGCTCAGCGCAGCAGGACCAGCTCCTCGGCGGTCGTCGGGTGCAGCGCGAACGTGCGATCGAGGTCGGCCTTGGTCGCGCCCATCGTCACGGCGATCGCGACGGTCTGGATGATCTCCGGCGCGTCGACGCCGACCATGTGGACGCCGAGCACGCGGTCGCTCGCGCGGTCGACGATCACCTTGATCAGGATCTGCTCGTCGCGCCCGCTCAGCGCGTAGCGCATCGGCCGGAACCTGGCGCGAAACACCACGACATCGGCCCCGGACGCGCGCGCCGCGGGCTCGGTGAGGCCGACCGCCGCCGCCGCGGGTTGCGCGAACACCGCGGTCGGGATCAGGTGGTGGACGATCGGCGTCGGCCGGTTGCCGAACAGCGTGTCGGCCACGGCGTGACCCTCGCGGATCGCGACCGGGGTGAGCGCGACGCGGCCGGTGACGTCGCCGACCGCGTAGATGTGCGCGACGCTGGTCCGCGACCACTCGTCGACCGTGATCGCGCCGCGCGCGTCGAGCCGGACGCCGGCCTCGACCACGCCGAGCTCCGCGGTCGCCGGATCGCGGCCGATCGCGGCCATCGCGACGTCGACCTCGATCTCGCGGCCACCGGCGATCACGTGGTTACCGCGGCGGACCAGCTCGGTGCAGCACACGAAGTCGATCCCGTGCGCCGGCAGGTTGTCGGTGACCGCCTTGCGGACATCGGGGTCAAAGCCGCGCAGCACCAGCGGATCGCGGTGGATCAGCGTCACCTGCGCGCCGAGGCCGGCGAAGATGTGCGCGAACTCGACGGCGATGTAGCCCCCGCCCATGATGGCGATGCGGCCGGGAAGCGCCGGGAGGTGGAACGCCTCGTCGGACGTGATCCACTCGCTGCTCGGTCGCCTGGCCCGCCCCCCGGTCGCGACCAGGATCTGCGCCGCGGTGATCGTCCGGCCGGCGACCTCGATGGTATGGGGGTCGCTGAGCCGCGCCCGGCCGGCGATGACCTCGGCGCCGGCCTTGCGCAGGCGGTCGACGTACGCGCCCGACAGCCGGGCGATCTCCTTGTCCTTCGCGGCGATCAGCGCCGCCCAGTCGTGCCGGGCCTCCGGGATGGTCCAGCCCTGACCGCGCGCGTCGGCGAGTGTGCGGCTGATCTCACTGGCGTACACCAGCAACTTCTTCGGCACACAGCCGCGGATCACACAGGTGCCGCCCCAGCGATCAGCCTCGGCGACCGCGACGCGCGCGCCATGTTCTGCCGCAACGCGTGCGGCGCGCACCCCGCCGGAACCGCCACCGATCACGAACAGGTCGACATCGAACCGCACCATGGGCGACAGTGTAACGTGCCCGGAAGCACACCGGCACCCACTCCTGTCGCTGCAGTCACGCCTGCCCCAGGCCTGTCAGGGGAGGCCACCGTGAAACAGACCTCCGGGCGAGAATGTTACGACTCTCGCGAGCATGCTTGATACGCTCCCAGAGGGGTTCACATGCGCAACAGCCTTGCCTACGTGCTCGTGACACTCACCGCCTGCGGCGGCTCGAGCCCGGTTGCCCACGAGGCCCCCGACTCCGGGGTCGACGTCGATGGCGGCTCGCTGGTTCCGCCGGCGCGCGGCTTCCAGATCGTGAGCCCCGACATCGCGATCAACCCGGGCGTCGAGGTCACCTATTGCTACTTCTTTCACGCCTCGAACACGACCGACCTCGCGATCAAGAAGTGGGCGTCCCACATGACGCCGGGCAGCCACCACATGATCCTGTACCTGACGCCGACGGACATGCAGACGCCGGGCACCATGTCGACCTCGCAGTGCGGCGTGACCAAGAACGGCCTGACGACCCCGGTGTGGACCTACTCGGCGCAGGAGGCCGACGCCGAGTCGGTGCTGCCCGCCAACGACGGCCACGGCGTCCCGGTCGGGCAGCTGGTCACCGCCGGGCAGTCGGGCTTCCTCCAGATGCACTACCTGAACGCGACCGACGCGGTGATCCACGCCCACGTCGAGCTCAACGCGTACGCCTACGACGACGGGGCCCAGGTCACCCCCGCCGCGCCGTTCGTCACCTACAACACCAAGATCAACCTGCCACCCGGTAGCGCCACGGCGCCGTCGTCCGACACCGTCAGCGGCAACTGCACCATCACGCCGGACCTGAAGTTCTACGTCATGACGACGCACACCCACAAGCAGGGCGTCCACACCTCCGTCAAGGACGGTGCCACGGTCGTGTTCGACAGCACCGACTGGGAGCACCCTGGATCCGCCACCTGGAACAAGACGCCGTTCTACTCGTTCACGAGCGGCAAGCTGACCTATCAGTGCGACTACCGGAACCCGAACAACCGCACGATCACGACCGGCGACAGCGCCGCCACCGACGAGATGTGCATGGCGGTCGGCTACTACTTCCCCACGCCGACCGGCAGCGGCCATCTCTGCCTCGACAGCAACATGCTGAACTGAGGTCGCGGTCGGGGCTCAACCCACCGCAACCTGTAACCGCCTGCCATGACAACGGATCTGGCCGCCCACGCCGCGGTCAATCCTCGACCTCGATCACGATCTCCTCGGTCGTGATCGGCTCGTCCGGCGATGCCGTGGCCGACGTGGCCGCCGCCGGCTTGTCACCACCCGCCGGCGCCGCCGAGCCGGTGGTGGCCGGGGTCCCCGGCTTGTCGGCCACCGCGCGGTCCACCGGCTTGGCGTCCTCGGCCACGCTGGCGATCGCGCGCGCCGCGGCGCGTGGCGCGAGGCTCTCCCCGCCATCGACCTCGCGCACCCGCGGCCTGGGCCAGCTGGCACCGGCCGAGGCAGACGCCGAGCAAGCGGCCAGCGCGATCACGAGCAACCCGAGGCGCATCCCTCTACGGTAGCAAACGTGGTACGTGGCGGCATGATGGAAGTTGGCAAGAAGGCGCCGGCATTCACCCTCGCGTCCTCCGAAGGCGGCAAGGTCAAGCTCTCCGACCTCGCAGGCAAGGTCGTGGTGCTCTACTTCTACCCGCGCGACAACACGCCGGGTTGCACCGTCGAGGCGAACGAGTTCAACGCCGCGCTCCCCGCGCTCAAGAAGCTCGGTGCCGTGGTGCTCGGCGTCAGCAAGGACTCGATCGCGTCGCACGAGAAGTTCCGCGACAAGTTCGGGCTGGGGTTTCCGCTGCTCAGCGACCCGGACGGCGAGGTCCTCGAGGCCTACGGCGCGTGGGGCGACAAGGTGATGTACGGCAAGAAGCTGAAGGGCGTCATCCGCTCGACGGTGCTGATCGGCAAGGACGGCAAGATCAGGCAGCACTGGCCGAAGGTCAGCGTGAAGGGCCACGTCGCGGCGGTCATCGAGGCGGTCAAGGCGCTCGACTGAAGGCCGGCCAGCGGGCTCGCGGGCTCGACCCCGCCGCTCACGCGCAATCATGAAGATTTGATTGCGACTGCAGCCCGGCGTTGAAGATCCGGCCCATTGCGATCGTAGTGACAGCAAACCGCCGCGTGGCGGAAACCCTCAGGAGTGCCATGTCTTTCAAGCAGATCCTCGGCGGGCTGACGCTCGCGGTTTCCTTGCTGTTCGCCCCGGCCATCGGCCACGCCCAGAAGGCCGGCGACACCCCCGCCGCCAAGACGGCGCCGCCCGCGGCCAAGCCGGCCGCCAAGGCCGCGCCGGTCGACCTCAACACGGCGAGCCTGGACGAGCTCAAGGCGCTGCCCGGCATCGGCGACGCGTACGCTCAGAAGATCATCGACGGCCGGCCCTACGCCAACAAGACCCAGCTGACGTCCAAGAAGATCGTGCCGGCGGCGACCTACAAGAAGATCCAGAACCTCGTGATCGCCAAGCAGCCGAAGAAGTGACCGGCGACGGCTCCCCCGGCCGTCGACCGTGATCGACGCGGCGGCGGGACGCGGTGGAGGGCAGCCTCAGTGGAAGTCGCGGCTCTCGACGCCGGTGACCGCGCGCGACAGCGCGGGCACCCAGGCCTCGTCGGCGATCAGGTGCACGATGCCCTCCTGGACCTGCAGCCGGCCGGTGACGCCGAGCAGCGACGTGGTCTTGAGCACCTCGGCGTAGCGCGCGAACACCTGGCGCCACACGACCAGGTTGACGAAGCCGGTCTCGTCCTCGAGCGTCATGAACACGACGCCCGACGCCGTCCCCGGCTGCTGCCGGCAGATCACGATCCCGACGTACTCGATGCGCTGGCCGTCGCGGCCGCGTGACACCGTCCGGGCATCGGGCCAGCGCCGCGCCCGCAGCTCGCCGCGCAGCGGCGCGAGCGGGTGACCGAGCGTCGAGTGCTCGCTGGTCGCGTAGTCCCAGAAGATCCGGTCGAGCTTGCTCAGCGGATCGAACGCGACCGGCGCGTCGTCCCCGGCCGCGCCGACCGGCAGCGTGTCGGCTTGCCGGACCACCCAGCCGCGGACCTGCCACAGCGCATCGCGGCGATCGGGCCCGGCGAGCTCGCTCAGGGCCCCGGCCTCCGCGAGCGCCGTGTGGGCGCGGCCCGGCACCCGCGCGCGGCGCACGAAGTCCTCGATCGACGCGAACCCGCGGTCGGCGCGCGCCCTGGCGATCCGCTCGCCGTCGGCGAGCTGCATCCCCTTGATCCAGCGCAGCCCCATGCGCACGGCGAGCTCGAACGAGTCGTCGGCCGGTTCGAGCGTGCAGTCCCACACGCTCCGGGTCACGTCGATCGGCCGGATCTCGAGCCCGTGGCGCTGGGCATCGCCGACGATCGTCGCCGGCGAGTAGAACCCCATCGGCTGGGCGTTGAGCAGCGAGCAGGTGAACTCGGCCAGGTAGTGCTTGCGCAGCCACGACGTCGCGTAGGCGATCAGCGCGAAGCTCGCGGCGTGGGACTCGGGGAACCCGTACTCGCCGAACCCGCGGATCTGCTCGAAGACTCGCTCGGCGAACTCGCGGGTGATGCCCTTGCCCTCCATGCGCCCGACGAGGCGCGCGCGGTGCTTCTCGATCCGGCCCGAGCGCCGCCACGCGGCCATGTCGCGGCGAAGCTGGTCGGCCTCGCCCGGCGTGTAGTCGGCGGCGACGATCGCGAGCTTCATGACCTGCTCCTGGAACAGCGGGACCCCGAGGGTCTTGTTCAGCACCGGCTCGAGGCACGGGTGCGGATACTCGACCGGCTCGAGCTTGTTCCTGCGGCGCAGGTACGGATGGACCATGCCGCCGGAGATCGGGCCCGGCCGGACCAGGCTGACCTCGACCACGAGATCGTAGAACTCGCGCGGCCGGAGCCGGGGCAGCATCGACATCTGCGCGCGGCTCTCGATCTGGAACGTGCCGACCGTATCGGCGGTGCAGATCATGTCGTAGGTCTCCGGATCCTCGGAGGGGATGGTGGCCATCGTGAGCTCGATGCCGCGGTGCTCGCGGAGCAGGTCGAACGCCAGGTGCAGCTGGTGCAGCGCGCCCAGGCCGAGCAGGTCGACCTTGAACAGCGCGAGGTCCTCGAGATCATCCTTGTCCCACTGGATCACGGTCCGCCCCGGCATCGCCGCGTTCTCGATCGGCACGATGTCGTGCACCGGCTCGTGGCCGAGCAAGAACCCGCCCGGGTGGACCGACAGGTGGCGCGGAAACTCGAGGATCTCGTCGGACATCCGCGCGAGGTGGTCGAGCACGTCGGGGGTGTGCTCGCCGAGCCCTCCCCCCCCGATCGCCTCGCCGAGCTCGTCGACGCTCCCGTACCTCGACAGCTGCTTCGCCGCGCGATCGAGCGCGGTCTCGGGGATGCCGAGCACCTTGCCGACGTCGCGCACCGCAGACCGGGGGCGATAGCGGATCACGTTGCACACCATCGCCGCGTGATCGCGGCCGTAGACCGAGTAGACGTGCTGGATCACCTCCTCGCGCCGCTCGTGCTCGATGTCGAGATCGATGTCGGGCGGCTCGGCGCGCTCGCGCGACAGGAAGCGCTCGAACAAGAGGCCCATGCGGACCGGGTCGATCGCGGTGATCCCCAGGCAGAAGCACACCGCGGAGTTGGCCGCCGAGCCGCGGCCCTGACACAGGATGCCGCGGCGCCGGCAGTACGAGACGATCTCGTACATCGTGAGGAAGTAGCCGGGGTAGTCGAGCTCCTCGATCAGCGCGAGCTCGGCGTCGAGCTGCTTGCGCACGCCGGGCGGGATCGCGGCAAAGCCGTCGGGGTCCGATCCCACCCCGACTGGCGACTCCGGGGTTGCCCCGTCGAACCGCCGGGCGGCGCCGGCGTAGGCGAGCTCGCGCAGGTGCGCCGCGGAGGTCGTGCCGCCGGGCAGCCGCTCCGAGGGGTAGCGATAGCGCAGCTCGCCGAGCGAGAACGTGGCGCGCGCGGCGACCTCGAGCGTGCGCGCCACCGCGCCGGGGTCGTCGGTGAACAGCCGGGCGAAGCCGTGCGGCGCGCGCAGATCGTGCTCGTCGTTGCCGCGCAGCCGGCGGCCCGCGGTCGCCAGCGTGACCCCGTGGCGGATGCAGGTCACCACGTCCTGCAGCGGCCGGCGCGCGCGGGTGTGGTAGAGCACCTCGGTCGCCGCGACCACCGCCAGCCCCGCCGCGGCGGCCCGCGCGCGCACCCGCCGCTCGCGCTCGACGTCGTCGGCGAGGCGATGCCGCGTCACCATCGCGTACAGCCGGTCGCCGAACGCATCGCCGAGCTCGCCGACCAGCGCGCGCGGCGGTTCGGGCTCGTCGGCGAGCAGGCTGCCCTCGCCGCCCCACAGCGCGATCAGCCCGGCCGCGTGGTGGCAGACCTCGGACCACGCGAGGATCGCCTCGCCCTTGTCGCAGCGCCGGCGCCCGGCGGTGAGGAGCCGGGTCAGGTTCGCCCAGCCCGCGCGGTCGATCGCGAGCAGCACCAGCCTCGACAGGCGCAGCCGCGGCGTGGCCAGACCGGCCGCGACCTGCCGCGGCCGGGCGCGCCGGGCCCGCCCGCGCCGGCCGGTCACCACGATCGCGGGCGGCAGATCGTCGGTGTCGCGGCCCCAGCCCGGCCCGCGTCCGGTGTCGTGCAGGCCGACGACCGAGACCGGAGATGCGGCGAGCTCGGTGCCGGGCGCGGCGACCGAGACCTGCGCGCCACACACCAGGCGGACCCCGAGCTCGCGTGCCTTGACGTGCGCGCGGACCATGCCGTACACCCCGTCGCGATCGGTCAGCGCGATCGATCCGAGGCCGAGACGATGCGCCTCCTCGACCAGCTCCTCGGGGTGGCTGGCGCCCTCGAGGAACGAAAAGTTCGACTTGCACCACAGCGGCGCGTACACTGAGCGAATGTTCAGCTGACGAGCTCTCTCTGTCAACCGCTGCATGTACGATCAGGTACTTACGCTATAGAAACCTCTCCGAAATAATCTTCATGTCAAGCTGAGGTGGCCGTGTCGCGCCCAGTACCTTCCCCTGTCGTACACGTTCACCACCGCGGCCATCGCGGCGTCGACGGCATCATGCGGCTGATCGAGTTGGCAAGCCACGACGGTCCCCTCGAGACCACGCTGAACGCGATGTGCCACGAGCTGGCGGCGATCGCCGAGGTCGACATCGCCAGCGTCTACGTCCACGAGGGCGACCGGCTGGTCATGCGTGGCAACCACGGGTTCCCGCCGACCGCGATCGGCGCGACCACGCTCGCGGTCGGCGAGGGGATCACCGGCCTGGTCGCCGAGTGCATGCGGCCGGTGTCCGCCGCGCACGCCGCGGCCGAGGCCGCGTACAAGCACGTGCCCGGCCTCGGCGAGGAGCGGTTCCCGGTGTTCGCCGGCGTTCCGCTGATCAGCGGCGGCGCCGTGATCGGCGTGCTGGTGCTGCAGCGCCGCGAGCAGCCGTTCGCGAGCGACGAGGTCACGCTCGCGACCGCGCTCGGCGCGCCGGTCACGCTCGCGATCGATCGCCGCCGGGCCTCGGCGATCCGCTCCGCCCGCCTGCTCGGCCTGCCGCACGTCGGCGGCGCGGTGCTCGGCCGCGCCGCGGTCGTCGCCACCACCACCGCGCTCGCCAACGCGCCGTTCGACCTCGATCGCGCGACGATCCGGCTGCGCGACGACCTCAGCCGCGCGATGCGCCGGCTCGGCGACGCCGAGGTGCCAGCGGTCGGCGCGGCGCTCGATCGCTTCGCCCTCGCGCTGTGCGATCAGCGGCTGCGCGAGCGCCTGGTCGCCGCGGCCCACCAGCCGACCGGCCTGCGCTCGGTGGCCAAGGACTACGCGCGCACCCCGTACCGCCTCGGCACCACCGGCGAGGCCGCCGATCACGCGAGCGAGATCGAGGAGCTGTGCGTGCTGCTCGGCGACGCCCGCTCGCTGCGGCCCGGCGCGATCTGGATCGCCGATCGGATCGGCGCGTTCATCGCGATCGCGGCCGTCGCGCGCGGCGCCTCGGCCCTGGTCGCCGGCGACGCCGTGTCGCCCGCCGCGATCGCGATCGCCCGCGCGGCCCGCGTCCCGACGGTCAGCGACGTGCCGGGGCTGTTCGGCTGGGCACGGCCCGACGACCTGCTCGCCATCGACGGCGACACCGGCACCGTCCTGGTCCACCCCGCGCCGGCCGACATCGAACGCCTGCGCCACGCCGCCCGCTGACCGGCACGTCGGCCTCGCCGTCGGCTCTGATGCGTGGATCGAGCCGCCCCAAACGCGCGCTGCAATTGGCGGTCGGCGCGACGGGAGCGTGATAGGGTCGCGGCCATGGTGCGTCGTTCCGACGACACAGCGCCCCCTCTCCCGGAGAGTGATCCGGTGGAGGTTCCCGCGAGCGCAAGACCAGCGGATACAGCCGCACCCGCCACCGGAGGCCTTGACAGCGCGGCTTCACAGGGCAGCGATGCCGTGGCCGCACCGTTCGAGGCGGGCGTCGCCGATGCGATCGCAAGCGCGCCAGTCACATTGACTGCCCTGGCGGAGCCGCAGCGAGAGATCGTCGAGAATCAGGAGACCGATCTGGAGGCGGAGAAGATCGTCGAGACCGGGGCGCGCCGCACGCCCTGGGATCCGGCCAAGATCCGCGTCACGACCAAGCCGTGGTCACTGCGCCAGGCCGTCGATGACATCAAGGACGGCACGATCGACCTTGCCCCGGACTTTCAACGCCCCTCGGTCTGGACCGCTCAGCAGCGTTCGCGGCTGATCGAGTCGATCCTCCTGGGAATTCCGCTGCCTGCATTCTACTTCAGCGCAGATGGCGCCGGCCAGCTTCAGGTTGTCGATGGTGTGCAGCGGCTGTCCTCGATCGTCGAGTTCGCGAGCGGCCAGTTCGCGCTCCAGGATCTCGAGTACCTCACCTTGCTGGAGGCCAAACGGTTCGCCGAGCTCGACGCACCGCTGCGCCGGCGGTTCCACCAGACGCAGATCGTCGTGAACGTGATCGAGCCCGGAACCCCGGTCGAGGTGAAGTTCAACATCTTCAAGCGGATCAATACAGGCGGAGAGCCACTCACACCGCAGGAGATCCGGCATGCGTTGAGCCAGAGCCGCAGCCGCGACCTGCTGCGCCGGATGACGGCGTCAGAGCTGTTTCATCGCGCGACCGGCGGCGCGTTTCGGGACGACCGGCGCATGGCGGGACGCGAGCTGGCGCTACGGTTCGTGGCGTTCAGGCTCGATCCGGAGCTTCGCGCCTACGAGACTGCCGAGACTGCGGATGACTTCCTCAGCGCGTGCGCGCTGCGCCTCGATGACCCCGGCGCGCTGAGCGACGCACAGCTCGGCGAGCTCGAGCACCAGTTCGCGCACGCCATGACCGCTGCCTGGACGATCTTCGGGGACCACGCGTTCCGCAAGTGGCCGGCTCGCAGCGCCGGCAGCGATCGACGGGCGCCGCTGAACCGAGCGCTGTTCGATAGCTGGTCGACCGTGCTCGCCGACCACGAGGTGGCAGCGCTCGAGCTGCGCAAGCCGGCGATCGTCGCCGCGGCGCGCGACGCGTTCCTTCGCAATCCCGAGTATGTAGCATCGATCTCGGCGGGTACCGCCGACCTCGCGCGGGTGCGGCTCCGGATCGAGGTGGCGCGCACGATCTTGCGGGAGGCCTGAGCGTGACCCTGCGCGCGCTACGGCTCACCAACTTCAAGCGGTTTCTTGACGTCGAGATCGCGCTCAGCCCGCTCACGGTGCTCACCGGGGTGAACGGCGGGGGTAAGACATCGGTCCTCCACGGACTCTTGCTCGCGCACCAGGCTTCGGCCGGGGCGCAGCCTCCGGAGTTCGTGGAGCTCAACGGACCGTTCGGCCTCGAGCTGGGAGAAGTGCAGGACGTCTTCCACCTGGACGCCGATCCCGAAGACGGCATCGGCGTGACGCTGCGTGATCGTGCCGACGTCTCGTACACCTGGCGGTTCGGAGGCTCGGATGATCGCAGCCTCAACCTGCGGGTTCTGGAACGGCCGCCCGAGGCGCCCCAGGCGTTGCGTGGCGGGGCCCGCGGCTTCACCTACCTGAGCGCCGAGCGGCTCGGGCCACGCGACGTGCTCGGTGCGAGCTCGGTCGCGATGGACGACCTGCACGTTGGCCACCAGGGCGAGTTCACCGCGCATGTGCTCGCCGTGCTCGACCGCCGGCTGCACGTGGCGCCCGGGCGCCAGCATGCGCGCACCGCCGCGTCGGGCGGCGTGATCACGCTGCGCCAGCAGGTCGAGTGGTGGCTGAGCGAGATCGCGCGTCCGGTCATGCTCGACGCAGAGTGGCTGCCAGGCAGCGGTGTCACGTTGATCCGCTATCGCACGCCAGGGCGCCCAGTCGATCGTGCACGACCGACCAACATGGGGTTCGGCGTGACCTACGCGCTGCCGGTCGTCACCGCAGCGCTGATGGCGCCAGCCGGCTCGTTACTGCTGGTCGAGAACCCCGAGGCCCACCTGCACCCTTCCGGCCAGTCCGCGATCGGCGCTTTCCTCGCACAGGTCGCGGCCGATGGCGTCCAGGTCATTCTCGAGACCCACAGCGATCACGTGATCAACGGCATCCGTCGCGCGGTCGCGACCGCCAAGCAGCTCGCGGCGACGGACGCGGCGATCCAGTTCTTCAGCGCCGATGCAGACGACCGCCCGCGCGTGGCCCCGATCGCGATCCTCCCGCACGGTGAGCTCTCCGAGTGGCCGCCAGGGTTCTTCGATCAGATGGACACGGATCTCGCGGAGATCGCGCGGATGCGCCGCCGCGGACGTCCGTGATGCGCTTCGTGATCGACGACGCCGGGTGGGCGCCGGACGACGTCGCTCCGGACACGCTCGAGGACGCGCTGCATACGCTGGCCGACCGCATCCTCACGACCACGCGCCGCCGCGAGCGGGTCGGGCTCTACGTCGATATCTGGAACCTCGCGCTGGTCGGGCCGCACACGCTCTCGATGCTGATCCACGCGGGCGAGAATCCACGCGCGCTCGGCCGCGACGTGCGCACCCGCCTGGCGCGCCTGTTCGATGAGCTGTCCAGCCACACGTTCGATGAAACCACCCTCCCCGCGCTGGAAGTAGAGGTGCAGGGCCAGCGCCTGCTCAGCCCGGCGGCCGTCCTGGCCTGGAGCGCTGCCGCGGAGCACCGCGCGGTGGGCTGCATCACGCCTCCGACGAGCGCCCGGTCTGGCCGCCTGGGGGTTCGCGTCGACGCCCACGACCAGCTCGTCCACTTCGTCAGCGATGAGCCCACCCACGTCGCCTTCTTTCGAGACGCGATCCTGATCGAGAACGCTGACGAAGCCGGCTTTGCAGCGATCGCGCCGTCGGCGTTCCCGGCGCTCGTGTTCGTCGATGGGGTGTTTCGGGGGCTGCGAGCTCTGAGCCGCCCGTACCGCGATCGGCGAGACGACCTGATCGCGCACTTCTCGGTGCTGAACGATCACGGCGCGGAGATCTTTGGGTTCCAGCTGAACGCGAAGATCGAGGCGGAGTTCATGTCACGCAAGGTGACGATCAGCCGCGAGACTCGCGAAACCATCGCCGACGGCCGGTGCCGGCGTGCGCGCGAGCGCACTCACGCCGGCGAGACCCTGGTGTTTGATTGGCACACCAAGATCGAGCTCCACCTCGACCGTATCCATGTGCATCCGGGCACTCCTGCCTCGAACGGCCAGGTGCTGGTCGGCATCATTCATCGCCATCTGCCGCTGCCGGGCGACTGACGCCCGAGGCCCCGCTGTCCGCCGATCCTCACGACGCACTTCGGACCCAATTATCTCGCGCACATGGCTCATGATACGATATATATGGTGGATGACCCGGCGGTGGATCATCGACCGGCTCGGCGAGGCGAGCTTCGAGCTCCTCGCCGCCGAGCTCGCCGGCGCCCAGCTCTCGTCGGTGTTGCTCGAGGTGATGCAGCGCCGGGCGAACGCCCGGACCCCCGCCGAGGTGGTCGCGCAGTACGAGCGCGACGCGTTCTGCCAGCCGGCGGCGGTCGATCAGCGGATCAGCGTCGCGGTCGATGGCCACCTGCTCGCCGCGGCGGCGGACTTCGAGGCGATCGAGCTGTCGCCGGTCGCCCCGCTCGCCGCCTGCTCGAGCGTGGCCCCGACCGCGCAGCACCGCGTGCTGTCGGCGCTGCGCTCGACCGAGGTCGTCGCCGACCCGACCAACGTGATGGCGCTCGAATGCGCGCTGCGGCTGCGCGCCCGGGCCAGGCCGGTGCACCTGGCGACCAGCCAGCGCGTGCTGCGTGCCCAGCCGGTCCCCAAGCTGCCGGGCTACACCTCGCACTTCCGGATCTTCGTGCTCGCCAGCGGCGGCGTCGAGGCCAAGGACCATGGCTTCACGGCCGCGGCGCTCGAGCACCACATCCGCACGATGCTCGCCGCGCTCGACCGCCTCGAGGCCCACGGCTACGCGTTCGGCGCGCGCCACGTCGACCTGCTCGCGACTCCGGAGCGCACCGCGCTGGCCGATCGCGTCGCCAAGGCGCTGGGCGGTGTCGCAACCCCGCCGAAGCCGCTCGCGCACCCGTACTATTCCGCTGGCCTGCGCTACCAGATCTGGGTCACCGCTCCCGACGGGACCGAGCTCCCGTTGATCGACGGCGGCGCGTTCGACTGGCTGTCCCGGCTGACGTCGAACCGGCGCGCGGTCTACGTCGCGAGCGGTGCCGGCGCGCAGCTCATCGCGCTGCGCTTCCGCGCGGCGTAGCCCGCCGCCCGGCGATCGCGCGCACATCACCGCACCAGACGCGGACATGATCGGCCGGTGGCCACGATGTTGCGAGGCAGTGTCGACTCGCAATCAAGGCAGAGTAGGTCACTCGATCGCGCCTTGCCAGAACCAGTGGCGGGAGCTGCGGTCGTAGTAGACCCACAGGCAATCCCCGCGACGCAGCTCGGCGAAGTGATACTCGCGGTGCGACGGCTGGGCCCACCAGCCGCCGGTCAAGACGAACGGGCCGAGGATGCGGACGACCGCGCCGTGCTCGAGCCCCGAGAGCAGCCAGCCATCGTCGCGCGCGAGCCGCGCCTGGGACGCCAGCTGTTGCGGGTGGGTGAACACGCGGCGGACGAGCGGGCGGACCTCGGTGATCCGGTCGGCCACCGGCGCCGCGGCGACGACGTGGACCAGCCGCTCCCAGGCAAAGCTCGCCTCGGGCAAGTGCGCGTCGCGCAGCACCGCGCGCACCACGGCGTCGTCGCCGAGCTCGGCGCGCAGGTGCGCGACCGCCTCGTCGGCAGCTCGCAGATCTCGCCGCGGCTTGTGCGCGAACAGCGCGAGCTGCTCGCGCGTGGCGGCGACGTCATCGGCCCACACCCGGACGGCGTTGACCGGCGCCGCCGGCGGCATGCCCGTCAGCCGCAGGTGGACCAGCCGGAGCAGCGTCCGGCTGTCGAGCGTCGGCGTGGCCGGCTTGATGCAGTCCGCCCGGAGCGAGATCTTGCCGACCGCGTGCTTGAGCGAGAGCTCGAGGTGGAGCGCCGTCAGCGCGCGGCCGCGGCCGGCGAGGCGCTCGAGCAAGCGATCGATCGGGGCCTTGATGACGAACACCAGGCGCTCGAGATCGTCCTCGTCGTCATCGAGCAGCGCGCGCTCGTCGGGAGCCTCCGGCGGCGCGACCGGCACGAGCGGATCCCAGCGCTCGCCGCTCGCGAGCTGGTACAGCCGGTGGGCATCGCGGCCGAACCGCTCGAGGATGCCGCCGGCCGGCAAGCGCACCATCTGGCCGACGCTCGTGACGCCGAGCCGGGCGAGCGCCTCGCGCAACCTGGGGTCGATGTCGAGCCGCGCGAGCGGCACCGCGCTTGCCGTCGCGCGCTCGTCGGCATCGCTCGGCAGCACGACCACGCCTTGCCGGCGCGCGCGCGCGATCGCGTAGGTCGCGAACCGCGAGAACCCGATCACGACCGCGCCGCGAAGCCCCAGCTCGCCGAGCGCCTGCGCGATCGCCACGCCCCAGGCCTGGCCGGACGGGGCGCTGCCATCGCCGCCGTCGGGGAACACCCGCGCGAGGCCGTCCCCGTCGAGCCAGAACGTCCCGGGCTCGCCCGGCTCGACGCACGGCGAGAACCGGTGCAGGACCGCGCGAAGCAGGGTGATCGCCTCGGCGATCTGGGCGTCCGGCACGACCCGCGCGTGCAGCCCCGGGCACAGCGCCAGCGCGTAGCTGTAGCGTTGCCCCACCAGCACGCCCGCGCCACGTGCACGCTCGCAGGCCCACAGCACCTCGCCCTGCGGCCGGTCGATCCCACGGGGGGCCTTGGCCCCCGCCCCGCCGGCGGAGCCGTCGGGGCCCCCACCCCCCGCGCTCGGGCTTCGCCGATCGCTGTCGATCAC
>Ga0307508_10003172_pt1 | contig 16809 bp, 30 predicted proteins | sample 9_EM_MG_FD_203089 | JGI IMG/M metagenome (GOLD analysis project Ga0307508, IMG submission 203089) | Populus trichocarpa ectomycorrhiza microbial communities from riparian zone in the Pacific Northwest, United States - 9_EM | ecosystem: Host-associated > Plants > Roots > Unclassified | place...
CACCCCCCTCCCTTATATAAAAGTGTAACAATAATGTGTTCAATAGTGTAGCAAAAGGACTTTGCATTATTTGACACTGTTTTTCCAAATTAGGGTTGTTTGCCTTTATTTGATCCATCAACATATATAAACCAGCCTCATTTCAAGTTTTTCCCACACCTTCTCTTTCCTCAACCACCATCATCACTTATATTTTATATATCACACTTTAATGCTTCATTCATTTTTGGTAAGTTCTTGCTATCATTATATCCTGGCTTATCATATATGTTTTCCTCATCTATAGATATATTCATGGTTAGTCAGTGAACAAGATAGGGAACTGAGGTAATTATGATGCGTATGCACTGCTCACCAGTTGTCCATCTCCAAAGATCCGGACCATGCAATAGGGGTGGCTGTGCTCAGCATGGTGCAGGAGGGACACAAAGGGGGGTGGGGAAAGCAACAGTTTCAAGCCTGCGAAAGCTCTCATCAGGGGGCTATCCCTACCCCTACCACCAACTTACCAAAAAGTCATTTAGGGAACTACCCACAACACCAGACAAAGGGAGTAAGAGCACTTGGTCATGCTGACCCTCTGTGATGTGGGTTGCTATTAAATGGGAGAACAAGGGTGGGGACAGGGGAGATTCCTGGTCAGCAGTGACCAGCAGTGACCCTAAAAGGGTGTGCTCCCACCCTGAGCCGGTGCAGCTGACCACTTTTATAGGCCTAGCCTGACTCTGTCGTTCCCATGCAATGCCATATGGGAATCCAACCCACGTGGTCCATTTCCCACCAAATTGACACAGCCGAAGTCCACTGAATTCATTTAGTGCATTGTGGTGATAGTATATATGTACATAGCAACTGTATTTTATTCATTATTTCAATATATTTTATTGTTTATTTTGAAGTGTTTGTACTGTATGAGTAAAATATATATTAAAATATTTGTAGTATATACATACTAATCCTGCCAGACTGGGGTGAGCTGGGACAGTCTGGAACAGGTGGAGCTATCTGGAGACTACTGGGATAGTCTGGACAGAGCTAGCCAGTTAGGTACCTTGCTGGGAGAGCTGGGAGAGCTGGACAACTGGATAGGTCTGTTCCAGTCTGGCCAGTACTGGCCAGTCAAGGGCTGGTTTGCTGATGAATGTCAGCAATGAGGTCTTTAGAGGGGTTGTGTTTAAGAAGCTACAGGCCACTAGACCAGAAATAAAGAGACTATCTAAAGGTGATCTCAATGTTGGGAAAGTTGGCATCAGCTAGGATGTTCTTGCAGCCAGCAGCCATAGCCTGGGCATCCTCAAAGGACAGAGTCCTAGGTACAGTATGACACCAATCCAAAGGTAGACTGGAGAAGTCTCCTTCCTTCCCTCTTTGGCAAAGTACACAGGATCGATGGTTGTCCAGAGAGCTCGAGCAGAATCAAGGAATTCATAAACTTTTATGTGTAGCGCAGGCCACACATCTTGGAGATGGTGGTTAAAAACTGGCTGGACCTCCCTTGGCACCTGCTGTGCCTCAGGACCCTGGGGCACTGGCCATTCATTGCCAGTTCGGTAGATGCAAGTGGAATTACTAGGAAGACCATAGAAGTCAGAGACAGCCCCAGAATTGAACTGAGGAAGGATGCCTTCTGGGGCGTCCTTGGCAAGATTGAGGTCATTAAAAGCAGTGGTGGTGGGAGGCTTGGAGACAGAGGTGATAGTGCCAATGGGAACTTGAAAGGCATGCCATGAGCCAATGCACACTTGCTGAGTAGCCATAGAGATGCACAACATGAAGAATTCACTCTTGTGATCTACTGGAACAGTGAGAGAGCAAAACGAAAAGGTAAGTAAGCATAAGGAGATACCAATAAATAAATAGGGGGCTGACTTGGTGGGTGACTTGAGAGCAGTCTCAGTGAGGTCCAACCTCTGTGAAAACTAGTTGTGTATTATCAGATCAGTGACCAAATGTGATGAAATGTGACTGTCATCCCACCAAAAATCAACTAATTAACAGGTAAGGAAAAAAATATGTTACCTAAGCAGCAGCTGTGTTGGTTATTTGTGTAGCCGGTGGTTCAGCCACATGGAATACTGTATTTAGACAATTCCATGTGGCTCGCTTCAGCTGTCCGTTTATACCCGACCAGCCTGCTGTTTTCATGCCCAGCATCATTGCCACTTCCATTTTCGGCCACCTTGCTGTGCAGCACATTCCAGGCTGCAAAACTCTTTGCCCTGCATCTCTCTCTTTCTCCCCCTCCCCTCCTACACCTCACACACACTCCCCCCTCCACTTTTGCTCATTATCCACCCCCCATATGTGATCCACAGCATTAAGTAGCACCTCAGGTTGTTACCTATGATTTCCTCTTCATTTCCCTCACTGCCTTTAGAGGAGCCTGGTAGAATTGTGTCTCAAAGTAGATATTTTGTTGTCCTCTCCCTTGAGAGTGATTAGTCCACGCCAGGGTCATGCCTGGTTTGCGAAGGATGACTGGGAACCACTGCTCACGCAGCCCAGGCTGAGTCTGTTTTGTGTATCCAGTGCAAAATCATCAAGGTAGATCATTAAATAGTTAAATAATTATTTCTTTACATCACATAGTAGTTGATTCATTTTTAGGATAGTCCAGGTTGGTTAGTAACTGGATATCCACCAAGAAGTGGCAGATACTGTAGATCACTGAGAGACCTGGACTCCTGGTTCTTCTACAGCCATTTTTGTTAAATCTATCCATACTACATATATACTGTAAATACACAAAATCATGTCAACTCCCCCAACCTCCCCACAACATGCTCAAAACACTGCTCACCAAGCTGAGCGAGAACAATGTATATTGGAATCTCCACCTTTTCATCAGCAACCATACTGCCAACCTCCTTCACCTCCACACAATGCACCTGCTGCACTGCTAGTAAGTATTTCATCATTGGCTACTCTTTATATAGCTTACCTAAGGTTATATAGCATCATCCACCTGTGCCAATACATCAATACCCTGGATTTCCACATAATTTGATAGAGTAGCATGAGGTTCAATGTGCATGGTGTGCACACAATCCACCATTTGTGCCACCACCCATGCAACCACTGCCACAAGCTGGCAATCATGTGGATTATCATCAAAATCTTATGGATAATTTTCAACAAGCACATGAACATCATGTTTTAAACCATGATACTAGGCATAGACATCAGCCTCAAAATCCACCCAACTTTGCCCTACCACTACCACCATCACCACCACCTCCTCCCTTGCAAATTCACCAGCAGATTATAAATTCACAAGCTGAAAATGACTTTCAGGAGGAACAGCTTTGGCAACAACAACATATACAACAAGAAGCTGCAGCTCAGGAGGTTGTTTGTCAACAGGAGCATCTTTATCAGCAGGTGCTTATGCAATAGGAAATTTATCAACAAGAGCATATGCAACAGGAAGCAGAGGCACAGGAGCTTATTCACCAACAGATACTACAGCAGCAAGAAAGAGTTCAACAGTTGATAGAGGAGCAAGATGCAATCCAACTACAACAAATTCAAGAACAAAATGATGAAAGGTTGCAAAATGAGCTTTATGGAGAATACAATCAGCTTTCTCAAGAGCAGTATAAAGAAGATGATGCTCACAGACAACAGCTTCCAGGCCCCCCTGGACCTCCTGATTCAGATGATAGCAGTTCAGATTCAGATTCACATCCAGATGATGGCAATCATTTTCCTCCTTCTCGCAATAACCCTCCTCTCATACAACTACCTCCTGGTGGAACACCATACATTGAGCCCATACAACTCATAAATATACAGTGTTCAGATTGTCATGCTTTACATTTTGATTGTGAAAAGCTTAGCAAGTCTACACAAGCTCGAAAGCATTTTGGAATGTGTTGCTTGGAGGGAAAGGTACAGCTTCCTGCACTTCCTCAATGGCCACAAGAGCTTCAAAGGCTATATGAAAACAATCAGGACTTTGTTCACAATATATGCCAATACATCAACACATTCGCATTTACCTCCTTAGGAGTTGAAGTGGATCATCATACTGTTCAAGGTCCTGGTCCAGCAGCTTTTCGCATACATGGAGGGCTGTATCATCTGATGGGAAGCCTACTGCCTGAAGAAAACAATGTTCCAAGCTTCACACAACTTTATATTCATGATCCCCATGAGGCTGTGACAATTTGTCAACAATGAAATCTCAATCTCAATGCTAATATTGTGCAAGAGCTAAATAACATGCTGCTCAATCATCATCCCTATGTCAATGTGTTCAAGCATGCTCATCAGATATTGAATGCAAGACGGGAAGGAAACCAAAATGACCTTCGTGTACAGTTGTATTACAATGAAGCAACTGATGCCAGAAGATATAATTTGCCAATTGCAAATAAAATTGCAGCAGTCATTCCTGGAGATGGCACAGAAGTTCTCAATGAAAATCGTGATATCATTTTGCACCTTCAAGAAGGTGCTTTACAACACATTAGCCATTTTCATCATGCATACTCCACATTGCACTATGTTTTACTGTTTCCAAAAGGTGAACATGACTGGCATCTTGGCATGGAATTGCAACAAAATGAAGGTAGACAAAATTGATCAAAGCATCTCACTCAGATCCTATACTATGCTTATCACATTCATGTTCACCCTTAAAACATTAAACCCAGGAATTTTTTTTATGGAGCACGATTAGTCCAACAATATGTTTGTGATGCTTGGGCTTCTGTTGAGCAGTCCAATTTTACTTGGATTGTTCACAATCAGAAAAAAATTCAGGCAGATCTCTATAGTAGCTTATGAGATTGTACTGCACAAGATCTCAATGTCAATCTTCAAGACACTGGCAGAAGTGTTATTTAACCTTCATCTTATTCTGGTAGTCCATGCTATATGCAGCAACTTCTTTAAGATTCTCTTGCAATTTGTTGTGATTGTCAAAAGCCAGATCTTTTCTTGACCATAACTGCAAATGCAAACTGGCAAGAAATTTCAGAAAATCTTCTTCCAGGTATGTTTTATTCACTATATTTTTCCAAACTTAATTGATCCTTACATTTTTATTATTTATAGGACAATAGGCTGTTGATTGTCCAGATTTAGTGGCACGTGTTTTCTATCAAAAACAGCAAGCCTTGCTAAAGATAATACATGATGGCTATTTTGGATCTGTTACTGGATTGGTGTATGCCATTGAATATCAGAAATGTGGACTACCTCATTTGCATCTTCTCATATTCCTTCAAGATCAGGACAAGATTCACACAGTGCAACAAGTTGATGCACTTATTTCAGCTCAGATCCCTGATGAAAATATACATCCACAACTTCATGGTGGTGTTACACATTTCATGCTTCATGGACCTTGCACACCAGAAAGGTGCTTGCAAAATGGCAGATGTAAAAAACACTTTCCAAAGTCCTTTTGTGAACAAACAAGGATGAATGATGATGACTATCCTGAATATGCAAGGCCTGATAATGGACACACTGTTCAGAAAAATGAAAACAGCTTTACCAATCAGCATGTAGTTCCTTACAATCAAAAGCTGTTGGTTCAGTTCCAATGCCATATGAATATAGAAGTCTGTGCCTCCATCAAATCTATAAAATACATACACAAGTACATACATTTACAAGGGTCCAGATCGTGCCACTTTGGAAACTCAAGGACATGATGAAGTCAAATCTTACCTGGATAGCAGATATATATCATCCATTGAAGCTGTTTGGCATCTAATGGAGTTTTCCATGCATTTGAAATATCCCTCTATGTATCTACTGACTTCCTATTCATTTGGAAAATGAACAGAATGTTTTACATATATGGTGCTGATGATGCACCACAAGAGGTTTTGGAAAGAGCCACCACAAAGGACACTCAGCTATTAGGGTGGTTCAAAGCAAATGCTGATGCTAATTGCATTGCTGCTGGTGCACACAATTGTCTCTATCAAGACTTTCCAAAAAAGTTTGTATGGGCACAAGGAAAATGAAAACCACGACAATGTCATAGGGCAATTAGGCAAATGTACTCTGTTCCACCCAATGGTGGAGAGCATTTTTATCTTAGGCTTTTGCTTACAACTGTCAAAGGTATATTGTTTTATTCAACTACAAGTTCAAACTTATTCATTTATTTTCTAGCTGCTATTTCTTATCAGATCTTGAGAACTGTTAATGATGTTCTTTGTGACACATTCAAGAATGCCTGTCAAGCTAGAGGACTCTTGGATGATGACCATGAATGACTTTTATGTTTACAAGAAGCTGCTGGCATGCATACAGGACAAGGATTGCACAATCTCTTTGTCACTATTTTGCTTTTTTGCAATCCTGTGCATCCACACCAGCTCTGGGAGGCAACATGTGAACATCTCTGTGATGATTTGGAACATCATATTCAACAACTTTTTCCCATAATACCCCAACCTGAAGATAATCAAGTCTATGATTATGGTCTTCATCTCATTGATTCTGCACTTCACAAAGTAAAGGGCAATCAATTACTTGCAGTGCAACTTGCCTATGATGTACAAACACTTCAGGGAATTGTGGAGCATGGCATTACAACTCTTAATCATGAACAAAGAATGGTTTATGATGAAGTTCTAAATGCTATTCAGCAAGCAGTGGGCCATAGAGAGTGTTTTTTTGTACACAGTGCTGGAGATTGTGGCAAAACATATCTTTTCAACCTTATTGCTGCTGCGGTTCGTGCTCAAGGAAAGATTGTACTATGTGTTGCATCATCTGGAATTGGATCCCTCCTACTTTCAGGTGGACGTACAGCCCATTCACGGTTTAAAATTTCCATTCCTGTTCATGAGGCCAGTACTTGCAATATCAAAAAGAATGATCAACTTCATCAACTATTGAACCAGACTGCTCTCATTGTTTGGGATGAAGTACCTATGCAGCATTGTTATACTATAGAAAGTATTGATCATACTTTACAGGACTTGCTTGAACGTGATGTGCCTTTTGAAGGAATTGTTGTGCTTTTTGGAGGAGATTTCTGTCAAACACTTCCTGTAATTCCACATGGATCCAGGAAGCAAATAGTTGGTGCTACTTGATGCAGATCTTGTCTTTGGCAACAAATTCAGCTTTGCCATCTTTGTACAAACATGCACTTGGATTAAAATATGAAATGCAGGTGATTTGCAGAGTGGTTACTAGAAATTGGTGCTGGATATGGTGTTAATGCTGAAAATGAAATTGTTCTCCCTCAATACATGCATTGTGGAAATGATCTTCAATCCATGATTACTGCACTATATGGAGGACCTCTTGATCCAGCTCGAAATTATCCTTTGTCTAATGGATACTTCTTGGATCACACAATACTTTCTGCAAAAAATGCAAATGTTAATGATATCAACACTACCATTCTCACATCTCTGCCTGGTGACAAGATAGTCTATGATAGTGCAGACTCAGTTACTGAGCAAGAGTATGCATATATCCCTCCAAAGTTTCTATATACACTTGATCCCTCTGGCTTTCCTCTTCATAAGCTGGAATTGAAAGTTGGTGCACCTCTTATGCCTCTGTGAAACTTGGATCCCCAACATGGATTGTACAATGGTACACAGATGATCTTGGTCAGCTCTACACAACGTGTTCTTCAATCTCATGTACTTAGGCAGTATTAGAGTTGTGCAACTCCTGGTGACAACTCTGGAACTCTGGAATTACATCCAGTAGAAAAGGGACTTGGCTTCAGCATACAGTATGTGCTGTGCCCTTACTGTTCATACGATTGTCCCAGATTTCAGAGGACAGAGGTAGAGATGAAGAGGATTGAGACAGGAGTTATTCTAGTTGATATTCTAGCTAATGTACAGCAGAGTATCTAAGAATATATATATGTTGGAGAACATAGTATTAGTAATGGAGGCAGAGCAGATGAGTAGGATGGAGGATGGAATGTACAATAGGCAGAACTGTGCACTGGAGGGATGAAAGCCAGAGCAGTGCATACAGTGCGGAGGTATCTACGAGGCGGAACTAGTACTAAAAAAGAACAAGGATGTATTGTAATTGAAGGTACAGAGGAGATGGAGAAATGGAGGAAATGTCTGGAGGTCATGTGATACTGATTGAGCGAGATAACACCGGAGATTGCTCGATCATGAGCAGAGATGCACCCGGAGGGCCGAAGATAGACATAGGATGTCATGGATATCAGGATTACTTGATTACACAGGGGCAAGAAGGGTAATGATATCAGTGGGAGATACACACTGATTGGTTGTAGGTTGGTAACAAAGATATCTCAGGTAGAGATAAATCCTCAGAGAGTATTCTTTAGAGAGTTCTGAGTGAGGGGATGGAGCGAAGGACGATAAAGAGAATCATTATTGAGACAGGCATAAGGCCATGTCTTATATAGTGATCAGTGATGAAACATGTCAGAGATAAAGGGATGAAACACGTACATATCAGGTATGAAACATGTAAGAGAATGTGAAATGTATATGAATTGTGTAACACATCTCATGACATAATGATGTCATGGTCTAGACCAAAGATAAGAGAAACTTATCTAATATGGTGAGTAATATGGATAGCGTAAAAGATAAGGTCATAGACTGATTTAGAATCTGATATCAGGAAATGAATATTTAATATGAGAAATACCAGATTCTCAACACTCCTCCTCGCTGATCATGTTACGATCGAAAGGGAATTAGTTGAAGAGATCTTCTACCATCCTCAAACTTTTGTTTCCCAAGATTCTTCCTGAAGATATCAGTGAATTGCTGATCCATTGGAATGTAGTAGAGCTTGATTTCTCTGAACTCTACGCTTTCATGAATATAGTGGTCGGTCATGCGAACATGTTTCATCCAACCTTCTTGAGCAGAATTAGAAGCAAGGAACATAGCACCTTGGTTGTCAACACACAGTGGTAGTGGACCTATCTTGAATCGTAACTCTTCATAGACGTTACGTATCCAGCGAAGTTGTTTAGCAACTTTGGTCATCCCATAGTATTCCGCTTCAGTAGAAGAGAGCATTACTCGTTGTTGTCACCTAGATAGCCAGGAGACTATGCCGTTTCCTAAGAAGATGGCATAACCAGTGGTTGTTAACGCTGAGCGTTGAACCTAGCCTTTGATCCTAGAAAGAAGCTAGCCTCAGGACGCTGCTGAGGTGACGACACACGAGTATAATGATGAAGGGCACTCGAGCCCTGAATACAAGTGCTACTAAGTTCGAGGTCCCATTGCACGCGAGTGAGAGGCTTTGAACGAAGTGAAGCACGAGTGGTACAAGAAGTCTCTCAAGGGGTGGTTCCCTTTGAGGGTGGATTAGATACAATGCTGGATTGCGTAGAACTAACTAAAGAGACGTTACAGAGAGAGGCACTGTATATATAGTATGGTTAGAACTCCGCAGCGGAGTCCATAATGGAATAAGGGCAAGCTTGAGGAACGATGAGCCAATCGGAGAATAGCGTCTGCAGTAAGAAGCATACGTGGCCGCAGTAAAGTGCAGCAGGTTCCGGAATATTTGGAGGTCCAATGGGACCGACGACATGAGGCAACAATGAGGTGTTCCATAGTAGAAGAGCAGAACCGACAAGCTGGAATGCCGAAGAAAGCTTGGAAAGAAGCTAAGAAGAAAAGAAGACAGCATCGGAAGGCATAGAAGAGAAAACAGACTCAATGCTTTCGGGCTCGTACCAGTCACCTAACAACAAGAGTAGTTCCCGTTCACTGCTCTCATCCACAAAGGGGATTTCCATAACATTACCCCCGTAGTACATCTGAGGTACCACCTCAGACTTCAACATTGGTGGAGCTGTTGTCGACGACGGACGAGTAGTGTCCGGGGGGATGAAGGGGGTTAACAGAGCAGGCAGTGGAGAGATGTCCAGGGGCCGTGATGTGGCAGAAGGGACACTCCCATTGCGGACAGTCCTGTTTGAAATGACAGCGCGACCCACACTGGAAACATCTGTAATGGTTGGGGACCCCGGGGTGGACAGGAGTCTGCCGTCGAAGAGGTCTGGCTCTTTCTGTGGAGTGAGCACTGCTTCCAGCAGAAGGGGTTGGGCTGGTGATGGGGTTTGGGCTAGGATGGGTTTCAGTTGCTGCAGAAAGGACAGACGAAACCATCTGTCTGAGTCTCGCAAAATTGAGGGCAGAGAGTCCGGAGCATCGACGAAGTGGAGGGGGTATGGGGTGAGGACTCTGCGCCAGAGTGGGGACCGCTGGTGTGGAATCAACTTGGTTGATGGAGTTGGAGGGAGAGGGAACGATGGTGGGATTGGCGAGTTCATAGGTGACCCTTCCATCCTGGTTTGATAGATATTCCTCCCGAAGGACGTCAGGGAGGAGGAGGAGGGTGGTTCAAAGAAGGGACTGGAGGATATCGGCGGGAATGCACCTTTCAAAGAACTTCCCATACTCAACCAGCACGAGGAGCTGCAAGATTTCGAACTGCATGGCAGCAAGACGGTTTGACCATCTCTGTAGGGCAACGGAGGATAGGGTAGAGGTGGTGGTGAGGTCAACCCTAGCACGCACATAGTTATGATAGAGCCAGATATAATGGTGGACAAGAGGGGTCCTCTTGAACTCCAGGTCTTGTTCGATCGCAAAGAGCGTGACCAGGTTTTCGAGGATCGTGGGATAGAGATTGTGTGTGCCGTTAAGGGGAAGACATTCCAAACGGATGGGAATCATGGTGGGGATGGAAGTCATGTCCAAGAGGGGTTTGGATGGCAACCGAAAAAGGAGAGGCCTTATATATCCTGGGATTGACCCTGAACAGATAATGCTGAGCTAGCAGCTTTAAGTTCTGCAGAGCGGCGGGCACAAGAGAAGCAGCTGCGGAAGAAGAGAAGCGACTGCGGTGGAAAGATCCGTGCTGCGGTGCAGCAGTTGAGGGCCGGTGGTGGAGTAGGAAAAGGCTGGATAAAAGGCTGAGAGGAGCGAGAGGGAATGGTCAATGGTGTCTCACCAAATCGAAATGGCCCTCCTCATCCTTGCCTTCGTTGTTGCCTGCATGGCGACTATTGCTTTGTACGCCTTCATGGCGGTTTGTCGGATGTCCCTGGATCTCCAGGAATGGGTGGCGGTACGCGGTACCCCCATTGTGACGAGGGTGAAGTTCAGTAAGTGTCGTCGCAAATGACTTTGCAATGACCAGCTAATCAAGCTAGTGGGGAAGACGTTTGAGGTGGTGGCTTATCAGCCACATTGGATTCACGATGGGAAGAAGGGATGGGAGGACTTTGCTCGGTTGGACCAGCAAAGGTCATATAACATAGCCCAGCACATGGACTTGAATTGGGGAGATGGGAACATGCAGTCAGCGGGATGGGGAGGTGGAACCGGTTGGGGAACGGGAGGAGGATGGCCGGACAAGGAAGCAGAGAACCTGTTGGGTGGTGACAAGTACTAGAGGGAAGTTACCGTAGGAAAGTCCTTTGGTCATCCTAATTTGTACACATGAAGGATAAATCGGGCGTGCACCAAATGCGATTCAGGTTCCCAAGTGTCCTCAGTGCGTGAGTATCCTTTCCAGGACACTAAGTATTGTCATCTGCCAGGCAATCCTCTATGGGCACAGACAGTTTCCACCTCATATTCTTCTCCTTCGATGAGTGTGCTAGGCTGAGGAATAAAGTTTGGACTGAATTCAGGAGTCTCAGTATACGGGGAAAGGAGCGATGCATGGAAGACTCCATGCATCTTCCAGGTAGGAGGGAGTCGAAGGCGGTAGGCGTATGGGGAGATAACCTGAGAGATCTCGAAGGGGCCTTCTTGTCGAGGGGCCAATTTTCGACAGGGGAAGTTGATTTTCAGGTTACGAGAGTCAAGCCAAACCTTCACTCCTACTTTCCAAGGGGTAAATTTCGCTCCAATTCATTCCTTGACTGCCTGAGCGGCCTTAGCATGGGTGGCAGTAGCCTCTTTTCGGGCAGCATCGAGGAGTTCAAGTCGTTTGTCGAGGGCAGGGAAGAACGTTTTCCCAATCGGGGGGTAGGCTCGGGGTTCAAAACCCATCATGAGCGAGAACAGCATTTGGTTGGTTACAGAGTGAGTAGCGGAGTTGTGCGAAAACTCGGCCATAGGCAAGAGGTCCGACCATTTGGTAGGTTGACCTTGGCAAAATATGCTAAGGTAGGTTTCCAGTTCCTGGTTGACCCGTTCAGATTCACCATCAGTCTACAGATGATAGGCAGTAGAGAGCGCAACATCATATTCGAGTAGTCAGGCCAGCTCCTTCGCAAAGGCAGAGGCAAATTGTGGACCGCGGTCCGAGATTATTTTGTCGTGAAGACCAAAGCGGGCGAAAACAAGTTTGAAAAACAGGGCAGCGATGCTGGCAGCGTCAATTGCTTTGTGACAAGGGATGAAAATCACCCCCTTCATAAGCCCATGGTCGACCACGACCAGCACAGAATCAAAACCGGAAGACAGCAGCAGATCCGTGATCATGTCGCAAGAGATCTGCTGGAACGGGTGGGAGGCGGTGGAAGAGATGGGGCAAAGGCCCAGAACAGTCGGGTGAGTGTTAACCTTGTTGGCCTGGCAAGTAGTGCAGCCAGCCACGAATTGGCGAACAAAAGTGGTAAGACCAGGCCACCAGTAGTCACGTTGAACCAAGTGAACGGTGTGGAAATAGCCACCATGCCCCCCCACCGGGGAACAGTGGAGAGAGTGAACCAGGTCCTGTCGAGCTGGTTCGGGAACATAAAGACGGCTCTTATAGTAGAGAGCACCGTCAAGGAACGTCCAGTTGTCGCGGGCCGCACGAGGAAAGAGGGAGGAGTGCTTAGCCATAGCATCGGTAGCATCCTTTATAAGGGGGTTGGTTGCGGTGAATTCAGCAATGCGGTCGGCAAGGCGGACATCCAGAGCGCGGATTAAAACATCAGAGACAGTGGGCAGCATAGTAACAGCGGTGTTGTCGAGCAAGGTATCAACCTCATCACGGCGTGAAAGCGCATCAGCTGGACCTATCTGAGAACCGGGATGATTGTCCCAAACAAGGTCATAATCCTGCATGAACATAGACCATCGAGCCTGTCATCAGGAGAGATTCTGAGGAGACTTGAAGTACGTCAAGTTCCAGTGATCCATAATAATGGTGACAGGGTGTCGAGTACTGGTTAGGTATTGGCGCCACTCCTCGAGTGTGCATATGACTGCGAGCAGTTCGCGATCATAGATATCGTAGTTTCACTCAGCTGGAGCAAAGGTCTTGGAATAATAGGCGCAGGGGTGCAGATCCCCGTTGCCATCTTTTTGCATCAGCACTGCCCCAGAGGCGATGAGGGAGGCATCGGTCATGACAAAGAAAGGGAGGTCGGTATCGGGGTAACGGAGGACAGGGTGTTTGAGAAACGCCTCCTTCAGTTTCAGGAAGGAGGATTCGCAGTCCAGAAGCCATTGCCAAGCAGCATTTTTCTTCGTCAGAGAGAGGAGGGGTTGGACGATGTTGGAGAAGTCAGGGATATGTAAACTTGCGATAAAAGTTGCAGAAGCCCATGAACGAGCATACTGCACTAACAGAGGTAGGCGACCTCCATTCGTTGATGGCCGTAAGTTTGACAGGATCCATCGAAATCTGACCTTCGCCAACAATCAATCCGAGGTATTCTGCCTGGGATGCGCAAAAGATACATTTCTCCAGTTTTATGCCGAGCTTATGCTCGCACAAACGCTGAAGAACTAGTCGGACACACGAGATGTGTTCTTCCAAGTTGACCGAGTGCACCATGAGGTCGTCCATGTAGATAATAAGCCATCCTTCAGCAAGGTAGTCGGTGAAGATATGGTTCATAAACGCCTGAAACGTAGGCGGAGAGTTGCACTGGCCAAAGAACATTACGGTAGGTTCGTAGAGCCCGTAAGGAGTAGTGAAAGCAGCCTTCCACTGGTTGGTCTCCTTGATTCGAATATTATTGTATCCCCATCAAATATCAAGTTTCGTGAAATAATGGCAGTGTTTGAGAGTATCGACGAGATTGGAGATACGAGGAAGGGGGTAAGCGTTCTTAATCATGTGAGAGTTGATATACTGATAGTCCTGGCAGGGACGGAACATTCCATCTTTCTTCGGGACAAAGAAAAAAGGGGACGCCTGCAGGGATTTTGAAGGAAGGATCTTTCCTTCTTTAAGATTCTCATCGATGAACGCTTTCAGTGCTTCCATTTCCTTGGGGTTGAGTGAATAGTTCTTCGCTCGTCGCGGGACAAAGGAGTCGTCGAGTTCAATAGTGTGGTCAAAGGGGCGATGGGGAGGAAGAGGTACTTTGGGCTTTTTGAACACATCTGCAAAGTCTGCAAATTTGGGGAGTAGAACGATCAGCTCTTTCTCCTTCTCAGCAGCTAGAGCGGTGGAGATTGTAGTGCGGCGCACATACTCCAGGTTGTTGTATCATTCCTCATATCAGTCGGCAGTGACATAGTCTTCACATCTGCCATTGTATTGTTTGAAGTATTGCTGGGTTACAGCGTCTTCCAGTGGTCGACTTGGCTTTGCATCAGGGAGCTCAACCATGCCAGATGCCCAGTCAATAATGGGGTTGGCCTCTCGTAGCCAGGGAAGTCCTAAGATAACATCCTTGTTCCCACATTGGATGATGTAAAAGTTGCAACGCTCATCCTTGTCTCCTATCTGCAGAGTAAGAGACACCGTAAGTCGTATAAGACCGTTTTCGTTTGTGGTTCCATCCACATTGTAAGCCATCCTTGGGACAGCCAATTGGGTAGTTTGCCAGCCCAAACGAGTAACAAGGGCTGTGTCAATGAAGCATCCAGAAGCTCTGCAGTCGACAAGAGCAACGGTTTCAGCGGTTTTGCGGTTTGCACCAGTAAGAGAGATGGGGATTTGAATAGACTTTGACTCTTTACCGGCTACAAATACAGGCGCAATCATTTGAGAAGGAGACACAGACGCTGAGGCTGTTCTCCTATTTAAAAACCCACGTGAGCCACCACTTCTTCAATGGATCCAGCCTCAGCTATGGTTCCGTCTTGGTTGAGTTCCCCATAAACAATTCTGAGGGAACGGACGGCTTCCTTCTCCGAAATATTGAGCCGACAAGCGTAGTCGAGGAGCAGGTTCTCCTCTGCATGGTCGGGAATAGAAGTGGCTCTAACGAAGGAGGAGGAAGGGGAAGCGGGAGGACGAGTCGTTGTCTTACTACCAGGCGGTAGGGATGGAAGGCAGTTAGTTCTTTTGTTAACACTGAGCGTTGAACCTAGCCTTTGATCCTAGAGAGAAGCTAGCCTCAGGACGCTGCTGAGGTGACAACACATGAGTATGATGATGAAGGGCACTCAAGCCCTGAGTACGAGTGCTACTAAGTTTGAGGTCCCATCGCACGTGAGTGAGAGGGTTTGAACGAAGTGAAGCACGAGCGGTACAAGAAGTCTCTCAAGGGGCGGTTCCCTTTGAGGATGGATTAGATACAATGCTGGATTGTGTAGAACTAACTAAAGAGACGTTACAGAGAGAGGCACTGTATATATAGTGTGGTTAGAACTCCGCAGCGGAGTCCATAATGGAATAAGGGCAAGCTCAACGAACGATGAGCCAATCGGAGAATAGCGTCCGCAGTAAGAAGCATACGTGGCGGCAGTAAAGCGCAGCAGGTACCGGAATAGTCGGAGGTCTGATGGGACCGACGACACAAGGCAACAACGAGGTGTTCCACAGTAGAAGAGCAGAACCAACAAGGCAGAACGCCGAGGAAAGCTTGGAAAGAAGCTAAGAAGAAAAGAAGACAGCATCGGAAGGCATAGAAGAGAAAACGGACTCAATGCTTTTGGGCTCGTACCAGTTGCCTAACAATGAGAGTAGTTCCTGTTCACTGCTCTCGTCCACAAAGGGGATTTCTGTAACAGTGGTGGAACGTGATGTTTCAATGTCACCAGCCCAATCTGTATCAGAATAAGCACATAAACCATTCTGGTCACCATGTCCAGAATACGAGATGCAAAGATCCTGAAAGGATGAGAGATAGCGCACGATATAGAGCACCTTTTGCAAATGTTCTTCCATTGGATTGGAAGAGAACTGCGACATTTTGATAACCACGAAGGCTATGTCTGGTCTAGTACCCAGCATGATGTATGTATAACAGTGATCCAATGACTGACTGATAGCAACTGCAAAGAGCAGCATTTGACTCATCTTGGGTTGAGTTAGGTCTCGGATTATATCCGGTAGGAAGAGGTACAGTGACCGGCTTGCAATTCTCTTGACCAAATCGTTTAACAACTTTCTCCGCATAGCAGGTTTGGTCTAGAGTAATCACTTGCTTCTTGCGATCTCTTGTGATCCTCATACCTAAGTACTCAGTAGCTTGACCAAGATCCCTCGATTCCCAGCATTTCATAAACTGAGATTTGTGAGCAAGGACTTGTGCCTTGTTACTACCCATGAAAAGAGCATCGTCAACATAAATGAGTAAGACGATCAAATCTTCACCGATGATCTTGAAGTAGGTTCCTGGGTCAGATTTGCATCTGAGAAATCCCATCTCCAGGAGAGATTTGTGAAGCTGCTTGTTCCATTGAAGGGCAGCTTGCTTCAAACCATACAGTGGCTCAAACAACTGTCCCAATGTTTGCATGTTTTGCACTAAAGTCAATATTTTCTCATGCTGCCTAACCTGGGCCCTAACATATGAGTGTATCAAATGGAGCACCTACCCCCGGCTCTCTATCAATCCAAGAATCAAGGGATTTGAGGAAGATCTGATTGAATAGCAGTCATGTCAAAGTGACACCTTATTGGGACAGTTGTTTGACTTTATGTTTCCATAACATATATTAGATCCTAGAA
>Ga0307508_10003173_pt1 | contig 16805 bp, 20 predicted proteins | sample 9_EM_MG_FD_203089 | JGI IMG/M metagenome (GOLD analysis project Ga0307508, IMG submission 203089) | Populus trichocarpa ectomycorrhiza microbial communities from riparian zone in the Pacific Northwest, United States - 9_EM | ecosystem: Host-associated > Plants > Roots > Unclassified | place...
GCCAGGTAGGGAAGCAAAATCGCACATCTGGGGCAAACTTCTTGTACTCCGAGTTCCAGTTGTGTAGAACGCTGAGAGGACACACAATCAGAAAAGGTTTGAAATTGCCATGTTCGCGCAAATACGCGTTAAAAGATATAGTCTGCAGGGTCTGCCAGCCTGATATGAGTTTGATTTATCAATGAAAGAGACATTAACCTCACTTTGCCAAGACCCATTTCGTCAGCTACGTGGAGGAAGGCTTGAGGCAGGATCCTGATATTTTAAAAATAAATATGCGTACCCAATATGCCAGATATACCATTCTGATCCAAGGAAACCATCCATTGAAGACCTTCTAGCTGGTAAGGTTTTAAGGTTGCACCTGTAATCAATGCTGGCTGTTGGAATATTGGTTGCGGTTCGGCTTCTTCTTCATGCGTAAAAAGAATCTCGCCATCGACTCCTTTCCTTCTCTTGCTCATTGGAGATGCTTGTACCGAACTTCGTTTCTTTCCGGTCATCTCCTTCCCTGACTTTGCTTGGAGGGCAGCTTGTTTCTCTTTCTCTTCATCCATACGCTGCTTGAGGATGGTTGAGTAGGTGGTCGATTGCTTAAGGAGTAATTGGAGTCTTTCAAGTCGTTGTGCCGTTTCCTAGAATAGTTACGCTGATTGTTTGTGTGTTAAATATGAGGGAGGCCTGGATGCGTACCTCCTCGTTCTGAGGCGCTGCCGAATTGGATGGTTTGAGGGGATTTTCTACATTGCCTTCCTCCATGCCTTCATATTCTGATACCTAATATTGTGCTCAACGTCTCGCAAATAGTCATGAAAGAAGGACGAACTGGTTGACTTTCGCCCATCTCACTACTCGCGTAACTGCTCGCCGTATACTCGGATGACGCGTTCGGAGGGGGCAAGAGTGCTATGCTTGGACTGGACCGCGGCGAAGGCCCTGCTGAGCTATAGTACTCCATGTTGGAATTGTAATATGGGATTGAAAAATGAGTAATTTATGGGCGACAAGACGCGTCTAGACCGGCCCTTAACCAGGTGCGCCTAAACGGGAGTAATGATACATCTCTAGATCTCTATCCGCGAACCGCGCACTTGCATTGCCAAGAAAAGTAACCCAATTGTGATTTCACTAGAATTGTGGCTTTCATGTACAATCCGTGAACAGCGCACCACTGCACCCGTCCTGAATTCAATATGGGTTCACTTATTGTTTATCAGCCAGTAACAGCGCCATCGGATATCTGCACCTTTTTTGTATTCCAGTATTTAAGCAGTGGCCGTTCCAATCCCCAAACCCGTCTTATTCGAGGAATCACAGACTCTATACTGCAGGAATGAAGCTCTCCCTTTTTATCTGGGCACTGACCCTCCTCGTCGGCATCCAAGTCCATGCTCAATCGGAAACCGGAATCTTCAGCGTCCAAGCCGCGACTCAATGGCAAGCCAGACACCGTTTGAACTCTGCTGACTTCCAAACCACGTTTAACTCCCTTACTTCCCAAGGCTACCGCCTGACCTGGGCTAGTGGCTACACCATCAACAATGATCCTCACTTTGCCGCCATCTTTGAGAAGAAACCCTCTCCCGCCTGGGTCGCTCATTACGGCATGACCTCTGCGGATTACCAATCCAAGTTTAACACGTACGTCTCTCAAGGCTTCCGCCTTGTGCTTGTGAACGGTTACACTGTCAATGGTGTCGACTACTATGTCGCCATCTGGGACAAGAGCCCATCCGGCCAATGGGTAGCCCGCCATGGCCTCACTTCGACTGGCTACCAGGCCGCATTTAACCAGTATACAAGTGAGGGCTACAGGCTGAAGCATGTGAGTGGGTATGCCATCGGCAACGAAGCTCGTTACGCCGCCATTTGGGAGAAGGTACCTGGGTCCACCTCATGGGTTGCAAGGCACGGAATGACCTCGACCGGATACCAGTCCGCGTTCGATACTTACGTTGGCCAAGGCTACAGGCTGGTGCTCGTCAACGGTTATCAAGTCAATAATGTGGACTACTACGTTGCCATTTGGGACAAGTCCCCATCTGGCCCCTGGGTCGCACGACACGGCATGACGAGCACCGCATACCAGGACGAGTTCGACAACTATTATCAAGGATACCAGCTGAAGTTGGTCAGTGGGTACGACCTAGGACAGAGCGATCGTTATGCTGCTATTTGGGAGAATGTCGCCATGAAGGCCTCCGACTTGCAGGTCATTGACAACCATATTCAATCCTACATCTGGGCACACTCTGTGCCTGGTCTCTCACTCGCAATAACTGTGGACGACCGACTCGTGTTCGCTAAAGGGTACGGCTTCGCTGACATAGCGGACCACCGTATTGTTACTCCTCGCAGCCTCTTCCGCATGATGTCCATCTCGAAATCGATTACCGCCACTGCCATCATGAAGCTTGTGCAAGAAGGCCACTTCAATTTGACAGATCCGGTCTTTGGCCCTGGGTCATTGACTGGCGACAAATACGGAAACCTGGTGCCCGTAGTTGACGGGAAACGTCAATACAACCCAGGCATAACCTCGATCACTGTGCAGAACCTCCTCGAGCACCAAGCTGGCTGGGGTGTCAACTCGAATCCCGGAGGCCTCCTCAGGACCATGACACCAGTGCAAGCCGTTTCCCAGATCATCGCCACAGTTCCACTCGCATACACTCCCAACACGGAACACATCTATTCCAACTTTGGCTTCCTCGTGCTCGGCCGCCTGGTAGCGGATTTTGGAGGCGCCCCCGACTACGAGAGCTACGTTAAACAGAACATTCTATCGCCCTCTGGTGTTACCGGAATGTCTCTCGCCAGCGATGCTGGTCCGCTTATTCGTGAAGTCAGTTATTATCCTCTCGGTGCAACAGATGGCTGGCGTATCCACGAGTTCGATTCCTTTGGCGGATGGGTCGGAACGCCCATTGACTTGTGCCGGTGGATCGTCCACATTGACGGTATTGCGACGAAACCAGACATCCTGTCGGCAACCACCAAGAATGTGATGTGGACGGCTAGCAGTCATGACAATGGCTATGCTAAAGGGTGGATTGTAAATCAGCTTTGGAGAGGCCATAATGGAGCATTTCCGGGAACGGGAAGCGTCTTTATGCAGCGGACTGATGGGTCACGGATCGGCTTTGCGGTGGTGGTGAATAGGAATGTTGTTGGGGACGGGGTTTCTTGGGAGTTGAGGAATGTGGTGGACAACATGATTTCGAAAGTGAGCGCCTGGCCGACATATGATCTCTTCTGAACCTTCGTGAGCAAATCGAATTCGAATGATTGATAACGGCCTCCATCTTTCCTGCGTCGCTGTGATGTTGGCTTTGGGTTTTTGTTCCATCTCAGCTTGTTTTGTTTTTGGTAATTCCAAGTTATATGTTCTTTTCTTCTCCCTCGTTTCCAGTAATTGCTGTTTCTCTTTTGTATGTATCGATATCACGCGTCCCAACCTTGAGAAACCTATTCACACCCTGAAGCTCTGAATGGTGTGCACGTTGGGGTCGACTTTGCTTTAATCTATCTAGGATCTCACTTCCCATTGGCTTGTGTTGCTAACGACTGGCCCGTTCATCCATTTGGACATATTACCCATTGCGTTTGAAAATTCGACTTTTACAAGACTGGCGAGCATCACTGCTTGCCGAAAATTGTGTCCCTTCCTGTATGTCGTCGGTTGGAAAAGAAATGCAAATTTTCTGAAGATTATTGGTGATTATTGGCCATATTAACTGCTGATTCCCTCACATAACCACTGTCAATGATACGTTCAGAAATCAATTGTCCACAACAAATATTCTTTTTTGAAAATTTCCGACCGTACACATCTCGAAAGCCAAGGCTGCAATTATCGTAGGTCGGTCCGCGAATAGCGGAGCCTGAAGCAGGCCTGAAGAGCCTCAGTATATCGGATGCTGAGACTTCCCTTAAATTTGATCATCCTCAAAAAGCAGGTACCTGAGCATGGGAGCATTTAAATGATATGCACAAGATTTCCACCCAGGATATAATGCAGAAGCTCTATGAATCTGTCACCGAGTAATCCCTTTTCTATTAGCCCATTATTACACGAATCAAGGTGAGGCAAGATGGTTACTTAAGAACAACTATCGTCTGAGCAAGCAGCGCTTGGAATTTGAAAAAAAAAAAAAAAGCTCATGAATCGAAGATCGCTCCGTAAGTTGCAATTCCTCTCGTCTCCATACCATACACAACCTTCTTCGTGAGTTCCGGGTTGGAAATAATGAAAACAGCTTCGGCATTGCTCTGCACCACAAGTTGATAAGTGAGCATGACCATGTCAGGTCGGCCGAGCGTCCGAGTGTCCCATATAACCGCATCAGGGTCGGCCTTGAGGACAGCAGACATGATCTTCGATCCGTAGGTCTCCTCTGGATTCCGAGTGGACCAGAGGACCCTTCGTGGAGTAATATTAGCATACAGCAGAGAAAGACACGGGCCTATGCCAGAGCCCGTAGCGACAACGACAACCTGCTTGAAGAGACGGGAAGTGTAAAGAAGATTGATCAGGGGATATCCTCTAACCCACAGCTTTCTTGGGGGATTTGTGATAGTTTCCTTTGTCCAATCTCCCGCGTTTGACACAACCACCGAAAAGCCGTTGCTGTTGCCGTTCCCATCGTCATCGGGTATTGTGGCAAAGGCATGCCACTCGAGAAGGGGATTAGTGGAGAATTTTAGCCCGTAAAAAGGTTTCATGGCGTGGTATTTGAAGTGAAGACGAATGGCATGGTCGGAGAGGACTTCGGGATGTACATCACGCAGCCGGAGACGAGACCATGAAAGTAATATACAACCCGTGGTGACGATGAAAACCCAGAAATTGGGCGACCGTATAAGGTATTCCCAAACTGGGATATCTTTTGCATTGGACCGAGCTGCCAGGCCCATGTGGGCCCAGAAGGTGATGATTGATACCCAGCCGGCAAAACGGTGGCCTGCCTCGAAATAATCGTGGAAAGATTTTCGGAAGCTGGGGTGGGCTCCGGCGAGAATTGCGCTGAACATAAGGACGATAATGTAGCAGAGGACGAGTTCAGGTATGTTGGAGCAATCGCGGTTATTGAACCAATCCTTGGTGGCGAGTGCTGTGTAAAGCAAAAACCAGACGACTGCAGCGGTACCAGTGCCACTGTGAACACCCCCATAATGGAAAACCTTGGCCAAACGACGCCGAACGAAAAGTGGGAGAGAGTGTGGTGCTGAACAGGCAATTTCGAAGCAAAGGTTGATGAAGTTCTCTTGTCTAAAGAGGACAGTGACCATGAGATTTGCAGAAGCAGCGCTGCCAACATCATTTAGAAGTGGAGCGCCATTGTTCTTCACTACAAATGCAACAAAAGCAATTGAGTTGGCAGTGAAAACGACTGTGAAGATCTTCCTATATGTCGAGAAGAAACTGACTGGAAGGAGTTCAGGGTGACTGTTGCAGTCTTAGATCACAAGATATACTTACATTGCAGATATCGAGTCAACCGACCCCCAGATTTTTCTGGAAGAATATTGTGGTCGTGCAGGTCGACATGCCTAGGCTGATACAGTCTTTGCTGGGGTGATGCAGCACTGTGAATAGTAATAGCTTTCGGCAACTTTGGTCAACGGACTGGCAACGAAAATGATGTCCAAGAACCTACTAATGTCGTTTTTCGGAAGGCTTTTCTCAATATCCATTGCGAAAGCAGTTTTTGAGCTGGAAGGAGGGGGTTGCTATGCATTTTTTTTGGAAATGGCCTTTTAAGATGTTGGATCTGCAATTATAGATATCGCTGCTCGTATGCCATCCTGTTAGATCCGTTGGAATATCATGTTTTTCGTCCGTCGATATCTCGATTCTCCAAGTCTGCAAAGCGTCTATCATGACGGGACTTGGTATCACGCTGCTCATCTTCATGCGCATGCCTCCTTTACGAGCGTCAAACTGACGTTCCACAAGCAAGCTACTTAACTCTCGGACAGGGTCAGGTGATGATCACGACATGAAGGAAAGGCGCCTTGCAAGCGCCTTGTCGCCCTCAATGACGCACGAATTTTAATGACTTCCAGGAGCTGATGCTCGGACCAGGTATTTTCGCTGATGAGAACAGCAAGACGTACACAATTGCCATCATTATTTTCTCCGTCTCCGAGTCCATCAGCTTCATTGCCTACGCCATCGCAATGTTCTTCAACCTCGCATCCCCGAAATTTCGACGGTTGTTTCACCTTTGCTTGGTGAAGTACTTAGCTGCATTCTCGTCAAAATGTCAGAAATAAAAACACTACTACCTGAGTCGCAAACCCGGCTTGGTCAGTCCAAATTGCAGGAGCTCACAACCTTCGAGCTCTGGCCCTCCTCCCACTTGCCGAGTCATTCATTATCCACATGTAAGGAGATGGCGGACAAGGCACCACTTCTCTGCAGGAGGTATACCGAAGATTTAACACATCTTTATCAGGACTTTTTGGCGTAATGAAGCCCCAATTCCATTTGGGGAGACTAGACGGGTTGAAGAATGTCGAATGCCCACAAATGAGACCCTCTACTATAGGCATAGTGGTGTCCACATTAGACCTGTGGCGGAGCATGAGCTGAAAAGGTTTGAAGTGACAAGGAATAACTTATGTACCGGAGGGAAGGAGTCGCGCGTCTATTAGGCCGGCCCTCAACTTCATTATGGGTGACCTATCCATTTTGTCAAGTGCCATACAAATGGATTGGACACCAGCACACTTTGATCTCACCAAAGAACCTTCCTTGCTATCGACAATCACAATCAATGTGGATCCTGAATTTCCAGGAAATTTTCCGAGAGTCGCTAAATGGTACGAACCAAATTTAGGCTTTAGCGAACCGTGTACTGAAATTCATTTGCTAAACAAAGGTCCCCTGATGGATCGGTAATCCTGTCTCAATGCGAGAACAGAACCTTTGAGTTATTCGACGTGTGAGAGAGGTGTCCATTTTCTTTCCGACTCCAGTTAACGTTCTCAAAGTTCGTCAGAACCTCCACATCATACCAACAACAATAAAACGTTTGTTCATGCAGCTCCTATACTTGATTTCATTTGGTTCCCAACGGCTTCACCCTTGAATCCCGCTTCATTCTGCTTCGTGGCATCCGTACGGGAATGTCCCGTCAAGTTACTCGATGCTTCAGATGGTAGGGTATGTCCACTTCTTTCTGTCCCTCTAACCTACGCTGATCACGGTGGAGTAGTTGCGGGCGTCATACCCCATTGTCGATCATAGAGAAAGGCAAATTGCACCACATAGCCTTGCATTTAATTTGACTGGACAAAGGTCTGTGCTGTTTCGTCATTGTACTGTGATTTTAAGGGCTGTTTTTATGTCAGACTGTACTGCGGCTTCGAAAACGCTATAGAGGTCTTCGACATTTCCAGACCGGGGGTAGAGGGACGGCGGATTCACACAACACCCACTAGAAAAAGCAAAGATGGCTTGAAAGGTTCCTTATATTACCAAAAAGTGAACTCCTGAATTGTATGATCCTTTAGGAATTGTATCTGCAATCGCCTTCTCCGCTGCCCATTATTCGGCGGAATCTTATTACGCGGCCGGCACTTTCACCTCGTCACCAAATAACATTGCATTGTTCAGTGATGCTCAGGACGAACCTTTGATGTACCTCGGCGGTGGGCCTCGGGCAGGGGTCACTCAGGTTGGTCTGCCCAACCAATGATATTCTAGTTCTGAAAACAATCCGAAAAGCTCCAGTTCAATCCCATGAAACCCCACATACTCTACGCAGGGTTCCGTGGAAGTGCTACGGGAAAGATATACAGCTGGGATGTCCGGTCCAACCTTGACTCTCCTGTCGAAATTTTCCAGGTGCCTAATTCTGCCAGTAGCAAGGTTAACCAGAAGTTGCGTTTTGACGTTGAACTCGCTGGGAGGATGTTGGGCGTTGGTGATCAGGTTTGTCATCTCCCTTAGCTCGAATTGCTCTTCACACACACTATGTCATCGTATAGTATGGGGATATATCCATCTTCCAGCTGGATGACAGCGAAGCTCAAATGGGTGAAGGGTATTCAGATTTCACAACGCACGACCCGATTCTTCATTTCAAGGCAAATCATGGTCTGTTCTTTGTCGAATTATATTTGGTGTTTCCTCAGTTGCGTTATTTCCAGATGCTGTAGGTTCCGTTGCCTTTCACCCCTACAGACCTTCCGTTTTGTCGGTATCTGGATCAAGACACTTCACCGACTTGGATGAAGACCAGATTGGTGAAGAGTCGGATCCAGAGGACGACGGATCCTTTAATATTGTGAAACGACTGGTTCGGACGCAGCCCGTTGTTTTCGACTCGTCGATTAAAGTGTGGGATTTCACTGTCCAAGAGGCTATTCGGGAAGGATGAAGAACTATTTGTGTGCACGTCGGGTGGGTTGTTATGTCATGTAATCATAGAACGCCTCGTGCCTTCTGCAAGTTATACAGGTGCCAGGAACGGGTCGTTTCTCGGCCTTCACAGACTTTTTGTGGATTGATTTCAATATGTTGGACTCGAGGCTACCGCTATCTCATGGAGCGAGCTCGGTCTATCGTTTGGAATCTTGAAATTGAACTGCCAGGCGGTCATTGCGGCCCTGCTTTGCCCTACGTCAGAAAAAGACGTTTCGCACACTTTTAATACGTGTTATGTCGAATCACTTTCATGATCCAAATATGTAGCAAAACTTGCCTCGGATCTTGGACACCAAATGATTAAAACTGGCGAAAGTAGCAGCCATCCGTTGCTCCTGCACGACAGATGCTGTTCAGTGAGCTTATTTTGGGCTGTGGCGGAACCAAAATAGTACTTTCTAAATGGGCCAGATCCGCCGTCAGATCCACTTTCCCATGACCAGCATGGATGATAGATGTGATCTACGAACGAGCTCGTCGAGACTCGCCATGCAAGTTGTGGTTGTAGGTAAATGATCCATCCGAGGGGCATCACAGCGAGAGGTTATTATGAGGTGAGTGGGCGAAGGCTCTGCTGCCGAATTGATGCCGCTGTCAACTGTAATACCCCTACCCCGTTCCTGTGGGAATGTATGTCCGCCATTGGTGGATCTGTCACCTCTTGGTTTCAGCATGCATTGCCTCGTTCATGCCGCTGTCCACCCACGGCTATATAAATGGTGCCGCCCAAACTGACACTTTCTTTCCCCCATAACACCAGGCAGGCCTGTTCGAACTTTCCCGTTCATATTCTTCGTTTTCGAGCACTTTCAATAACCCTTTACGACTTTACGACTTTACGACTTATAAAGTCTCTTTGCGACTTCCTTTCGCATCCGTTACACCAAATCACATAAACCATACACTACACCCAAGCAAGCATGTACTACGCTGGAACTGCAGGTACCGCCGTCGCTGCCTTCACACCCGGTATCCATGGAGCGCGCACATATATCCCAACTGCGATGCCAGCCGCGCCCATGAGCGCTGTTTTACCCGGACAAGCTTACTATCCCACCATGCATTCCGCGCCTGTTGCTGCCGCACCGGTTGCGTATCCCATGACCGCTGCGCCTATGGTTTACGGTCACAGCACATATGCAAACTATCCTTATTACCATGGTCAACCGACCGTGATCCTTTCGTCGGCTCCCAGGGGCCGTAGGTCAAGATCGAGGGGTGGATTCTTGGGATATCTCTGAGGATTGGAGGAAAGGCGGAATGGGGAGTGTATCATATTTGGGCGATTTTTTGGTTAGCTTAGAAAAAAAAAAAGAAATGTAATTGGGAGAGCTCGTCTCTGACGGCTGGTCTCCGATCAGTGGACAAAGTTGCGTGATGAAAGTCAGATCAACCAATCAATTTTTATGCATAATTCCTGCCTTGATCTGGTAATCACTATTTGGTCCGTTTTCGTCTTTTTCTAGAGGATCAATTTTGCGTTGCTCTTTTCTTCAAACACATCGAGGCAACCAACGGGTTGCATTCTCAAGCCGCGTTTGCTCTATACGGCTGCGAGAGTAACGGAGCGATGGTATACAAAATTATACTCTCTCCTAACGTTTTTACCAGCAAAACCTCCTAGGCAGGTTTGCAGGCATATCGGGGACAGGACATTTTACCCTCAGATACAGCCTTTAAATCATCATGGCTCTTGCCACCTTCGTCTCTCAATTCTCTTCGAGGAAAGGTATGGCAACAGAGCACTCCTTTCGACCAGCTAACCACCAGACTTGTTCAGGCTCCCGACGTGTCATCACTGCGGTGCTTTGTATAATGCTATTCCACAAACTTTGAGTTCGATTTCGTCGGTCTAATTGCGGCTGCAACTGCATGGGCAGCACAACCTTTCATCTTATTCGAGACAGCCTGATTACTCCGGTTTCGTAAATTTCGAAATGCGAGGGCATCTTCGTCCTTATTTAGCAAGACCATGAGGTGTATACAAACTAGCGCTCAATTCCATATCCTCAACAGAAACGACTGTATTATCTTGGTATGCCTGGCGACCTATGTGGCAATGAGAAATAGGATGATCTTGACTGCCACCGAAAAATCAGGGAAATTTCAGCGCCCATCAAAACGAAAGCCCAATCCATCTTTTCCCTAGGTCTCAATGCAGAGGCCGTCATATCAGACAAATGGCGCATAGTGGGCCGGCCATGGGGACAATTCCAGGGCTTCATCATCTCCATAATGCTCTTCCGACAAGCTCTGGACGCGAACATAGCGCGCGCCTTTGAGTATCTAACCATCTGCCCTGTAGGGCGATCGCGCATCGCCAGTTACGAAAATTTTGTGGCAACAGGTCACAGTATCTTGAACTCACGGCAGCGGACGAGATCTTAGCCTTGAAGAACGTCAATGTATTGCGACAGAATGGGTTCGAGATCCATGTTAATAAAAACGCTTCCGTCAACCAGGGCGGCCGACTAAAGTTGGTTGCTACCCCAGTGAGCAAAAGCACCGTCTTTGACGTCAAGGGTAATTCTGTTTTACGTTGTCCACCCTGGAACCAATGAAATCCTATCTAAACAACTTCTGTGATTCTAGTATCTTGACGGTGGCTTGAAGTGTTTCAAAATCCTACTTTTCGTCGGCAGCATGTTGGTCTATGATGAACAAGTCATCGCAGACAGTTTCTCGTCTTGGGACAACAATAAAACCAACATTAAACGTTAAACCGCCATATTTAGTGAGGGTTTCCATAGGTACAGGAAGCTAATACTATTATTGCTCTCACTGGTAGGCTGAGTAACCTACAGCGTTCCAGGCAGCAATTATTACAGTCTACAGAGAGAGAAGACAATGAGGATGGCATAAGCAATAGGACATATACCCTGATGAGAGTGACGGTTGTACATTCGGATCCGACTTGGATGCTCGTTGTACTTATTTATGCCGTTGTGTCTTCAACTACTATAATACTTCTCAGGTCAAGTGGAAGCACACCTAAGCACGTCTGCGTTCAGAGTCTCCTATTACATTTTTCATCTCATATCTATGGAGTACTAATTAAGATTATTACGACCAATCTACAGTCTGCAAGTAAAATTATTAGCTGTCAAACTATGCTATATGCAGGGGCACTCTCTAAGCCGAGGAAGTATTTCGTGAATTTACATATTCATTATTTGTCTTGCGGTGGCAATGATCCTGTTTGAGGTGAATGACGGCCCAAACCTCCATTCCCTGGAGCTATCTTTATCAGATGAACCGAAGGTAAGTGACCATCAGAAAATTTCAACAAATGGCTAACCTTCACCACAGTCGGATTCACGGTTGCTTGGTGAATATCCAGAATACACATTTGCTTGGGGTTCACCATCAGTCAATGTTGAAAATGGAGTTGTAACGACCCATTCCTTTGGGTCGACCCCGTAATGGGGCCTTTCACAGGAGGAAACTACTATTGAAATCATCAGAGAAGGTTGAGACCAAATCCATAATTGCTCACAACTTTGATCACTTGCTCGTTTGTCTATTTCTTCTATGAAGAATCCCAAACCAAGGTCTTCATTAGGAGCATCTGGTTTTTCCATACGAGGCTTCTTCTTTGGCGGTTCTCCTCTTTCGCGGGTCTTGGATGGACCAGCACCGGTGTTAGATTGCATGAGAAGCCGACCAAAGATCGTTCGTGCAAGGCGAATTTCCGTAGTTTGTGCTTGAGGTAATAGAGGAGACAAGGCGGCAGTACGTTCGATGAGGATTGCAAGAATAATTTCGGTATCTATTGGTAGTCGCCAGTATCGTTGAGTGTTGAATCCATCTTGTTCAGGTGACAAGGGTATGAGGCCATGTGAGACGGTGGTATTGTTTCCAGCGGCGACTACGTCGAATATCAGAGCTGAAGTTGCGTTTCGAGTCCTCGCTGGTCGAAATTCTCCATTCTGGAGGGAGTAAACTCTTGGAAGGTAAAGAGTGGGGATGCGTAATCCAGTTACACCTGTCGGATTCAGAATAGCTAGAGAGAAAAGATTGAGATAAGGCAACACGAGCGTGGGGTCCCGTGGCAAATTGACTTGGGCCCCTGTCGCTGCATTGCGGAGTAATCGGAACACCTAAGACTCTAAAATTTAGCTGATTTGTTGTGATTAAATGGGCACTTACCTGATGAAGTGGGAGTTGGTTATCCACTTCAGTATTGGCGAGGTACTCGTCGATGTAATTCAGAACAGGCACGGAGGGAGATAAAGCAACGTGATTTGGGGTGAAGAAGGCAATGTGACATAGAGGGCACTCTGTCTCGTTTGGTTAGCTGCATTGGACTCGGAGGGCAGAGAACTGGACTCACGCAAGAATCCATTGCGAACAGAGTTCCTTTGGAAATCTGCAGGTAAGATACCGTAGCCCTGAGCCAGGGAAACCTGAGAAATACATGTTTAGCGCAAAGTTGTGATACGAGAGGTGATACGAACTTGATTTGCGCCTCTCGAAGACAAATCAAAGAGATGGGCACATTGAGCACCTCCGTCAGGAAGAACCAGCAGGCATATAGCACAGCGATTTGAGTATTCTCGGCGTAAGCGAGTTCTGACAGAGAGAGAGAAAGAGGCTTGTGTATCCCCCATCTCCTGATGATAAATAAGCACTCGAACACCAAACCAGTCGCGGCCCGAGTGGTTTTCCGTCCATTCTACTGGGTATGAAAAGCTCGATAAACCGTGCTGACCGATATGACCAGTGACCTGACTAATCCAGTAAGTGTGACTTTATGTCACGGTTAGTCTTTCACATGACCCATAACAGGGTGCTTTCTACGATTGCACTCCTTCTCAATCGGCAGCTTTCCTATAACCACGAAATTATTGTGGTCGGCTCTCATGCGAACAAAAAGAGTCTTGGTCTTTATGTCAACGAGGGCGTAGTCCAGGTTTTTCCTTTCCAACAGTATCGCGCAGCGGGTCGCTTTGAAGTCGAGGAAAAGGAATTCCTGCAAAGCTTTCAGATTGGTGATGACAATGACGCGCTTTGGCAGTTGGCCCAGGATATTGCCCAAGAAGCACAGTCGTTGGGCGCGGTAGACTCCGTAATGCAGGTCTTCGCGTCCTACCAGAGCAAGTGTCCTCCTTCCACGGGAGCAAAGTTTACCAAGATAAACCGTTATATCGTCACTAGCCGTCGCACCAACCCTTTCACAGATCCCAGTCGCGGTGAGCAGATATTGCTTGGAGTCTTTTGGCTTCTCGAGGAACAGATTCCGCGGTATGGTGACCGTCAGTGTATTCTCGAATCGTCAATGTGAATAGACTTGCTCAAGACATTTCGGCAGTGATTATGCAAGCGATGGGGACATTTATTTTACGTCTCCGACTCCTTTTCGGTGTCGGCTTGAATGCACATCTCCCTTTTACTCGTCCCCTCGCCCAGCGTGGAAGGCTCCCATTTGGTTCACACCTACATGGACCTTTCGGTGCCCATGTTTTAGCAATTACTCCCGGCAAGGTTTTAAAGGTCAAACGTGGCCTTCACGCCTCCGAAGCTGCTGTGACAAAGTTTGTCTATGACTCCACCAGCTGTCCTGCACCCGATGTATTCGATGTAGCTCAGTATGGCGAGCAGGTTGGCATCATCATGACCCATGTGCAAGGCGTGTCTTTGTCTTCGTTATGGGAAGACATGGATCAGACGGACAAACGCAACATCGTCAATCAGCTTAAAGCAATCATCCGCGATTTTCGCAGCCACGAGTCGCCTTACATTGGCCGTCCAGGGCGTCAGTCGGCAGTTCTTCCTATGGGTCTTTCCAGCATCGCATTCGGGCCTTTTGACCGGGAGGAGGACTTCAATGAGTTTCGCCTTTCTCAGACGAGGTCGCTCGATGAGAAGCTCATCGGACGTGCTACTGCCTTGCAAAACTCAGGGCACAGGTTTGTGCTTACCCATGGTGATCTAAGTGACCGCAATATCATGGTGTTCAACGGGAAGATTACAGGTATCATAGATTGGGAATATGGAGGTTGGTATCCGGAGTATTGGGAGTACGTGATGGCCAAGTTCAACGGAGGTCATGATGATATATGGCGTGAAGTTCTTGACGAAGTGCTGGAGGATAGATACGATGACATGGTTGAGCTGGAGAAGATTTTAAGGAGTTTGTGAACGCATTTCTCTGGTCAAGTCCATAGTGTCGCGTTGCATTTCTACTTTCCCCAGTCATTCGGTTTTTGATTGACTCCAACAGTTCTGATGCTCGCGCTTGCGGGTTCAATCGTTTACATATGAGCCCTGTTTTATCCAGTTTGAGTCCGCTGTGATCAAATAAGTTGTTGACAACCTTCTTTCTCGCTTTGGATTTGGCGCGCAGGTAGTATAAATCCATCCTTTAAATGCCTACCATGGAGACGCAGAAGCACATGAGACGAACATACGACATGAAGCGACATGAGGCATTTCACATGGTATGATTTGTCAAGAGATCATGATCTGGATAAAGTACAACTTGAAGAGGCGGAGACAATGCAGATAGGTTTTCTTCGCGCGGAAAAAGAAACCTTTATTAACATCCGCATATCAGAGGCTGCAAAATACAACAATTCCGCAGCTCAATTGCCGTACAAAGGTGCAAACCCCCTTGCTGGCAGGGCGTCCAGATCTTCTTGTCCAATCCTCCCATCGTAAACAAGGTCTTGCAACACATCCGTGACCCAATTCTGGCAGTTGTTCTTGAACAGATCATATGTACGGTTCTTCGACACATCCGCGCATGTTTCCCTCAACTCGGCTTCTGTGAGATCAGTGTCGTTGGCGACAACGACGGCTCCCCTCAAGCTTTGAGACGTCGAGGGACGAAAAGGCTCATCACGAAATTTCGGCTCACCGTCCTCCGCCTTTGCAATGTGATAGAGTCGACCCACTCCATCTGCAGAGACATCATCAGCAAGATAAAGTGCCCAATGAGCGGTGGACTGCGCAAACAAATATGACTGCGTGAACAGGACCAATTGGAGAGTTTTTGTCATTATGGGGGGCTGTATCATGTTCAACTGATGAGACGATGAAGGACAAGGTAACAGGACATACTAGTACTCTTGTGATAACGATAGCGTCGGATGAATGGATTCTTTTGTGGGTAGAAACTCTGTTGTGAACTTCAGTAACCTGTACATTTAATAATCATCCTAAATCCTTACCTCAAGTTCCAGTCACGGTATGATGATTCCAGGTGATGTTGGAGCAACAAGAATCCATAGCCGTAACTTGATTTTCTATTTCTAAACTCGGACTTTGAAATCAGCATCGACATGATTGGAAGTCGTTTACCTCGTGCATCGATCCTGCCCAGCTATTAGTTGTAACGAGACACAATGACGCTGCCTTTAAGCGCCGGAGACTGCATTGCTATCATCGGAGTGGTCATTCAGGGCTACAACGCTCTTAGCAGCACGTCAGACGATGCAAAAGAGCTCAGGAGCATGCAGGATGACCTGCAGCACATGCAGGAGATACTCGAACAGCTCCGAAAACCAGATTCAAATCTGACTTCAATTTCTGAGGCAAATATCAGAAAGCTCAACGATACAGTAGTTCGTTGCCAAACAACCCTGTCAGAGCTCGCGGCCATAATGAAGAAGTACGGACCCAGCAATTCCACAATACAAACATCCTACCGGCGGATGACACGGCGGACAAACAACTGACCACTCGCGACTGGAGTTGTGCCGACCACCCATCTGACTAGTCACTTGACCAATCAAGCAAGTGTGACTTTCTGTCACGCTTGCTATTGTAGTAATTTGTACCGTTTTGTCGACTTCTAGGTCTCAGGCGGGTTCGCTGCTGTTCTCTGTGACCCGGGGCTCGCGTCCCCAGCGTGGTGACCTCCGTCTGCCGTTGATGGCCGTTGATCTGCCGATCGATCAACCGATCGCGTTCTTCTCATTCAGTTGGTGCCGCTTGGGCCTCCTCCCGCTCATCGCGACAGCGGTCACAGCGTCCACAGGGGCAGCTGCGTGCGGTACAAAGGCTTTCGAGGCCGGGAGACCACTCGCCCGCAACCCGGATGATCCGTTCAGGTGCTGCCGATGACCACCTCTGTACATACTTCCTTCAGCCCCGTAGTTTTGAGTAGTCATGTAGCCCAACTACGGCAAGTTACCTAACAATCAGGTACCATTACGTGAGGCTTCACTACACTACAGTTGCTATATGATTTGTGTGGGAACTATACTCGGCTGTAGGCCCAAATCAGAATTTACTGATGAGGGTAGGTTTCTACATTCAACCGCATCGAAAATGCGAAATTGATGTTGAACAGTTCAACAGTAGGTTCCCCAATATAACCGCACCAAAAAATGCGAAAATCGACGTGGTTGGGTGGAGAAACCCA
>Ga0307508_10003174_pt1 | contig 16802 bp, 16 predicted proteins | sample 9_EM_MG_FD_203089 | JGI IMG/M metagenome (GOLD analysis project Ga0307508, IMG submission 203089) | Populus trichocarpa ectomycorrhiza microbial communities from riparian zone in the Pacific Northwest, United States - 9_EM | ecosystem: Host-associated > Plants > Roots > Unclassified | place...
GGAGGGGGGTGTCTCCGTAGTCATTTCGGGCATGTACATCAGCTCCTTCACGCAAGAGGAAAGGAACCATTGATACTTGGTACGACAGTGCAGTGAACAAGATCCCTTCAAGTAGTGGTGTGTGTGTGGATAGAAGATATTCCACTACAGAGGATAACCCTCGAGATTCTGCAATGTCAATGGCCACCTGGATGGCATGGTTGGGTGCAGGGAAGTGGTTATCAACTTCAAAGAGGTCTCGCATGTGCCGGGAAGCCGATTTTTCTACTTCGACGTCCCAAGAACTTGAACTGTTGTTAATGAGGCCACCTATTTCGTACCTCAGCATCTTGGAATGAGGTGATGTTGTATCTCCGGATAGAAGATATTGCACTACAGAGAACAGCCCTCGAGACACTGCGGTGTTGATGGCCACTGTATGGTTGTATGGAAAAAAGTCGAGACGAGCGTCATGCACGTCACGGAGGGCTTGCATCACTATGTTACACTGAGCTCCATTGAGTGCCATAGCATTGTTCCGGGAAGCCTCATATTCTTCTTCTTCGGCGTCCAAATCAACTTCTTCGCGAATGTGCAATAATGGAACCATCGGAACTTGGTGCCACGGTGCAGTGAACGAGATCTCTCGAGGTAATGGTGTGTCCTTGGATAGAAGATATTCCACAACAGAGACAAACTCTTGAGATACTGCAATGTCAATGGGCAATCGGCCAGCATGATTAGGTGTAGAAGGGTGGCAACCAGCGTCAACGAGGGCTTGCACTGTCATGTGACACTGAGCTTCCTGGAGTGTCCTGATAGCAACATGCAGAAGAGTATCCCCATCAGTTTTTTTGGCGTGCAGATTGGCTCCTTTGCACATGAGGAATGGAACCATTGATACTTGATGCTGCAGCGCAGTGAAAATGATCCCTTGGGGTAATGGTGTACTTTTGGATAGAAGATATTCCACAGTGGCGGCAAACCCTCGAGATACTGCAATGTCGATGGGCGACTGGCCGCGAAGATTGGATGTAGAAAAGGGGTAGCCAGCGTCAAAGAAAGCCTGCACCACCATGTGGCATTGAGCTTCCTCCAGGCTCTCCATAGCAATGTACAGGGGAATATCCCCATTTTTTTTGGCGTGCAGATCAGCTCCTTTGTGAATGAGCCACGGAACCATCGAAACTTGAAATCGCAACGCAGAGAACAAGATCTCGCCAGGTAATGGGCAATGGGATAAAAGATATTCCATGACATGGCGGAATCCTCGCCTCACAACGCCATCAAATAGGCGTGTGTGGTCACCCGGAGCAGCCAAGAGTGTTTTTGCAACGGCTAGATATCCGTCTTCATCATCCAAAAATTGTCTGGTGACCTGCAACAATCTGTCTTCCTCTTCTGGCAGGAAACGTGAACCATCTACATTGCCAATGAGTGAACGCATTGCCGTTGCTTGAGATGTGGGGTCAGGATCCAATAAGGACCAGATATCTGAGGATGTGCCGAGCACCAACAAATAGTTGCCTATTTCGCGGTACTCTTCTCTCGCCGCAATACAGAGAGGAGTGTCGCCATGTAGGTTGCGTGTCAAGGGGTCGCACCCAGCATCAATGAATATTTTTGCAATCTGCAAGGAAATGGATCTATCGGGAGACCGCACAGCGACATGCAGTAGGGCATCTCCATCAGGATTGAGAATATGTACAGGAGCTCCTTTCCTGATCAGCAAGCGGATCATCTCGACTCGCTTGAGCGGACTAGCCCGTAGTGCTGCAAACAAGATTCTCGGCGGAAGCAGCACATTTTGTGAAAGGAGGTACTCCACTATGGAGATGAAACCTCGCACCACGGCGGTGTGGAGCGGCGGTTTGTCGTCGGCGTCGAGTTGGCAGGTACTGCAGCCAGCCTCAACAAGGAGCTTCGTGATAATGAGGGACTGGGTCTCGTCAGGCAGCCTCAGAGTTACGTGTAGCGGGGTATCTCCATCGACTGCAACAGCATTAAGGATAGCTGTCCTGAAAATCAGCGACTCGATCCCATGTGTCTAGATCAGAGGCCTACCATGATTATGCGACGCTGATGATATATCCAAACCACATGATGTATTCATCGAAAGGAGAGTCCTAATAACGGGGACACATCCTCTTTCCACTGCAACGAGGAGCAGTGTCTCTGCGCAGCCGACTTGAACAAGTCTCTTTATGCCAAACATGAGCTCATCTCCACCACCCACTTGTTCGTAATCTTCTGCGTGGTCCAGAAGGGCTTCCAGAAGTCGTCGATTCTCCCAAGGATTGTTTGCCCATACGGGAAATTCGCCTGTTTGAAGCAATCGTCTGATGATGGGAAAGGGGTAGTCGTGCGGATGCTCTCTGAGAACACCCGCAAGTAGTGTGTCCGGGACAATGCTTCCTTTCGCTAATAGTAGATCGATCATTTCTGCGTTCCAGCCATCAACCGCAACTTCCAACGGCGTTGCCATAATGTCCACGTCCGAGTCATCCGTCTCTAGGTAGTTGACGATCAAACCCGGATGGTTCACATTGGCACCTTGCGAGATCAACACCCTAACGTGCTCAGTCTTGCCAAAATGTGCCGCATATACGAGCGGGTTGGTCCCTTCCTGTGGTGCAAGGCCAGTACAAAGGACAAATGTTTCGAATAGAGCGTCGGATGCAAACGCGACAAGAATATAAATCGTGAAATCGTGCTCCGAAGTCGGCAACGGCACACCAGTACGGATTGAAGGAACTAGTTTGCATATTTGATCCCAGTCCCGGTTGTATCGGCGAGTAATCGCTTGAAGGGTTTCGATGTCCTTGAAGATCCCAGAATTGCCCGGCCCAAGATGAGCAAGATGGTTGAAGCTGTCGGAGAGCACATATTTCAGAAGTGGGAGAGATGTAGTCAACACCAGGACTCGTTCTCGAGTCAGGATAGACGATCGATCTCTGGACTCCTTCATCTGCTCGAGGCAGAACGCAATATACGCCATGCAGAGCCTAGCCACCCGTTCGTGCGCATCTTCCAAGACAATATGATACCACGGTAGTTTTGCGTGGACAAGTTCTCCGACAAGGTACTCCTGTACGATGAACCGGTACGTTGGATTCAAGCAGGCAAAGAGGCAGACTTACTTTGACACTCATATGAGAGAGCGTGATGATGTCCGTTTCTTCGTGATGGACCACAAGGCTCCTGCAGACGTCCAACAAATCTACACCTTTTATCAATGCGAATCTGGGGTCTAACGCTCGCCGTATCGGGTCAATCGTAAGCGCTTCAAGAAGTTCGCGCATGCACATGGGTCGTAGGGCAGTGACTAGCCACACCAATGCGCGTCGCACTATACGCGCATCAGACGATTGCCTGTCGATAGCAATAAGAATCCTTCTGTACGTCTCTTCCAGTCCTTCTGGAAGGCTCTCGAGCACCCTCCGAATTTCTGATACCGAACTACATTTTTCGAGCGTGTCGATCTGGCACTGTACCCAACGAAACCTTGAACACTCAACCGTCAGTCAAATCACCAAGTGGAAAAATCACTAATACATACATGCCGTCGGCCTTTGCACAAAGTTTGGACCGGATGTCCTCCTTGAGTCTCTCGTTGAACGTTCTCAATCGGGGACGTGAATCAAGCTCTCTTGTAACGTGTAGTTGGATATCAGCCGACAATTCGTTGGCCATTTGACCCATCGATATGCATGGGAAAGGAGAGAGCATACTGACGATGTTCTGTAGTGGTCGAGAAGTGGCAAATATCCGGAGGTCACCAGTGCTCATGATGAGCCCATCGAGGAGACTCTCAACCTCTCTGCATTCGTCGAGTGCGTCGACGACGACAATGGGTGTTTGAGGGCATAATCCTGCGACCTTGGACAGATAATGTGAGAGTCCCTTGATACTGTAGAAGCGCTCAGCATGACTGTCGCTTTCCTTCAGTAGGTCATCCAGCAGGTCCTCTGAGTCGAGCGTGGCAACGGAGAGGCGGGAAATTAACAGCGCGAGGATGGAACGCATGACTTCAACAGCACTCGTAGACCGTTTCGTTCGAAAATCACAATAGAAGTAGACGAGGAGTTCTCCATCGTACATCGTGTCGTCGAGGTTGTTGATCACGAAAGAACTACAAGCGTGGTCAGCATCTTTGCGCCATTAACATGAGGGGTAAACGCACGCTAAAACCGATTTTCCAGCACCAGCTGTAAAGTCGTGTCAGCAACAAAAACTTATGAACAATAATCGTAGATGATACCTTTCCCCTGCAGCCACAAAAACGAGCCTTTCCCCTCCCTCCACGACTTATACGCGTCCGTAGCAGGCAACCATCGACATGTGTCGGATTGACGTAGTGATGAAGTTTTTCGATGGTTCTCTGAGCAATCCAATGGATCGAGTAGTTTCAATAACTTTTTCCGTTTCTGAGCTAGGCACGGGATACCGTTGGTGAGATCAACTTGTGCTTCCAACAAACGGCCGGACATACAAATTATTTCCTTCCTCTGATTTTCTGTCTCGTTGTCCTTTGCTGGGGCGGATCGAGACAGTCCCTGGCGTTGCACGCGAACCTCCCTAATATAGCTGTTGGTCAACTTTGATGGCGAACTGGGCATCGAGCAATAACACTCACTCGGTTCTCGGGGCTATCGTCTGTCTGATGACTTCATTCTCGTGATTCCTATGTAATGTTATCATCCATGAGCTCATCCGGATACTTATCGCTCACCATATGTCCGTCGTGAGCAAGAAGTGAAAATGGGCGTTATGAGCGTGGAAGAGCACAATAGCCGCATGGAGGCTGTCTTCTTCGCAAGCAGGTCTCGTGGTAAACCCAGAGAACCCTTGTACTTCACGCCCGACACCGAGCAACTTTCCCATCTCTCTCAACGCATCCATACACGTTTCAGGTTCGGCGCTGGACAACCAGTCCACCAGACGGTCATCAAGCATATAGTGATGACAAAGTAACGGGTCCTCGAGGACCCTTAGGATGGCTTGAGAAGCATTGGTGATTGTTTGGAACTCGGATTCGAGCCGGATGAGAGAGTGCTGTCGGACCTTCCTGGCGCCTCTGACAGTGGAATATTGAGTCGTGACGTTTCGGACTTGCTGCGTGGCAAGCACGATTGAGTGGAGGACATTCTTCGCAGAGTCCATGGAGTCTTGATCACAGCTGCAGTCCCAAGAAACACGAGAGCGCTCGTTCCCACAGGATGAGGCGGTACAGTCACGTTGGTCCCTAATAAGCTTGCTGCTTCGGTGATCGCGCCGAGTGGGGAGATTAGAAATTTAGAACGATGGCGAGGGCATCGGATTCTTGAAGTAGTTTGGGCAATGAAATGAGTAGCACCAGCTCTGATTATGGTTATGATTCACGACAAGTCACTCAGGCTAGTGCTACTCGGCGAGAGAGCAGTTTGTAATATTCAATTCCGTGTCCACAACTTTCAGCAGTTTCGGGTTATTGTAGATACGTAGTTGTGATAGACACTAAGACATAATGACACATTCATGTTCCAATACCATAAATCTAACACGTATCGCCCAACACAAAAAAAGTCCATCTAGTATGTACAATCTGTAGTCCTTTTTCTTCTGACGCACGGCATGCCAAGGTGAGTGTAAATCATCGCCAAGAGAGAGGAAAGTGGAGCGCAAGGGCGGAGAAGATGGCAGAAATGCTCGCGAGATAGTACAGTGGGTGTATAAAGATATCGGCTGGACCCAGAGGATGGGAATATAGTTCCTGGAAGGATGCACGGAATTGTTTTTCTTCGTCTGCCTTCGTTCATGGGTGGGCGGCCACGCCTGCCAAGCGTTCCCACACACTGACCAAACTGGACAGCACAGGGAACGAAGCGTTATGGATTGAGACGCAGCAGGGGTATAGGCACGCGTGGTAAAAGAACAGAAGAAGAGGGGGTGGGAGGTTGCGGTGCAAGGTATAGGTCGCGTTGGAGTGCCTTGAGTTCAAGCATATCCCTGACACCCTCGTTCAGATCGTCAAGGACGTCGAAAGACTGGTAGAGACCCACCCGTAAGTCAGTCGCTGCGCCACGGGTACGGGGCTACGATCCCAATCGTCAGCTTCGTGTACTTCCTCGGTACCATCGGCACAGAAGGCAACATGTTTCTGCAAGGGTTATATTGTCACTACGAGGATGAGGACGCGAACATAGAATCACGCACCGACTATGAAGGAATGGGAAGTTGGAGTGTTAACACAGTGCAGTCAGAAAAGTGTGCACTTACTTTCTGTAAACGGGAATGTCAGTATGTACTTAAAAGAAGACTCGAACGAACGCACAACTGCATCGACACGGAAATTACGTATGCATGCCCGAGCGTCATTGTCGATTGCGGGCATGCTGTTGATCGTTTTCTTCCCGTTCTTCTTTTCGAGTAAAATTTGAAAGCGCCCACCGCATTCCCGACTACTGAGGTATCAACCTCGGCCACCTGACAACAACCAACGAGCGTACCAGTCGATAGAACCCTCGGTGAGCCACCCAGACCAATCGGCGGGATTGCGACAATCAACCCTGTTAGAAGCGCCGCACAACTGACACCGGTATAACTTGCACGATTGCTGTTTCTGTTGAAATATGACCCGCAAGACTAGTTTTGTTCCTGCGTCGATGCACGGCCATCGGGAGGCCTCGCCAGTCACTTGATCGACTTGTGTGCCCTTGTCGATAGACAGATCATACAGTCCCGCATCGACGTAGCGCTGCTGGACGAGCGCATCGCGGGCCTTGCACCTCAACACTACTTTTAGCATCGCTTGGAGTTGCTACGTAAATAAACGTCGTCAGCCAACACCCTCGCGTGCGCACATGCAGGCCGCACTACTTGCCTCGAACGAAGAACAGCACTGCACTAATATCGGGTGTTCCCGGCCTGTCGCATCGATGAGCGTCACGAAGCGAAGTACTTGCATGGCTGTCGGGCTGGCCACAAGCGTCCGTCCTCCAATCTTGGCAACGTGCAGCTGAACGAGCTTGTCGAGCTTGTTCATGATCTGTTCAGCATTCCTGCTTGAAGGTCGTTTGCTACCAGCGCTCAACGGGCGCTTTTCTCGTTTGCGCTGCACAAAGAAAATGAGACATAATCAGCTGGGACTGACTTCATATTCTGAGTCATGGACGACGAACCGGGCAATGCCTAAAACATCGGCTTGTGGTAGCCGCTTCACTGTGCCCGAGACTGTTGGCAACAGAGATAGAAGTTCCGAGGGAGAGACACTCCAAATTTGAACTTGAGCCTAAACCTTGTCTTGAATCCGATGCACGGATCTCAGCAAGCGGGCACTTTTTGCGAACGGCGACGACCTTGGACAGGCGAGTTGCAACGGATTGGAGATATTCCATGAGGCAGAAGGATTCAAAACGAGCAGGACAGGGAGGTATTAGGAGAGGTAGTGGTAGAAGAATGATTGCACTCGGTTGGAAAGAGAAGAAGGGGCCAGGTCGTGTGGACTTGCCAGGGACCATGAGGTGCACAGCAGCTGCGCTAGTTTCGCTGTGGATACATTGGTCGCTATACAAAATGGTGCAGCCGGGAGAAACCATGGCGTGTGAAGCCAACAATGCCACCGCCACAAGGTACTCTAACCTCGAGCCTCGAGGAACCTACTTATATACTGAAAGAAACCGTTCCAACATCATAAAATAGCTCATACGGTATCAAGTCCAGGTCCGAAGAAAACGGGAAAATCCAAAACACGAGCAAGTCGAAGAGCAGACAACAACGAGAACACTAGACAAATGGTATGCACCGGCGATCAGTCCATCAGGGCTCCAAAGACCAAAGATTATTCGTCGCTGACACGTGAAGTAGTGGATAGGGGTTGCCGCTGTCGCGTGGTCGTGTTGGGTGCGACGAACGGCGTGTGGTTAGTAGGAATGCGATAATAAAGCCACTACGGCCAAGGGTAACGATGTTGTTGATAGTTGTGGGAATCACGAGGCGGTTACGAGATGGTCGAAGATACGGATGAATAGAGCAATGCGAGATAGAGCGGGGGTCTACCAACAAAGAAAATAATCAGCGCGACCCAGAATGAGGAATCAGGGCACGCACACCTCTCCCAGGCTAACCTTCAGTATCATGAGACTGTACTGCTGTCTTCGACGGTGTAGTGCCATACAGGATAGAAAATAAAAAGGAACAACAAGCCCACGACGACGAGGAGCAATACACCGACATTTGCCAAACCTCGGACCGGGATTCCAGATGAGGTACCGAGCGGTGTATCATCAGATGGATCATGCAAGGCATCGTCATCTTCGGGAGTGTCTATGTGAAGACTGGGATCAAAGGGATAAGGAACGAGTTTGTGCGGGGTATGAGCACCAGAAGGATATTTTGAGTCATAGGACACAGTGAACATGGAATCTCCTGAAAGGACAGATTGGCGGTTCAGGCATGGGGGAGATAGGACACGTTGTTCGTCCTCGCCAGCGAGGCGGTATAGAATCATGGAAGCGCGATGCGAGGCGACGGAAGAGCGCTGGGAAGTGAGGGCTTGCGACTCTTCGGTAGCGACGCGGGTAAAGATCATGTTTTGTTTCGATTGGCCACGAGGGCCAATGGACAGCGAAGGGAGCGCGGATGATTGAGCAAGTGCGTTGGGATTGAGCGGGGAGGAGACAAAACTCGGGCTGACAGTGAGAGATCGCGGGGTTCTCGGTTGGGCGTCTGGCAGCAGAGGGGCGTCAATGCTGGCGGAGCTGGGTGTCCTCGGTGAAAGCATTTGACGGATGTCAGGGTCGCTATCTAACGAGTCGTGTACCGAAGAAGGGGCGGGAAGCTGGATGAGTATTTCGGGGCTCGACGGGGCAGCCATTCCCAGAACTGTGAAGGTAGCGCACGTTCTGGAGGGGAAGAAAGGAAGGGCTTGAAAAGAGCGCTGAAACGACCCACCAGCCAAAAGGGTGACCACACCACCTGGTTTTCGCTGACGCTCCCACTTCCCAGATTATGTAATCACGTGATCAAGTGTCATCGAGGTCTTCTGTCCCTGTGCAGTGGGCCGTGGTAGTACCGGCGTCGTTGTCGATGCGTGGTAGCGGTGAGTGTAGGATAAAGACGGGGAGGAGGTGGACGGAGAAGACGGGCTTGGGTCGCCACGCCAACACGAATCAAGCCGTGCCTAGCTACGAATAAGTAGTCCGCTGCTGTCTGGATCCACCACCTCAAAGTGACATTGCCCTGCTCAAGGTGTCCGAGCTTTGGAGTACATTGGAAAAGAAATAGACAATTCCGGTCGCCACAGCGTGAGCCCCTATTTTCCTTCCAAATTCGGCCGATCAAGCATGTGTACATGCTCACTAATCGCGATAATCAATAATAGGCCGATGGCCAGATAACTGTCTTGTCTGCAGAGCCCCCGTCTTCGTCGTATTTTTACCACGGTGGTGTCAGCAATACTCGTGATCGCACTTGATATTCAACAGCCCCCTGACGCTGAAACTCGGAGCTTTTGTCCGTCGGAGCACGCCGGGGGCCCACCCCAAGTTCAGGTAGCGCGTGCAAGAATGACCAGTCATAAGGTCGGTCCGCTGATGGTGGCTGGACGGAACCGCACTGAATGGCCGTTACGTTACGGTGATAAGAAAATCTGAACCGTCACCATGATCAATGTGACCACATTGCCCCTTTCGGCGGAGTAGATCAACAGACGGCGTGAAAAGTCGGAGATCACTGGCAGTGCGTTGAGGAAAGACAAAGCGCGGATCACTCGAGTATCAAGATTGATGCGGAACACATGATCCGTAGTACGATCCTTATGTACCTCTGCTGGTTGATGGAACTTGGATGATCATATTACAGCATTGATTCAAAACCGAGAGACCAACGAACCTGTCCGAAGCTGATTCTTTTTACAGGTGCAGGGATTGTCTCTGCCTTCTGAAAAATGACTGAGCACACGTGTACACTGCGACTTGTGATGGTGTCTCTCTATGTCGATTCCTGACGCACGACCGCTGGCCAGGATGCACAAAATAATATGCTCACCGGTCTGGGGTCCTCGGCATACAAAGATTGGATGCAATCGAGGATCCATGCAAGTGGCCGCCCCGTGACCCCTTCATCCAAGTCAACCTGCTTCTTTTCCTCAGAACCGCAAGGGACATCGGAGATGGGCCAGGCGGTCCAACGGCCTGGAAGCAGGAGCAATGACTGGGAGAGGGGCGTCGAAAGAATGTGAATGAGTCGGTCACGCTGCCTCAGGATAATGTTACATTTCCATTTACCCTACATGTTTTCTTCATGCATTGATAACCCTCTTTCAATGTGTGATCGTTTGCTGTCTTGGGTGGTACGGGCTGCTGCTCATCCATGCGACATTCCTGATTCCACATCACTCAATGGTACCCCCATTTGACCCTACATTGTTCAGCAAATCCTTCATGATGAAGTGAACGACTCACCAAGAGCATGGCATCAGGAACAAACCATTTTCTGGACAACTCCAAAACGTGTTTGGTGTATTTCTTATTGCTCCAAAGTTGAACAATTTCATTGCGTCGTCTTTTCATCAAGATACAAAAGTCAGCGTGACGCTAACTAAAATCACACCCCTCTCGTGAGGTTGGTTGCCGAGGGGGGGATGGTTCTACTTGACTTGAGAAGTCAGAGCATCTTTGGAGTGGGGAGAATGGGAAAGGATCGGTCACGAAGAGGGTCACTTCAGATCGATAGGGGTTAGCGGATCCCGAGAGCAGGCGTCGGGAGACTAAAAGGGATAACAAGGAGGAGAGAGAGAGACAAGCGCTTACTCGTGAATGGACGATCGACGTGTGAAGCCTTCGTCGATTTTCGCCGGGTGCCACTAGTTCGACGATCTCGATAGGATGTTGGTCAGCGTGTATGGTCCCTACAATTTCACTGGCAGGAGCCGCCCGAGGAGATGTGCAAGGCGCGTCTCTATCGTTGTCGTTGATCACATCGAACCCGACATTGCGGCTTTAGGCTGCGCGCCAAACGGTTCCCAACTGGGCGTGCAGGCCAAAGTAAAAACAAGGAAAGGTGACTAGCATCGATGTTAAATCGAGCGGTACGGCACCGGTCGGATAATCGTAAGTCTTGATTCTATCCGTGTGCAGCATGTCTCACGGTGGATATTGTCGGATCGACTCGTGTAGTCAAGGGAGGATACGTTTCAGATGAAATTGACACTACCGACGAGCGTCGCCGTTGCATGACTCGAGGTAACGATTCCGAACATGCGGAATGACTTCTGATCCCGCAAGGAATAAAGCGTGACGGGAAACTTTCATTTAGATGATTCATGGCTCTGTCGCATTATGGTCAGGGGATGCGCGACAAGACATCATCTGGTTCCCTGTTCAGCTATTTTATTAAAGTTTACTGTATGAGCGAGCTCAAAGGCTCACGTTCGAAGTTTTGTTCGGCCAGAATACATAAAGGTGACTCGAAAAATACCTCGTTCAACAGCACCGTCGCATCAGGAAGTGCAAACAATGGGCCGCACTAATGGAAGAGACCAGCTAGCGCATGGTCTTGAAGATTCAGAGCGCGATACTCAGCCAATGCTAAGGCAATGAAAAAGAAAGGGATACCGTCAACCCAACAGATATTATGAGAATATTCAATATCATGTCACGCGTACCTGGGAGCAGGGGTTGGCCGAGCTAGCTAGAATTACTGCCAATCGGGGAACTTGCCCTATCAGAGAACATGGTCTATCTAGCAGAAGACATCACAAACTGAGAAGGACACAGGGAGTGTTGTCCTCGAAGGTGGGGACCCTCTGAATCCGCAATCATCGACAGTGGAACTTGAATTCATCTCGAGGCTGGTCTGCATTCTCCATTGAAAATTTGAGTAACGCTCGCTCACGCAGGAGATCTGATAAATCATAAAGAGGAGATGAGAGTCGGTCCGAGGAAGGCGATTGTGTCGATTTTCCACGTCTCTGTCAGCTGGACCGCTTCGAGCTGGACGAACGTGCAAGCAATGGTCGCCGCGGAACACAAGTCAGGAGATGAACGGACTCACAGTGTATGTCATTCGCCTCGGAGGATGCATAGAACGAGGGTTGAGAATCAAAAACCTTACCTAACAATCTCACGTCAAGAAAATCGTGACAGCAACTTACCAGGACAGACTGTTTCGGACTGAGACTCGGGAGGGCGTACGCCGGATCGACACCAAAAGTGTCGGGCCAGGATGGCGGGACCGGAATGCAACATTCCAAATAGTGGTTCCTCTGACAAAGAAGCACATTGTCGTCTGGTCACGCCGGCCGGAACCCAACACCATTTGATAAGTTCAAGGAGTGCGCAGGGTCAGGCCCCTAGCATTGAATCATTCGATGGCCAAAGTTGGCTGCTTTACGATAACATGAGACGGCCAAGTCGAGTGTTCTTGGCAACTGTAGAGGTAGCACTAGTACGCAGCGCTCAAGATGCTGTGCGTAGAACAAGGCGTGTGTTGTGATGGGCCGTGGCAGGACTCGGAGTTGTTTGTCAGTATGCACTGCCTGTCCGTCGAGCTAGACGTTCTGTGCTGAACTAAACCGTCTGGTCTCTGCGGTGGAGACTGTGAGGGGCAGCTGCTGTACCGCCCCATCCCTCCATCGACAGGCGGTGCTGGAGCGGGGAAGGATGTCGGGAGTGTGTGCCGGTGCACGTTCGTGACGTGCAACGTCACAGTGAACGTGCCACGAGCATCCCTTTCCAGGAAAGCAAGGCCGTTACCACTGCCTGTCACGTTCGTCTAGTTTTTTATCGTTCTCGGACGGGGTAATTTAATCATTGTTGTCTGCCTCGATTGGCCAATTCGCTACAAAGGTAGAGTCGGGAAGATCAATCGTTATCTCTGGCTAGCCGAAATCGTTTCACAGGCTCAGAAACGTGCCTCAATTACTTTTTCGTCAACATGGCAGCCCGTCGTCGGTTCGCTTCCTGTGTGCTCTTAAAACGCAGCGCTCCCTGACAGTTTATCACGTCGCCGCCATTCCCCCCCCGCGATGATCGCCCTCCTCTCCCACATGTCGCGGCTGGCGACGTCGACGGCCTTTTGGATTTCCTTCGTCCTCCTGGTCGTCTCCTACACCCTCCTCGCTCCCCGCTGCACAACCATCAAGCAGCGATCGTGGGTACTCACAACCGCCGCGGGCGCCGTCATGTCCCTCTTCAGTCTTCCGTTGGTTGTGCAATACGCGTCCGCCAGTGGGCACCTGAAGCATGTAACCGTTCTTCCCGTCGTGACCGACAGTGTCTGCAGGTTTTTTCAAGCCTACCTCATCGCGTTGGTTCGATCAATGCTTCATTTGCTTCAGTGTGACCAACCTACCCTAGTGACTTGACAATGGGAATGGTATTCTATCGCAGCAAGGTCAACCTCCTTACCGGCTGGATACATCACTCAGTCTATGTTTTCATCGTCGAATATGCTATACGCGAACAGCTGAGTCACATCTTTTGTTTGTGTGGTGTCATGGAGGCGAGTACCTTGTGCGCGGCGTTTTAAGACCGATTCTGACAGTTGCCCGACCAGATTCCGACGTTCGTCCTCGGGTTAGGAAGCATCATGCCACGTCTTCGTTCGGACGTCTTTTTTGCTCTTTGCTTCTTTACGACGCGCATTGTCCTTCACATCGCTCTTGGTGTCTCCCTCGCTCTCCAACGAGACGATGTCAGTGGGTCGTTCGGCCCAGCAATTATCATGGCCTGCATATTTCCCCTCCACGCCTTTTGGTTCGTGGGATGTATGAAGGGCTTCGTCAAACGAGCCGGGACCGTGGAGAAATCCGTTCCTATTGCAAAGCTCCCGCTCAACACCATCTCGCTGCCGGGTACGTCATTTTTCACATTCGTTTCCCGATGGTGTTGTGATCGGAGCGCTCATAGAACGTCCGATCACGCCAAATATATCCGTACCCATCCCGCTGTATGCCTCTCGTGCATCCCTGGCACGGCGTCGTACTGCGCTTCGTATGGCGGTGAGAGCACGGTGGGACCAACTCAACCTCTGGAAGGCCAGTGGTCGGTTGAGTGAGATGCAGCGTCGGGTCCGGGCGGCCCTTCCAGGTCGGGAACGCGTGTACCAATATGTCGGGTTGGAGGGAGGGACGTACAGCGTGTTATCCGTACCCTTGGAGCATGCCAGCCTGGAGGGCGCGTCGTCATCTCCTCTTTCATGAGTCATGATTCTTTCTCTCACGACTGTCGTTTCTTCAAGTTCTTCACGCGCCCGTTGACGATTCCATACAGTTTTCCACGACCCATCTTTTCCAAGGTCACGAGAGTTCTGGCGTATATACCCCAATGCCTCCCCCCCTTTTACCCGCGGTTATGGCCGACCACAACTGCTTTATCTCTATGCGTATTTCTGGGATGTGAGTAGCGGGAGAGATGGTCTGGGTTGTACTCTAGTAATCAATAGAACCGTGCTGGGGAAGGGATCCGGCTGTGACTACCCCAACGTAATTTTTCACGAACCCCAATAATTTGTTGTCTTAATGCGGCTGTACAATAGGACGTTGTCGATAGTGTTGTTCGTTGCCGCTTCCGCGGTGATAATACCATGTAGCATCCGTGCGGGTTAGTTTTCACGAACCAGAGTTTTGGAAAGAGAGCTGCGGAGGCGCCAGCCTGCTGTGTAGTGTGGATTGCTAGGCATCATTACGGTGGCCAGCTTCTCCTATTAGTGACCAAAGTTTCATAACGAACTGTCCAGTTTACGGGTGGGGCGCTCGGAACGGAACGGCGGTTCCCAACGCGAGTCGACATTCTCTGAATCGCCAGCCAATGCCTGCAACGGAAGAAATCAAGAAGACTCCTGTTCGAGCCGGGCGCAATGCGGTGGGACCCCAGAGAAGTTTGGTCGTGCCGGTCCGGCACGGTGACATGAACGGGGGGTTCTCTAGTCCGGGCGGGGAATGAGGGGGCGAACCACAGCAACCCTTCCTCTCTGATCCGGATCCCATCCCAATACCGCATTCTTCCAAGTCACGATCATGATGAGATCGAATTCATCCCAACACGTCGTTCAGCCCCATCGGTGTTAGAACTCTGCGGAAAGACGTATTCAATTTCTATACGTGAGCGTAAAATCGCCACATCAGGCATAATCTACAAACGACTGGAGTTTCTTGGCAGTTCTGGGTGGGAACTTGAACGCAACAAGCTTCTCGCCAAATGTCCGCGCGATATCAGCAACGCCCGACTTCAACGCTGAGCACAAAAGACGACGTATCAACCATGGGAGACTGGGAGGGAACAGAAGAGCGTACCTTCGGCAACGATGCCAATTGCTTCCGTCGCTTTCGCCACCTCGACCCTGGTGCGTTCCTTCTCCCTAAGAACCTTGAAGTCCCCTTGGGTAATTTCATTGGGTGTGGGAGGTACGTAGAGCTTGGTCACCTCAACATGATACTCCTCCAGAACGGTTAAAAACGACAAGAATGCTTCGAGAATGCGCGGAATATCTCGTTGGACGACGCCATAACGGTCCTCGGTCAGCGAAGCGCAGACAAGACCAGCGAGCGCTGAAGTTGGTTAGCATCAGCTATCGGATTGCAGCGCATCTCTTTATAGGCTTACCCTCAACGATGAGCGCATCAAGATCTCGGTTCGGAAGACACTTTTCAGTGATTTTGTTGATGCGGTCCCTGCTCCACCACGCATCCCATTCCGCAACGACTCCCCGGTACCACGGCGGCGAATACTTGACGACCAAACTCTGACACTGCGCTTTTGCACGCGAGACGTATGTACCAAGCAAGTCTAATTGGGGAGTGGCAGCAGCAGCGGTTGTCGTCGGTGGAGGTGGTGCAGCAACAGGTGCTGAGGACGTCGAGCAGAAGAGTTCGGGAATCGGTGCTTCCGTGACTCGCGTGCCTATCTCCGAAGCAACCGCATCGGCGGCCTTGGAAAGGTCTGAATCGGATGCAAACGTATCCAGCACCTTCGAAATGGGAGACTGCTGTGGCGCTTTATAGATCGCCTTTCGTAGTAGTGGCGTCGAGGGTGGTTGTAACGTTTTCGGAGGAACGGCAAGTGTGGGCACGTCGGCAGGTGCGGGCACACCCTTGCGGAGGAACGTCTGATAATCGTGGCCTAAACGTAAGAGCGATTCGCGCGCCAAAGTACTCCAAAGACTCGGACTGAATTTTTGATCGGAGAACAGTGCTGTTCGACGGGAGGCACTGGTAGGACGGCTATCCAATGCCACATCACGGAGTTCAGCATAGGCAAAATGGAGGTATACTGGATTGGTGGATGTGATGCCCGAGATGAGCGTCACGTTGGGGTCTGCGGTGGTGGAGGCGACTTTGATAGGCTAGCGTAGTTTTAATGCATGAATGAATATGACAAATCGTGGCGCACCTGAGGAATATAAACATCAAACAGTGATTCTGCAAATTCCCAATTGGCAAGCATAGACAATCCGAGTGTGAACGCGTGCGACTCGAGGGACAAATGTCGCAACGGCAAGGTCAACGTCCAGGGGCCTCTGATAAAGTGGCCAACAAACGGCTTGAGAAGGGATCGGACAAGGGGCACCCTCAGAAGCAAGGGCAAGAGCGCCAACCGCGCCAACCCGAACGCAATATTGTACACTGCAAACGATGAGAGCGTGAAGAGCGTGCTGGTAAGCAAAAGCATGACGAGGTTTCTCGGTACAAATGGCTACACGTTCCATGTCATGAGGTGTGAACAATGATTCAGGCAGAAGAAGACCCACTGCATCCGAGGATGGTAGCGCCTTCGCCCAGCGGAAGACGAAGCGCTCGAGCATTATGTCCCGAAGTGCAAAGCTAATCGATAACCATACTTGCG
>Ga0307508_10003175_pt1 | contig 16802 bp, 15 predicted proteins | sample 9_EM_MG_FD_203089 | JGI IMG/M metagenome (GOLD analysis project Ga0307508, IMG submission 203089) | Populus trichocarpa ectomycorrhiza microbial communities from riparian zone in the Pacific Northwest, United States - 9_EM | ecosystem: Host-associated > Plants > Roots > Unclassified | place...
CTATGCCAAGGAAGTGCTGAACCAGCTGCCCATGGAGTTTGCCGTTGAGGCGCAGAAGCTGCTGGCTATTTCATTGGAAGGAAGTGTGGGCTAAACGATTGTAAAAAACAAAACAAAAATAAACGCGTACGAAGATGTTGAGTATTAAAAATTTACGGGCATCGGTTGAAGGTAATGAGATTCTTAAAGGCTTAAACCTGGAGGTGAAAGCTGGTGAGGTGCATGCCATCATGGGACCCAATGGCTCCGGCAAAAGCACCCTGGCTTCCGTGCTCACAGGCAAAGAAAACTACGAGGTAACCGGCGGGGAGGTGTTGTTCGATGGAAAGCAGCTGCTCGAAATGAACCCCGAAGACCGTGCAAGAGAAGGTATGTTCCTGGCTTTTCAATACCCGGTAGAAATACCCGGGGTCTCCAATATTAATTTCCTTAAGACGGCTATTGCCGAAATAAGGGCTTATCGCGGCTTGCCGCCACTGGAGGCCAAAGAATTCCTGCGGCTGCTGAAAGAAAAGCAAAAGCTGGTGGAGTTCGATGCCAACCTGGCCAACCGTTCTTTGAACGAAGGTTTTTCCGGCGGTGAAAAGAAACGCAATGAAATCTTTCAGCTGGCTATGCTGGACCCCAAACTGGCTATACTGGATGAAACGGATTCGGGTCTCGATATCGATGCCCTCCGTATCGTATCCAAGGGCGTGAATAAGCTGCGTACGGCCAACAATGCGTTTGTGCTTATTACGCACTACCAGCGACTGCTGGATTATATCGTTCCCGATTTTGTACACGTGCTGTACAACGGCCAGATTGTAAAATCGGGCACCAAAGAGCTGGCCCTCGAGCTGGAAGAAAAAGGCTACGACTGGCTGAAAGAAGAATCCGCGCAAAAAGAACTGGTTTAAATTTTTATTTAACATGATTACACAGGTTACTAGCTCATTATATGATCAGCTCCTGGCCGATTTTGAAGTGCGGTATACACTGGGACCCGTGGAAGAACCGGGGGAACTGGTAGAGCTTCGCCAGCAGGCATTCGAAGAATTTAAGCAACTGGGCTTTCCTTCCACGAAAGTGGAAGACTGGAAGTACATCAATCTTTCTCCCTTTCTCAAATCGGCATTCGATATAGAAGAAGAAATAGCCTGGGTCACCGATGCCGTTGCATTGAAGGCAGCCTGTATCCCTGCGCTGGACTGTTATAAAGTGGTATTGGTAAACGGGCGCTATTCGGCAGAACTGTCGGATGTGATACCGGGTACCGATGTGACACTGTGCTCTATTAACGAAGCGTATGGCAAGGCCGGGTTTAAAAAATATTTCGGCAAATACCTGTCTACCCGCCACCAGCATTTTTCGGCCATGAATACGGCGCTGTTCCGCGACGGCCTGTTTGTGGAAGTAAAAAGCAAAGCAGCTGTAGACAAGCCCATCCATGTTATTCATGCCACGCATGTATCGGCCAATTTATTTATACAGCCGCGCCATCTTTTCGTGGTAGGCGCACAGGCATCGGTAAGTATTATCGAATCTTATATCACTATCGAAGGCAAGGCGGATGTGTTTGTAAACAATGTATCCGAAATAGTGATAGGCGAGAATGCGCACCTGCAGCATTATTATATTCAAACCGGCGATGAGCGCACGCGGTATATTCACACCACCGAAGTGCACCAGGAAGCCAACAGCCTGTATAATAATTACAAAGCATCTTTTCCCGGTACGGGCCTGCTGCGTAATAATCTGAACGTGGTGCTCAACGGCGAGAATATTGAAAGCCATTTATACGGTCTTTACCTGGCCGGCGGCCGCCAGCTGGTAGACAACCATACGCTGGTAGACCACCGCAAGCCGCATTGCCAGAGCAATGAGCTGTATAAAGGCGTGATGAAGGATGAGAGCACGGGCGTATTCAACGGTAAGATATATGTGCGCGAAAAAGCGCAAAAGACCAATGCCTTCCAGCAAAACAATAACCTGATGCTGGGAAAGAAAGCCGTTGTAGACTCGAAGCCGCAGCTGGAAATATATGCCGACGATGTGAAGTGCAGTCACGGTTCCACCATCGGCCAGTTTAACGACCAGGCCCTGTTCTATCTCAAATCAAGGGGTATCGGCGACGAGAAAGCCCGCGCCCTGCTGGTGCATGCTTTTGCCTTCGACGTAACGGAGAAGATTCCGCTGGCGCAGGTACAGGGGCATATCAACCAGCTGATAGAGGAAGGACTTAAATAGCTTCGGGTCAAAGCTCGCGGCTCAAAACAGATAGCTATGAAAAGTGAAGCAACAACGTTCCCCGATGTGCTCGATATAAAGGCCATCCGTAAAGACTTCCCGATACTGGATACAAAAGTATATGGCAGGCCGCTGGTGTATCTCGACAATGCGGCTACCTCGCAAAAGCCCTGGCCTGTTTTAAAGGCCATCGAGCACTATTATACCACGCTCAACAGCAATGTGCACCGTGGGGTGCATTACCTGAGCCAGCATGCGACCGATGCCTTCGAGGAATCGCGCAGGAAAACGGCTGCCTTTATCAACGCGGCGCACGATTACGAGGTCATATTTACCCGCGGCACCACCGAAAGTATTAACCTGGTAGCCCATAGTTATGGTAAAGCTTTTGTAAAAAAAGGCGATGAAATTATCATCTCTGCGCTCGAGCACCATTCCAATATCGTACCCTGGCAAATGCTGTGTGAGGACAGGGGCGCTACCCTGCGCGTGATCCCGATGAATGAAAAAGGCGAATTGCAGATGGACATATTTGCAGGCCTGCTCAATGAAAAAGTAAAGCTCGTCGCCGTTAATTATGTTTCCAACAGCCTTGGCACCATTAATCCCGTACGCGATATCATCGCCCTGGCGCATCGCCACGGCGTACCCGTGCTGCTGGATGCCGCACAGGCCATACAGCATATCCCGGTAGACGTACAGGAGCTGGATGTTGATTTCCTGGCTTTCTCAGGCCATAAAATGTATGGGCCTACCGGTATCGGCATATTGTATGGTAAGGAGGAATGGCTCAACCAGATGCCACCCTACCAGGGCGGCGGTGAAATGATTAAAACCGTGAGCTTTGAAAAAACGGTGTACAATGAGCTGCCTTTTAAGTTCGAGGCCGGTACGCCTAATATTGAAGCAACTATCTGCTTAAGCGCCGCCATCGGTTATATCAACCATATCGGGCTTGAAAAAATACAACAGTACGAGCAGGAGCTGGTGGAATACGCTACTGCTCAATTGTCGGCGATAGACAAAGTACAGCTGGTGGGCACGGCGGCCGAAAAAGCCAGCGTAGTAGCGTTTAATATTGAAGGGGTGCATCCGTATGATACGGGTGTTATACTCGACAAGCTGGGCATCGCCGTTCGCACGGGTCATCACTGTACCCAGCCCATCATGGATTTCTTATGCATACCCGGCACGGTAAGGGCTTCGTTTGCCTTCTATAATACCCACGAAGAAATAGACGCGCTGGTAGCAGGTGTAAAAAAAGCCGTCAGTATGCTGGCATAGAAAGGAACGCAAGATGACTATAAACGAAATACAGGACGAGCTGATAGATGAATTCTCGCTTTTTGGCGACTGGATGGAGAAGTACGAATACATTATCCAGCTGGGCAAGGAGCTGCCACTGATAGATCCCTCCTACAAAACAGAAGAAAACCTGATTAAAGGCTGCCAGTCGAAGGTATGGCTGCATGCAGATTACAGGCAGGGCAAGGTGGAATTTACGGCCGACAGCGATGCCATCATCACCAAGGGGCTGGTAGGCATGGTGGTAAGGGTATTATCAGGTCATACGCCCGAAGAAATCACCAATGCCGATTTATATTTTGTAGACAGAATTGGGCTAAAGGAGCATCTGTCGATAACCCGATCGAACGGGTTGGTATCGATGATCAAACAAATGAAGCTGTATGCGCTGGCGCTTCGCTCTAAAACCCAATAGATGGGAGCTTCTCCCGCCGGGGGGACAAGGCTATCCGGCCATGAATAAATCAATACGTTATGATTGACAAGGTAAAGATGGAAATAGCGATAATCGAAGTCCTGCAAACGGTGCATGACCCCGAGATACCGGCTAATATTTATGATTTGGGCCTTATATACGATATCAATATCCGCGACGACGGGTATGTCAATATCACGATGACGCTCACCGCCCCGGGTTGCCCGGTAGCCGGTGAAATCATTGCCGAGGTAGATAGTAAAATACGCCAGGTGGAAGGCGTGTCGGACGCCAATGTCATGCTCACTTTTGACCCGCCATGGACACGTGAGCGCATGACGGAAGAAGCCAAGCTGGAGCTGGGCTTTCTATAGCTTGAACGGTGAGCCGCCCTTCCGGCGCCACAGGGCCCCGCGCAGGGCGACCCACCGCAGCAATAAGTTATTACATAGTGGTATTCTCGTAACCGTTCTTAACGTCGCTGAGCTTCTGGTTTACCTTATCGAGCTTGGATTCCAGGTTTTCCCTCATCTTTTCCAGTTTCTCCTTGCTAACGGCCACATAGTCCTTGATGCTGTCTGTTACGTCTTTCGCCTTGTCGGATATTTTTTCGCGCGTAGCGGATCCTTTATCAGGGGCAAACAGGATACCCAATACGCCGCCAATGGCAGCACCGGCAGCCAATGCTACCAATACTTTCGCTGAATTTTTCATAAACGCTTCTTTATTTAGGTGAAGTACTACAATTGCTTTGCCAAAGATAGATAGAAAAAACCCTGCCAGGGGTTGGCGCCTTCGGCGCCGATATTTTACCACAGAAGTGCATGGAGGTGGGTTCACAGAGGCGCACAGAGGCGTTCGAATCGAAAGAGGGCGTTTGCGTCGAATTGCTCGTAGCGATCGCTCGTATTGCGTAGCAAAAGCTCTGTGCGCCTCTGTGAACCCACCTCTTTTAACCTCTGTGGTAAAAAAAAACCGCGCCGAAGGCGCGGTTGTAGTATCGTATTTAAGTGCTTATCCTTATGCGCTGCACGTAATACAACCTTCCTCCATCGTGCAGGTCTGCCCGGTGAGCGGCATCACATCGCTGTTTTCCACCACCTGCAGGTTGCTGGCGGGGATAACCGGCTCTACCGATTTACCGCCTTGTTTTTCCACCGTAAACTGAACCGCCTGGGCCGCGGCCTGCGTACGCAGGTAGTACATACCCGTTTTGAGGCCTTTCTTCCATGCGTAAAAATGCATCGAGGTAAGTTTGCCCGAGGAGGGGGTGTCTACAAACAGGTTGAGCGATTGCGACTGGCAGATATAAGCGCCACGGTCGGCCGCCATATCAATCAGGATACGCTGTTTTATTTCCCACACCGTTTTGTACAGCTCCTTCAGCTCAGCAGGTACCTCGTCGATGCGCTGTACGGAGCCGTTGGCAGAGATAATCTTGTTCTTGATATCGTCGGTCCACAGGCCCAGCTGCACCAGGTCGCGCAGCAGGTGTTTGTTGACAACCACAAACTCACCGCTCAGCACCCTGCGGGTATAAATATTCGAGGTATAGGGCTCGAAGCATTCATTGTTGCCCAGTATCTGCGAGGTGGAAGCCGTTGGCATGGGCGCTACCAGCAGGGAATTGCGAACGCCATGTGTGATAACCTCCTGCTTCAGCGTCGCCCAGTCCCAGCGTGCGGTGGGAGTAGTATCCCACATATCGAACTGGAAGATACCTTTCGACAGGGGCGAGCCGGCAAAGGTCTGGTAAGCGCCTTCCGCTTTTGCCAGGTCTTTACTGGCGGTCATGGCGGCGAAATAGATGGTTTCGAATATTTCCTTGTTCAGTTGGCGCGCCGCCTCACTTTCAAAAGGCATGCGCAGCAGGATAAACGCATCGGCAAGGCCCTGTACGCCCAGCCCGATGGGGCGGTGACGCAGGTTGCTGTTGCGCGCTTCTTCCAGCGGGTAATAGTTCTGGTCGATGATGCGGTTGAGGTTTTTGGTTACCTCGTAAGTGATTTCATATAATTTCTTATGGTCAAACTTCCCATCAATTACATAGCGGGGCAATGCCAGCGAGGCCAGGTTGCAAACCGCTACTTCGTCGGCGCTGGTATACTCCATGATCTCGGTGCAGAGGTTGGAGCTTTTAATGGTGCCCAGGTTTTGCTGGTTGCTCTTGCGGTTGGCGGAATCCTTATATAAGAGATAAGGCGTGCCGGTTTCGATTTGTGCGTCGAGGATGGCAAACCACAGGTCCTGTGCTTTTACGGTCTTGCGCGCCTTGCCCTCTGCTTCGTAGCGGGTGTAGAGCTTTTCAAATTCGTCTCCCCAGCAATCGGCCAGGCCCGGCGACTCGTGGGGGCAGAACAGGCTCCATTCGCCGTTGGTCTCCACGCGCTGCATAAACAGGTCGCTGATCCAAAGGGCGTAAAACAGGTCGCGCGCACGCATTTCTTCCTTGCCATGATTTTTGCGCAGGTCAAGGAATTCGAAGATATCGGCATGCCATGGTTCGAGGTAGATGGCAAAAGCGCCCTTGCGCTTACCGCCGCCCTGGTCTACATAGCGGGCCGTGTCGTTAAACACGCGCAGCATGGGGATGATGCCGTTGCTGGTGCCGTTGGTGCCGCCGATATAGGAGCCCGTGGCGCGGATGTTATGAATAGACAGGCCGATGCCGCCTGCGCTCTGCGATATTTTGGCCGTTTGCTTGAGCGTATCATAAATGCCGTCGATGCTGTCGTCTTTCATGGTGAGCAGGAAGCAGCTGCTCATTTGCGGTTTGGGCGTACCCGCATTGAAAAGGGTGGGTGTGGCGTGGGTAAACCAGCGCTCGCTCATGAGGTTATAGGTTTTGATGGCGCTTTCGATATCGTTTTTATGAATACCGATGGCTACGCGCATGTACATATGCTGGGGGCGCTCGGCTATTTTGCCTTCTACTTTAAGCAGGTAAGAGCGTTCCAGTGTTTTAAAACCGAAATAATCGAAACCGAAATCGCGGTCGTAGATAATGGTGCTGTCCAGCAGCTCCGCATTGTTTTCTACCAGTTCCCACACATCGTCGGCCAGCAGGGGTGCTTTCTTCCCCGATTTAGGATCGATATAGAAATACAGCTTGCGCATGGTGGCGGAAAAAGACTTCTGGGTATTCTTATGCAGGTTGCTCACGGCAATGCGGCTGGCCAGCAGCGCATAGTCGGGATGCTTGGAGGTAAGGGAAGCGGCTGTTTCGGCAGCCAGGTTGTCGAGCTCCGAAGTAGTTACCCCGTCATAAATGCCCGATATTACCTTCTTCGCCACTTCAATCGGCTCTACCATCGGGCTGAGGCTGTAGCACAGCTTTTCTATACGGGCGGTTACTTTGTCGAACTTAACCGACTCATTTTTGCCGTTTCTTTTTATTACAAACATGAGGATATATATTTAATTGGTTAGTAGTTATTTCTTAAAAATCTTCTTCCAGTGAAAAGCTCTGCGAGTCCTTACCCCCCAGCACACCCGATTTCTGGTAATCGCCTACGCGCTTTTCGAAGAAATTGGTTTTACCCTGCAGGGAGATCATTTCCATGAAATCGAAGGGATTGGTGGCGTTGAACATTTTGGGATAACCGAGTTCCGACAGCCAGCGGTCGGCCACAAACTCGATGTATTGCTGCATCAGGCGGGCGTTCATGCCTATCAGGTCTACCGGCAGCGCGTCGGTAATGAATTCCTTCTCGATGGTCACCGCATCGCCGATAATGGCGAATACCTCGTCTTTTGTCAGCTGCTGTTGCAGCATGCTGTAGAGCAGGCAGGCAAACTCGCAATGCAGGCCCTCGTCGCGGCTGATGAGCTCATTGCTGAAGGTGAGCCCGGGCAGCAGGCCTCTTTTTTTAAGCCAGAAGATAGAGCAGAAGCTGCCGCTAAAGAAAATGCCTTCTACGGCGGCAAAAGCCACCAGGCGTTCGGCAAAGCTGCCGTTCTCTATCCAGCGCAGCGCCCAGTCGGCCTTTTTTCTTACGGCCGGCACGGTATCTATGGCATGGAACAGGCGGTTCTTTTCCTGCGGGTCTTTAATATAAGTATCAATGAGCAGCGCATAAGTCTCACTGTGAATGTTTTCCATCATGATCTGGAAGCCGTAAAAGCAGCGGGCTTCGGGCAGCTGTACCTCGCTCATGAAGTTGACGGCCAGGTTTTCATTCACGATACCATCGCTGGCGGCAAAAAAAGCCAGGATATGGCTGATAAAATGACGCTCGCCGTTGTTCAGGTCCGACCAGTCTTTCATATCTGCGCTCAGATCTATCTCCTCTGCCGTCCAGAAGCTGGCTTCATGTTTTTTATACATTTCCCATACACGGGGGTAGTTAATAGGGAGGATAACAAAACGATCTTTGTTTTCTTTCAATAAGAGTTCAGTTTCAGAGTTCATCATGCAGCATTTAAACTGTTATATAAAGCACGCGGGAGAAGTGAGGAGACGGGAAAGCGACGCCGGTATTGCTACAGTGGCGCGTTCAGGTGTCATCACAACCCTTTACGTGAAGGTTGTCAACAATATGCTCGGTTATGGCAGGTATCTGGCTCGTAACGGGTTATCCGCCCTTCTCATCCCGCCGGGGATATGGACATTCGTTGAAATAAAAGGATAAGACCGGCAGTGTTACTTACAGTTGCACGACAGCCCATGAATTACACATGGTTCCCTTTTAATGCTGATAGCGGTGCTAAACAGTCACCATAATCAACGTTTTGATAAAGACCTAGAGCGAAAATATTGCCGTTTTCACCAACACGGGGTTTTAGTTTTTCACAATATGTGTAGAAAAAATACGTTGCGTGGGGGAAAAAATAGTTGACGGTTGATAGTTGACCGTTGACAGCCCTGCTGGCGCGTGTTTCACGCATTTATTGCCCGTTATCCGTTGTTGGCCAACGACGCAAACGCCTGTCAACTATCAACCGTCGGCTCATTTTGCTATCTTTAGTGGATAACCTTTATTATGGTCCATTCTCCCGGTTCTTCTTCCCCTTCTCCGCACCTGGCCCGTACCCTGGGGCCCCTGATGCTCTGGGGATTGGGTGTAGGCTATGTTATTTCAGGCATGTATTTCGGCTGGAACCTTGGGCTGGCCGAAGGCGGCACGGGAGGACTGGCCATCGCCACCGCCGGGATCATCGTTTTGTACGTCACTTTTACCTTTTCGTATACCGAACTGGCCACGGCCATCCCCAAAGCGGGCGGGGTATTCGATTATGCCACCCGGGGGCTCAATAAAGACCTTGGCTTTATTGCCGGTATGGCGCAAATCATCGAGTTTGTCTTTGCCCCGCCGGCCATAGCGGCGGCCATCGGGGCTTATTTCCATATTTTTTTGCCGCAGCTGCCGGTACCGGTTATCGCCATTGCCGCCTATGTACTGTTTACCGGGCTTAATATGTACGGCGTAAAAGCCGCGGCCGCCTTTGAGCTGGTTATAACGGTGCTGGCTGTGGTAGAATTGCTGATCTTTTCCGGCATTACCCTGCCGCATTTCGATGCAAAGAACTTACAGCAAAATGCTTTTCCCCACGGGTGGGCCGGCGTATGGGCCGCTATTCCCTTTGCCATCTGGTTTTTCCTCGGCCTCGAAGGGGTTGCGAATGTAGCGGAAGAAGCGATACACCCGCAGCGTGATATATTGCGGGGCTTTGGTACGGCGCTGCTCACGCTGATTGTGTTGTGTGTATTGGTATTTATATCGTCTGTCGGCGTAGCGGGCTGGGAAGCCATCGTATACCCGGCACCGGGAGCCGCTGCTTCCGATTCGCCTTTGCCGCTGGCCCTGTCTAAAATAACCGGCAACAGCGGCTGGATGTACCACCTGCTTATCACCATCGGGCTTATGGGATTGGTGGCGTCGTTTCACGGCATCATCCTCGCGGCCGGCCGGGCAACGTTCGAATTCGGGCGTGTGCAGTACATACCCCGTCTTTTCGGCAATATACATGCCCGGTTTAAAACGCCGGTCAATGCGTTACTGGTTAATATGGTGGCGGGCATTATCGCCCTGCTTACCGGCAAAACGGGCGATATCATTACCATCGCCTGTTTCGGGGCGCTTACTTTATACATCATTTCCATGGTTACTGTGCTGGCGCTTCGCAAAAAAGAGCCGCAACTGGAGCGCCCCTTTCGCGTACCGTTCTACCCGGCTTTTCCCATCATAGCGCTGGTAATAGCATCGGTATCTATGGTGGCGATGATAACGCTCAATATTAAATTGTCGGTAATATACTTTTCGATACTGGCCCTTGCCTATATTTGGTTTCATTTTTTTGTAAAAAAGAATGTCGATGCAAAATAAGTTCACCATTCCCGAAATACTGCAGCTGCTGACGGAACAGGAAGCGGAAAAAGTTAAACTGGCCATCGCGGATGTGGATGGTGTGCTACGCGGTAAGATGATCAGCTTCGATAAGTTCCGTTCCGTAGCCGAAAAAGGATTTGGTTTTTGTGATGTGGTATTCGGCTGGGATTCCTCCGATGCCGCTTACGACAATGCCCGCTATACCGGGTGGCATACCGGCTATCCCGATGCCACGGCCGTAGTGGATATACAAACCTTTCGCCGCCTGCCCTGGGAAGGCGATACGCCTTTTTTCCTGGCCGATTTCAGGGATGCGCAGGGAAACGATTTGCCGGTTTGCCCGCGCAGCCTGCTCAAAAAGATGCGGCAGCAGGCGCTGGATGCGGGTTACCAGGCTTCCTTTGCACAGGAATTTGAATGGTTCAATTTCATCAATGATACAACGGCTGCTGCCGGTGGCGGTGGCGGCGGCATAGGCGCCGGCGGCTTTGCCGGTATGACACCGCTCACGACCGGTATGTTTGGTTATTCCATCCTGCGCGCCTCGCAGCAAAGCGGTTATTTTCATGCGCTGTTTGACCAGCTTACCACATTTGGTATCCCGCTGGAAGGACTGCATACCGAAACAGGACCGGGGGTATATGAAGCGGCCATCCTGTATGCCGATGTGCTGGAAGCGGCCGACAGGGCCATCCTGTTTAAAACAGCGGTAAAGGAAATTGCTTACCGCCACGGTGTATTCGCCAGCTTTATGGCCAAACCAACAGAGCACCTGCCCGGCTGCAGCGGCCATGTGCATCAAAGCCTTTGGAGCGCCGACGGAAAACAAAACCTTTTTTATGATGCAAAAGCGGCCACCGGTATCAGCCCGCTGATGGAGCATTATATAGCCGGCCAGCTTCACTGCCTCCCGCATATACTGCCGCTGTTTGCGCCTACGGTCAATAGCTATAAGCGGCTGGTAGAAGGCGCCTGGGCGCCCACAACGGTTACCTGGGGCATCGATAACCGTACCACTGCGCTGCGGGCACTGCCCGGCGGCGCTTCGTCGGCCCGGCTGGAGACAAGGGTCGTGGGTTCGGATACGAATCCCTACCTGGCCATGGCCGGTTGCCTGGCGGCGGGATTATACGGTATCCGCAATAAGCTCAAACTAACCATACCGCCTACAACAGGTAGCGGTTATGCTGATACGAAAAACGGCGTGCTGCCCAAAAATCTTTGGGAAGCAACACAGGCGATGAAAACTTCCCCGCTGGCAAAAGAGCTGTTTGGCGAAACTTTTGTAGCGCACTTCACCGCTACAAGAGAGTGGGAGTGGCGGCAGTTTATGAAAGCGGTAACGGATTGGGAGTTTAAACGCTACAGCGAAATTATATAAGCTGCAAGCTGTGAACTGTGAGCTGTGAGCTGCGCATGCCGCGCACTCGCTCGCCTCTGGCGAGTGAGGACTATTTGAGAGCCTCCGGCTCTCCCTGTGAGCCAGAGAGCCTGCCCTGAGCTTGTCGAAGGGCTCACCACTAGCCCTCACCCGCCAGAGGCGGGCGAGTGAAGAAAACAACAACTCATTATGATCGACTTTACAACCATACGGCAATACAATTTCCCTACCATCATCCGCTTCGGTGCGGGAGCAATAAAAGAATTGCCCGATCACCTGGTGGCCAATGGCCTGAGCAAGCCATTGATAGTAACCGACCCGGTGGTGCACCAGCTGCCTTTTTTTGCCGATATCATCAAAAGCCTGCATGCAAAATCGATATCCGCGGCGGTATTTTCAGACATTCACAAGAACCCTGTTAAGTCGGATGTCCTGAAAGGCGGAGAAGCGTTTCACGAAATGCACCGCGACAGCATCATCGGTATCGGCGGCGGGGCAGCCATGGATGTGGCAAGGGCCATTGCACTGCGCATTCACCACCGCCGCGATTTGTTTGATTACGACGATTTGATTGGCGGCGATCAATATGTAACCGGCGAAGTGCCGTATTTTATTACCGTGCCCACCACCAGTGGCACCGGCAGTGAAGTGGGCCGCAGCGCCATTATTTCGGAAGACGATACCCATCGCAAGCGCATCCTGTTTTCGCCAAAACTGCTGGCGAAAATCGTATTTGCCGATCCGCTGCTCACGATGGAGCTGCCTGCCTTTGTTACCGCCGCCACAGGGATGGACGCGTTGACCCATAACATGGAAGCGTTTATCGCCAAAGGCTTTCACCCGATGGCCGAGGGCATTGCGCTGGAAGGCATTTCATTGATCAATCAATCTATTGTTGAAGCAGTGAATAAGCCCGGGCTGGCATCGAGAAGCAAAATGATGATAGCCTCGCTCATGGGCGCCGTCGCCTTTCAGAAAGGCCTGGGCGTGGTGCATTCGCTGGCGCACCCGCTCTCATCGCTGCTCGACATGCACCACGGGCTGGCCAATGCCGTAAATTTGCCATATGGCATGAAGTTTAATTACCCGGGACTGGAACCTGCTTTCAGGAAGATAGCTTTTGCAATGGACCTGAAAGTGGAGACGGGCGAGGCGGTGGTCAACCATTTGTTTCATTTGAATAAGCAGCTCGGGCTGCCTACGCGCCTGCGCGACACGGGCGTAAAAGAAGAACATATAGAACCCCTGGCCGATTTGGCCCTTGCCGATTTCTGTCACCCCAGTAACCCGAAACCTGTAAGCCGCGATAATTTTTTACAGCTGTACCGCGAAGCATTTTAAAAAGATCGAACCGTGAAAATAGCATTGACCAATACCGGGGACGTGGAGAAGCACGGCTATTATGTACAATGGCTGCAACAGCAGGATGCCTCCATTGAAATCATCCGGCTGGACGAGACCGATAAAAACGCCCACCTGCTCAACCAGTGCGATGGACTGGTGCTATCGGGCGGTGTAGACATCCACCCCAGTGTATACCGGGGCAATGAAGTGTATGCCCACGCGCCCAAAAGCTGGTACCGCGAGCGGGATGAGTTTGAAACGGCCTTGTTTAAAAAAGCGCGCGACAGGGATATGCCTATTCTGGCCATTTGCCGTGGCTTGCAGCTGGTAAACGTGGTGCTGGGCGGCACCCTGGTGCAGGACCTGGGAGAGGCGGGCGATAAAATACACGAGGGTGGTTACGAAGATAAGCGCCATCCCGTAAGCATCGAACCCAATACCCTGCTGCATGAGCTGGTATCCGCCGGCAAGGCCGATATAAACAGCGCCCACCACCAGGCCATCAGCCAATTGGGCAAAGGTTTATTGGTCAATGCCCGCGCGGCAGATGGCGCCATAGAAGGTATTGAATGGGCCAACAGAACCGGCAGGCCTTTTTTGCTCGGCGTACAATGGCATCCCGAGCGGATGTTTATGTTTGGCCTGGGAGACACGCCGGCTTCGCGTGGCATACGCGACAGGTTTATTGAAGAAATAAAAAAACGCACGTGAAAATAATCAACCCGGCTACCGAAGAGCTGATCGAAGAAATAACGGAAGACACCGAACACAGTATTGCCGATAAATTCCTCCTGCTCCGGCAGGGACAGCCACGCTGGGCGGCCACTCCGCTGGTTAAGCGCATTGCCTGCATCACCCGTTTTTATGAATTGCTCGACGAGCAAAAAGATGCACTGGCAAAAACGCTGACAGCCGAAATGGGCAAGCCGCTGCAGCAATCCTACAACGAGCTCAGCGGTGCGCGCAGCCGCATCAAATTCTTTATCGACAACAGCGCCAAATGGCTGGCCGAAGAATGGGTTACGACCGATGGGGGTACACGCGAAAAAATAGTGTATGAGCCCCTGGGCATCATTGCCAATATCTCTGCCTGGAATTATCCCTATCTCGTTGGTGTAAACGTATTTATTCCCGCCCTGCTGGGAGGTAATGCCGTTTTTTATAAGCCGTCGGAATATGCCACGCTCACCGGCCGCCACATGCAGCGGCTGCTATACCTGGCTGGCATACCCGAAAACATTTTTCAGCTGGCCATCGGCAAGCGAACGGCGGGAGAGGCCCTGCTGTTACTGCCGCTGAACGGCTACTTCTTTACCGGCAGCTACCAGACAGGCCGGCATATAGCCGAAAAAGTTGCGCCGAAGCTGGTGCCGCTTCAGCTGGAGCTGGGTGGCAAAGACCCGCTGTATGTGGCCGACGATATAGAAGATATCGACAAAGTAGCCGCCGCAGCGCTGGAAGGCGTGGTATACAATGCCGGCCAGAGCTGCTGCGCCGTAGAGCGGATATATGTGCACGAAAAAATCTACGACCGCTTTGTGGCCGCCTATACCGCGCAGGCCGGTAAGCTAGTAACGGGCAACCCGATGGACCCCGGCGTAGACGTAGGCCCGCTCACCCGCAAAACGCAGGTCGACTTCCTGCTGCAACAGGTAAAGGATGCCGTGGACAAGGGCGCCCAGCTGCTCACGGGTGGCAAGACCATCAACCGGCCGGGTTATTTTATTGCACCCACCGTGCTGGCCCATGTTAACCACGATATGAATATTATGAAGGAGGAGTCTTTCGGACCGGTCACCGGCATACAAAAAGTGATGAACGATGCCGAAGCAGTAGCGCTGATGCAGGATACGGAATACGGACTTACCGCCGCTGTGTACTCGAAAAGCTTTGAACGCGCCGAAGCCATTATGAAGCAAATGAATACCGGTACGGTATACTGGAATTGCTGCGACAGGGTAAGCGCCGGCCTGCCCTGGTCGGGGCGCAAACACTCTGGCCTGGGGAGCACCTTGTCTTATCAGGGTATACGGGCATTTGTACAGCCGAAGGCCTGGCATTTGAGGGGATGATAGTTGATAGAGGATAGAGAATAGAGAATAGTGGATGATGAATGGTTGATAGTGGGTAGTTGACAGCGCTTTGTTCACGGCAATGATGGCGCCTCCGGCGCTAAAAATTTTACCACAGAGGTGCATGGAGGTTGGTTCACGGAGATACACAGAGGCGTTCGCGTCGAAAGAGGGGCTGGCGCCATAATATTGTAGCAATCGAACCTATTGCGTAGCAAAAGCTCTGTGCCACTCTGTGAACCAACCTCCATGCACCTCTGTGGTAAAAAAAGAGTGCCGAAGGCACTCATCCCCACCCCCTCCAAAGAATAATGCTCTAACAAAAGAATTATACATGCTCACCCCCGAAGAAATAAAAAAACTCGCCGGCACCGCCGCCATCGACCTGGTAAAGCCAGGCATGACGCTCGGCATAGGTACCGGTACCACCGCTTACTGGTTTATCATAGCGCTGGCAGAAAAAGTAAAAAATGGTTTCCCCTGCAAAGCCGTTCCTACTTCGCGGCAAACCGAAGCGCTGGCCCGTGAACGTCATATTCCTTTACTGACGCTGAACGAAACGGACACGATAGACCTTACCATCGACGGCGCCGACGAAATAGCTCCCGGCCTGCAGCTGATAAAAGGCGGCGGCGGGGCATTGCTGCAGGAAAAAATGGTGGCGGCCGCTTCCGAACGGATGGTCATCATTGCCGATCATACCAAGCTGGTGAAGCAGTTGGGTAAGTTTCCCCTGCCGGTAGAAGTAATACCCTATGGCTGGAAGCAGGTGCAGCAGCATATAGGAACGCTGTATGGCATCGAAACCGGCCTGCGAATGAAAGACGGTCAACCTTATACAACCGACCACGGTCATTATATACTCGATTGCCATTTTGGCAAGATTGACAATGTACCGGCGCTCGAAATGCTGCTGAACAATATACCCGGCGTGGTCGAAAATGGGTTGTTTACCCACCTGGCTAAACAGGCCCTGGTGGGCTACCCGGATGGGCGCATTGAGACGATTAATCTATAGTATCTTAATTACAGTCAACATCTTACATATTATATTATTGCGTGACGGTCTCTAATCCGGCGGAGACCCACCGCCGCCAATATTTTTACGACTTTTTTTATACAAGCTTGATATTGCGGATTTAAATACATATTTTGTTGTCCCTGTCCTATCCAATACCAACCAAAAATCAAGGCCCGCAACCATGAAGTTTTCAGGACAAAAATCTTTTGATCTGCAAGTATGGGTTAAATCTGTCGGCATAACAGGAACGATGGATCGCCTTCAACGAAAACTCCCCCATTTTTCCGGTAAAATAAAATCTATTCAACCAGGGAACGCCATGAAACAGACGGGTCACCGGCTCCTCGGTTTTCTTGAATACGTCAAGTCTATCGGGCTTTCGGCCGACCTGGAGGATTATGAAAAACGTAAGCTGGGTATCTTCAACCTGCTGAACTTTTACCAGGTTATTACAGGCATCCTGGTGCCCCTGGCCGCACTTTTTGGCGAGAAGAAACTACCTGACATGGCCTGGCTTATCGCCTGCTCGCCCGCGTTCATCAGCATCCTGGTATTATGGCTCAATGCCACGCGCCGGCACGAGGTGGCGCTGATAACTTATTTTATTTTATACCCTATTGCTACCAGTATCGTATATCTGAGCGGCATGAGCCTCGGCACCGAGCTGTCGTTTATTCTCTATGGTATCCTGTCGGTATTTTTTATA